>Ga0070714_100004170_pt1 | contig 10872 bp, 7 predicted proteins | sample LARL83metaG_FD_65450 | JGI IMG/M metagenome (GOLD analysis project Ga0070714, IMG submission 65450) | Corn, switchgrass and miscanthus rhizosphere microbial communities from Kellogg Biological Station, Michigan, USA - LAR L8-3 metaG | ecosystem: Host-associated > Plants > Roots > Rhizosphere ... | reverse complement strand
ACTGTCACGGCCGGCGGTCTGGTTTTTACCGCCCTGCAGGACGGTTGGGTGGTGGCGTATAACGACGACACGCTCGAGGAACTGTGGCGGTTCAACGTGGGCACGGCGCTGAAGGGCGCGCCGGTGACTTATTCGATCGGAACCAAACAGTACGTGGCGGTGCAAGCCAGCGGCCGGCACCTGCATCCGGTGAAATTCGACAATTTGCAGGATTCCAGCTACATGTTCGTCTTTGCGCTGAATTAATCTTCCGCTAAAGGTTTGGACGCGATAAGACAAACCGTTGTGATGCGACCCGTGATCATCGCCGAAAGCGGTAGTAGGCAGCCGGAACCACCACCATGTTTAAAGCCGTCGAGGTCAGCAATCCGCAGAAAATGACGATCGCCATGGGAGCCTGAATTTCGCTTCCCGGCTTGCCCATGCCAAGTGCGATGGGCACCAGCGCCAGGCCCGCGGCCAGAGCGGTCATCAGAATCGGGGCCAGTCGCTCGGAGGCTCCATCCATAACGGCTTGGCGTAAATCGGACACTCCCTGGTCTCGCAAATGGCGAACGTGAGAGATGAGCATGATACCGTTGCGCGTTGCGATTCCAAAAAGCGTAATGAATCCCACCATGGAGGCCAGAGAAAGCACGCCACCGGCAAGGAATACACCGACCACGCCTCCGACCAGCGCTAGCGGTAGATTCAACATAATGATCAGCGCGTCTTTATACGAGCCAAAGGCGATGCCTAGAATGAGGAAGATCCCCACCACCACGCCGATTCCGAGAAGCGTCAAGCGCTGGAAGGCGCGCTCCGCGCTTTCGAACTGACCGCCGTACTCTATTCGGTAGCCCTGAGGCAGCTTCACCGCCCGATTGATCCGCTGCTGAATTTCCTGAACCGTGCCTTGCAAATCCCTCCCAGCCACGTTGGCTTGCACCACAATCCTGCGTTGCACCCCCTCGCGCATGATGAAGTTAGGACTCCGGTCTTCCTGAATGCTGGCAACGCTCGAAAGCGGAATTCGTGGCCCTGCCGGTGTGTCGAGCAACATTTCACGAATGCCGCCCAGCGTGTCCTCCCCATCGCCGGGACGGCGCGAGTCGGCATACTTGGCGACGAGAGGGAAACTCACCTGTCCTTCAAGAATTCGCCCTACCTCACTGCCGACCAAAACTGTTTCGATTCGCTCGGTAACATCACCGGCTGGCAGTCCATACCGTGCGAGCCGGGCCGGGTCCGGATGAATCCGAAGAGTGGGGATGTCGGTTTGTTGTTCCAGCGAGAGATCGACTATGCCGCGAACACCGGCCATCTCCGCCTGAACCTGACGCGCGAGCAAACGCAGTTCACGAAGATCGTCCCCGAAAATTTTGACAGCGATATTCGCTAGAGTCCCCGAGAGCATATGATCGATGCGGTGCGAGATGGGCTGCCCGACGCTGACGTTGGTTCCCGGCAGCACGCTAACTTTGTCGCGAATCTCCTTCAAGACAGCGTCCTTAGGCCGGTTTGCCATCTGGAGATCCACGTCGATCTCCGCCGATTCCACGCTCTGCACGTGTTCATCAAGCTCCTCCCGGCCAGTCCGGCGGCCGGTGGATCGCACCTCCGGTACGGTGAGTAGAATCTTTTCGAGGGCCGTTCCGAGTTGATCCGATTCCGCCAAACTGGTCCCGGGAATAGTTACGGCGCCAACCGTCAGGCTGCCTTCGTTGAACTCCGGCAGGAAAGAGCGGCCCATGCGCGAGGCGCTCACCCCCGCGCCGATCAGGAGTAGCAGGGAAACACCGAGGACGAACCAGGGATGATCCAGAGAAAATGAAAGTGACGGACGATAGAGCCGCTTCAGCATCCGGATCAGCCACGGCTCACGCCCCTTGAGAATTGATTTCGCCTGCGGCAGAAGGATGGAGCAAAGCGCTGGAGTGACGGTCAAAGCGACTACCAGAGACGCGATCAGCGCGATGATATAAGCGAACCCGATAGGCCAAAGTAGCCGGCCCTCGACGCTTTCTAGCGCGAACAAGGGAAGAAACACCAGTATCACTATGAGAGTCGCGAAAACCACTGATCCGCGAATCTCCCTGCTCGCACGATAAACGACCTCGACTACGGGCAGCCTCTCTGCTTCGGGTGAGGCGCTATTCTCCCGCAACCGCCGCACCACATTCTCCACGTCAATGATTGCGTCATCGACGAGCTCTCCGACGGCAATGGCCAGACCACCCAGGCTCATGCTGTTAAGGGTGATTCCCAGGAAGCGGATGCCCAGAACGGCGGCAACAAGTGAAATGGGTAGTACGACCAATGTAATCAACGACGCACGAAGGTTCGCCAGAAATACAAGCACCACCATCACGACTAACAGCGATCCATCACGCAAGGCGCTCATCAGGTTGTCGAGCGCACGCTGAATGAAGTCGGCTTGCCGGAACACATGCTTGTCGATGGTCATGCCCCGGGGAAGTGTTCGCTGGATATCGTCGAGTGTCGCGTCAAGCATGCGCGTTAATTCCAACGTGTTGGCGCCGGGCTGCTTTTGGATCCCGATGATGACGGCGGGTGAACTTTTGTGCGATCCCTCGCCGCGCTTGAGCGCCTGGCCGATCTGCACTCGCGCCACGTTTCGCACGAGAATCGGCAGGCCGCCCCGCGCTTGCACAACGATGTCGCCGATCTCATCCTCGTTTGAAACGCGCCCGACGCCCTGGATGAGATATTCCTGCCCGCCAGTGACGCGGAAGCCGGCCGAGGAGTTCTGATTGCCATGCCGCAGCGCATCCTCGACTTGCCCCAGCGTCACGTTGTACTCGCGCAGCTCGACCGGGTCCACCAGCACCTGATACTGCTTCTGTCCGCCCCCAGTGTCGATGACTTGGGACACGCCGGGAATGGCCAGCAGGCGGCGACGCACCACGTTATCCGCAACCGTGCGCACGTCCAGTGGGGAGTGCCGGTCCGATTCGAGCGCGACGAACATGATCTCGCCCATGATCGATGAAACAGGAGCGAGGTAAGGCCTCTCCACCTGGGGCGGCAGACTGGCATTCACCAGAGAAAGTTTCTCCGTCACGATTTGCCGCGCTCGCTGTATGTCCTGCCCCCAGTCGAACTCAGCCCATATAACGGCCAATCCGACGGCGGTCGCAGACCGCACACGCCTCACGCCCGACGCGCCATTCAAGGCGGCCTCAATGGGGAATGTCACCAGCGATTCCATCTCTGTGGGAACCATTCCGTGCCCTTCGACCAGGATCGTAACTGTTGGAGCACTCAAGTCCGGCAGGACGTCCAAAGGCACTTGCCGTAGGGCGAATCCGCCCCAGCCAAGAAATGCTGCTGCGAGCGCGATCACCAAGACCCGATAACGCAGAGACCAGGCAATTAGTTTGTCAATCATGATCTTCTCCGTTAGTGAACGTGCCCGTGCGCTGGAACCGCGCTGGACATCGTGGACAGGCGAATCAAGTAGGCACCCTTGGTGACAACGCGATCCCCCGCATTGACCCCTTCGAGCACCTGTACATTAGCGTGGTTGCGAATCCCGAGCTTCACCGGTCTCCGCAGAAACGTCTCGCCGCCCCTCTGGATGAAGACCACGGGACGGCCCGCGTCATCGATGATGGCCGCTTCCGGCACGATGGGAAACTTACCCAGCGGCGTGAGGAACAGACGCAGGAAGACGGTCTGATTGATCGCCAAACGATGATCGCGGTTGTCGGTCTCGTAGGTCACCGGCACTGTCCGTGTTGCCGCATCTACTAAACGTCCAACTGCAATCAGGCGTCCCGCCGGGCGAATCTGACCGTCCGGCATTTCGATCTCCGCCCCAGAGAGAGCGCGCAGTTTTGGGTACTCGGATTCCGGCACCACGCCGCTCACGAAGATCGAATCGATGTCTACGATGCGGAACAAGATCTTTCCGGCGTCGGTACTGGCTCCGCTAATGGCGCTCGATTCGGCTAGAATCCCGCTGATGGGCGCTCGGACCACGAAGCGTTTCACTCCTGCGTCCGTGCCGTCGCCCGAGCGGGTGGCGTCGAACTGTATGAGCCGTGTCTCAGCTGCCTGGGCGCGCGCTTGTGCCGTCGCTTCGACCGCCCGAGCCTCTTCGGCGCGGCGAGCAGGGACAGCACCCGCCGTCAAGAGACGCTCGGCGCGCGCGCGATCACGCTGCGCTTGTTCCAGGCTCACTTTCGCCTCCGCTTCCGCGAGTTCCAGACTGGCCAGATCGGTCGTGGGACCGGCAGGCGGAAGAATGCTGGCCAGTTCCATTCCTTTCTCAATGGAAGTGCCCACAGCGAACGTCTTTTCGACAATCAGGCGGCCCCCGGATGGAGCAACCACTGTCGCTTCACCGCCCGTTCGGGGCAAAGTCTCCGCAGCCACGCGAAGGCTGTCGCGTAAGCTTTGCTCCGCCGCCAGATCGGTCCCAAAATCGAGCGCCCACTGTTGTTCTTTGGTGAAGTTAATCGTTTCCTCTTTGAGTTCAGCCGGTCTTTCCGCGGAGGCCGCATCCTGCGCCACCTTTACCATTCCCACGTCGAACGTCTCGTTCAGGTCCTTGCCATGAACGACAATGCTCAAGGGTGCTTGGCCCGTCGTCTTTGGTTCGATGTTCGCTCCGAAGATACCGGGATGGGTCGAAGGATCACAAGGGAATATTTCCGCGCCCACATGCACTTCGCAGGCAGCGTCCTTCACCGCCTTGAAATCGGTAAGGCGGGTAAGATGAATCGCAAAGCGTTCCTTCTGACTGCGGACCAGGGCTGGATATTCCAGGTACAGCTCACCCCCGTGTGTCCATACTGTTGCTTTGAGGGGCTCGGAGGCTTGCTCCTTCGGCGCGGGCGATTCGGCTTGCGGATTCTGCGAACATCCCGTTAGGACTCCGGCAGCCAAGATAAGGTAGATCTTTCTCACGGGCGAACCTCCCCATTCGTCAATTCCGCTCCCACGACGCGCTCCAACTCGATGAATGCCTCTCGAACACCCGCTTGCAGGTCGACCAAACGCAGACTTGCCAAGCGGTTAACGCGTAGTGAGTCGAGCAGTTCGAGGATGCCTGCCTCGCCTTCTTCGTACGCTACCCGAGTGATGCGCGTCAGTTCTGCTCCTTCCGACGCCAACTCGCGTTGATACGCAGCCAGTGCTTCGCGCCGGATCATCAGAACTTCGCGGGCACCTTGGATTTCGGTTCGAATCTGTCGCTCCAACGTGGCGGTGTGTGCCTTCGTCTGTTCTTGCTCAGCTTGGTACCGCGCGACTTCATACCGCCCGCTGTTAAACGAAGGCAGAGAGACACCCAAGCTGAAAACGACGCCGGTACGCGTGACGTCAGAAAATGGATTCGGCCCAATCCCGGAAACAACGTCGGCACGCTTCACGCCCGCTGAGACTTCGGGATTGGGGATGCGCAGACGCTTCGCGGCCTGCTCTTCGAGTTGGTACCGCGCGAGAGACTTCTGCCCGGCGCGATAATCGGCTCGCGAACTAATGGCGCGAGCTGTCAGATCCTGCAGGTTCGGCGGTTCCAAAGATACCAGCAGCGCTCCTCGCACGCTCTGCACCTCCGTGGCCTGCGGTAAGAATCCGCTAATCCTTGCGCGCGCCGCGGAGATGAGCGCGTTGGCCGCAATCCCATCGGTCCGTAACTCCGCGAGTTCACGCTCCGCACGCAGCCTGTCATACCGCGACCCTTCACCTTCCTGTTCGCGCTGGAGAAGAATACGAATGAGTTGCCCCACTTCATCGGCGCTCGCCGCAAGCACGCGCACCCGTTCTTGCGCCTTCAGCATCCCGTAGAAAGCCAGTCGCAGATCGGCGCGGAGCGACCACAGCATGGCCTCTCGATTGGCGTCAGTCACCGAAACGGCAGCGGAGCCGGCGTCCCTTAAGTATCGGATCCGCCCATTCAGCGGCAACGTTTGGGAAACCTCGAAAAACTCGTTAAAGCCCGCGCCTTCGCGCGAATATGAAACCGTCGGGTTCGGATAGACGGTTCGAGTCTTCGCCTCTGCTTCGGCAAGTGATACACGCGCACGCAATTCTTGCGCTTGCGGGCTGAGCGTCAAGAAGCGCTGTATGACCTGCGGCTCGGACCATTCCGTTTGCTCCTGGGCGGAACAGGTCGCTGAGCCGCCACACGCGACTGCGATCCAGAGAAACCATCTCACGTGAGATGCCATGAACAATTTCCTTTCCACAAACATATCGATGCGCACACGTAGGCCGTGCGCCTGGGTGGGAAGGATTAGGCGGGAGGTGCTCTCGGGATCTTCGGACTGGACCCGGGCGGATCGTGCCCACGATGCCGTGGTATGAAGACGGCGACGGAAGCCAGCGATGGAGTGGGCACGGCCACCCGTTCACCCAGCTCGACATCCGCGTGAAGCATCACCGGTGAAGTGGTCGCTACGCTCCAAAGGACATCGACTTCAGCGTCGTCGTCGGTTCGAGGAACGATGCAGAGCCCACATGCCGTGAACGATCGGTGCACGTGGAGGTGCACCGGTGCGGCTATCGCAGGATGTTCAAGTTCTTCCGCGTGAATGTGGTCGAACGGCGCCTGCAGGAATCCCCACAGGAGCGCGAGCACACCGAAAATGACGCCGCCGGTTCGCACAGCTTTTTCTTAAGGTACCACCGTTCCAGGAATTAGGCAGACTTGGAGATTCGATTAGGCGCCACGTCACGCTAGCGGCCTGGCTTGCAGGATTCCAGCTACCTCTTCGCCTTTGTGCTGATTGATTCCGTTTTGCCTTATTTCGGGAACTCTTTACAGACATCCGTTTCCGAGCCCCAGAATTCGACGCACTTGGCGTGATTCATCGGGCCTTTTCCGACGATCTTCGCGATCATAAAGTCGGCAATCAGCTCGATCTCGCGCTGCTGCAACGTGGCCGGAGGGTCGGGCATGCGGGTCTTGTACGTTTTCAGGTCGGCCTGCGTCTTGCCGTAGCATCGCCCGTCGCCGCTATAAGCAAACTTGTCGAAGGCCGGCATTTGTGAATTGAGCCGTCCGCACTTGATGGTTAGTATCAAACCGGCGCGGTTGAGCTTGGTCTCGCGCAAGTTGGGACCGTCCGGCATCTGGCTATCGGTCTTGCGGCCGTCGCCCGCCCAGCCATGACACGTCTGGCAGTTGCCCTTCTGCTGATAGAGTCTCATGCCGTCGGCAACGTCGGCGGCGTCGAGTGGTTTTTGCTCCTCTTTTTCTTGCGCTAGAGCGCCGAAGGCCACCACCAGGATCGCGGCCACAACGCGTGCTCCTGAAAGGAAACGCAGCCGCAGGGAGTATTTGCGTCTGTTGGTCATGAACGCAGTATACATCGTCAATTGGTCATGGCCTGATAGACGATCGTTCGCGTTTGCCGCCAGATCACATTCAGCATCGTTTGCGGAGACTGGGCCATCAGTACAGCCACCAGCTTGGTCTGTGGATCAACCCAGAACAGCGTGCCGGTGATTCCACCCCAGGAGAAGTCGCCGACTGAACCGGGCATCGGATTGCGGCCAGCATCGACACGCACTGCGAAGCCCAGGCCGAAGCTGGTGCCCATTTCCGGAACTGGACCAAAGGATCCGATCGCCAGAGCGACGGGTGTGTGACGTTCCACGTTGGCCGCCAGTTGGTCGGAGGTCATCAGCGCGATAGTTTTCGGCGACAGGATGCGGGCACCATCGAGCTCCCCGCCGTTGAGCAACATCTGAGAGAAGCGCGCGTAGTCGCCTGCCGTGGATAACATGCCGCCGCCACCGGAGAATATATTGGGCTTCTGCGTTGCGCTTTCGAAGAGGGGGTTGGGTGGACCATCGGCCTTCGCCAGCCGGGCGGCCGCCTCAGGTTTCACCCAGAAGCCGGTATCCTTCATCTTCAGGGGCGTGGTGATGCGTTCTCGGACAAAGCTATCGAGGTCCATTCCGCTCACCACTTCCACGACGCGGCCCAGAACATCTGTGGAAACACTGTATTCCCAGAATTCGCCGGGCTGGTGCAGCAACGGCATGCCGGCGATGGTCTTCACCATCTCTTCGAGAGACTTAGCCCCGAAGATGTTCGCCTTTCGGTACATCTGGTCGACCGGCGAGTTCCCGAATATCCCGTAGGTCAAGCCTGAAGTGTGGCGCATCAGGTCCTGAACCGTCATCGGCCGCTTCGGCGAGACGCCTTCGGTGCCAACTTTGACGTCTTTGAACTCCGGAAGATATTGGGCGACGGGTGCGCCCACGTCCAGCTTGTTTTCTTCTGCCAGGATCATCGCGGCAACCGTGGTGATCGGTTTCGACATAGAGGCGACCCGGAAGATGGAGTCTTTTTTCATCGGAGTCTGCACGGCGCGGTCTTGATAGCCTTCGACGTCGTAGAAGGCGATCCTGCCATTGCGGGCGATCAGGAGCACTGCGCCGGGCAATCGCTTGGCCTCGACGTCCGCCTTGAGCACCTCTCGAGTGGTTTCGAGACGTTTGGAAGAGAAGCCGACGTCCTCCGGGTGGGTGGCCATCGGGAGGGGTTGAGCGAACGAAGCCGCGCAGCAAAGGAATGCGGCAACGACAACAGTGGGTCGCGGAATCGAGCGGAGCATGGGACTAGTCTACCGCGAGTTCACAGGCTGGGAGATGGCAGTGCCGCGAGTGTTAACGACTTTGCGATACTCGAAGGATGATAAACCGAAGAGGCTTTCTGGTGCTGGGAGCCGCGGCGCCCGCCCTTGCCGCCGCACCGACTCTGGGCGGATTAAAGACTCGCCGGGTCGGAAAAGTTGAGATTGCCTTCAAGTCGCCGCCTGGCTCGAAGCCAAATGGTTTGCAGGCTACCAAGGACGGCCTGTGGATGATCGATCAGGGCGAGGGTAACAAGGCCTACCTGGTCAGTTACGAAGACGGCAAGGTCCTGCGCTCTTTCGGAACCGAGACCGATCGCTCGAGCGGCATCACGTTCGACGACGGCACGCTATGGCTCGGTTCCACCTACAGCCGCGAGATCGTTCGGTGCGACGCGATGACAGGCAAGACGCTGGAGAGGCACTTCACACCTGGGGCCGGAGTGATCTACAAGATGGCAGGAGATCCGCCGGACCGCAGGAGTCCACTTGCGCCGAAGCAGCCGCCTGCGCCGCCGAAGAAGGCGGAGCCAAACGCTGATCCGAGTAAGGTGGGAGGATTCCAGGCGGGACAGTTGCTCGGCAGCCGCGCTTTGGGGACGGGGGCTCACGGCCAGGAGGTGCGCGACGGCAAGCTTTGGATGGCTGTGCCTCCGGCCCGCATGGTCTTCTGCCTGAATCCGAAAACGTGGCTGGTTGAGAAGCGGTTCGAGACGGCCGGCAATCGTCCGCATGGGATCGGCTGGGAAGGGAAGTACCTCTGGGTCACGGACTCCAACTGGAACGCCTTCTTCAAGCATGATCCGGAGACTGGTGAGATGGTCGAGAAGATTCAACTGGGCGACTCCGATCCATTGCCGCACGGCATGAGCATCTGGCAAGGCACGCTGTGGTACTGCGACGACGTGGGAGTTATCTGCCGGTTGAAGATATAAGGATGAAAGTCACGTCGCACTGCGTGAAGAGGTATGCTATACACCAGAGTATTTAGACCAAGCGCAGGGTGCGGCGGTCACCGCGCTAAACAGGCCTGAACGCTCGAAGGGAGAGAGCATGAGCACCCAAGGGAAATCCCGGCGGTCATTCCTCGTTAATTCCATGGCAGGGCTGAATGCGGCCTGGGTCACGGCCAACTATCCTGGCATTCTCGCTGCCCAAGAACACGTCCGGGAGGCAACCAAAGCGGGGCAACTGCCAAAGCTGGCCTTCTTCAGCGATGCACAGGCCGCGGAGATCGATGCCATGACGGCTCAGATTATCCCCACCGACGACACACCCGGTGCGCGCGAGGCGCATTGCATGTACTTCATCGACCGGGCGTTGTCGACTTTCGCACAGAAGAACAAGCCTGCGTATGCTCAAGGTCTGCAGGATCTTCAGGCGAAAACGAAGCAGCTCTATCCGGATGCCGCCAAATTCTCGGCGCTCACTTCCGAGCAGCAGATCAAGCTGCTCACCGAGATCGAGAAGACGCCGTTTTTCAACCTGGTCCGCAGAGACACGATCATTGGGTTCTTATCACGCCCGGTGCATGGCGGCAATCAGGACAAAATTGGCTGGAAACTCATCGGCTACGACGATTCACTGAACCATAAGCCGCCGTTCGGTTACTACGACGCGCAGGCCCAATCCCAGAAAGGGTGAAGGAGAACCACATGAAACAGTATCCGACATCAACTGAGGTCGACTTTATTGTTATCGGTTCGGGAGCCGCCGGGGGCATCATGGCCAAGCAGTTGTCGACGGCCGGCTTCTCTGTGGTGGTCCTGGAGCAGGGCGGCTGGGGCAAGTACGGCCGCGAGCACGAATACAACAAGGACGAGTGGCTGAATCTCAACCTGAGCGATGACGATCGCCTGATGAGCGATCCCTCGCGGCAGCGCAATACGTTTCGACGGAACGAGCAGGCCAAAGCCACTCCAGGTACGCACAGCTACGGCTGCGTAGTTGGTGGAGGAACGGTCACGTACGGAGGCAGCAGCTGGCGACATCTGCCGTATGAGTTTAACGAAGCCTCCTACGATCCGACCATTCCTTCCGGAACCGGCATGGCGGATTGGCCGATTACGTACGACGAGTTGGAACCTTACTACACGCAGGCCGAATGGGAAATGGGTATCTCCGGCATGCTGATTAATTCGCCGTTCATTGCACCGATGACGAAAGATTATCCAGTGCCGCCCGTGCCTCTCAAGAGCTCCGGTGCACTGCTCAATAGCGCGGCGGCGAAACTTGGATTGACCTCCGTGCGCGGACCGCTCGCGATCATTTCGAAACC
>Ga0070714_100004169_pt1 | contig 10873 bp, 11 predicted proteins | sample LARL83metaG_FD_65450 | JGI IMG/M metagenome (GOLD analysis project Ga0070714, IMG submission 65450) | Corn, switchgrass and miscanthus rhizosphere microbial communities from Kellogg Biological Station, Michigan, USA - LAR L8-3 metaG | ecosystem: Host-associated > Plants > Roots > Rhizosphere ... | reverse complement strand
TTGCAGCGCCCCCGCCGGAAACTTCCGAATCAAATCCCGCAGCGCCTCCGGCAACCGATCCGGAATCATCTCAAAGTGTAAAAACAATCCCTCGCACCAACGATCCAGAAAAAACTGCAAGATCGCCTGCGAGAACTTCAGATTCAGATTAAACGTCCGATCGACGAACTTAAACTGCCGCAGCCCCCGATCCAGCAAGTCCTGCATCGCCGCGAGAAACTTCTCGAGTGGGACGTTCCGCACCGGCACATCCAGCGACGACAAACAAAATTCACAAGAAAACGGACACCCGCGCGAAGCCTCCACATAAACTACCCGATGCGCCAAATCCTGATGGGTGTAGAGGTGGTATGGCAGCGCGATCCGATCGAAATCCGGAAGCTCGGCCTGAATCACTTTCATCAGCGGTCGTCTGCCATTGAGTAACGACCGACACAACTCCGCAAACGCCAAATCCCCTTCCCCCGTAATCACATAATCCGCTAGAGAACAAATCCGCTGCTGCTCGACCTCATGCGAAACCTCCGGGCCACCCAAAACCACAGTGATATCGGGCCGCAACCTCTTCAAATTCGCGACGACGGTGGTTGCCTGCTCTACATTCCAAATATAAACGCCGATGCCGATGATCTTAGGATCACGCCTCAGCAGCCCCTCGACGATATCCAGCGCCCGCTGATTAATATCAAACTCTGCGATGCACGCGCGCTCCGCCAGCTCCCCCAAATTTGCCATGAGATAGCGCAGCCCAAAAGAAGCATGGGCGTACTTGGCGTTGAGGGTTGTGAGGAGGATATCCGGCATAAGAGACCTATATCGTACGCACGAAAACTACGATTCAACCTCTTCAGTGATGGATTTTGGAGAGGTGAGCATGATTGGCTCGAAACCCGCAAATTTTCTCGCCGCGTCCCGGCGTGACACGACGGTTGTTCCCGAAACCAAATCCCAAAGCGCAATCGGCTTGATGATCCAGGACACCGCTGCAACAAACCATCCAAGAACCCATACGCAGATTGCTGAGAAAGTGACAATACCAACGACGGCCTGATCGCCCGGCTTCAGGTGGATCGCATGGAACAAATTGTTGTTCAGCATTCCCGTTGCATCAACACCGGCGACGACCGCTGAAAAGATCGGTACGCCGTACTTGATCGTCCATCGCACTAGTCCCCTGAAAAAACTTCCGTGCGTTTCAATCTTGAGCCCGAACATCAATTTCCCCAAAGACGTGCAGCTGAATAGCTCCAAAAGCATATGCACCGGAATCAATATCATCCCCAGCATATTGAATGGCGTCGGCAGTTGCGCCGAATACGCGGCAACCAATAGAGCTACGCTGAAATCCACAAAGCATGCCAACATGCGCACCCATCGCACTTTGGTACTTAATAGATATCCACTCATGTCCTTACCTCGACCTCGAATCATCGACGATTGTCCCAAAAAGAAACCCCGGCACCAATCGGTACCGGGGTTGAGATTTCGTTCCAAACAAATCCAGCAATCAACGCTTGGAGAACTGGAACTTCCGACGCGCACCGCGTTGACCGTATTTTTTACGTTCCTTCATACGGCTATCGCGAGTCAGGAACCCGCCGCCACGCAGGGCTACTTCGAGCGAGTTGTCATACTTCGCCAGCGCCCGGCCCAGGCCCATGATGATCGCCCCGGCTTGGCCGGTCAGGCCACCGCCGTTGGCGTTCACGAAGATGTCCATCTTGCCACCGGTGTTGGTGACTTCGAGCGGGCCGAAGATCGCCTTGCGATCGCGCTCATTCGTGAAATAGTCGTTAAGCTCGCGGCCATTGACCGCGATCTTCCCCGTTCCCGGCGCAATGCGCACGCGAGCGACGGCTGACTTTCGGCGGCCAACTCCCCAGATAAAAGTCTTGCGACCTTCAGGAGCGGCAGTTGTGGACGGTGTTACGGTTTCGGCTTCGGCCATAATAAATATTCAGTTGAGGGTCAGGGGTTACGAAAACTTCAGTTCCTTCGGCTGTTGCGCCTGATGCGGATGCTCGTTGCCTTTGTAAATCTTCAGCTTTCCGAGCATGTCCCGCGCCAGCTTGTTCTTCGGCAGCATTCGCCGAATCGCCAGTTCCAGCACCTTTTCCGGATGCAGCCGGCTCATGTCCTTATAAGAATAAAGATGCCGCCCGCCCGGATACCGGCTGTACGTGTCGTATTCGATCACGTCCGCCTTCTTACCCGTCACGCGCACCTTTTCCGCGTTCAGCACAATCACAAAATCGCCCGTATCCACATTCCGTGTATACGTCGGCTTGTGTTTGCCCTGCAGAATCACCGCGACTTTAGAGGCCAGCCGCCCGAGAACCATGCCGCTGGCATCAACAACATGCCATTGGGCTTCGATCTCGCCCGGCTTCGCCAAATACGTACTCATTTCAACCTCTTCCTAACTCAATAGACGAAAATCCCCCGGAACGAGGACAGTAATCCCCCGCTCAGAGGAACGGAGAAGTCTAGCGGCAGGCGCAATGTTGTCAAGATCGGCTAACCAGCAAAGGTGGCATGGGCTACCAGCCCATGGGGTCCGATTCACTTCTTCGCTTCCATCCAACCCTTCAATCGATTCCCGAACGCAACCGGTGCCGTATTCGCCGCCGGCGCACACCACCGCGCCGCATTCTCAATTACGCGCTGAACGTTCTTGTCGTGGTAAGTTGGGTAAGTCTCATGCCCTGGCCGAAAATAAAATATTTTCCCGAGCCCGCGCGTATACGTGATCCCCGACCGGAAACATTCTCCGCCCGTAAACGTGCTGATCAGCAGGGTTTCCATCGGTTCTGGGATATCGAAATATTCGCCGTACATCTCCTCGGCCAGCAACACAAAGTGATCGTCGATCCCCGCCAGGATCGGATGCCCCGGCCGAGTGACCCACAAAATCTCTTTGTCATCCGCCTCACGCCATTTCAAATCACAGCTCGTTCCCATGAGCTTCCGGAAAATTTTCGACATATGCCCGGAGTGCAGCATCACCAGCCCCATTCCCCCGAGCACTACCCGGCGATACACGCGCTCGACGATCGCATCATCGACATCCTTATGAGCGAGATGCCCCCACCACGTCAGTACATCCGTGCTGTTGAGCACCTCTTCCGTAAGTCCATGCTCCGGCTGATCCAGCGTCGCGGTGCGCACTTCAAACCCGCCCGCCTTGCGCAACGGCTCAGCGATCGCCTCGTGCATCCCGTTCGGGTAAATCTCCGCCACCTTTGGGTTCTTCTTCTCGTGACGGAATTCTCCCCAGACAGTTACGCGAATGGACATAAATCTCCTTTTAGTGGCGGGAAGTATAAGAACGACCGCTCAGGTTATAAAGCCCCACAAAATGCCCCCAATTTAACAGTCGCGCATCGCCGCCGAGCTGAGGTATAATCTTCGTACATTTAGCTGGCGGGCTTGCCCGCCGTTTTGGCGCGATTCGCGCACTCACGGCGGGTAAAACCCGCCGGCTAAATGAGAGAGGCGAGAATGCTAAAATTTATGCGGTTAATCATCGGGGTCGCGTGCAGCTGCGCATCCGTTCCCGCGTCGGCCAGCATCATTTTCACCTTCAACAACTCCGCCAACGTCCCCGCGCCCGCAGTTGCCGCCCTCACCGTCGCTGGCCAGCGCTGGTCGTCCCTCCTCGTCGACAACATCCACGTCAATATCGGCATCGATTTCACCGCACTCGCAGGCACTGCCATCGCCGGCAGCACCTACCCCAGCATCACCGAAAACTATCCCGATTTCCGCAATGCCATGATCGTCCACGCGACCTCCGCTGACGATGCCCTTGCCGTCGCCCATCTCCCCAACGTCACCAACCTGACTTTTCTCACCAACGACCCCAACACCGGCAACGTCATCCTGGACAGAAACGGCTCGTTCAACAACGGCTACATCAAAATGCCACGCGCCAACGCCCGCGCCCTCGGCTTTTTCAGCGCCACCTCCACCCTCTCCGACGGCTCCATCCGTTTCAACAACGCACTCGCGTTCGACTACGATCAATCCGACGGCATCGACAGTGACAAGCTCGATTTCGTCGGCATCGCGGAGCACGAAATCGGCCATATTCTCGGTTTCGACAGCGGTGTGGATACCGTCGATATTGACAGCAAACCCAATGGTCCCAGCGTGGGCCTGAGTTTCGAATCCATTCCCTTCTTCCCCCTCGATCTCTTCCGCTATAGCGCCGCCAGTACACCGCTCGGTATCATGGATTTTTCCTACGGCGGAACCAAATACTTTTCCCTCGATGCCGGCAATACCAACCTCGCGCTCTTTTCCACGGGTACCTACAACGGTGACGGTCAGCAGCCCAGTCACTGGAAAGACAACCTCGGCCTGGGAATCATGGACCCCACCTGGTGGTACGGCCCCAGCAACGTAATGAGCTCGTTGGACGTCCGCGCGATGGACGTGATTGGATACACATCGGTAGTACCGGAACCGGGAATAGTCAGTCTGCTTATCTTTGTTCCGATAGCCATGCGACGTAAAAACATGAAACGTAAAACATAAGAAGAATTTCGATATCTCCTTAATACCTCCTTATGTTTTATGTCTTATGTTTTATGCGGCTACCGTTGCATCACGCTGTTCGTCACCCGCCCAAAATCTTCGAAGAAATTCGGATAAGTCTTATTCACGCACTCGACATTCTTAATGGTGATCCCGGCCGCTCGCGTCGTCGCGATCGCGAATGACATCGCCATGCGATGATCTTCGTACGTCTCGATCGCCGCTGGCCGGATTCGGTCCGGTGGATGAATCGTCATCGCGGCATCCTCCACCTCGACCCTCGCGCCTAGCTTCGCTAATTCCGCCGCCAGTGCCGCGATCCGATCGGTTTCCTTAACGCGCAGCGTATGCAATCCGCGCATCGTCGTCGGCCCGGATGCGAATAGCGCCGTCACTGCGAGCGTCTGCGCCATGTCCGGCATATCCACGAGATCTACATCAATTCCCTCGAGCATATCCGTGCCCTGCACCGTGATAAAATCCTTGCCAAAAATCAGATTCGCACCCATTTTGTGCAGCAGATCGGCAAACGCGACATCGCCCTGGAGCGAATATCTCCCGAGTCCCTCGATCGTCACCTTCGCGCCGGGATTGATCGCCGCCGCCGCGAAAAAATACGATGCATTCGAAGCATCCGGCTCAATCGCATAAGGCGTCGCCCGGTACTGGCCCTGCGCGACCACGATTTTTTTCGGTTGCCCGGTCGCCGGATCGCGCACGAGTTCGGGTGTGATATCGAAGTGATCCATCATGCGCATCGTCATCGAAATATAAGGCCAGGAAGTCTGCGGCCCTTCCAATTCAACGTGCACCTCATGACGCGCATAAGGCGCGACCATCAACACTGATGAAAGATATTGACTTGAAACCGCCGAGCTGAATTTCAAAATCCCACCCGCCAGCCCATCCGCCTGAATCGTGATCGGCGGAAACCCTTCGTTCAGATCGTACGTGACCCGCACCCCCAGATTACGCAGCAGATTCACGAGTTCCTTGATCGGCCGCTGGCGCATGCGCGCCACACCATCCAATCGAAACGTGCCCTTCGCATGCGAGACCAGTGCCGCTAAAAACCGAATCGTCGTTCCCGAGTTCCCGCAAAAAATTTCCGCGTGATCCACCCCAATTGGCCCACCATGCACCGTCACAGTGGATGAATTCCGATCCACCTCTAGCCGATGCCCCAGCTTCTCGAGCCCCGCCATCATCACCTCGGTGTCATCCGCAAACAGCACGTTGGAAAGCACCGTCTGCCCCCGAGCCAGCGAAGCCAGCACCAACGCGCGATTCGTCAACGACTTAGATCCCGGCGGCGTAAACGTCGCCCGGAACGGCGCGGGGATCGGCGATAATGTGAGATCACTCATGTTTCAAAGGGAACTTAGACTCAAACACGGCAAAAGTAAAAACCCCGTCCCGCAACATCCTCATTTAGCCGCCGGGCTTGCCCGCGTCGGCGCGGATCACGCGACATGAGAATCAATCCTAATCCGTTATCCCTCCGATCCCATCATTGTAGTGTTCTACTTTCCCGATGCGTCTGGCATCTTCTCGCGGGGGGGCGATTCAAAGTGACCCCTTCTCTTTCTCGACCTGTTTGGTTCCGAAGGATTTTATTAGCCACCGATGGGGCACCGATGAAAACCGATGCGGAACAACAAAAGCCATTCGCATTAATCGGTGTTCATCGGTGCCCCATCGGTGGCTAAAAGAGGTGGCATTGAAGGAGAGTCGAAACTGATTTCAACGTCGGCAACAATGATCATGAGCGATTCGGCCCAAGTACTCGCTCGAGTGTCTGACGATCCGCTTCGAGATCTTCCATTGTAAGGGAACCCTCGAAAATATTGTGCTGCTTGAGATAAGCGTCGGTTTCAAATCGGTCGAGACCGAGGACTTTTGATAATTCCAGGTGGGAGAGTTTGCCCCGGCGAAAGAGCTCCACCGCAGATGCCTCTCGCGCTTGGGCATCGAGGTCTGGCAATTCCGCCCGCAAGCGTTGCTCGACATCTTCTGGAAGTTGGAAAGTGATCGCCATGCTCCCGGATTATAGCACAGCTGAAGGCGCGGTAGCGAATTCTAATTCGAGGCGCTAAATCGATCGACGCACCAAAAGGGCGGGGATGGATTCTAGTATTCGAATTAACTCGCGCGGCTACTGAGCGCGCGATTGAAAAAACGCATCGTTGCGGCGCTAAACCGCAAGCGTTTTCGGGGACTTTTTAAGCGGTCGCGCGCTTTAATAATCGCGCCATCAGTAAACAGGGTCAATCCTTATCGTATTTATAAAACAGCTTGGCGATGACGTCGGCGGCTTTCCTGTGTAGTTGTTCGCGGACGGACGCCTCATTTACTTCGGTGCGTTTTTCGTAGAAGGCGGTTTCCAGCGAGATGGGGAAACCGGCTTCGGCGTCCTGGGGCCAGCGGGATTTGCCGGTGGCGGTGTCGATGATTTTTACTCTCGCCGAGATGGTGCCTTTCATCGAGTTGGAGGCGATGGGACCGCCAACGGCCGAGTCCATCAGATCGACGTAGAGGACCTGCTTAGCGCCGACGTTGCGCCCGATGGTGGCAAGCGATAGCGTGCGGAACTTGGCGGGATCAGCGGCGCGCAAATCGTACACCTTGGTGGCATCAACCACCGGGGCGATTTTGTTGCGCGTGAGTTCTTCGCCGATGTAGAGGGCGATCTGGTCGCCTTCGAATTCACCGGTGCCTTGGTTGAAGTTCTCGACGACGACGGCCATCGGTTCTTTTTCAGGGATGTACTCGGCCTCGACGGAGTCGGGGACGACTTTGGAAAAGGCGGCGCCGAGCAGGTTGCAGCCGGAGACGAGCAACAACAGCAGCAGGAGATAACTACGTTTCACAACTACTCCTCATCCTGCGGATGCGGGAAAAATCGCACGGCGATCTGCGTCGATAACTCATCCATCGTGGCGAGATACGTCTTGTAGTCGGTGGAATTGGGGATGCCTTCGACTGGTTTTTGGGGAGAGGCGGCGCGGATGGTGTTTTCTTCGTAAACGGTTTTGGCATTAGGGCCATCGACTTCGACGACCTTTAATGTCGCCGTGGCGACACCGCGGAACAATTCGATGGAAGCTTCGGAACGAGTCTGGAAATTTTCGATTTCGACGAAGATCACGCGCTCGGCGCCGAGCGCCGGCGCGACCGAGGTCACGGGCATGGCTTCGACATCGGGATGATCCTGCTGGTATTTCACGACCGAGCGCGGATCAATCGTCCACTTGGTGTCTTTGAGTTCCGCGGGCTTGTCGGCCTTCTGCGCAACTTTTAGCTTGCTTTGGATGGCGCTCGCGAGATCGAGTTGGATGCTGGGGAAATCGATCTGGATCGCGCGATCGACCGAGACCATGACGGCGACGGTATGGCCCGGGAGATTTTTGTAAGAGGCCGGGACGGTGGGTGGCGGGAGCGCGTGGGCCGCCACACCGATGATGCTGCAACCATTAAGAGCGCAAAGCAACAGCCCGAGAAGAGCAACCGGAAACAGACATTTCATAGTGAGCCCATGGAAAAGATAATGCGGGGTAGAATAGCCGACCTCGCTATGATGTTCCATGAGGATGGGCTGCAAGATAAATTGCGATCTTCCACGCCCAGGCGAGGATGCCGAACCCGAGTAAGGGGACTAACCATCGCCGCCAGTCGATGAGGCGCAAGAGGTGGTGGACGGGGTTGCCGGTGATGCTGATATATAGTGCAGCCCAAAAGAGGATGATCGCCGCGACACCGAGGATCATGCCAAGCGGCTGGGTATAGAAACTTTGGAAGGGGTGCCCATGCATGAGCCAGGCGAAGGAGGTGGTCATTCCGCAGGTGGGGCAGGGAAGACCGGTGCGCTGGAGAAACTGGCAATCTTCGAGACCGAGGGCGCGATGGGTTCCCAGACCGGAGGGACTAGGCGTGAGCTTGGCTGCGAGGATCAGGACGATAAGCGAGCACACCGAAATGGCGAGGGCAAGGAGGCGCGCACCGACGCCGAGGCGCGGGAGATTGGTCACGCGGGCGTAAATGACTGGAGATGGGGCGGTAGTGGCGATGGGGGAATTTTACGGTGGGGCGCTGGGCACATCCATCGAGCGCGACGATTTTTGCAGGCAGCACAAAACGCGCAAAATCGGCGCGGTTGCACATCCAAACTGAGAGATTAACCTCATTGACAACCGGTTGTAATAAACCTTAAGTTCCCCTGCGTTGTAAGCGGGTTAATCAAGATTTTGGCCCGTGCCTTGGGCGCGATGATATTACACCGCCTGAGAAATTAGCAGTCAGAAAGGGCGTTAACGCCGATGCGCGTGTTCATGCTCGGTTGGGAATTTCCGCCTTTCATCTCTGGGGGTCTTGGCACGGCGTGCTATGGACTGACCAAAGCGATGAGCTCCATCGGTACCGATGTGATGTTCGTCCTGCCCCGCCCTGTTGCCACTCCGTTTTCAACACACGTGCGACTCGTCTCGCCGCGCGCGGATTCACCGCTCGCGTCACCCGTGACGGAATTTCGGCTCGATGAATTTGAAAACGTGACCTTCCGCACGGTCAACGCGCAGCTGTCCGATCCTTATCAGACGCCGGAACATTTCCAGGCGCAGCGCCAGATCGAGCGCGAACGGTTGATCATGGCCGCCAAGGAAGCGGGGATTCCGCAAGAGGAATTTCTCGCGACGCACTGGAAAGCCCAGCCGACGATGAGCGCGACGAGCGGGAATTACGGCGGCGATATGTTTTCGGAAATCCAGCGCTACGCGGCGCTCGCGGCGGAGATCGCGCGGCAGGAAAGTTTTGATGTCGTGCACGCGCACGATTGGATGACCTATCCCGCGGGGCTGACGGTGGCAGCGCTCAAGGGCGCGCCACTGGTCGTGCATGTTCACTCGACGGAGCTGGATCGGTCGGGGGCGCACGTGAACCAGCGGATCTATGATATCGAACGCCGGGGAATGCATGGGGCGATGAAAGTGATCGCGGTCAGCTCACTGACGAAAAACATCTGCATCGAGCATTACGGCGTGAGCCCGGAAAAAGTCGAAGTCGTTTACAACGCCATCGAATCCAACGGCAACGGTTTTGACGAAGAGAAATACAAGATTCACAACGACGAAAAAATCGTGCTGTTTCTGGGGCGAATCACGATGCAGAAGGGGCCGGAGTATTTCCTGGCGGCGGCGAAAAAAGTTCTGGAGGTCATGGACAACGTCAAGTTCGTCATGGCCGGCTCGGGGGATCTGATCCGCAAGACGATCGAGATGGCGTCGGCGATGGGGATCGGGCATAAGGTTTTGTTCACCGGGTTCCTGCGCGGCGGAGATGTGGAAAAAGTTTTCAAGATGGCGGACCTCTATGTCATGCCCTCGGTCTCAGAGCCTTTCGGTATTGCGCCGCTGGAAGCGATGAGCCACGATGTGCCGGTGATCATTTCAAAACAGTCCGGCGTGTCGGAAGTTCTGCAGCATGCACTCAAGGTGGACTTCTGGGATGTGAATGAGATGGCGAACAAGATCATCGCGGTGCTGAAACATCCGCCGCTGGCGAGCACGCTGCGTCAGCATGGATCATTCGAAGTCCGGCGATTGAGCTGGAACGATGCGGCGCGGCAATGCGTGGGGGTTTATGAACAAGCGCGGCAGATGATCAACGGGCATGGGTAGTTCAAATTTCCGCCGGTCGTGTGATTGAAATTGCGCCCGCCGCGAGGCCGTCGTTACCGCGATTACACTTGCAGGTTCTTCGAAAACATTTCAGGACATTCGGTCATTCACGTCGAGCCCGGTGGCCGATAATTACTGCATATATAAATGGCTCTTCGCCAATGTGTTCCTCGAGGATCGAGGATGGTGAAGGACTGCATTCCGTGGACACGGGAGTTGTATGTGGCACGGCATCGGGCACCGGCGCGTTCGGCGGCGCGGTCAAACAGTCGAAGTTTCGCAGTTGGAAAATCGGCTTCTTTTCAGCGCGAGCATGGACGTCGAAGAAATGCTCGCACCACAGGCGATGACTGCGGTCATCACAAGTCCCGCGCCGTTGTTGGCCGCGACGACTGGACTCGGGCTTGACCTGCACAGTCGGCCAGATGCGACGGCCAAGCTGTATCTGGATTTCACGGGCGATGTAACAAATAGCTGGGGCACGTTTGCGCCGGGCGCGACACCTGCTTACGATACCGACGGAAATCCCGCAACCTTTTCCGATGCCGAAGTCGCCAGCATCCGCGACATCTGGGCGCGCGTCGCCGATCAATATTCGCCATTTAATCTGGACGTCACGACCGTCGATCCGGGGAATCTGACGCCGGGCCAGACGCTGAAGA
>Ga0070714_100004166_pt1 | contig 10876 bp, 13 predicted proteins | sample LARL83metaG_FD_65450 | JGI IMG/M metagenome (GOLD analysis project Ga0070714, IMG submission 65450) | Corn, switchgrass and miscanthus rhizosphere microbial communities from Kellogg Biological Station, Michigan, USA - LAR L8-3 metaG | ecosystem: Host-associated > Plants > Roots > Rhizosphere ... | reverse complement strand
CTTCACACTTTTAAGAATCGGGGAGTATCCCCGGATCGTCGCTGATGATACCGTCGATACCCGTTTCGACCAGGGTTCTTGCGAGCGCAGGCTCGTTCACGGTCCAGGCGAAGACCGCGACACCCCGGCGATGGCAGACCTCGACGGTGGCCGGCGTCACGACCGCCCAGTTCAGCGTCGCGGCGCTCGCGCCGCAGGCAGACAGCATTCCGGGAAGGCGGCGCGGGAGCAGCGCGCGCAGGACGGCGAGACCGAAGCGCACGGCGGGATCGAGCGCGCGGCGGCCGGTCAGGCCGAGACGATCCTCGGGGTAGGTGAGCGAGCGCGGAAGCGCCGGCTCGGCGGCGGCGAAGCCGCGGAGGATCGCCGGCGAGAACGAGCTGACGAAGCTCCGGTCGAGCAGGCCGTGGCGGCCGAGCGCGGCGACCGCGCCGCTTGCGAGGCCGGCCGCTTTGACGTCGAGCTGAACGGCGAGCCCGAGCCTCGCGGCGAGCGCGAGTGCGTCGTCGAGCGGCGGCGCGTCGACCGGCACGTCCGGCCCGTGCGCGACGACGAGCCCCGGCGAGACGTCGAGCTCGACCGCGTCGGCGCCGGCTGCGGCCGCAGCCTCGATCGCCGCAAGGCTCGACTCCGGCGCCAGCAGCGCGGCGCCGCGATGGCCGATGCGCATGACGGCGTGCTCGCCGCGCAGCAGCTCCATCAAGCCCGGCGTTGGATCACGACCACAGCAAGGTCGTCGGAGAGCTCGCCGCCTGCATAGCTGCGCGCGTCCTCGGTGACGGCGCGCGCGAGCTCGGCGGCCGGCAGGTCACGCAGTCTCGCGAGCAAGGCGTCGAGTCGTTCGGTGCCGTACAGATCCCCGCCGTTCCGCGCCTCGACGACGCCGTCGGTGTAGAGCACGATCGTCGAGCCGACCGGCAGCTCGGCGCGAACCTCGTCGTAGGTCTGCGCGGCGTCGATGCCGAGCACGATCCCGGTCGCGTCGAGGCCGCGCACGGTTCCGTCCGGGAGCACGAGACGCGGCGGCGGATGCCCTGCGTTCGCGCACGCGACCTCACCGCGCGCCGGGTCGACGGCGACGTAGGTCATCGTGATGAACTTCCCCGTCGCGATCTCACCGACGATGACGTCGTTCGCGAAGGCGAGGAAATCGCCCGGCTCCGGATGCTCGCGCGCGAGCGAGCGAAAGACGAACTTCGCCATCGCCATGTCGGCGGTCGCCTCGACGCCGTGGCCCGTCACGTCACCGAGGACGACGGCGAGCCGCCCGTCGCGGAGCTGCACGAAGTCGTAGATGTCGCCGCCGACGTCGACGCGCGCGGACGACTCGTACACCTCCCCCACCTCGAGGCCCGGCACGTCCGGCTCCGCATCGGGGAGCAGCGAGCGCTGCATCGTGTCCGCGAACTCCTTCTGCTGTTGATAGAGGCGCGCATTGTCGATCGCGAGCGCGGCCTGCCCCGCGATCGCGAGCGCAGCGTCGACCGTCTCGCTCGAGATCGGGTCTCCCGGCCGGAACGAGAAGATCTGGAGCGCCGCGATCGTCTCCGCGGGCGTCGCGACCGGAACGACCGCCCCGGTCCAGCCTCGCGCGAGGAACGGCTCGAGCAGCTCGTGCCCGCGCTCGATGCGGAACGGGCGCGCCTCTCGGAACAGCCGCTGCACATGTGCGCTGCCGAAGGGCTCGGCGCGCCAGAGGATCACGCGCGCGGCATCTCTCATCTGCGCGTCCTTGACGTGGTGCGCGCGCGGCGTCAAGAGCTCGCGCCGTTCGTCGGGCATGCCGATGACTGCGGCGTCGACGTCGAGCACGTCGACGATCGTCTGGGCGAGCGCCTCGAGCGTCTTGTCGAGCGAGAGCTCCTGCGCGAACGACCGCGAGATCTCGTACAACGCGCCGAGCCGCCGCGCGGCCTCGCGCTCCGACGCCAGCGCCGCCTCCCGCTGCTTGCTCAGCTCGGTCGCCTGCTCGTGCAGCTGCGCGTTCTGCACCGCGACGGCGAGCTGCCCGGTGAGCGCTCCGAGCAAGGAGATCTCGTTCTCCGTCGGACGGCGGCCGAGCGGCGGATAGAGCGCGAGCAGCCCGATCAGCTCGTCGCGCACGAGCAGCGGTACCGCGAACGCCGCCTCGATGCCGGCCTCGCGCGCGGCGTCCCTCACGCTCCGTAGACGGCGGTCGCGGACGAGATCGGTGGACTCGACGGGGGTGCTGGCCCGCGGCGCGAGCTCGAGGAGCCGCTCCGCCACGCGCGCGTGTGGCCCCGTCAGCCCGCGCGTCGCTGCCGCAACGAGGCGGTCCTCCTCCGCCAGCAGGTAGACGGCAATCGCCTCCACGGCGAGCAGCTCGGCGACGCGCTCGAGCGCAGTGTCGAGCGTGTGCGAGAGCGAGAGCTCCGCCGTCGCCTGGCCCACGACCGCCAGCAGCGTGCGGGTGCGGTCGAGCTCGAGTGCGAGCGATCGCGCACGGTCGCTCGCGCGGAGCGCCTGCCCCGCGCGCACGCCGAAGGTCGTGAGACGCGCGAGCTCGGTCGCATCCGGCGCCTCGCCGGCCGGGAAGAGCAGCTGCAGGATCCCCGCCGCCGGCTGCCCGAGCGGCAGCGACGTCGAGACGCCACAGCCGTCCGGCAGGAGCGTCGACGGGACGGCGCGCAACAGGCCCTGCTCCTCCAGCGCCTCGAGCGCGAGACCCTTCGCGCCGGCGAGATCGGCGGTCGCCTCGAGCCCGAACGAGCCGGCGAGCTCGAGGCCGTCCGCCCCGCGCTCCCAGACGAGGCAGACCGGCGCGCCGACGACGTTCGCTGCCACGCGCGCGATCTCGGAGGGCGAGTGCGGCTCGCCGAGCGCGGCCGCGAGCGCCTCGCCGGCCAGCTCGAGCGCCGGCCGGACGAGCGCCTCGGCCACCGACTCCCCGCCGAATGCGCGCGAGACGAGCGCGACCTGGCCGGCAGCGAGCTCCGCCGCGAAGCGCTCGACCGGCGTGAATGCGGTGCCGGCTCGGTAGACCTCGAGCGTGCCCGCGCCGCCGAGCGGAACGACGAGGACGTAGCGCGCGCCCGCGCGTGCTGCCGCGCGACGAACGGCGGCCGGTGCATCAGCGAGCTCGCTCACGGTCTGCGCCGGCAGCTGCGAAGCGGGCAGGTGCGTGCCGTCGAGCTCTGCGGCGAGCGCGTGCGCACCGGCCACGGCGACGGCTTCGAACGCGTCGCCGGCGGGGACTCGGACGAGGGCGAGATCCGCCCCGGTGACGACGCGTGCAGCCTCCGCGACGTCGTCGAGCGCAGCGTCCAGCGTCGGGCGGCGCGCAGCCGACGCGACCCCGCGCACCAGGGCATCCAGTGCCAGATCCGCCTGAACGACCATGGCAGCGGAAGTATCGCGATCGGGCACAGGCCTTACACTTCCCGGGTGGCGGCTTCCCTGCCAGACGAGGACGAGGCACCGGTCGACCCCTCTGCGATCGAGCTCCGCTACCGCTATCACCGCGCCCGGCGGCAGGCGCGGGTGCGGGCGAAGGAAGAGACGCAGCTCGCGCGCTATCGCTTCTACATCGTGATGGCGGTGCTGCTCGCGATCGCGATCGGCTTCGTCATCGTGAGCTGGCACGAGATCCAGCGGCTCTTCGGCATCTAGCCCGAAGATTCGCCCATACTGCGCACCTATGCAGACACCCGAGCCGATGCCGCCGCCGCGTTCGTCGCCGGATCCCTACGAGCGGCGCGCGCCCCGGCCGCCGATGCCGGGGTACTGGGGCGAGCGGCTCGCATGGATCGCAGGGCTCGTGCTCGCCATCTCGGCGTTCACCGACTGGTACGCCGGCAGCGAGAGCTACGGGCTGACGCTCTCGGTGACCGGCTGGCACACGGGCGCGCTCGGCAAGCTCGTCTTCTTCGCAGGACTCGCGACGTTGATCCTCGAGGCGCTTCGGGAAGCGGGCATCGAGCTGCCCGCGACCGTGCCCGAGAGCCTCGTTCTGATTGCGCTCGGCTCGCTCGCGACGATCTTCGTCCTCATCCGGATCATCTCGATCCCCGACACGTTCTTCAACACGGCCGGCCGCGGCATCGGCATCTTCATCAGCCTCATCGCCGCAATCGCACTGATCGTCGCCGGGCTATTACGAGCAGCAGAAGAGCTGTAGCGGCGCCGACGACGGCGCCGCCCGCGACGTCGAGCGGCCAGTGCACGCCGACGTAGATGCGCGAATAGCCGATCGCGAGCGCGAGCAGGAAGAACGCGGGCGCGGCGCGCGGCGCGAGCGTGCTCAGCACGGTCGCCGAGGCGAACGCGATCGCGGTGTGGCCGGACGGGAAGGAGCTGCTCGAAGGGATGCTCGTCAGTGCGCTCGCGTCGTGCGGGCGCTTCTCGCCGATCGCATCCTTGAGGATCGCGGCGATTCCGTCTGCGGCCGCGACCGCGAGCACGACGAGCGCGAGCGGGAGCATCCGCCGCCACGCGAGGGCAAGCGCGAGCCCGATCGCGAGCCAGACGATGCCGTCGGTGCCGAGCTTCGAGAGCCACACGAAGACGTCGTTCAGGGGATGCCACCGGTGGTGGATCACCCAACGCTCGGCGTGGCGGTCCCAGCTGGTCAGACGGGCGCGATCTGCTTCGTCTGCTCGATCAGCTGCTGCATGTCGAACGGCTTGCCGACGAACGCTTGCGCGCCGCTCGTGGACGCCTGCTGGAGCGCTTGCTCGTCGACCTTGCCGCTGAACATCACGACCGGGATCGCACCCTGGCCGTACTGCTCCTGGATCTTCCGCAGCATCTCCCAGCCGTCCGTCTGCGGCATCATCACGTCGAGCAGCACGAGATCGGGCTTCGCCTCCTCGATCGCCGACAGCCCTTCCTCCGCGCTCCCCGCCTCGCGAACCAGATAGCCCTCGAACTCGAGGTTGACGCGAACGAGCTCGCGCACCTTCTCGTCATCGTCGACGAGCAAAACGAGCGGGCCGGATTTCGGCTTGCCGCCTGGTCCACTGCGGTCGAGGAAGGTCTCGAGGTCGGAGCGCCGGTAGCGCCGGTGCCCGCCGGGCGTGTAGAAGGCCGGCACGCGTCCGTTGTCCGACCACTTGCGGATCGTGCTCTGCGCCACGCCGAGGAAGCGAGCCGCCTGGCCGAGGGTGAGCCACTCGCTGTCGTCTCTATAGGTCATCCCCGGGAATCTGGCCAAATCTCCCGCTTTTTACACCACGGGGCGCTACGGGACGATCGTTTTTGTCGTTGTAACCGTTAAATTCGGCCTCGGGTTGTCGCGGAGCGCCTCGCCGATCGCGATTCCGACGCCGAGGAGGATCACCGCCGCCGCAACGATCGCGAGGGTGCGGAGCGGCCTGCGCCGGCGTCTCCGGCGCGTGCGGCTCGGCTCCATCACTGCAGGTAGTCCACTGCGCCGCGCTGGTAGGCGTGGAACGCGGCCGCCACGACGAGCGCGAGGTCGCGGGGCCAGCCGGGAGACGGGGCGCGCTCCTCGACCGCCGCGCGCGCCCAGCGCTCCGAGTCGTGATAGGCGACGGCGAGCTCGTCGAGCGAGTAGGTCTGGCCGATCTGCTTGCGCAGCTCGCCGATGACGATCTCGACCTGCTCGAGCAGCCGGTGGTAGCGGCCCGGGTCGCTTCGCTCGCCCTCGAGCCGGCGGTCGGCGTCCTCCCACTCCTGGCGAACGAGCGCGGTGGCGTGCTGCGACATAGCCGCCGATGCTACGTGCAACAGCGGACCGGCCAAAGCGGGTCGAGCTCGGCGACGATGCGCTCGCCGAGCACGTAGCCGGGACGCGCGAGCGCGAAGGCGGCGTGCGCGTGCAGGCACTTGAGCGAGCCCGTGCGGCCGGCGCCGCCGACGCCGAGCTCGAGCGATGCACCGCCGTCGCGGCCCGTCTCTCCCGCTGCGAGCTCGCGGCGAACTGCACGCTGGTCGTCGTCCGCCTGCGCGCGGCTCGCGGCGAGCTCGGGGTCGTTCCGAGCGGCTTCGCTCCAGCGCTCGACGCCGCCGGCCGCCTCGAGACGCGAGACGGCGGCGACGAGGTGGCGGCAGGTGACGTAATACGTCGTCGGGAACGGCTCGCCGCCGGGGTCGTACGGCTGCTGCTCCGTTACGGCCGGGCGGCCGAACGGGCAGCGCACGACGACGCGGCGAAACGCACGAGGCTCGCGTCCGATCTGGCGTGCGACGACGTCGCGGTCAGTGTCCACCGTGGGCCATCATGCTGGCCCGCTGCACCTTCCGCCAATGGTTGATGCCCTTGACGATGAACAGGTGCTCGTTCGGCTTGACGTACCCGAGCGCGCGCGCTTCGCGCGCGAGCGTCGCGATCGACGTCGACGAGCCGAGGCGGCGCTGCAGCCGCGCCTTGTCCGCTCGGAGCTGCTGCACCATCCGCTGGTGCTGGCCGAGCTGCCCGCGCGCGTCGATGTACGCCTTGATCGGGCGGTAGTAGAGAAGCGCGATCAGGACGAGCGCCCCGACCGCAGCCCAGCGGCGGAGCACGAACGAGCGCGAAGGACGGCGAGGCTTGCGAGGCATCAGAAATGACCTTCGCGTTGCGAAGGCTTGACCCTGCTTTGACGGGGAGTATCCCCGTTTACGAAGTCGTCACGAGTCAGGCGTGTCCGGCGGGGACAGGACGACTACCGGGATCCGGCGGCTCGTGCGTTCCGCGTACTTGTCGTAGCCGGAATAGAGATCCGTGACCGCACGCCACAGGCGTTCCCGCTCCTCGCCCTCGGCGTCGCTGGCTCGGACGCGCTGCGACAGGCGGCCGATCGTGACCTCTGCTGCTGGGTTTGCCCGGAGGTTCAGGTACCAGAGCGGATGCGTCGGGGAGCCTCCCTTCGACGCGATCACGACGTAGCGGTCGCCGTCGCGCGCATAGAGCAGCGGCTGAGTACGCGAGCGGCCGCTCTTCCGGCCCGTCGTCGTGAGGAGCAGGACCGGCGCCTTCCCGAAGCTGCCGCCCACCCTGCCCCCGCTCACCCGGTAGATCGCGCGATGGATCCGCGAGAGGATCCAGAGGATCAAGCGACGTCGACTTTGATCACATTCGTCGAGCCGGGGAGATTGACCTGCGTGCCGGCGGTGATGACGACGCGATCGCCCGTCTCGATGTGGCCGGCCTCGCGCGCGGCGCGCACTGACTCGTTCCACAGCTCTTCGACGTCGAGACATTCCTTGATCATGATCGGGGTCACGCCCCACTCGATCGCCATCTGACGCCGCGCCCAGTCGATGTGCGTCAGCGCGACGATGGGACGGCGCGGGCGCAGCCGCGCGACGCTCGACGCAGTCTTGCCGCGGAACGTCGGCACGAGGATCGCTTTCGCGCGCAACGCCTCGGCGATGTCACAGGCCGCGTTCGACATCGCGCCGCCGATCGTCGGGTTGTGCTCGGCGGCGGGCGTCTCGTGGCGATAGTCCATGGTCGGCTCGATCGCGCGCGCGATCCGGTCCATGTACGCCACCGCCTCGACCGGGTACTCGCCCATCGCCGTCTCGCCCGAGAGCATCACCGCGGACGTTCCGTCGAGGATCGCATTCGCGACGTCGCTCGCCTCGGCGCGCGTCGGCTCGGGATGATGGATCATCGACTCGAGCATCTGCGTCGCCGTGATCACCGGCTTCCCGCGCTCGAGCGCCTTCTGGATGATCCGTTTCTGGATCAGCGGCACGACCGCGGCGCCGATCTCGACGCCGAGGTCGCCGCGCGCGACCATCACCACATCGGTCTCGGCGAGCACGTCGTCGAGCACGTCGATCGCCTCCGACTTCTCGATCTTCGCGATCACGTGCGCATGCGAGCCGGCCTGCTCGATCAGCGCGCGCAGGTCGCGCACGTCGGCGGGCGAGCGCACGAACGAGAGCGCGACGAAGTCGACGCCGAGCTCGAGAGCGAATTCGAGGTCGGCGGTGTCCTTCCGCGTCAATGACGGGATCGGGAGCGGGACGCCGGGCAGGTTGACGCCCTTATGCGCACTGACGACGCCGCCGACGATCACCTCGCAGTCGGCGCGTCCGTGCTCGACCTCGCCGACGCGCAGCCGTACGAGGCCGTCGTCGATCAGCACGTCGTGTCCCGGCTTCAGCACGTCGCCGATCACCGCGGGCGCGACCGGCAGCTCGCCCGCCGCGTGCGCGTGGTCATCTTCGGCGCAAACGGTGATGTGCTCGCCGTTGCGCAGCACGACCGGCTCCTCGAGGTCGCCGACGCGGAGCTTCGGCCCCTGGAGGTCGGCGATCAAGGCGATCGGCCGGCCGGCCTCCTCCTCCGCCTCGCGCACGCGACGTGCACGCTCCGCATGGTCCTCGTGCGCGCCGTGCGAGAGATTGAGGCGCGCTGCGTCCATCCCTGCGGCGATCAACGCGCGCAGCATCTCCGGCGAATCCGACGCCGGCCCGAGCGTGGCGACGATCTTCGTTCGGCGCTCGATCACGAAAATCAGCGTAGCCGCCGACGGAGCGTCAAGATCGGCCCTCATGCAGTTTGAGCACTACGCGGTCGTGCCAGGCGAGGACGGCGCGTCGCTTGCCGTCGTCGACGGGCGGCTTCCGTCCGTTCAGGCCGGCTTCAGGCTGCCCGAGATCCTTGCCGAGCTCGCAACCGCCATCGGCAAGCCGGTCTATCTCCGGACCGCCGCGCGCACGGATCCCGAGCGGCTGCACATCTTCGACACCGGTGACACCGGGGAGACACTCCCGCTGAGAGACGCCGACCCCTCGCAGCTCGTGCCGCCCGGGCTACGGCCTGCGCTCGAGCGCTGGCTGGACGAGCAGCGCGGCACGCCGGTACCGGAGCTGCGTGCGGCCTGGGCGAGGCCCGGCTGGCGCGCTCAGGCGGAGGCGTGGGCCGGCTGCTCGCTCGAGCCGATACGCCAGTGGCCGCTCTCCGCCGTTCTCCATGGGGAGGCCGGGTTCCTCAAGGCGGTCTTTCCGCTCTTCCACTGCGAGCCGGCCGTGACCGAGGCCCTCGCACGCGAGCACCCGCGCAGTGTCCCCGAGCTGATCCGCGTCGACCACGAGCGCGGATGGATGCTGATGCGAAAGCTTCCGGGCACGGTCGTCGGCGACTCGGGCTCGACCGCGGGCGCGGCCGAGGCGCTCCGCACGCTCGCCGAGCTGCAGCGCTTCTGGAGCACGCGAACGGACGAGCTCTTTGCGCTCGGGGCGCAGGACCGGCGCGTCGAAGGCATCACGCTTCCACTCCCGGAGACGATCGGCCATGGCGACTTTCACCCGTACAACGTCACGTTCGACGGCGAGCGCGCGGTGATCTTCGACTGGTCCGACGCGTGCGTCGCTCAGCCGCTCCTCGACCTCCACCTGTTCCTCATCGACGAGGGCGAGGACGCGCGCGACGCGCTGATCGACGCCTATGCCGAGCCCTGGGCCGGCATCGCCTCGGCCGACGAGATTCGTGCGGCGCTCGCCGTGGCCGAATGGCTCTCGTGCCGGCACCAGGCCGAGAGCTATACCGCGATCGCCGAGGCCGTCGAGCCCGACGACCGCGGCATGTTCGAGCGCGAGGCTCAGGTCTGGCGCGAGCGCGCGCGCGGGAACGCGTCCCAGCCCGGGTAGGCGGCGCGCCGGCCGAGCTGCTCCTCGATGCGGAGCAGCTGGTTGTACTTCGCGACGCGGTCGCTGCGCGCGGGAGCGCCCGTCTTGATCTGGCCGGTGCCGAGCGCGACCGCAAGATCGGCGATCGTCGCGTCCTCGGTCTCACCGGAGCGATGGGACATCACCGCCGTGTACCCGTTCGCCTGCGCGAGCCGCACGGCTTCGATCGTCTCCGTCAGCGTGCCGATCTGGTTCACCTTGACGAGGATCGAGTTCGCGACGCCGCGCTCGATCCCCTCGCTGAGCCGCGCGGGATTCGTGACGAAGAGATCGTCGCCGACGAGCTGCACCCGCTCGCCCAGCTCGCGCGTCAGCGCGGCCCAGGCTTCCCAGTCGTCCTCCGCGCAGCCGTCCTCGATCGAGACGACTGGATAGGCGTCGACGAGCCCCTGCCAGAACGCGGGCAGCTCGGCAGAGGAGAGATCTCGCCCTTCGAAGCGGTAGCGGCCGTCGGCGTAGACCTCGCTCGTGGCCGGGTCGAGCGCGATCGCGACGCGATCGCTGTGACCGGCGCGCTCGGCGGCCTCGAGGATCGCCTCGATCGCAGCTTCGCTCGACTCGAGATCGGGCGCGAAGCCGCCCTCGTCGCCGACCGCGGTGGCGAGCCCGCGCCCGCCGAGCACCGCTTTGAGCGCGTGATAGACCTCGGCGCCGATGCGCAGCGCGTCGGCGAACGTGTCGGCGCCGACCGGCACCACCATGAACTCCTGCAGGTCGATCGAGTTCGCGGCGTGCACGCCGCCGTTGATCACGTTCAGCATCGGCACCGGCAGCGTCGTCGCGTCCGCACCGCCGAGGTAATGGAAGAGCGGCTGCCCGGCGTCGTCGGCCGCAGCCTTCGCCGTCGCGAGCGAGACGCCGAGGATCGCGTTCGCGCCGAGCCGGCTCTTGTTCGGCGTGCCGTCGAGCTCGACGAGCCGTGCGTCGAGGGCCTCCTGCTCGTTCGCCTCGAGCCCGAGCACCGCGTCGCGCAGCTCGCCGTTCACATTCGCGACTGCTTTCATCACGCCCTTGCCGCCGTACGCCCCGCCGCCGTCGCGCAGCTCGACCGCTTCGTGCGCTCCCGTCGACGCGCCCGACGGAACTGCCGCGCGCCCGGCGGCGCCCGACTCGAGCTGCACGTCGACCTCGACCGTCGGGTTGCCGCGCGAATCGAGGATCTGGCGGGCGCGAACGGAAGCGATGCTGCTCATGACGTCTCCTTGGCGCGGTCGAAGTAGTGGTCCTGCCGCTCGAGCGGCAGCGTGCTCCAATCTTCGCCGTTCTCGCG
>Ga0070714_100004165_pt1 | contig 10876 bp, 14 predicted proteins | sample LARL83metaG_FD_65450 | JGI IMG/M metagenome (GOLD analysis project Ga0070714, IMG submission 65450) | Corn, switchgrass and miscanthus rhizosphere microbial communities from Kellogg Biological Station, Michigan, USA - LAR L8-3 metaG | ecosystem: Host-associated > Plants > Roots > Rhizosphere ... | reverse complement strand
ATGACGTGCAGTTCGGCGTTGTCGAGGTCGACTCTCCTGACGCGCAGGTTGCGGGCTTCGCTCTTACGTATCCCCGTGCCGAACAAAACCGCCATGAGTGCCCCGTCCGGATCGGGCAGCGAGCACAGCGCCTTCCGCTCAACCTCGTTGAAGCACTCGATCGGCGGCGGGGGCGGCTGCTTGAACGTCGGGACGTGATCCATGAGGTTCCGTGGGACACGCTTCGTCCTGTAGGCCCACCCGAAAAGGTTCGCGTAGGCACCGCGGAGCGACTGACGGGACGCCGGGTTCGCGTCCTCGATGATCCCCAGCACGTGGTCGTCGTTGAACTCGGCCAGCAGCAGCTCGGGGAACCGCTCGAGCAGCCGGTTCGTGATCTGCCGGTAGCCGTCCACGGTGGACTTCTTGGAGCCTCCGAGCAGCATCCATTCGAGCCACTGATCGCGCTGCTCGAGCGCGGACGGGACGGGCTTGGGTCGCTGCCAGAACCGTAGGTTCATGCCGCCATCTCCAGCGCGGGGAGCTTTTCGAAGATGAAGCACACACGCGGCGCATGACCCGTCCGGGTCAGGACGACGATGCGGTGGACGAGCTTGCAGCCGTCAGGCCGGCGCGGCTGCTGCCGGTGATACACGGCGACATGGCCGCCGGTGCGGCACACCCTGACGGCCTCGGCCGTGAAGCGGCCCGGCCTCAGCGGCGGTGTCGAGTATAGCCACGCCGCCTCATCGTCCGAGTACGGCGGGTCCAGCACGACGAGGTCGTACGACTCATCCTCGATCCAATGGAGATCGTGCGCGTCCCCCACCCACGTCGGCGTCGTGGTCGCGTTCAGGTCGACGCTGTCGCCGATCTCCGCGAGCCCGCCGAACGGGTGCAGAACGTTCCCGGCCCCGTACTGCCAGTCGCCTTTGCCCTGGATCGCGGCGACCCGGCGGACCAGCTTCTGCTCGAAGTGGAGCGGGAACGAACCGACGTAACAGTCCTTCCGCGGGCGCGGGAGAACCCATGTTTCTGTCGGGATCACGCGGCCTCACCCGATGCTTGCCAACCATTGTTGGCTGTATGCCGCATGGTTAAGCCGTTTTCCGGAAACGGAGGTAAGAATCCACGGGCCTGGTTGAGCCAAGTACCGCCAACCATTTACGCGGCGTCCCAGTCGTATGGGCGGGCGGCTGGTGTCGTTGCCGGTCCCCTGTCGGAGGAGGCCCAGCCGCCCACGGTTTCACGGTCGTCCCACAAACGGTTCAGTGTCCGCCGGTGCCGGATCCACGCCTTGAACTTGCGGATGTCGTCGGGGAGTCCGGCGGCGAGGCAGGCGAGGCAGAAGACGGCTGCGGGCACCCACAGCGGCACGTAGATGTTGGCGGTCACCGGCGCTTCTCTTCGGTCTCGTCGCGCATCAGGAACAGCAGCCCCGTGAACGCGACAGCGAGCGCGAAGAAGAGCAGCCCGAATGCGAGCCACACCGTTGCGGTCACGCTTTCCCGCGATTCTCTTGCCACTCAGTGCGAAATCGCTCTGCTTCCTCAGTACTCATGCCGACGGGGAACTCGATGCGCATCGCCGGAGAGATCGCGCGACGCACAGCTTCCTGGTAGATCATCCAGCCGCGTTCGCCTGTGACGGGGACATCGAGGCGAGCGAGAGTGTCGCGGTCAGTACGCGGCCCCCAGGTCGTATCCCTAGTCCGTTCCGGGCCGAGCAGGAACACCTGCAATTCGAACATCGAGTCGTCGATCATCAGCGCTCTTTCAGGAGGTCGAGGCGGGCTTTGAGGACCGCCTGCGCGGCCTGGACGTGGCCGATCGCCTCACAGATTCGTTCTTCAACGTGCCGCATTTCGGGGGCGAGGTCGGGGGCTGCATCAAGGATGTCGGCGATGGTGCGTGTGCAGCTGGCGGCGGTGACGGCGAGGGCTTGGAGGCGTTCGGAGGCGGTGACGATGTCGAACGTTTCGCCCATCCACGTCTGCGTGCTCAAGCCGCCACCTCGGTTCGCTGAACCGACAGACGCAAGCCGTTGGCGATGACGATTTCGTGGCCGGGGAACCGTTCGCGCATCGCGCTGCGGATCTGGTCAAACCCGACCTGATCAAAGTGGCGCGGCTCCTCGATGGTGACGACAATCACGTCGCCCGGCTGCAGGCGCAGCACTTCGATGTCGCCCTTGATGGTCAGCTCACCGCTCGTCATGCGGTGGCCTCGGCGGCCTTCCGTGCACGCTCCAGCTGCTGCACAAGCCACGCCTGCATGTCCTCGTCAGCCGGCGCGGTCGCGATCTTCTCAGCGATCGCGTCCTTCGCCTCAGCCGTCTTCCCCAATACCTCAGCCGCCGCCAGGATGTCGGCGATCATCCAGTCGACGACCGGGGGCGCCAACGACTCGGAGGACGCGTACGCCTCGAGCCGGTCGATCAGCCGGGTCGCTTCCTTCTTCGTCAGCCGGTCACGCAGCGGCGACCAGTGGAGCGTCTCCCCGTCGCCGAGGTGGGGGACGGGGTGGCTGGCGGCGAGGTACACCTCGGCGGTCTGGAGGCGGAGCTCGTCGCGGAGCTGCCCGACGAGGACGTTCGCCTTTTTCTTTTGGGGTTCGGTGATGGGTGGTTCGGAACGGGACGGCTGCGATGTCGCCCTAGAAGACGTCGCCTCCGGGGCGGCCTGAGTCGCCCTTGGTTCCCGTTCCGAAACTACTGCAGGACTGTCCTCGATGTCCTGCGTGAAAATGTCTGAGGCGGCTGTGCAGTTCAGGACCGCGGCGACGAGAGCGCGCTTGTCCGCCATCTTGAGGACGGTGTTCCACGTGTCAGGAAGCTCGGCGTTGTCTGTCTTGCCGACCTCCTGGCCCATGATCGCCGGGTCGTTGTCGGGGAACTTCGCGCCGCAGCCGTCTTGCTTTTTCCAGCACAGCCAGCCGCCGCCGAACTCCGCCTTACCCTTGATGATCGCTTCCGCGCCGCAGGCGGGGCATATGCGCTTCGCGTTCCGGTAGGCGTACTTGCTTTCGCGGCTGGAGCAAAGCCCTTCGCCTTCGCCGAGCACGATGCCGGACGGGGCGTGTGTCAGTACGCATTTCGCGACGACGGTGAGATGGCCGTCGTCGTGGAAGATCCGCTCGGACTGATATGCGGGCGCGAGCCGGAAGGTGGTGTTGAGGAGTTCGGCGCCGGGCTTGAAGAGCGTGGGTTTGTCGACGCCCGGGATGCGGCCGTAGTGGATGTCGGGGCGCATGACGCGCTCCATGACGGCTTTGATCTTGTCGCGCTGCTCGACAACGTCGTCGACGGAGACTTCGGCGCGGGTGACCATCGCTTCGTGTGCGCGGACCGCTGGTAGGTCGCGCACTTCTTCGGCGATGACCTCGGCCATCTCGGTGCTCACTATTTGGTCTCCTTCGCTTTCGCGTGGGCGAGCCGCCGCTCGATCAGGCGGCGGGTTTCCCGCCACATCCGGTCGCGCTGCGGCTTCGCATCGTGCGCGTCGAGGGTCTGCTGCCACCCTTCGACGGGGGGTGTGGCGGCCGGTGAAACCACCCGAGGTCGCGTACGGGTGGCTTCACGAACCGTCACAGCGCCGCTCCGACCGCGTGCAGCTCAGGCGCGAACAGCTTGGCGACGATCAGGACGGTAAGGCCAGCCATTGCCATGACGAAAGTGAGGCTGAGCAGGAACACGAACCGCTGCTCGCTCACGCGAGATCCTTCAACGCACGGGCGTGTTCGTCACGGACGACGCGGCGGAGGGCGACCATCAGTGCTGCCACTGGGTCTGACTCCTCATCGTCGTCATCCGCGAAAAGGTCGCGCGGAACACCGCACGCGTCAGCGATCGCGTCCCGAAGCTCGCGGCCGGGGACGTGCGTTCCCTTTTCGATCTTGATCAGGTGGCCGCGGTTGCTCCGGCCGAGCTGCTCGACCAGCCTGTCGTGAGAGAGGCCTGCGCTCTTTCGCGCCCATTTGATGCGCTGTCCGAGAGCGAGGCGCCGGACTTGGGCGGGGATCGGACGGCTTCGTGCTGTCGCCATGCGTATCGCAATATGCCATACCTATCGATACGTGTCAAGAGTGGCGAGACCTAGCCGTTTCCCGCAAACACCGCCAATGTCCGATACGTGTCGCAAGGTAAGACCGTGGCTGAACGCATCGAGGACGTCCGCAAGCTCACGCCGCCGCCGCCTGGCAGGCAGGCGCGGCGCGGGTACGCCTCGAAAGAGGACTTCGCGGCGATCGTCGGCGTTAGCCGGTCACGGATCTACGCCTGGACGCGGGCTACGAGTCCTGGTTACCCCGAGGAGCGCTATCAGGAGAGGCTGGCGGAGCTCAGCGGCGGGCGTTATGAGCCGGGAGACTTCGGCCGGCCTGGAGTTCAGCGAGCCCTCCCTGAAGGAGTCGAAGCTGAGGTGCTCCGGCTCGCTCGGGATGTCCGCCGTCTAACGCGTCGAGTTCAAGCTCTAGAGCGTCGAGCTCGGCCCTCAACTGGAGAAGCAGGGATGGAATGACCACATCAGCCTGCTCTGAACCAGCGATGGCCATCCGACCCCTCTCGCCCTACTCCAGCCGCAGATTTACCCGAGCGATGGGCATCGTAACCGGATCGTTGCCGAAAGTTCAATACCTCGAAGGAGGCACCCAACGATGAAAGCATCACCGTTGGCAGCCATCCTGCTGGGTGTCTTCGTCTGCGTCCTGGCCGGATGTGGATCCTCCAACGGCATCAGCCCAGACAAGCTCGCCGGGAAGACAGGGGCGGTCAGCTGCGCTCCGGAGGACTATCAGGTCGTGAACCGGATCGATGGGTCGAAAGACCGGCTCTACTCGTGCGACATGGGTTACGGGCGCACAGTCTGCGTGACGTACGAGGGCGGCGTCGCGCGGAACGTGACCGCGGAGGCCAGGCTGCTCTGGCAGGGAACGCTGGGTGCTGATAGGCCGGCCTGCCTTGGGTGACGAGCGTTGATGCACGCTTCGGCCGGATGGCTGTTCGTCGCTGGCGTCCGCGTTTCAACGATGGCCACATGGACGGCCTTCGTCTTCGTCGGCGTCTTTCAGCAGAAGCTCAAGCGTGCGCTCCTCGCTGCCGCGACGTGGCTATGCGGGTGGGAGGTCGCGTGGCAGTTCGCACGATGGGTGAAGGTCACCCACCATCTGGCTTCGTGGAACGTCGTCATCTTCGCCGCGCTCGCTGGCTTCGTCATCCTCTTGCAGCGCAGAGCCGTACGTCCATCCCTCCCGCTCATCGCGGTCGCGCTGATCATCGCCGCGGTCTGGCTGGCAACCGGATTTCGCGTGAACTATCACACACTGGCCGGGTTCAGCCCTTCTGCCGAAGCGTTGAATGAGGCGGCGAAGACGGTATGGGCGCTCGCCTATCTATGGCCACTGTGGTTGTGCGGACGGTCAGACGAGCGCCGCGTCGAAGCGCTGGCCGGCAGCCGGGCTGATGCCGCCGCCTGAGCCGCCCTCGATCACAGGCGTTGCGGGCGGCTCGGTCACTGTCGGGGCGAGCGTGAGGGGCGCGAAGGAAACGGTGGGGACGAGGTTGGGCACGGTGCTGGCCTCGAGCGTCGGCGTCCCGCCGATTGAAGGGCCGACGACGAGATAGGGGCCGTTGAAGATCGCGACGTACCAGGACGCCCCGAAGTAGTAGGTTGCATCGTCCCAGACCGCGTTGGGGCCGTCGATGTCCTGCGTGCCCGGCAGCTCGGTTTCGGGTTCGGCACCGGAGACGCCATTGCGGTTGATCAGGATCTGCGCGTATGTGTCGTCGACACCGAAGCCGGGGTAGACGTAGTTGAAGTTGTGCCAGTCGTACGACTGCCAGAAGGGGACACGGCGGTTGCCTTGCCGGACTGCGAGGCAGCAGATCGGCCATCCCTTCTCGACGGTGCGGGTGAAGTCGCGGTCCGCTCCGGGCAGCGTCACCGTCGTGAACGGCTCCGGGTTCGGCGTCGGCAGACCCGTGTCGGGTCCGATCCCAATCGCCGATGGTTCGAACCATTCGCCGTTCACGGAGCCCGTGTAAGTCCCTTCTCCTCCGGTGGTGTCGACGACGATTCCGTTTGGGTCGGTGAAGGTGACGTCGGAGCCGCCAGCGTTGACGCGCTTCAGCCCGAACCAAGATTGGAGGGCAACAGCGCGTGGCCCGAGATCAAGAACCGAGGCCTCAGGGTTCGTGTAGCGGACGACTGCGACGTCGCCGGCCAGGATGTCGGAGGAGATCCTTGACGGGTTGGAGAGTGCGGCAGGGCAGTCATCGCTGATCCCGACTGCGGTCGCGATGGCGTTCGGCTGTGCTGCGTCGCAGCGGTTCGTGCCGGTCGATCCTGCGCCGGCGTCGAAGACGCCGAGGACGCTGGCGACGTGCATCGGGTAGCGGCTGCCGCCGAGGTACGCCTGGGAACTGTCGTAGCAGATGAGCCAGCCGGGGTAGGTGACGCTGCCGCTCGAGGCGATGTCCGCTGTGAACTGGTGGGCGATGTCCAGGCCGGCGGTGATCGCCATGTCGTAGTGGTCGGTCCAGGTTACTGTCGCGCTGGCGGTGTGCGCGGCCGGGGTGGTATTGCTGACGCCGCGTCCGCGGATCCGATAGGAGCCGGCCGCGATCTGGACGACATAGACGACCTCGGCGTCGATCGTCAGGCAGAACGGCACAGTGCTCGGGAGAGCGCCGTCGCCGGTTAGCTCGAGCAGCGTGTCGGTCGCTGTGATGTTCGCGGTGAGCGTCGCGGTCTCGCTCGTGCCGTTCGGGGCTAGCCTGACCGCGAATGTCTCGCCGCCGTTTCCGGGGCCGGCGAAGGTGGCGTCCGGGTTGAAGAGCGAGAAGATGCCGAAGAGGCGCGTGACTGAGGAGATGAAGGGCGGATTGACGACCGGCATCGTCAGCGCGTAAAGCGCTGTGATCGATGGGATGAATGGGAGATCGATCTCCGCAGGCAGTTCCAGCGCGTAGACCGCGGTGATGCTGCTGATGAACGGTGTGTCGACCTCGATCTGGATGGTTCGCCAGAGGAGGTGGGCGTAGACGCTGGGGGACGCGCCCGATCCGCCGGGGGTGACCGTCCCGGTAGCGGAGGTGCTCGAGTAGTCGACGCGGTCCTGCGCCCACATCGAGTTCGCCGAGACGACGTCGAAGAAGTCGATCTCCTGTGTGAACCCCGAGTCGGGCGTCAGCGTCGGCGTCTCGGTATTCGTGACGGCGACGTAGAGCTCGAGGTCGTGGTTGAAGCCGGGCGTCAGGCTCGCCGCAGTGAGTCCGGAACCTGTCGCGTTCGCATCAGGAGCTTCAGCGGCGACGCCGCGGTATGCGAGCATGGCACCGAGGCGGACGGTGAAGGTCGGGACCGTGTAGCTGGATGGTTCGCTGCTCGCGACCTTCGTGAGGATCCCCAAGCCGGCCGTGTGGCTGCGGAGCGTCCAGCCTGAGACTGCCCAGACGTTGTCGAAGCCTGGGTCGGAGAGAGCGAGGACGAGCAGGTCGCCGTCCACGACGCCCGCGGGCACCGCGATCGTGTTCGTCGAGCGCTGGGTTGTTACGCCGACAAGGGTTGCGCCGCGCCGCTGCAGCTCGGGCGTATAGACGGCAGCGACCGACGCGATGAACCCGACGTCGATCTCGTCGGCATGCGAAAGAGCGGGCGTGTAAACGGCCGAGATCGACCCTATGAACGGGACATCGACCTCACCGGCGGCACTTGCCGCGGCCGCGTAGGACTGCCCGAAGTACGGCCAGCCGAACGGGTTAGCGCCGAACATGGGCGCTCATTTCTATGGGTTGTTGAAGCCGCCGACGGCGACCGGCGTGAGGTCGTTGTGGCTGTTCAGCGCGGTATCGCCGAAGATCAGCCCGAGCCACTTCTGCAGGTTGCCGCTGTTGTTGGATGCGAGCCAGACGCCTGTACCGCCGCTGTCTGAGCCTTGCGTGAAGACGAGGTTGCCCGTCCCGATGATGAAGTTGCCGGCCGCGCCGAACTCGATCGTGTGCGGCTGGGTCGCGTTACTCCCGGGCCTCACCTCCGCGTGCACGTCGAGCTCGCAGGCGTAGATGCTGGAGTAGCCGTTCTGTCCGGGGTGGGAACCGGTCGGCTTCAGCGCGATTAGGCCGGAGTACGCGTTTACGGCGCCGCCGAATGTGCCGGTGACGGTTCCCGTCGCGCCCGAGGACGCCTGGTCAACGTCGTCGAGCAGCGTCTGAGTGGCGGTGACGCTGTCATCAGCACGGCCGCGCCTGGTATAGCCGGACGGGTCGGTGATGGCGCCGTTGCCGCTCGTCCCCATGACGTACACGAGCCTGCACGGCGCGGTCGTCGTGATCGAGGTAGCGGTCGCGGAAGTGCCGGTGGTGCGGTTGAGCGCACCATGCGCGTTGATCGGGCTTACAGGGTCGCAGCCCGTGTAGGTGGCGATGACCCCGGAGGCGATGTTCGCCACAGTCCACGAGTACGAGGCTGGTTCCGAACCGCCTGCGACCTTGTAGTAGGTGGCGACGCTGGGGCCTGTGCTGCCGGAGTCGAGTAGCGTCCATCCGGCCGGTGTCGCAGGCAGGTTCGCTGAGCCGTTGACCTCGATGACAGCGATCTCGACATCGCCGGAGACGGTGCCTGCAGGCTTGTTGATCGTGAGTGTGCCGCCGCCGCTTGACGTTTGGATCGCCGTCGCCGTCGCGCGGAAAGTGATCCCGGGAACCTGGCCGGTGACCGTCAGCACGGCAGGCGTGCCCGACACTGAGTAGACGAAGTTTCCGATGATGCGGAGTTTCCCGCTGGCGATCTGGGCGCCGTTCTGCAGGGTCACACCGTTGGTGGCTTTGAGCAGGTCGATCTCGAGATTGCAGTAGTCGAAGCTGCTCGCGCTCTGTCCTGTGCCGGAGACGGTGAAGGTGACGCCATTGGTGCAGTTCTGGACGGTGACGCGGCCGTGAAGACGCTCGGTGAAGGACACGCTGTTGTCGAAGATGACCCCGGTGCTTCCGGCTCCCGTGAAGTTCTGGACAAGGAGGTCGAGGCCGAGCTCGAGAACGTCGCCTGCGTGCAGTCCGGTCGCGCCCGCACCGGCGCTCGTCCCGTCGATGCAGAACCCTTCGAGCCGACCAGCGATCTCTGCTACGCCCACGGTCGGGTAGACAGGGTCGTACAGCCGGACGCAGTCGCCGGAGCCGCGGTAGTCGAGGATCGTGGCAGCTTCGCCTTCACCCTCGAAACTGACGCAAGGACCCCAATTGTTGAGAGGGCCGTCGATCCGGTAGATGCCTGCGGGGCCAATGAGCTTCCCGGCCGGGTTGCCATTCACGGTCGGAAGCGCGGCGAGCGCGGCGTTCAACGCCGCTGTGTCATCTGTGCCCCCAGTGCCGACCGTGGTAACGTCGCCGACCGCGCCATAGTCCTTGACGTTGATCCCGAATGTGAGGCCCGGAGTGGTGATGCGGTCCTCGATGTCGGTGAGGACCTTCGCGGTGATCGTGTTGGCGATCTGGTCGCCGACGATAATCGTCCTGGCCGACGTGCCCTCCTGAGTGCGGGTGATGGTAAGCGTGTCCGTCGACTTTGCGGTGACACGGACGATCTCTGCGTTCGCGGTGGTCGGCTGCGCGCCCGCAGGCCACACGACCGCGTTGAACGGCACAGCCGGGAACTTGGCCCCGTCGCCTGTTGAGACAATAAGCGACGTTCCTGATGTCGCTGGCGACGGAGCGGTCGCAACAGTCGAGATCGCGAAGTCCTTGTGGGCGTCGAACGCCATCGTCAGGCGATGGAGAAGAGGCCGGAGGCGTTGAATACGACATTCACGTCTCCGCCCGACGGAGTAAACGACGTGATGTCGAAGACCGCGACTAGCTGCTTCGTGGCGTCAGTTGCGGGCGTGTCGTCATAGAGGATCACGTGCGTAAACGAGGCCCCTGACACGGCCGTCAGAGTGATGTCGTTCGCGTCGAAGACGCCGTTCGTCGTCGTCTTCCCGGCCAGGTTTCCTGAGCGGGCGATGATCGACGCGCCCGTCAGGTCACCGACGAACTCCCATGTCGTCGTGATCGCCCCGGAGTAGAACAGGATCTTGATGTTGTCGGCGACGAGGTCGACCTTCGTCGTCGCGCCAAGAATGTGCCCTGCGCCTTTCGGGAAGAGCTGGCTCGCCATTAGTCAGTCCTTTTCAGTAGCGGTTGTCGTTACGGCAGCGGTGCCACGTTCGCGAAGGAGGTGCCGTACCTCGTGTCCCACAGCTCGCCGGACGGGATTCCCGACTCGGTCGAGGCGAGGTACGGGTTCGTGTTCGTGTTCGACGCGCGCCCATACTCGACCGTGTCGGTCGAGAGCGACTGGCCGGAATAGACGCCGTTCGCGTCATAGGGACGGCCGGTCAGGTTCTCCGCTTCCAAGTACTGGACGTCGTCTGAGAGCGTGTTGCGTCCCCACACCTGCAGGCAGTTGCCGGCGACCTGGCTCGTCGCCACCTTCGTCAAGTTCTGACACCACACGTAGATCGTGTTGCCGGTCGAGGAGGCGGTGTCGGAGCCGAGCTCCATCCCCGACCCGCTCGCTGAGTCGTGCGCGTACACGGCGATCCGCGAGTCGGTCAGCGAGTAGGCGGCGTCGCTCAGGTTGACGCCCTGCAGACCGGTGCCCTTCTCGGCATGCGGATCCCAGGACAAGTTGCGGCCCCAGTCGTATACCTCGCCTTTGAGGTCGAGGTTCGACGAGGGCGCCTCAGCGGGGAAGACGGCGAGGGCGGTGTTGCCGACGTCGTGGACGACGAAGCCCCACCACGACACGTAGTTGACAGCGCCGTGAATCAGTAGGCCGAAGCCGGCCTGTCCGCCGGATGCCGCCTCGTTCAGGTCGCCGCCGTAGAAGCGGATGTGGCTGTCGTTCTGGAGGTAGACGTCGGGG
>Ga0070714_100004161_pt1 | contig 10879 bp, 13 predicted proteins | sample LARL83metaG_FD_65450 | JGI IMG/M metagenome (GOLD analysis project Ga0070714, IMG submission 65450) | Corn, switchgrass and miscanthus rhizosphere microbial communities from Kellogg Biological Station, Michigan, USA - LAR L8-3 metaG | ecosystem: Host-associated > Plants > Roots > Rhizosphere ... | reverse complement strand
GCCGGCGGCAGGACGAGCGGCAGCTCGACGAGCGTGAGCACAGCGGCCCGCCCCGGGAAGCGACGTCGCGCGAGCACGTAGGCGGCCGGCGTGCCGACGAGGAGCACGCACGCATGCGCGATCGCGCTCGTCTTCAGGCTGACGACGAGCGCGTCGCGGAAGACCGAGCTGCGGGCGGCGTGGAAGAGGTCGCCCGGCGGCACCCGGAGGAAGAGCGCAAGCAGCGGCACGAGGAGGAATGCTGCGGCCACGGCGGTAGCGAGGGCGGCCACGGCGAGCGTCGCGGCTCTCACCGCGGGAGCCCGAAGCCGGCTCGCTTCAGGAGCAGCCGGCCGCGCTTCGAGAGCACGCGCGCGACGAAGGCCCGTGCCGCCGCCGCCCGCTTCGTCGAGCGGACGACCGCGATCTCGTACCGGATCAGCGGCTGCGCCCAGGCCGGCAGGCCGATCGTCTTCGTCTGCTTGACCACCGACCGCGAGTCGGTGAAGTACACGAACCCGGCGTCCGCCTCCCCGAGCGCGACCTTCGCCACGATCCCCTTCACGTCGGTCTCCTGACTGACGACGTTCGCGAGCACATCGTTCGTGATCCCGAGGTTGTCGAGGATCTGCCGCGTGTAGGAGCCGATCGGCACCGACTTGTCGCCGATCACGACCTTCAGGCCGCTCCGGCGCAGGTCGTAGACGGAGTGGATCCCGGCCGGGTTCGCCTTCGGGACAAGCACCACGAGCCGGTTCGTGGCGAACACCTGCGGCTTCCGCACGACGCGTTGGTGGTAGAGGAGCTCCGGGTACTTCGGGCTGGCCGCGGCGTACACGTCCGCGGGTGCGCCCTGCTGTAGCTGGAGCGCGAGCTGGTCGGAGCCGGCGAAGCTGTACCGCGGCGCGCGGTCGATCTTCGGGAAGACCTGCGCCAGCGAGGCGGCCGCGAAGACGGTGACCCCGCCCCCGGCGGTGGTCGCGGCGGGGACGCCGAGCGCGGCGGCCGCGGCGACGAGGAGCGCGAGCCGCCTCACCGCTCGACCATCACCGAGGTCGCCTTGACGACGCCGGTCGCGCTCATCCCCGGCCGCAGGTCGAGCGCCTCCACCGCGTCGCGGGTGATGACCGCGACGAGCCGCGCCGGCTCGGTGACCTCGAGCTCGACCTGCGCCAGCAGCCCCTCCACCTTCACGTCGGAGACCGTGCCGCGGAAGCGGTTGCGCGCGGAGAGCGCGTGCTGCTCGGCCCCGCGCAGCCGTTCGATCTCGGCGCCCGCGACGACACGGCGGTTGGCGGCGTCGCGCTCGACGTGGATGCGCCCCTGCCGGTCCCAGCGGCGGAGCGTGTCGAGGCTGATCCCGAGCGCGCGCGCCGCCTCACTCGCCGTGTAGGTCGCCCTCACCACGGGTGGAGGCTAGCGCATAGGCAGCGCCTATGCATCTGTCACGCTTGCGCTAGCGGAATAGACTCGTCCGATGCGGGCGGCGATCGGCCTCGTCGGCGTCAGCAAGCGCTTCGGCGGGGTGAACGCCGTGGACGACGTGTCGCTCGAGATCGCCGAGGGCGAGTTCTTCTCGCTCCTCGGCCCGAGCGGGTGCGGCAAGACGACGACGCTGCGCATGGTCGCCGGCTTCGAGCTTCCGGACGCCGGGCGGATCGTCATGCAGGGAAAGGACGTGACCGAGGTGCGGGCGAACCGCCGGCCCGTGAACATGGTCTTCCAGCAGTACGCGCTCTTCCCGCACATGTCCGTGTACGACAACGTCGCCTTCGGGCTGAAGGTCAAGCGCGTCCCGCGCGGACAGCACGAGAGCCGGATCAAGGAGATCCTGCGGGTCGTCGAGCTCGAGGGGATGGAGCGCCGGCGTCCGCGCCAGCTCTCGGGCGGCCAGCAGCAGCGCGTCGCGCTCGCGCGAGCGCTCGTCAACTCGCCGGCCGCGCTGCTCCTCGACGAGCCGCTCGGCGCGCTCGACGTGAAGCTCCGCAAGCAGATGCAGCTCCAGCTGAAGTCGATCCAGCACGACATCGGGACGACGTTCGTCTACGTGACGCACGACCAGGAGGAGGCGCTCGCGATGTCCGATCGGATCGCCGTGATGAACGGCGGCCGCGTGGAGCAGACCGGGAGCCCGCGCGAGATCTACGAGCATCCGCGCACCGCCTTCGTCGCCGACTTCATCGGGTCGCTGAACGCGCTCGACCTGACGATCGACGAGCTCGTCGGCGGCTATGCGGTGGCCCGCTTCGGCGAGGACGAGCGGGTGGTCGTCCCGGTGGACGGCGGCCGCCGCGCCGGCGAGCAGATCCGCGTCGCGGTCCGCCCCGAGCGGGTGCAGCTCGGCCCCGCGCCCGACGGCGGGTCGCGCCTCGAGGGGACGATCGCCGAGATCGTCTTCCTCGGCATGTACACCCAGCTCCACGTCGACACGCGGGCCGGCCGGATCGTCGCGCACCGCCTCGCCGAGGAGCCGCTCGAGCCGGGCTCGCGCGTAACCGTGTCGTGGGAGCCGGACCAGGCGTCGCTACTGGGCGCTTAAGCGCCGCTCGGCGACGCGGCGGCCGACCTCGGCACCCACCACGACGAAGAGCGAGAGGACGAGCACGACGACCGCGACCGCGATCACCTGCGGCAGCTGGCTCGGGAAGCGCAGCGCCGAGTAGAGGTAGATCGGGAACGTCACCCGCGGCCCGACGACGAACGAGGCGACTGCGTACTCGTCGAACGAGGTCGTGAACGCGATCAGGAAGGCCGAGACGACCGCGGGCAGGATCAGCGGGAACGTGATCGAGCGGAAGGTGCGCAGGCGGCTCGCGCCGAGATCGAATGCCGCCTCCTCGAGCGAGACGTCGACCTGGTCGAGCCGCGGCACGAGGACGAGGATCGTGTACGGCAGACTGATCACGACGTGCCCGATCACGACGGTCAGGATCGAACGCGGCACGCCGAGCTGGTGGAAGAGGAGGAGCAGCGAGATCCCGAAGACGACGTACGGGATCACGAGGGGGCTCAGGAGGAGCGCCGAGACGGCGGCCCGCACGCGGAACCGCCGCCGCGTCAAGGCGATCGACGCGAGCACGCCGAGCACGACCGCCCCGGCGCTCGAGAGCGCCGCGATGATCGCGCTCGTCTCCAGCGCGCCGCGTAGCTCGGAGTTCGTGAGGAACTGGTGGTACCAGTGCAGCGTGAAGCCGCTGAGCGGAAACGTAGGCACCGCCGAGTCGTTGAACGAGAAGATCAGCAGGATCACGATCGGCGCGTAGAGGAAGACGACGACGAGGAAGAAGAAGACCCGGAGGAGCCACATGCCGTTCCGGGAGAGCGCGACGTCCATCAGTCCGCCGCCACCTGCCGCGGCTGGAGGAAGCGCGCGAAGACGATCGTGAGCGCGCCGACGACGCCGAGGAGGAAGATCGCGAGCACGGAGCCCGTCTCCCAGTCAGGGAAGCCGGTGCCGAAGAGGTCGACGATCTGGTTGCCGTACATATAGCCCGACGCGCCGCCGACGAGCGAAGGCGTGACGAACTCGCCGAGCGTCGGGATGAAAACGAAGAGGAACGCGGCGACGACGCCGGGCGCCGAGAGCGGCAGGGTGATCCGCCGGAACGCCTGGAGGCGGCTCGCCCCGAGGTCGGTCGCCGCCTCGAGCAGCCGCCGGTCGAGGCTCTCGAGCGAGACGAAGATCGGCAGCGCGACGAACGGGAGCCAGACGTAGCCGAGCACAAGCATGACGGCGAACCGGCTGTAGAGGAGCTGCGAGATCGGGTGGTCGGGCGACCGTAGGCCCGTCCAGAAGAGGAAGGTGTTCACGACGCCCTGGTTGCCGAGGATCACCTTCCAGGCGAGCACGCGCAGCAGGTAGCTGGTCAGGAACGGCGCGATCAGCAGAAGCAGCAGGACGTACTTCCGCTTCGTGCCGGAGAGCGCCAGGTAGTACGCGAGCGGGTAGGCGAGGAGGACGACGACCGCCGAGACGGTCAGCGACATCTTCACCGACTTCCAGAACAGCGACAGGTAGACCGAGCTGTGCAGGAAGGCGTGCCAGGCGTCGGTGGTGAAGCCGTGCGGCCCGGGGTCGAGCGAGTAGACGTCGAAGCTGTACGCACCGACGATCGCGATCGGCACGACGAAGAAGACGCCGAGCCAGGCGAGCGGCGGCGCGAGGAGCCCCGGGGTCGTGAGGTCGAGCCGCAGTCGTCGGCGGCGCGACGGCCTCAAGGCGTCGCTTGCGACGCCGCCATCAGGACGCGCGGGTTTCCCGCGCGGCCGTCTGAACCGACCGGTCGACACGCTCGAGTCGTTTCGAAACCGCTTCTAGGACGCTTTCACCTCTTCCCACATGCGTGCGTAGACCGCGCGCCGCGGGATGTCGCGGTCCAGGTGCGCGTTCGGCTCCGTGACGGCGCGCGGCTTCGTGAGCTGCAACGCCTTCAGCAGGTCGCTCGACGACGGCCGCGCCAGCGTGTTCGCGTGCCCGTAGCCGTAGTTGTCCTCGAGCCACTTCGCCGAGCGGGCCGAGCTCCAGGCGTCGACGTAGGCGTGCGCGAGCTTGGGCCGCGGCGACCCCTGGAGGAGCATGAACATGCCGACCCAGGCGATCGGCTTCTCCCGCGGGCGCATGTAGACGACCTTGAGCTTCTTCTTCTTCATCTGGACCCAGTCGTTCGGCCACGCGTAGGCGATCCAGATGTCACCCGAGCCGAAGGCCTCCCACAGGTTGGTCTCGGACGACCAGATCAGCCGGACGAGGTGCTTCTTCGACTTCAGCAGCTTCTGCGACTGCTTGAGCTGCGAGTCGCTCTGGTTCCACGCGTTCTTGTACCCGAGGTAGAGGCCGGCGATGGTCATCATCTCGAGGTCGTCGAACCAGGCGATCCGGCCCTTGTAGCGCTCGTCGAACAGGAGCCCCCACGAGCGCGCCTTCGGGTGCACCTTGTCGCTGCGATACAGGATCGCGTCGAAGCCCCAGTCGTCCGGGATCCCGTACTGCTTGCCGTTGTACTGGCCCGCCTTGACCATGAAGGGATTGAGGTGCTTGAAGTTCGCGAGCAGGCTCGGGTTCCACGGCTGGACGAGGCCGCTCGTCGCGAAGTACTTGACCCAGCCGACGTAGGGCCGGAAGACGTCCGGCTTGAGGCCGGCCCGGATCTTCGCGAGCGCGTCCGACTCGTTCGTCATGTACGTGAAGCGCGGCTTGTTCTTCGGGTACCGCTTGACGTACGAGGCGAACATCGACTGCCCGCCGTCGTTGCCGTACCCCGCCCAGTCGAGCACCGCGAGCCGTCCCGACTCGGCGGTGAGCGCGTCGAGCGCCGCACGCGCCGATCCGAGCGGGCCGGCCAGAAGAGTCGCTCCGCCGGCCGCGACCCCGAGCTTGAGGAGATCCTCGCGGGTGAGCCGCCGCTCCTCGATGTCCATTCCTTCCCCTCCTCGCTCCCCCCTGCTAAGGCGCCGACTTGGCGGCGCCGCCGTCAGGACGTGCGGGCTTTGCCCGCGCGTCCGTCTGCATCGACCGGTCGATGCGATTGAACGGCATCCACACCGGCCCTAGTAGCTGGGCGGGCTGATGATCCACATCACCTCCGCGAGCTCGTCCCCCGTGTTCGAGATCCGGTGCGGCGTCGAGCTCCGGTAGTCGATGCTGTCGCCGCTCTCCATGTCGAAGAGCTCGCCGCCGAGCTCGAGCTGGACACTCCCCGAGAGGACGACGAAGAGCTCCTCCGAGTCGCCGTGGGCATACGGCTGCTCGCCTGTCGACCCACCGACCTCGAGCTCGCCCGCGAACACCTCGAGGTGGCCGAGCGGCCGCGGGGTCAAGAGCAGCTTCTTGCCGAGGACGCCGAACGCGAGCGCGGGCCGCTCGTCGCGCCGCAGGACGCGCGGCCCCGGCACGCCGTCGGGCTCGAAGAGGTCGGCGATCGAGACGCCGAGCGCCTCGGCGATGCGGCGGAGCGACGCGATGCTCGCGCTCGACCGGCCGCGCTCGACCTGGCTCAGGAAGCTCTCGCTGAGCCCCGACCGCTCCGCGATCGTCCGCAGCGTGCAGCGGCGGAACCGCCGCAGCGCGCGAAGCCGCTCGCCGACCTCGACCTCGGCCGCAACGTCGGGCGCGCTCGACGGCATCTGGCTTCTCCCCTCAGACCCCGTCGAAGGAAAACTGAAGCAACCCTACGGCGTCGCTGAAGGCGGGTCAATGCGACCCAGCCGCCGCCGCGGCTGGGTCGCAGGGTCCGGAGATCAGTCGCTGATCCGGAATGGAACGGAGACGATGTTGGAAGCGACGCCGAACGCCTTCAGGTCGTAGGCGTCGATGTGGCCGTCACCGTTTGCGTCGGGGACGACTGCCGGGGCGTCGTCGTAGATGCCGTCCTTGTTCTTGTCGGCGGCGACGGCGACGCGTAGCACCGAGCGGACGTTCCTTCCGAAGCTCGGAGCTCCGACGATCCAGGTGTCCCAGATCTCGTTCGTCTTCTGGTTCGTGAAGCCGGTCAGGTTGAAGAGGTTGGCCAGGTTCTGGGCGTTCTTGGCGCCGATCGTCGAAGTCGAGAGGAGCACGATCAGGCCGGGAAGCTTCTCGTCGACGCCGGGTGCGAAGGCGCCGGGAAGGGGAGGCTGGTTCTGGTGCGCCCCCGGCCCGGTCAGCTGGAAGCCGGCGCCGCTCGAGGCGAGGCTCGGGTAGCGGAGCGCGAGGTCGACGAAGAAGCCCTTGCTGTCCTTCCCTGCGACGTCACCCTTCCGCGGTGCGAAGACGGTGACGTTCACCGGTGGCTTCGCTTTCTTTCTTGCGCTCGCGTCGGGGGTGACCGCCGCCGCCGTGACGGCGACGGCGAGAAGGACGAAGGTGAGAAGCAGCTTTCGCGTGTGCATTTGGGGTCTCCTTTCACGAATTGGATTGATCTACGGGACGAGAGCGCCGTCGACGAAGAGCGGGATCGCGCCTGCGGCCAGCCCGCTCGGGTCCACGGTGTCCGTGCCGGCGAGGGTGTTGATCTCGAGCCGGTCGTTCGCGACCTCGGGGTGGAGGATCCCGATGAGCGGCGCCAGGCCTTTGACGTTGACGCCGCCTGCGTCCCCGAAGACCCTGATCGCGTCGTCCCCGTTGGTGCCGTTTACGACGACGCGGTCGCGCTGACCGTCGCCGACGCCGAGATCGACGTCGAACGTCGCGACGTCGGTTCCGCTCAGGTCGTTCACGGTGACGACGTCCGCGCCGCCGCGGGCATTGAAGTCGACCTGCTCGACGCTGCCGGTGTCCATCGTGACGGAGCCGGGGTTGCGGAAGAACCTCAGCCGGCTTCCGTTCGCGGACAGGTCGACCTGGTCTGCGACGTCGGCGCCGTTGAAGAGCATCGTGTCGATGCCGTCCCCGCCCTCGACGACGTCGCTGCCGTCGCCGGGGTCCCAGACGAAGGTGTCGTCGCCGGGGCCCATCGAGGCACTGTCGTTGCCCGCGTTTCCGTCGAGCGTGTCGTTGCCGTCGCCGCCGAGCAGCGTGTCGACGCCCTTCCCGCCGGCGAGCGTGTCGTCTCCGGAACCGCCGTCGAGGGTCAGCTTGACCGCCCCGGCGGGGAGGCCGGCGGCGGAGATCGTGTCGCCGCCGCCGAGGCCGTCGACGACGAGCTCGTCGGTCGGCTCCTGGTGCTGGATCGTCACCAGCGCCCGGCCGCCTGCGACCGTGACCCCGCCGGCGTCTCCGGCGACGTCGAGCCTGTCGTTGCCGTCGGAGCCGTCGACGGTCACGCTGTCCGCGCTGCCGTCGCCGGCGCCGAGATCGAGGTTCACGGCGCTCACGTCGGTTCCGTGGAGGTCGCCGACGAAGACGGTGTCTACTCCGCCGCGGGCGGCGAAGTCGACGTGCTCCACGTCGTTCGTATCCATCGTGATCCTGCCGGGGTCGCGCAGAAACGTGAGCCGACCTCGGTTTGCGGAGAGCGCGACGCGCTCGTCGACGTCGGCGCCGTTGAAGAGCATCGTGTCGGTGCCGTCGCCGCCCTCGATGGCGTCGCTGCCGTCGCCTGGATCCCAGACGAAGGTGTCGTCGCCGGAGCCCATGAAGGCGACGTCGGCGCCACCGTTGCCGTCGATCGAGTCGTTCCCGGGGCCGCCGGCGAGCACCTCGCCGCCCTTGCCGCCGGCGATCGTGTCGTTCCCGTCGCCTCCGTCGATCGTCGTCGGGATCGCGTCGGTGAACGAGCCGTTGCTGTCGTCGATGCGCACGACGTCGTCGCCGGCGCCTGCTTCGACGGCAATGCGCGTGACGCGGTCGCGGTCGAAGCTGAAGTCGGCCGAGCCGTCGGCACCGGCGTCGACCTCGATGATCGAGCTGTCGCCGGCGCGCAGGCGGAGCGCGATCGCATCGCTTGCGTCCGTGCCCTCGACCGTCAGCACGCCGTGCCGCAGCTTCGGCCGCTTGATGTCGGCGCGCCTGTGTGCATGCCGAGCCTGCTCGGCCTTGCTGGGCGACGCATTCCCGGCACCGGCAACGCCGAGCGCCGTGACGATTGCAGCGGCGACGACCGCCGCCGTTCGAGTGTGCTTTTCCATGGTCTTTCCTTTCGGGGGAGGTAGAGCTGTCGTGCCCTAGAGACCCCCGGGGCCGCGGTCTATTCCCGCAGCGTGCGCAGCGCGGCCGGATTCACGACGTTGATCGGGCTGCCGGCGGCGTAGGCGACGATCTGGTCGAAGACCTCGGAGAACTGGAGCTCGTACTCCTCGCGCGTCACGTAGCCGATGTGCGGCAAAGCACGGGAGCGTGCGCAGCGTGTCGTGCTAGTCGTCGAGGATGGAGATCCTCAACGGGCTCCCGACGCCATCCGGTGCATCGTAGGTTTGGCAGGTGACGGACCAGAACCTGGCCGGCCTCCTGCGCGAGCACGCGTGCCGCGAGGGCGTCCCGGGTGCGGCGGTAGGCGTCCTCCGCGACGGTGAGGTGACGCTTGCCTCGTACGGCGTCGCCGACACCCGGACAGGCGCACCGGTCACCGCGGCGAGCCTCTTCGCCGTCGGCTCGCTGACGAAGTCGATGGTTGCGACGGTCGTCGCGCGTCTTGCCGAGGAAGGCCGGCTGTCGCTCGACGATCCGGTCGCAGCGCACGTGCCGGAGCTCCGAGGAACCACCTGGGCCGAGCGAGCGACGGTGCGGGACCTGCTCGCGAATCGATCGGGGCTCCCGCTTCGCATGGCGCTCGAGTTCGACTTCGAGACTGGCGAGGCCGGCGACGACGTGCTCGCGAGGTTCGCGGCGAGAGTCGCGGCGAAGGAGCCGGCGGCCGACGTCTGGTCGTACACGAACGCAGGCTGGTGCCTGCTCGGACGCGCGCTCGAGACGGTGACGGGAAGCTCGTGGGAGGAGGCGATGCGGGCCGAGCTGCTCGCGCCGGCCGGGATGCGCGAGACGGCCTTCGCGACCGAGACCCGCTCCGAGGCTCGCGTCTCCGGCCACGAGCCGACACCGGAGGGCCCGGTCCCCGTCGGGCCGCTCCAGGCGCGGACCTACGGCCCCGCGGGCGCGAGCCTCGTCTCGACGGTCGGAGACATGCTGCGCTTCGCGGCGCTGCACCTCGAGGATCCGGCGCTCGCGACACTGCGTCGCCCGCAGCCCGGACCGCGGATCCACGGCTGGCTCGACGGCTGGTGTCTCGGCTGGGCGTGGTTCGACTGGGAGGGCGGTCGCGTGTGGGGCTGGGACAGCGTCGTCAGCGGCGAGCGCGCGGTTCTCCGACTCGTCCCGGAGCAGAAGGCCGCGGTCGTGCTGATGACGAACAGCGACCGCGGGCGCGCGCTGTACCGCTCGCTCTTTCCGGAGCTGATGCAGTCGTCGGTCGGGATCGGCTTCCCGCCGCTGCGCCTGGACGTCCGACCCGGTGCAGCCGGTGACCTGTCGCGGTTCGCGGGTGTCTACGCCTGGCCCGATCGGCGGGCGGAGGTGAAGGCGACCGACACCGGTCTCGTCGTCGACGCCGACGGCATCGCCGCCGAGGCGCAGCCTGTCGACGACCGCACCTTCGTCGTCGATGCGAGCGATCCCGACACTCCCACCGTCACGTTCGGCGCCTTCGACGAGCACGGCCGGCCGCACGCCCTCTATCTGATGCTGTGGGCGCTCCCGCGCGTAGGGTTCGGCTCATGATGCGGAAGCTCGCGGTGCTCCTCCTGGCCGGCGCGGCCTTCGGCGTCCTGGTCGCGGTGATCAAGGGCCAGGACACCGGCGTGCGCGACGCGCTTGGAAACACGTCGGCGCCGTGGATCGTCCTGCCGTTCGTCGCGGGGACGCTCTTCTCGAGGGCGCGGACCGCCGCGCTCGCGGGCCTCGCCGTGACGCTCGTGTCGCTGCTCGGCTTCTACGTCGCGGAGGCGGCGGTCCTCGACCTCGGTCCCCACCCGTGGTGGGTCGACCTCCGGCTCACCGCGGGCTACGTGAACGTGTACGAGCGGTGGGGAGTCGTGAGCGGCCTGCTCTACGGCACGCTCGGCTGGCTCTGGGCCTCGCGGTCGAAGCCGGCGGCCGCAGTTGCGGTGGGCCTCGCGTTCGTGGCCGAGCCGCTCATCGTCTTCGCCGTCTCGAGGTCGGGCATGTGGTACGGCATGCTCCTCGACTACCCCTGGCTCTGGAGGGCCGAGGTGGTACTCGGCCTGGCTGGGATCGGGCTGGCGCTGGCGGTGCGCCCGCCGCAGCGAACCGCGACGTAGTCCCAGCCTCACTCGTCGTGCCGGTGCTTCCAGAAGAACCAGCACACGCCCGTCAGGATCGCGAGCGGGACGACGATCGACGCGACGAGGACGACAGCGATCCCCTGGTCGCCGCGGGCGGCGAGGAGGCCGATCGCGGCGGTTCCCATCGGCTCATCTTGGCGGAAAGCCGCCGCCGTGCGGGCGACGCCCTACCGAGTAGGCGGGGTCG
>Ga0070714_100004158_pt1 | contig 10882 bp, 10 predicted proteins | sample LARL83metaG_FD_65450 | JGI IMG/M metagenome (GOLD analysis project Ga0070714, IMG submission 65450) | Corn, switchgrass and miscanthus rhizosphere microbial communities from Kellogg Biological Station, Michigan, USA - LAR L8-3 metaG | ecosystem: Host-associated > Plants > Roots > Rhizosphere ... | reverse complement strand
GAGCTCACCTTGTACCCCTCGGGATTCTCCTGCGGCGTTCCCATGAACCGCTCGGTGTAGATCGTATCGTAGAAGCGCCAGTCGGTTACCGGCGCCACCGACATCGCGACCTTGAAGGTCCTGCCACCGCGAAATGCGCTCATCGCGGTGTTGTAGCCGCCGTAGCTCCACCCCCAGATCCCGACGCGCGCCGGATCGCCCCACGACTGCCGTCCGATCCACTTCGCCACCGCAATCTGATCGTCGGATTCGGCGAGGCCCAGGCGCCACTGCGTCAGCTTGCGGAAGTGGCTCCCGCGCCAGGCCGAGCCGCGATTGTCGGCGACGATGACGACGTAGCCGTGCTGCGCGAGCATCTGATGGAAGAGCCAGCGGCTTCCGCTCCACTCGTCCACGACCTGCGCCGCGGCCGGGCCGCCGTAGGTGTACATGAGCGTGGGATACTTCTTCGTCGAGTCGAAGTCCGCGGGGACGATACGGTACGCGTCGAGCATCGTGTGCCCATCGGCCGACGGGACCTTGATGAACGTCGCGGGCGACAGGTGCTGCGCCGCGAGATTCCGCATGAAACGCTGGTTGTCGCCGAGCACGCGCACCTCGCGCATCGACGGCATCGCGTACAGCCGCTCGTCCGGCGCCGCGTTGAGCGCGGACCACGTCACCGCGGCGTAGCGTCCACCCGGCGCGAGGCTCATGTCGTACGTCCCACTGCGCTGCGTGATGCGCGTTCCGACGCCGCCCGCGAGCGCGTAGCGGTAGATCTGTCCTTCCATGGGCGTCGGCGCGGCCTCGCGCACGTACACCGAGCCGGTCGCTTCGTCCACACCAACGATCGCGGTGACGTCGGCGCCGTCCTGCGTGAGCTGGCGCACGAGCTTCCCCGAGCGATCGTACAGGAAGAGCTGCCGCCAGCCGCTCCGGTCCGAGGTCCACAGCACCTGCGTCCCGCCGCTCACCCACTCGGGGTCGACGACGTCGACGTACGCCGAATCGGTGTCGGTAAGAATGGTGCGCGTCGCGCCGGTCGCGGCGCTCGCCATGAGGAGCTCCGCGCGGTTCTGCCGGCGCGGCATCCGCTCGATCCAGACCGAGTCGGCGCCGCTCCACCCCATGCGTGGCACGTACAGCGACGGATCCGCATCGGTGCCGACGTTCATCCACCGCGTCGCGCCACCATCGACGGTGACGACGCCGATCTTCACGACGGAGTTCGGCTCGCCCGCCTTGGGATACTTGTACTGCTCCACGATGGGATACAGCGAGTCGGTCTGATTGACGAGCGTCATCGTCGGCACGCGACTCTGGTCGAAGCGCCAGAACGCGATGCGCGTCCCGTCCGGACTCCACCGGAACGCGTCGCGGAGATCGAACTCCTCCTCGTACGCCCAGTCGGTGGTGCCGTTGATGACGTTCGCGCTCCCGTCGGTCGTGAGCGCGCGCTCGGTCCCGCTCGCGAGATCCCAGACGTACAGGTTGTTGTCGCGCACGTATGCGACGCGGCGATTGTCCGGCGAGAACTTGGCGAACATCTTCGCACTCGTACCGGGCGAGATGGGGGTGAGCTTCCGCGTCGCGAAGTCCACGACCGTCCACTGCCCCTTCGTGTTCTCGCGCCACACGCGCTCCGAGTGATGGAAGAGCAGCGCCTTCGTCTCGTCGTCCGAGAGCGTCATGTCCTCCACCTCGAGCGGCTGCCCGTCGGTCCCGACGAGCGCGCTCGCGGGAACGAGCACGGTCGTCTTCCCCGTCACCGCGTCGGTGCGGACGATCTCGGAGCCGGTGCCGCTGTCGCTCGCGCGCACGTCGATGAACGACTCGCCGTCCTTGAGCCAGTGCGTCTCGGGAAGCGGCGCGAGCGCGAACTCACCCGTGCGGAAGATGCGATCGACGGTGAGCGGCGTCGGCTCTCGGGATGGCTGTTGCGCGCCAGGATGCTGCGCGCCCGGATGCTGCGCGCCCAGCGGCGCCGCTGCGAGCGCGACGACGAGAGCGGCCGCGCACGCGGATGTCTGATTCAAAACGTGTGTCAGTCGTCTGGGTGGAAGCGCGTCCGCGTGCGTGCCATCTGCACGAGGAGCGGCGCGGGCTCGAAGCGCCCGGGGAATCGGTCGTTCAGCTCGTCCAGCTGCTCCACGAGCGTGTCGATCCCGATGGTGTCCATGTAGCGGAACGGCCCACCGCGGAACGGCGGGAAGCCGATGCCGAACACCGCGCCGACGTCGCCGTCGCGCGGCGAGCGGATGATCCCGTCGGCGAGGCAGCGCACCGCCTCGTTCAGCATCGCGTACACGGTGCGGCGCTGGATCTCTTCCTTCGACATCTCGGAGCGTCCACGGCCCGGCGCGTAGATCTCGTACACCGTCTGATCGACGCTCCCCTTCTTTCCGGCCGCGTCGTAGAAGTAGAAGCCGCTCTTCGACTTGCGCCCGAGCCGACCCGAGTCGATCACCTTGCGGATCGATTCGGGCGGCGCGAAGCGCGCGCCGAACGCGTCGAGCATGATGTGCCCGGACTTCCCCGCGACGTCGAGCCCGACTTCGTCGATGAGCGTGATCGGCCCCACGGGGAAGCCGAAATCGACGAGCGCGTCATCGACGGCGTCGATCGCGACACCCTCGTCGAGCAGCCGCCCCGCTTCGTTGATGTACGGCGAGAGGATGCGATTCACGTAGAAGCCGGGCCCGTCCTGCACGACGATGACGGTCTTCCCGAGCTTCTTCCCGTACGCGACCGCCGTCGCCGTGGTCTCGTCCGCCGTCGTCGGCGTCACGATCACCTCGAGCAGCGGCATCTTGTGCACCGGCGAGAAGAAGTGCATCCCCAGCACGCGCTCCGGCCGCTCCGACGCCTCGGCGATGCGCGCAATCGGAATCGTGCTCGTGTTCGTCGCGAAGATCGCCGACGGCTTCATGATGCTCTCGACCTCGCGCAGCACCGTCTGCTTCACCGCGAGATCCTCGAACACCGCCTCGATGACGAGGTCGCAGCTCGGGAAGCCGGTGTAGTCCACCGTTCCGCCAACGAGCGACATGATGTCGCCATACTGCGTCTTCGTGATCTGCCGCTTCTTGAGCCGCTCGCGCACGACGTCGTTCACCGCGGCGACGCCGCGCGCGATGCGCGTCCAGTCGGCGTCCTTGAGGCGCACGAGCGTCTCCTGTTGCACCGCGATCGACGCGATCCCCGCGCCCATGAAGCCGGCACCGAGAATGCCGAGCTTCTCGACCGGGAGCGGCGCGGCGACGTGACCTTCGGGGAGGCCGGTGTCCTTCTTCAGCGCCGTCGTCGCGAAAAAGAGATAGATGAGCTCCTTCGATACGTTCGTCGCCGCCATCTCACCGAAGAGGCGCGCCTCTTCGCGATAGCCGGCCGCGATTCCCTTTCCGTAGCCCGTCTCCATCGCGTCGATCGCGGCGAGCGGCGCCGGCATGTTCCCGCGGGTCTTCGCGAGCGTCTGCTCGCGCGCCTTCCGGAAGACGACGCCACGCCCGATCGGATTGTCGTCCAGCGCGAGCGCGGCCATGCCTCCCTTCCGGCGCGCGCGCTTGCGCTTCCCTTCCGCGAGCTCGCGCGCGCGCTGCACCGCGACGCGCTCGAGGATCGCGGGGTGCACCATCTCGTCCACCAGCCCGAGCTGCAGCGCCTTCTTCGCGCGCACGTTCTTGCCGGTGAGGATCATGTCGAGCGCCGCGCGCACGCCGATCAGGCGCGGGAGCCGCTGCGTTCCGCCCGCGCCCGGAATCAGCCCGATCTGCACTTCGGGAAGCGCGAGAACGGTCTTGGGATGATCGGTCGCGATGCGCCACGCGCACGCGAGCGCGGTCTCCAATCCGCCGCCCATGCACGCGCCGTGAATGGCCGCGACGAACGGGATGCGCGACTTCTCGAACAGCTCCACCAGCGCCTGCCCTTCTCGGCTCATGCGCTCGGCCGCCGCGGCATCCGGGAGCTGCGTGAACTCCTCGATGTCCGCGCCCGCGATGAAGGTGTCCTTCTTCCCGCTGATCAGCACCGCCGCGATCACGTTCGGGTCCGCATCGAGCCGGTCGAGCAGCGCGTGCACCTCGTCCTTCACCGTGCGATTCAGCTTGTTGACTGGCTCGTTCGGGAGATCCAGCGTCACCACCGCGACGCCGTCGCGCAGGTCGGTGCGGATCGCCACCGTGTTCGCCCCCGCGGGGCCGGCCGCCGTCATCGTCATGCGTCGCGCTCCACGACCATCGCGAAGCCCAGGCCACCGGCCGCGCACACGGTCATCAGCCCGTACCGCCCGTTGCGGCGCCGGAGCTCGTTCAGCAGCGTCGTCGTGATGCGCGCGCCCGTCGCGCCGAACGGATGCCCGATCGCGATCGAGCCGCCCATCACGTTCAGCCGCGCGCGATCCACTTCACCCACCGGCCGATCGAACCCCGCGCGCTCCGCCCACGCCTGCGACTCGAATCCCTTGAGGTTGCACAGCACCTGCGCCGCGAACGCCTCGTGCATCTCGACGAGATCCATATCGTCCAGCCCCAGCCCCGCACGAGCAAGCGCCACCGGCGCGGCGAGCACGGGGCCCATCAACAGCTGCTCACCCGGATCGAGCGCCGCGTACGCGTACGATTTGATGTAGCCGAGCGGCTCGTAGCCGAGCGACTTCGCGGCGGCCTCGCTCATGAGAAGGACCGCGGCGCCGCCATCGGTGAGCGGCGAGGAATTCCCCGCCGTCACCGTCCCGTATCGCCTGTCGAACACCGGCTTGAGCGCGGCGAGCTTCTCGTAGGAGGTGTCCTCCCGGACTCCATTGTCGATCTGCAGCACCGTGTCGTACTTCGGCGGGACGACCACCGGCTCGATCTCCGCCGTGAGCCGCCCATCGGCGGTTCCCGCGGCGGCGAGCCGATGCGACCGCAGCGCGAACTGATCCTGCTCCTCGCGCGAGATGTCGTTGATCTTCGCCATCTTCTCCGCGCTCTGCCCCATCGTCTCGCCCGTCGTCGGCTCCGCGATTGCGGGCGTCACGGGAACGAGATCCTTGGGGCGAACGCGCGCCAGCGCGCCGATCCGGCCGCCCAGCGACTTCGCGCGCGATGCCGCGACGAGCGCGTCCGCCATTCCGCGCGAGTGCAGGATCGGCACGTTCGAGAGCGATTCCGCCCCGCCCGCGATCGCGACCTCCGCATGCCCGAGCGCGATCTGGTCGGCTGCGTCGGTGATCGCCTGGTTCGCCGACGCGCACGCGCGGCTCACGCTGAACGCCTGCACCCCTTTGGGAAGGAGCGGCATCAGCGACACCTCGCGCGCGATGTTCGGCGCGAGCACGTTCGGCACCACGGTCCCGAAGACGAGCGCGTCGACTTCCTTGCCGCTCAGATTGGTGCGCTGGATGAGCTCCGCGACGCAGAGCTTTCCGAGCTCGATCGCCGAGAGCGACTTGAACGCGGTCCCGGCACGCGCGAACGGCGTGCGCACGCCGGCGACGATGGCGACCCGGCGCCCGTTCCCAAAGGTGGGCATGGGTGGAACTTAATTGCTACCTTGCGGGCATGGACACACGATTCGCTCCGTCGCTCGGCGTCGACCTCTCGACGATGGCCGTGACCGATTCCGGCCTGTACATGCGCGACGACGTCGTCGGCACCGGGGCCGAGGCACTGCCCGGCCAGCAGGTGTCGGTGCACTACACCGGATGGCTCCCGGACGGGACCAAGTTCGACAGCAGCAAGGATCGCGGAACGCCGTTCGTCTTCCCACTCGGCGGCGGGCGCGTGATCGCCGGCTGGGACGAGGGAGTGCAGGGGATGAAGGTCGGCGGCACGCGTACCCTCGTCATCCCCCCGCAGCTCGGCTACGGCGCCCGCGCGATCGGCCCGATCCCGCCGAATTCCACGCTCGTCTTCAAGGTCGAGCTGCTCGGCGTCTGAACGAGACTTAGAAAAAAGAAGAGCCCCTGCATCTGCGGGGCTCTTCGTATGGTCGGTCCGAGCGAGCTACTTGATCGAGTCCGACGCCGTCTGGATGTCGTTGACGGCGAGGACGCGGCGCGCGCCCTTCCACCAGTGCCCGCCTTCGGTGAGCGTCGCCACCTGCACCTTCGCACCCGGCTTCGGCGCGTGCACGAACTGGCCGTGGCCGATGTAGATCCCGATGTGCGAGACGCGCTTCCCCTTGCCGAAGGTGAGGAGATCGCCCGGCTTGAGCGAGGCGATGTCACGCTCGAGCCGCTTCCCCGCGAGCGCCTGCTCGTGCGAGGTGCGCGGCAGCTCCACGCCGAAGCGCGCCATGACGTACTTCACCAGCCCACTGCAATCGAACCCGCGATCCGGCGCTTCGGCGCCACGGCGATACGGGGTCCCGAGCTGCAGCTTCGTCAGCGCGACGATCGAGTCGCGGAGTGCCTGCGCGGACGCGGAGAGGCGGGCGAACGGCTTCGGCTGCGACACCGGCTTCGGCGCAACCAGCGTCACCTGCTGCGCGGCGACCGGGGTCGCCAGCAACGCGCCAGCCATGCAGCCGGTCGCGATCCATCGAAAGGTGCGTCGCGGGAGAGCTAAGGAAGACATTCAGGGCTCAAGGTAGAGTCTCTGGAGAGTGTCGGCAAGACAAACAGGCGTCCAAAGGAAACGTCTGTTTCTCCGCCACCCCGTTCTCAGCTCTACCTACGACCCACCCCGCTCCCCGGTCACACGGGAATCGCGCGACGATCAGCGCCGCCCCGGGAGGGTCACGTGCCCCTTCACGTCGTGGTACTCGACCGAGCCGCTCCCGGTAGCGTCCACGAGCAGGTCGCCGCCGACGTTCCGCGCGGCCACCTCGCCAGAGCTCTTGGCCCCCACGTGCACGCTCCCCGTGACGTCGGCCACCTGTACCTCGCCGGCGCCGTCCGTGGGGATGTCGACGTTCCCGGAGACGTTGGACAGATAGATCGCGCCGCTCCCGTCGCGGATGCGGACGTCGCCGCGGACGTTGGTCGCCTGGAAGTCACCCGGGCCGTCGGTCGCGTCGAGCGTTCCGGCCACGCCGTCGATCTCCACGCCGCCAGTGCCCGAGGTCGCGAGTCGGAGCGGGCCGACGTCGTGGATGATCGTCTCACCGCTCGCGTCGGTGACTGCGAGCGCGACGTCCATCGGAACGTCGATCGACAGGTCGAGCCCCGGCGGCCCCGCCGCGGTCCCGGTGTCGGCCGGCGTCGTCGCGGTCACGAAGACGGTGTCGCCGCGGCGGGTGACGTCGAGCGTCGTCGCCGCGAGGAACTGGTCGGAGCTCGCGTGAGCGATGCCACGCGCCTGGATCCGATCGAGGCCCGCGTGCCCCTGGATCCTGAGCCACCCCGCGCCGGACGTGATGACGACCGTGTGCACTCCGGCAGCCGGCGCGGCCGCCGTCCGGTCAGCCGTGAGATCGAGATGGCGCAGGCGGCAGCCGGCGACACCCATCGCCAGCACCGGCGCGGCCCAGCACCACCGCGCCACGGCTCCGGTGGACCGCATGGTCAGCCGAGCCCGGTCGGATCGGACGTCGCGATCAGATGTCGTGGATCGTGCGGATGTTGACGACCTTGAGTCGCCGGACCATCGTGGGGAGCTTGAGGATGGCGGTCTCACCCACGGCCTTCCCCACGAGCGCGCGCCCGATGGGCGACGCCATCGAGACGTGTCCCTCCTCGAAGTCGGCGTCGCCGAAGACGAGGTTGTACTGCTCCCGCGCGCCCGTGCGCTCGTCTTCGACCACGACTTCGGAGCCGAGCCCGACCTTGTCGCGATCGATCTGCTCGACATCGACCTGCGACAGCTTGGAGAGGCGCTGGCGCAGCTGTCCCAGTCGCGCCTGCACGAACTGCTGACGCTCGAGGGCGGCCTTGTACTCGGAGTTCTCGCGCAGGTCACCCAGCTCGACCGCCTTCCGGATCTCGTTCGGGAGGACGACGTTGAGCTCGTGCTGCAGCTTCTCGACTTCGGCGCCGAGCTTGGCCTTGAGTTCTTCGATCATGGGACAGCGTGGGCAATAAAGAAAAAGGGAGCGCCCGGCCGATGGTCGGGCGCTCACGGTGGTACTTCGTGAATAGTAGAGACGGTGTCGCGACGGCGCAACGGAGGTGCGGTACAGCTCGGGTGAAGCACCTCCGGCGCGCCTCCTGCGTCGCCTCGGCGCATGCATCCGCGCACACGTGAGGTGCTCGAGCACCTCGACACCTACCATACGGAACTGCTCCGCGCCGTCGAGGCGATTCCCGCCACGATGCGCGACCGCCAGCCCGCCGAAGGACGCTGGTCCGTCGCCGCCGTCCTCGAACATCTCGCCATCGTCGACGAAGCCATCGCGGGACGACTCACGACCACGCTCGCCGTCGCCCGCGAGGCCGGACTGTCACCCGAGGCCGACGAGGACTCGATCCTCCGCCGGCTCGACATCAACATGATCCTCGACCGCGGTCGCCCACGCACCGCGTCACCACAGTCGCAGCCACGCCGCGACGTCGGCGCGGCCGACGCACTCGCGCACTACGAGCAGGCGTACGCAAAAGTCTGCGACCTCGTGCGCGAATACGATGGCCTCGCACTCGGCGCCGTCACCGCGCCGCACCCCGTGCTGGGCGAGGTCGACGTCTATCAGTGGCTCCTCTTCCTCGGCGCCCACGAAGGGCGCCACGCCGATCAGATCCGCGAGATCGGAGAGTCGCTCGGCACCCCGGACGGCCGAACCGCCGCTACGTCGCGCTGACCGGAGCGGCGCTCAGCCAGTCGAGCGCCGCCTCCACCATCGGCTCGGGAACGGCGTGCCCACCCTCGAACTCGTTGTACTCCACGGCGTACGCCGCTCCGCGCAGCCGCGGGACGATGACGCGGCTGCACCTGTCGATCGGGAGGACGCGGTCGCCCGTCCCGTGACTGATGAAGATGCGCGGCTCGCCCACGATCCTCGGCGGTGAGGCGAAGCCCGGCGAGAAAGCGATGATGTTGGGAAAGAGCTCGCCATTCGCGAGCCCCACCGAAAGCGCGTAGGACGCGCCGTCGGAAAAGCCGGCCACCGCCGTCCGCTCGCGCGCGACGGCGATGCGGTCCAGCACGAGCTCGAGCGCGGAGTCGAGCCGGCGGATGTCCGGGCCGATTCGCCCGTGTACGAGGTCCCACGACGAGGCGACCGAATCCGGCGCGATCACGATCGTCGGCCCGCGAGCAGGGACGTCGGCGAGAAGCGGGAGGATGTCCGCTGCGTTCGCCCCGGCCCCGTGAAAGAGGACGACCACCGTCCACCCCTCCCCAGGCGCCGGTCGCTCATGAGTGACGTGCACCAGCCCGATCCGCTCACCGTCCACCTCGAGGGGGCGCGTGCCAGGGCGCAGGAGCGTCTCGGTGTCCCGGACGTCGGCGACGTCGTCGATGGCGCGGTGCCACGCGCGCAGGACGCCCGCGTCCGAGTCGGGTGCGTCTCGTCTCATGATGGCGGAAGCCGCGTGACCCGTGCCGCCTGCAGCCGCTCAGCGCGACCGGTCGCCCTTGACCATCACACTGATGTCATGGTTTAGCTTGCGATCGGGTCCTGACGGAGCGACCGATGCGAGTGGGTGAGATCGCGAAGGCAACGGGGTCGAGCGTGCGCTCGATCCGGTATTACGAGCAGGCCGGGCTGATCCGCGCCGAACGGCGCGAGAACGGATACCGGGAATTCGATCCGTCCGCGGTCGGTCGCGTGCGGGCGATCCGCCACCTGCTCGATACCGGCTTCACCCTGGACGACATCACCGCACTCGCCGGGTGCCTCGACCACGCCGCACCCGACCCGCGCTGCTCGGCGCAGGCGGTCGCGATCTACCGCGACAAGCTCGCGCGCATCGACGTCCAGATGCGCACGCTCGCGGAATTGCGCGGCCGCATCGAGGCACAGATCGATGCCCTGCAGCCAGACGGACCGACGTCCACGATCGCGCCAGCAGCGCGGCACGCCTGAGCCACGACTGTCGCAACGCGCGACATCACCACGTTCGAGGAAGCCACACCATGTCCAACACCATCGCAGTCACCGACGCCACCTTCGCGCAGGAAGTGGAGCGTCAGCCGGGCGTCACCATCGTCGACTTCTGGGCGACGTGGTGCGGGCCCTGCCGGCTCATCGCCCCCATCCTGGAGCAGATCGCCACCGAGCGCGCAGGGACGGTGCGGGTCGCCAAGGTCGATACCGACGAGAACATCGCGACGGTGAGCCGCTACGGCATTCGCGCGAACCCCACCCTCCTCTTCTTCAAGGATGGCGCGCTGGTCGATCAGATCATCGGCGCCGTGCCCAAGGCGCGCATCGAGCAGACGCTCGCGCGCCACGTGGCCTGACGCGGGATCGGCTGCTCAGCGCTCCGCGAGCTGCTCGGCCACCCAGCCGTCGACCAGCGAGCGGGCGATGCTGTCGCGCCGAGGAAGGCGGAAGGATGCGTGATCGTCCGTCGAATCGCCGAACGCCGCGACCTCCTCGGCGGTGAACCAGCGCGCCTCACCGAGCTCCTCGGGGTCGATCTCGATCTTCTCCGTGGTGGCGCGAGCGCGAAAGCCGATCATGAGCGAGGCCGGAAAGGGCCACGGCTGCGAGGCGATGTAGCGCACCGCGTCCACCTGGACTCCCGTCTCCTCGCGCACCTCGCGCACGACCGCCTCCTCGAGCGACTCGCCCGGCTCGACGAATCCGGCGAGCGTCGAGTACATCCCGGCGGGGAGCCGCGGATGTCGCGCGAGGAGGCAGCGCGCCGGCCGACCGTCGCTCGGCGGGAGCACGACGAGCATGATCACCGCGGGATCGGTGCGCGGGTAGATATGCGCTCCGCATTCGTCCGCCGTGCAATTCCGCACGAAGCCGCCCTCGGCCGCCTCGGTGGGTGCGCCGCACTCGCCGCAGAAGCGCGCGCGGCGGTGCCACG
>Ga0070714_100004157_pt1 | contig 10883 bp, 9 predicted proteins | sample LARL83metaG_FD_65450 | JGI IMG/M metagenome (GOLD analysis project Ga0070714, IMG submission 65450) | Corn, switchgrass and miscanthus rhizosphere microbial communities from Kellogg Biological Station, Michigan, USA - LAR L8-3 metaG | ecosystem: Host-associated > Plants > Roots > Rhizosphere ... | reverse complement strand
GTGGTCGGCGAGGAGTCGAAGGTGCCGCACCTGTCGTATGTCGGGGACGCGCAGATCGGCGTGGGCTGCAATATCGGCGCGGGTACGATCACGGCGAACTACGACGGGGTGAACAAGCACCGCACCGAGATCGGTGACCACGTGTTCGTGGGGTCGGATTCGGTGCTGATCGCGCCGGCGCGGGTGGCCGACGGGGCATACGTGGCGGCGGGTTCGGCCATCAACGAGGAGGTGCCGTCCGGCGTGCTCGCGGTGGCGCGTGGCCGGCAGCGGAACGTCGAAGGTTGGGTTGAGGCCAAGCGTGCCGGGACGAAGTCGGCCGAGGCGGCGAAGGCTCGGCGGGAAGAAGAGTGAGGGAGGGGAGCGGGGAGCGGCGAGGCCGGTGCGGATGATGGCTGAGACCGGTGGCGAACGGAGAGTGCCGGCGCCGGCGTGGGCGGCTGGGACTTAGGCGCCGGTTCTACGGCCAGTCGGTCACCGAGGCCGACTTCTCGCCGAATGCCGGGCGGCGGGCCTCGTGGCGCCAGATTATGCGGCCGGTCCGCAGGGGACTGGAGAGTGGCGGGGCTGGTGCGGGTGGCCGGGACCGGTACGGCAGCCGCGGTGGAGACTGGCCACTTGTGGCGGGGTGGCGAATGCGGGCGTGTGAATGCAGGGGAACCTGTGGGTGAACAAGCGGACGATGGTTGCACTTCTTCTGAGACCATAGGATGAGAGACAAGGCCCGGCTTTGCCGGATGGCCAGGATGAATCGCCCATAATCCGGCAATCCCGGAGCGGGCCGGACTGGTCGGTGCGGCGAGCGTCGGGCCGCGTCTGCCCGCGATGGGCGGAACCGTGGATGCGACCCGTGGGGAGAGCGTGGAGTGACCGGGATCAAGGCGACCGGCCAGAAGAAGCTGATGCTGTTCTCCGGCCGGGCGCACCCGGAACTGGCCCGGCAGGTCGCCCGGGAGCTGGGCATAGAGCTCGCGCCGACGCGCGCCTTCGACTTCGCCAACGGTGAGATCTACGTGCGCTTCGAGGAGTCGGTGCGCGGCTGCGACGCCTTCGTGCTGCAGAGCCACACCGCGCCGATCAATCAGTGGATCATGGAGCAGCTGATCATGGTGGACGCGCTCAAGCGCGCCTCCGCCAAGCGGATCAGCGTGATCATGCCGTTCTACGGCTACGCCCGGCAGGACAAGAAGCACCGCGGGCGCGAGCCCATCTCGGCGCGGCTGATGGCCGACCTGTTCAAGCAGGCGGGCGCGGACCGGCTGATGGCGATCGACCTGCACACCGACCAGATCCAGGGGTACTTCGACGGACCGGTCGACCACCTGTGGGCGATGCCGCTGCTGATCAGTTTCATCCGCGAGAACATCGACCTGTCGCGGCTGACGATCGTCTCGCCGGACGCGGGGCGGGTGAAGGTCGCCGACAAGTGGAGCGACAAGCTCGGCGCGCCGATCGCGATCGTGCACAAGCGCCGGGACATCAACGTCGCCAACCAGGTCTCGGTGCACGAGATCGTCGGCGACATCCGCGGCCGGGTGTGCGTGCTGGTGGACGACATGATCGACACGGCGGGGACGATCTGCGCGGCGGCCGAGGCGCTGTACGAGAACGGTGCCGCCGAGGTCATCATCGTCTCGACGCACGCCGTCTTCTCCGGCCCGGCGATCGACCGGTTGAAGAACTCCCGGGTCAGCCAGGTCATCGTCACCGACACGCTGCCGCTGTCGCAGGAGCGGCGCTTCGACAAGCTGACCGTGCTGTCGGTGGCGCCGATCGTCGCGCGGGCGATCTCGGAGGTGTTCGAGGACGGGTCGGTGACGTCGATGTTCGAGGGCGATGCGTAGAGCGGAGGGGTATCGGCGGTGCGTGGCGCTGGCGGGTAGGTCACGCGGGTAGGGCTGCTGCGCGCGGGGGTGGTGCGGTGCTCGGGTAGACTTTCCGGGTTGCCCGGCGAGGGAGCGGCCGTACTCGGATCGCTCCGTGATCGACGTGCCGATCGAGGTGTCGTACGGGACCGGTCCGGTCCCCCTGCGGTGTCGAGATTCGCCAGATCGCCCCGGCCGTCCGATACCCAGGAGGAGAACCGCCATGGCCGAAGTCCGCATCACCGCAGAATCCCGCAGCACCTTCGGGAAGGGCGCCGCCCGCCAGCTGCGCCGCTCCGGCAAGATCCCCGCCGTGCTCTACGGGCACAACGAGGAGGCGCTGCACCTGGCGCTGCCCGAGCACGAGCTGTTCCTCGCGCTCAAGACCCCGAACGTGCTGCTGAACCTGGACCTCGGCGGCCGCAGCCAGCTGGCGCTGCCGAAGGCCGTGCAGAAGGACCCGGTGCGCCGCACCCTCGAGCACGTCGACCTGCTGCTGGTGCGCCGCGGCGAGAAGGTCACCGTCGAGGTGCCGGTGGTCACGGTCGGCGAGATCGCCTCCGGCGGCCTGCTGGAGCACACCCTCAACTCGCTGGCCGTCGAGGCCGAGGCGACACACATCCCCGGCGCGATCGAGGTCTCGGTCGAGGGCCTGGAGATCGGCGCGCAGATCCTGGCCAAGGACATCACGCTGCCGCACGGGTCCTCCCTGGTCACCGACGGCGAGCACGTCGTCATCCATGTGCTCTCCGCCCCGACCGCCGAGGAGATGGCGGGCGACACCGGCGAGGCCGCGGAGAGCGAGCCCGCCGAGGTCGGCGAGAGCACCGACGAGGACTGATCCGGCCGATCCGCTTCGCCGCGTGCCGCATCCCGGCGGGTCCGGGGTGCGGCACCGGTGTGTAGAGAACCCGGTCTGTAGAGAACCCGGCGTAAGGAAACAGGGAGAGGCACGGCGGGACGGATGGCGGCGGACAACGCACCATGGCTGGTCATCGGTCTGGGCAACCCCGGGCCCGGTTACGCCTCGACGCGGCACAACGCCGGGTTCATGGTGGTGGACCTGCTCGCTGAGCGGATGAGCGGCCGGTTCAAGGCGCACCGCGGCTCGGCCGACGTGGTCGAGGGCCGGATCGCGGGCGTACGCGTCGTGCTGGGCAAGCCGAAGTCTTATATGAATCTCTCCGGCGGCCCGACCGCCTCGCTGCGCGACTTCTTCAAGGTGCCGCCGGAGCGGATCGCGGTGGTGCACGACGAGCTCGACCTGCCGTTCGGCACGGTGCGGCTCAAGCGCGGCGGCGGGGACAACGGGCACAACGGGCTGCGCTCGATCACCAAGTCGCTCGGGACGCGCGAGTACCTGCGGGTGCGGTTCGGCATCGGTCGGCCGCCGGGCCGTCAGGATCCTGCGGACTTCGTGCTCAAGGCCTTCTCCTCGGTGGAGAACAAGGAGCTTCCCTTTCACGTGGACCGGGCGGCGGACGCGGTGGAGGCTTTGGTGACCGAGTCGTTGGAGGCGGCGCAGAATCGGTTCCACGCGGAGGGATGACGGGGAGGGATGACGCGGCAGGAAGGCCGCTGGTGCGGTTGTGGTGGAGGCGGGGGTGCGGGGGATGGGACGGGGCGTGGTGCGAGGATGGTGCGGTGACGTACGACTACGACGCTCCCGAGTCCCAGAAGCTGTTCGACCGCGCGCAGGCGGTCACCCCGGGCGGGGTCAACTCGCCGGTGCGGGCCTTCCGCGGCGTGGGCGGCACGCCCCGGTTCATGGTGTCCGGTAAGGGTGCTTACCTGACGGACGCGGACGGGCGCGAGTATGTCGACCTGGTCTGCTCGTGGGGGCCGCTGATCCTCGGGCACGCGCATCCGGCGGTGATCGACGCGACCTCGGCGGCGCTGCTGCGCGGCACGTCCTTCGGGACGCCGAGCGAGGGCGAGGTCGCACTCGCCGAAGCGATCGTGGAGCGCATCGAGCCGGTTGCGCAGGTGCGGCTGGTCTCCTCGGGCACCGAGGCGACGATGTCGGCGATCCGGCTGGCCCGCGGCTTCACCGGCAGGTCCAAGGTGGTCAAGTTCGCGGGCTGCTACCACGGGCATGTCGACTCGCTGCTCGCGGCGGCCGGCTCGGGGGTGGCGACGCTCGGGCTGCCGGACACGCCGGGGGTGACGGGGGCTCAGGCGGGCGACACGATCGTGCTGCCGTACAACGACCTGGAGGCGGTGCGCGCGGCGTTCGCCGAGTACGGCGGACAGATCGCGTGTGTGATCACCGAAGCGGCGGCGGGGAACATGGGCGTCGTGCCGCCGCTGGACGGGTTCAACGCGGGGCTGAGCGAGCTGTGTCACGCGAATGGTGCGCTTTACATCTCGGATGAGGTGATGACCGGGTTCCGGTCCTCGCGGACGGGGTGGTATGGGATCGACGCGGTGGTGCCGGACCTGATGACCTTCGGCAAGGTGATGGGCGGCGGCTTCCCGACGGCGGCGTTCGGCGGCCGGGCCGACGTGATGGCGCGACTGGCTCCGGCCGGGCCGGTGTACCAGGCCGGAACTTTGTCAGGGAACCCGGTGGCGACGGCGGCGGGGCTCGCGACGCTGCGCCACTGCACGCCGGACGTGTACGAGCACCTCGGCAAGACGGCCCGCACGATTGCGGGACTGGCGTCGGAGGCGCTGGAGCGGGAGGGCGTGGCGCACCGCGTTCAGTTCGCGGGCACGATGTTCTCGGTGTTCTTCACGGGCGAGGCGGTGACGGACTACGCAGCGGCCAAGCGGCAGGACACCGAGCGGTACAAGGCGTTCTTCCACGCGATGCTCGCGGAGGGCGTGTACCTGCCGCCGAGTGCGTTTGAGGCGTGGTTCGTCTCGGCGGCGCATGACGCAAACGCGGTGGACCGGATCGCGGCGGCGCTGCCGGTGGCGGCGCGGGCGGCCGCGGGTGTGTGACGGGCGGGGTATGGCACCGGCACCGTGGTGTGATGCGGTGCTCCAGCACAGCGGCGTAACGCAGCGTGGGAGTACCCTCACGGCAGACGGGATTGCCTTTGTTGCTGCGGCGGCCGAGAACACCACTGCGTAAACGGCGGTTCGCATGCCTCGCATAGGATGCGCGGCATGACGCAGATCGACCCTGGCGTGAAGACCACCGTCCACCTGCTGCGGCACGGCGAGGTGCACAACCCGACCGGGATCCTGTACGGCAGGCTGCCCGACTTCCACCTGTCCGCGCTGGGCCGCAAGATGGCCGAGCGGGCCGCGGAGTTCTTCGCCGACCGGGACGTGGTCGCGGTGATCGCCTCGCCGCTGGACCGCGCGCAGGAGACCGCGGCGCCGATCGCGGCCCGGCGCGCGCTGGAGGTCGACACGGACGGGCGGCTGATCGAGGCGGCGAACTACTTCCAGGGCAAGCGGTTCAGCGTCGGCGACGGGGTGCTGCGGCGCCCGTCGGTCTGGCCGCGGCTGTACAACCCGTTCAAGCCCTCGTGGGGCGAGCCGTACGCCGAGCAGGTCGCGCGGATGCGGTCGGCGATCGAGGCCGCGCGCGACCGGGCGGCCGGGCACGAGGCGGTGTGCGTGAGCCACCAGCTGCCGATCTGGGTCAGCAGGCTGGCCGCGGAGCACCGGCGGCTGTGGCACGACCCGCGCAAGCGGCAGTGCACGCTGGCCTCGGTGACCTCGTTCCTCTACGTGGGCGTGCAGCTGGTCGGCATCGAGTACCAGGAGCCGGCCCGGGACCTGCTGCCCGTGAAGGACACGAAGAAGTTCGTCGCGGGGGCCTGAGCCGCAGTCCGCGGCGGTCCCCGTCGCGCACCTCCCACCCCCTCGCCGGGCCCTCATCCGGCCGTGCGAGACTCTTCGCATGGTCGTACCCGCACTTGTCCACCGTGGCCGTCGGGCCGGCGCGCTCGCCGCGGCGCTCACGGGCGCGGCCCTGCTCGCCTCCGGGTGCACGAACACCACCGGCGGCGCGGGCGACACCGGCTACGTCGCCACGGAGGTCACCGGGATCACCACGATCGCGGCGGCGAACCGGCAGGCCGCCCCGGACCTGTCCGGGACCACGCTGGACGGCAAGAAGCTGGCGCTGTCCGACTACCGCGGCAAGGTCGTCGTGGTGAACGTGTGGGGTTCCTGGTGCAGCCAGTGCCGCGTCGAGGAGGCCGCGCTGGAGGAGACCTCCCAGAAGTACCAGCCCAAGGGCGTGCAGTTCCTCGGCATCAACACCCGCGACGACAACGCGGCGGCCCTGGCGTACGTCGCCTCGGACAAGATCACCTACCCCTCGCTGCAGGACCCGTACGAGACCCTGGTGCTCCAGTTCAAGTCCGTGGTGCCGCCGACGGCCATCCCGTCCAGCGTCATCGTCGACCGCAGCGGCAAGGTGGCGGTGCGGATCATCGGCGCGGTGACCGAGCCGCAGCTGACGAAGGCCCTCGACGCCGTGTTGGGCGCGAGCTGAAGTGTCCGCCGCGGGTGTCACGTCGGTGATCGACGGCGGGTCGCTGCTGCTGGCGGTGCCGGTGGCGCTGGCCGCCGGGGCGGTCTCCTTCGCCTCGCCCTGCGTGCTCCCGCTCGTGCCCGGCTACCTGTCGTACGTGACGGGGATGTCGGCCGTGGACGCCGAGGACGCGGCCGCGGCGCAGCGGCGGCGGCTGCGCGGCCGCACGATCCTGGGCGCGGCGCTGTTCGTGCTGGGCTTCACGGCCGTGTTCGTGTCGGCGGGCGCGGCCTTCGGTTACGCGGGCTCGAACCTGATCGCGCATCAGCGGCTGCTCGAGAAGGTCCTCGGCAGCCTGGTGATCCTGCTGGGACTGTTCTTCGCCGGCGCGGTGCCGCAGCGCTGGTCCGGATGGCTGACACGCGACGCCCGGCTGCACTACCGGCCGACGGTCGGGCTGGTCGGCGCTCCGCTGCTCGGCGTGCTGTTCGGGGTCGGCTGGACCCCCTGCCTCGGCCCGACGCTCACCGCCGTCCAGACGCTGGCCTGGACGCAGGCGTCGGCGGGGCGCGGGGCGTTCCTGTCGGCCGCTTACTGCATCGGGCTCGGCCTGCCGTTCATCCTCACCGCCGTCGCGTTCCGCCGCGCGATGACCGCCTTCGGGTGGATCAAGCGGCACTACGCGCTGGTCACGCGGGTGGGCGGCGGGATGCTCGTCGTCGTGGGCGCGGCGATGGTCAGCGGGCTGTGGGACCGCCTGATCCACCTGATGCAGGACTGGGTCGTCGGCTTCCACCTGCCGCTGTGATGACGCCGTGACGGCGGCACGGTGACGGGACACGTGACGGGGACACAGTGATGGACCGATCGAGGCGAGAGCGTGACTGAGCAGACGGACGAGCAGACCGGCGAACGGACCGGGGCCGATGCGGCGCTGCGCTTCGAGGAGGACGCGGCCGGCCGGCTGACCACCGCGCCGCGGGCCGAGGGCGAGCGCCCCGGCGGGATCTCGGTGCCCCGGCTCGGCGCGCTCGAGCTGCTGCGCTGGGCCTGGCGGCAGCTGACCTCGATGCGGATCGCGCTGAGCCTGCTGTTCCTGCTCTCGCTCGCCGCGATCCCCGGCTCGCTGCTGCCGCAGCGCGAGATCGACCCGAGCAAGGTGGAGCAGTTCTACCGGGCGCACAGGACCTGGGCGCCGATCCTGAACCGGGTGCAGCTGTTCGACGTCTTCGAGTCGGCGTGGTTCGGCGCGATCTACTTCCTGCTGTTCGTCTCGCTGATCGGCTGCATCCTCCCGCGCTCGCTGGCGCACTTCCGGGCCATGCGCGCCGCGCCGCCCGCCGCTCCGCGCAACCTGCGGCGGCTGCCCGTGCACGCCTCGTTCCGCACGCACGCCGAGGCCGCAGACGCGCTGGCCGCGGCCGGGAAGCGGCTGAAGAGCCGCCGCTTCCGCACCACGACCGGTTCGGACCCGGCGGGTTCGAGCAACGCCGGCGCCTGGGTCTGCGCGGAGAAGGGCTACCTGCGCGAGACCGGAAACCTGATCTTCCACCTGGCGCTGATCGGCATCCTGGTCGCGGTGGCGATGGGCCACTTCTTCGGCTTCAAGGGCGCGCGCCTGGTCACCGAGGGCACCGGGTTCTGCAACACGATGGCCGGCTACGACTCGCTGACGATGGGTCAGTGGGTGTCGGCCTCCGACCTGCCGCCGTTCTGCATCCGGCTGAACAAGTTCACCGCCGGCTATCAAGACAGCGGCGACCAGTTCGGCCAGCCGCGCAGCTTCGACGCGTACGTCACCTACCGGCCGACGCCGAGCAGCAAGTGGCGGAACGTGGACGTCAGAGTCAACGACCCGATCACGGTCAACGGCACCAACGTCTTCCTCGAGGGCCACGGCTACGCCCCGGTCGTCACGGTCAAGGACGGCACCGGCAAGGTCGTCTTCGACGGGCCGGTCATCTTCCTCGGCCTCAACGCCATGTTCACCTCGAGCGGCGCGATCAAGGTGCCGGACGCCAAACCGCAGGGCCTCGGCTTCCAGGGCTACCTGATCCCGACCGCGGTGACGGTGCCCGGGTCGATGCCCAGCTCCGTCTTCCCGGCGGCGCAGCACCCGCTGCTGATCCTCTCGGCCTACGCCGGCGACCTCGGCCTGGACGGCGGAGTGTCGCAGAACGTGTACACGCTCGACGTGAGCAGGATGAAGCAGCTCGACGTCAAGAGCAAGACCGACGCGGCGGCCGGCAACGCGCTGGAGCTGTCGGTGGGTCAGACCGCGGCCCTGCCGAACGGCCTCGGCTCGATCACCTTCGACGGCGTCAAGCAGTGGGCGCAGTTCAACATCGCCTACGACCCCGGGCAGCCGGTCGCGCTCGGATCCGCCGCGGCCGCCGTGCTCGGGCTGCTCGGCTCGCTCGGCATCCGGCGCCGCCGCATCTGGGTGCGCGTCACCGAGCAGGCGGACGGCACCCGGCTGGTCGAGGTCGCCGGGCTGGCCCGCACCGAGGGGGCGACCCCGACGACCGAAGTCACCGAGGCGGCCGAGGCCCTGGCGGCCGAACTGACCGCGATCACCGTCGAGGACGATCCCGAGAACAGCGGCGACGGCGGCGAAAGCGACGCCGAAACCCTCGCCGGACCCGAGCCGCAGCCGTCGGCCGACGTCCCCCGGCAGCCGAAGGCACAACAACCGCGCAAGCAGTCCACCCCGCGCACTGGAGCGTCCGCGTGACCATCAACGAGCACCTCGCGCACTACAGTAATCTGTTCATCGCACTGGCGCTGGTCGCCTACGCGTTCGCCTTCTTCTCGTACTGCGGCGAGTGGGCCTTCGGCACACGTTCCCGCGTCGGCGCGAAGGCGTCCGCGGTCGGGCGCGAGGGCGCTGAGTCGGCCGCGGGTTCCCGTGACCACGAGGCCGCCGCGACCGTGTCCGTCGGCTCCTCCGGGGTGTCCGTGCTCACGCGCACCGCGCAGGAGGACGATGAGCCGACCGTCGCGGGCGAGTCGCTGCGCGCCGAGATCGTCGGGCGGTTCGCCGTGATGGCCACCGTGATCGGCTTCGCGCTGCACGCCGCCGGGGTGCTCTTCCGCGGGCTGTCCGCGCACCGGGTGCCGTGGGCGAACATGTACGAGTTCTCCTGCGCCGCGGCCCTGGCGATGGCCCTGGCCTACCTCGTGCTGCTCGGCCTCGGCAAGAAGGTGCGCTGGCTCGGCCTGCCGGTCTCGTTCATCGTGCTGCTCACCCTCGGACTGGCCTACACGGTGCTGTACACCGACGCCGAGGAACTGGTCCCGGCGCTGCACTCGTACTGGCTCTACATCCACGTGACCGCGGCCGTGATCTCCACCGGCGCATTCGGCGTGGCGACCGTCGCCACCGTGCTCTACCTGCTCAAAGCCGCCGCCGAGGAGGGCCGGCTGCCGCGGCTGAGCGGCCAGCTTCAGCGCGTGCCCTCGTCCGGGACGCTCGACCGGACGGCGTACCGGGTCATCGCGTTCATCTTCCCGCTGTGGACCTTCGCCGTGATCGCGGGCGCGATCTGGGCCGAGAAGGCGTGGGGCCGGTACTGGGGCTGGGACCCGAAGGAGACCTGGTCGTTCATCGTCTGGGTGATCTACGCGGCGTATCTGCACGCGCGCGCCACCCACGGCTGGAAGGGCCGGGCCGCCGCCTGGATCGCCTTGGCCGCGTTCGTGTGCGTCATGTTCAATTATTTCGGCGTTAACACGCTGCTCACCGGCAAGCACAGCTACGCCGGGCTGTAGAGCCGGTCCCGAACCGCCCCGGTGTCAACCCGCGAAGCTCCGGCCGCGGCAACCGACGCGGGTTCGCGGGCGTCCTGAAAGGGGACAACAGGGTGAGCGCCCGGGGGGTCTGACTCCGCCGACGCTCCTTCTTCCGGAAGGACCTGACCTGATGAGCGACGATCGCGGCTGGTACCCGGCATACGGGTCCGACGACCGCGGCGACGAGGGCCGTTACCGGGTCGAACCCGGCTACGACCCGTACGCACAGGGTCAGCAGCCTCCTAACGCACGCCGCCAGCAGCCTCGGGCCGGGCAGCGTCCGTCAGGGCAGCGTCCGCCGGAGCAGGGGCGGCAGCAGCAGCCCTGGAGCGCGAACCAGTACGGGCGTCAGGGCGGCGACGGGTACGGTGACGGCTGGTACAGCGACGGCCAGCACCGTGACGGCCAGCACCGCGACGGCCAGTATGACAACGGCAGCGGATACGGCGACCAGGGGCGCGGGCAGGGGCGCGACGCGTGGACGCCGGGCGGCCGTCAGCCCGGTCGCGGCGCCGACCGGGCCACACCCGACGCGTACCCCGGCCGCGACCGGTACGACGACGCGTGGTCACCGCTCGACGAGGAGCCCCAGACCGCGGGCGGCGGCCAAGGGCGGCGCGGCGTGCGTGACGCCGCGGAGGCCGACGCGTGGTCGCCGCGCAGCCGCGGCGAGCAGCGTGCGGCGGCCGGAGCGGTCGGCGTGGTCGACGGCCGGGTCAACGACGACATCGACCTGGACGAGATCGACCCGTCCGGCCGGGCGCGCCGCGCCGGAGCGCGCGGGCACG
>Ga0070714_100004152_pt1 | contig 10886 bp, 10 predicted proteins | sample LARL83metaG_FD_65450 | JGI IMG/M metagenome (GOLD analysis project Ga0070714, IMG submission 65450) | Corn, switchgrass and miscanthus rhizosphere microbial communities from Kellogg Biological Station, Michigan, USA - LAR L8-3 metaG | ecosystem: Host-associated > Plants > Roots > Rhizosphere ... | reverse complement strand
GACGGAGGGCTCCGACAGCACGATCCCGCGGCCGCGCACGTAGACGAGCGTGTTGGCGGTTCCGAGGTCGACCGCCATGTCGCGGCCGCCGAACCCGGTCAGGTAGCTGAAGAAGCCCATTCGTGGTGAGAGGGAAGCGAGCGAGGGTGCAAGCGCGCCCTGGCGAGCACGCGGCTGCGGGGGCCTTCGCTCAGCGCCGGAGTGTAGCGGACGGGAGCGTCCAGACCAGCCTGCAAGGCGCCTGTCGTTGGCGCGAAGGCGCTGCAAATCGCGGGCTCAGCCGCCAGCGTGCAAGATGCCTGGCAGCAGCTCCAGCAGCGCCTGCACGGGCAGCCCGACGACGTTCAGGTAGTCGCCCTCGATCCCCGCCACGAGCGCCGCCCCGCGCCCCTGGATCGCATACCCCCCGGCGCGCTCGCGCCACTCCTCCGTCGCCAGGTACCAGCCGAGCGTCATGTCGTCGAGCGCGCGGAACGCCACGCGCGTGGTCGCATGCGCCGTGCGCGTCTCCCCGTGCTCCACGACCGCGATTCCCGAGACGACCTCGTGGACGCGCCCGGACAGGCGCTTGAGCGTGGCGCGCGCCTGCGCCGCATCAGCCGGCTTGCCGTACAGCGCCCCCTCCAACCCGACAACGGTGTCGACCCCCACGACCGGCGGCGAGGGCGGCGCGTCCGCAGGCTGCTCGCGCCCGGCGTCGTCCTGCTTCGGTGTCGTGTGGCGACACAAATCCAGGACGACGCCGCGGTGCGCAACGGCTTGGGCCTTGCGGCGGGCGTTCTCGACGGCGACCCCGACGGGGTCGCCGTCCAGCAGCTCCTCGGCGTCGCTGACGACCACGTCGAAGGCGACGCCGAGCTGCTGCAGGATCGCCCGCCGCTGGGGCGAGCGGGATGCGAGGATCAGACGGATCAGAGGCCCGGGAAGAAGATCGCCGCCTCGCGCGCGGCGGACTCGTTCGAGTCCGAGCCGTGGACCATGTTCTGGCCGACCTCGAGCGCGAAGTCGCCGCGGATCGAGCCGGTCGCGGCCTCCAGCGGGTTGGTCGCGCCGATCACCTGGCGGGCGGCCTTGACGGCCTCGTGGCCCTCCAGCACGGCCGCGACGAGCGGACCGGAGGTGATGAAGTCGACCAGCTCCCCGAAGAACGGGCGCTCCTTGTGCTCGGCGTAGTGCGTCTCGGCCGTCTCGCGCGAGAGCTGCTGCTTCTCCAGCGCGACGATGCGCAGGCCCTTGCGCTCGAAGCGGGCGAGGATCTCGCCGGTCAGGCCGCGCGCGAAGGCGTCCGGCTTGACCAGGATGAGGGTCCGGTCCACGGCGGTGTCTCCTTCAGTCAGGTTCGAACGAGGCGCGGCCCGCGGGTCGCGCGGGCGCAAAGCCTACGAGGTCGGCTCGGGCGCGCTCTCGGGCGCGGGACTCTCGCTCGTGCGCCGGCGCCGGCGCCGCGAGGCGGTCGACTGGCCGGGCACCTCGGCCTCGCAGTACGGGCAGATCTTCCACGTCGGGTCGAGCGGTCTGCCGCAGCTCATGCACGGGTCCTTGAGCTTGCGCAGGCAGCTCGGGCAGCGCAGGAAGTCCTTCTCGACCTCGAAGTCGCAGTGCGGGCAGAGGTGGTAGCCGTATTCGGCGAGCCGCGCCTCGGCCGCCTGCATCTCCAGTTCGCGCTCGCGGATGTCCTCGAGGTACTCGGGCGGACGCACGATCACGTAGACGAACGTGCCGACGAACGGGAACAGCGACGCGGCGGTCGCGCACCAGACGAGCATCGGATCTTCGATGCGGCGCCGCGCGTCGGCGTACGTCCAGTAGACGAGCGCCAGCCAGATGACGACGAGGCACAGGATCACCAGGTTCACGGCCAGGCTGAGGCCGCCGCTGTTGATCCCGAAGATGGCGAACGGGAGCATCGCGTGGCGGAGTTTAGAGGTTCGACCGGCGTGCGAGCCGAGCCAGGCGCTGTCGTCACCCGGCCGCGCCGCTACAGGAACAAGCGGCCGAACGCGTAGCCGATCGCGAAGAAGACGAGGATCACAACGGCCACCACGGCCGCCACGAGCCCGATCATCGGCAGGAAGCGCGGTCCGTTCTCGGGTTCCATCAGATCGTCCATCTAGAGCATCGAGGCGCTGCGCTGTCCGGCGGGCGCCAGCAGGTCGGCGACGAGGTAGATCGACCCGGTCGCGAGCACGACGCCGCCGGCGCCGGCCAGCTCGCGGGCGCGCGCGAGCGCGCGGCGCGGGTCCGCTTCGAGGTCCATGCCCGGCGCTCCCGCGCCGCCGAGCTGCGCGCTCAGCGAGGCGAGCGTCGCGGGCGGCAGCGCGCGCGGGTTGCGGCTGCGCGTGAAGACGACGTGGTCGACGTGCCGCAACAGCACGCGCAGCATGCCGGCCGCGTCCTTGTCCTCCAGGATCGAGACGACCGCGACGAGCCCCCGCCCCGCCGTGAGCTGCGGCAGCGACTCCGCGAGCGCGGCGACGCCCTCCGCGTTGTGCGCGCCGTCGAGCACCGTCAGCGGCTCGTGGGCGACGACCTGCAGACGGCCGGGGACGGTGACCGCGGCAGCGGCCGCGCGCACGCGGTCGATCGCCAGCTCGCCGAGGTAGGCCTCGGCCGCCGCGCGCGCGAGCGCGAAGTTGCGCTGCTGGAAGGCGCCGGGCGCGGCGACCTCGACGCCCGGGTCGGCCGGCGCCCGCACGAGCCGCGCGTCGTGGCGCTCGGCGGCCGCCTGCGCCTCCTCGAGCGCGTCCGGATGGAGGTCGGAGCCGACCACGAGCGTGGCGCCGTCGCGCACGACGGCGAGCTTCTCGCGCGCGATGTCGCGCACGGTCGGGCCGAGCCAGCGCGTGTGCTCGAGGCCGACGCTCGTCAGCACCTGCACCTGCGAGGGCAGCACGTTCGTCGCGTCCCAGCGCCCGCCGAGGCCCGCCTCGATCACCGCGACGTCGACCTCGCGGGCGGCCAGCTCCGAGAAGGCGGCCGCCGTGAGCGCCTCGAACTGCGTGACCCGGTCGTCCTCGTGCTGGCTGCGGTCGACGAGCGCGGCGGCGTGCGCGGCGCGCTCGACGGCGCGGGCGAATGCTCGCGGCTCGACATCGCGGTCCGCGACGCGGATGCGCTCGGCGAACGAGACGAGGTGCGGTGAGAGGTAGGCGCCGACGCGCAGGTCGTGGCGCTGGAGGATCGCCGCGATCATCCGCGTCGTCGAGGACTTGCCGTTCGTGCCGACGACGTGGACCGTGTCGTAGCGACGCTCGGGCTGGTCGAGCGTCGTCATCAGCCGGCGCATGCGGTCCAGTCCGAAGCGCATGCCGAACAGCTCCAGGCCGCGCAGGTAGCGCTCGGCGTCCTCGATGCTCCAGTGGCCCGCGCTCATAGCGACGCCAGCTCCTCTCGGAGCCCGGCCAGCTTGGCGCGCTCGGCCTCGACCACGGCCGCCGGCGCCTTCGCGACGAAGCCCTCGTTGGCGAGCTTGCCCTCGCAGCGGTCGATCTCCGCCTCGAGCGTCGCGCGGCGCTCGGCGAGCTTGCGCTCGGCCGCGTCGAGGTCGACCGCGTCACTCGCGTGCACGACGACCGCGCCGCCGGGGATCGCGATCGTGGCGGCGTCCGTCGCTCCGTCGGCGGGGTGCAGCTCGAAGCGCGCCAGCCGCGCGACGTGCGCGGCGGTGTTCTCGTACCCGCTCGCCTCCAGCCGCGCCGGGATGCGCGCGCCGGCGGACGCCCCGATCCCGTCGCGCCAGCCGCGCAGCGCCTGCACCGCGGCGATCGCATCGCCGAGCGCGCGCTCGGCGTCCGCGTCGCGGTCGGCGTCGGTCGGCGCGGCGCCTGCCTGGCGCGCGGCCAGCAGCCCCTCGGCGCCCGGTACGAACGACCAGATCTCCTCGGTCACGAACGGGATCACCGGGTGCGCGAGCATCAGCGTCTCGCTCAGCACGTGCAGCAGCGTCGCGTCGAGGTCGGCGCGCTCCTGACCCTCGGCCTCGTAGAGGCGCGGCTTGATCAGCTCGAGGTACCAGTCGCACAGCTCGCCGTAGACGAAGTCGTAGAGCGCGAGCGCCGCATGCGAGAAGTCGAACTCGGCGACGTGGCGCTCGAACGTCGCGCGCGCGGCGGCGAGCCGCGAGAGGATCCAGCGGTCCTCGATCGCGCGCGGCCTGACAGCGGCCCGCGCCTCCGGATCCACGCGCGTCAGGACGAGCCGCGAGGCGTTCCACAGCTTGTTGGCGAGCTGCTCCCCCTGCGCGACCTTCTCGGCCGAGTAGCGCACGTCCTGGGAGGAGGACATCGCCAGCAGCCCGAAGCGCACGCCGTCGGCGCCGTGCTTCTCGATCTCGTCGAGCGGGTCGATGCCGGTGCCGAGCGACTTGCTCATGCGCCGGCCGTCCGGCGCCTGGATGACCGAGTGGATGTAGACGTGCTCGAACGGCACGTCGCCGGCGAACTCGAGCCCCATCATGATCATCCGCGCGACCCACAGGAAGAGGATGTCGCGCGCCGTCGAGAGCACGTTCGTCGGATAGAAGGCGCGCAGCTCCGGTGTCCGCTCCGGCCAGCCAAGCGTGGCGAACGGCCACAGCGCCGAGGAGAACCACGTGTCGAGCACGTCGGGATCCTGCTCCCAGCCCTCGCCCTGCGGCGGGGTGGCGCCGACGTAGGTCTCCTGGTCGCGGTACCAGACCGGCAGCCGGTGGCCCCACCACAACTGGCGCGAGACGCACCAGGGGCGGATCCCCTCCATCCAGTCGAGGTAGACGCGCGTCCAGCGCTCGGGGTGGATCTGCACGCGGCCGTCCTTCACGGCGGCGATCGCCGGTGCCGCCAGCTCCTCCATCCTCATGAACCACTGGAGGCTGATGAGCGGCTCGATCCGCTCGCCCGAGCGGTGGCTGAAGGGGACGACGTGCGGGTAGGGCTCGGATCTCACGAGCCGGCCCTCGACGCGCAGCACCTCGATGACGGCCGCCTGCGCCTCCTTGACCGTCAGGCCGGCGAAGCGCTCGCCCGCGGCGGCGGTCATGCGTCCGTCCTCGCCGATCACGGAGATCTCGGGCAGCCCGTGGCGGCGGCCGATCTCGAAGTCGTTGGGGTCGTGCCCCGGGGTGATCTTGAGCGCGCCGGTGCCGAACTCCGGCTTGACGTAGTCGTCGGCGATGATCGGCAGCTCGCGCCCGACGAGCGGCAGGATCGCCGTCGCGCCGACCAGGTGCTTGTAGCGGTCGTCGTCGGGATGGACCGCCACCGCGGTGTCGGCGAGCATCGTCTCCGGGCGCACGGTCGCGACCGTGATCGTCTCGTCCGAGTCCCTGACGGGGTAGGCGACGTAGGTCAGCTCGTCGACGACCTCGCGATCCTCGACCTCGAGGTCGGAGATGGCGGAGCCGGAGCCGGGGTCCCAGTTGACCATGTAGTGGTCGCGGTAGACGAGGCCCTTCTCGTAGAGGTCGACGAAGACCTTCAGGACGGCGTCGTGGTAGCCGGCGTCGAGCGTGAAGCGCTCGTCCTCGTAGTCGAGCGAGGCGCCGAGCCGCTGGAACTGCTCGACGATCGTCGAGCCGTACTGCTCGCGCCATCGCCAAACGCGCGCCTCGAACGCCTCGCGGCCAAGCTCCTGGCGCGAGCTGCCCTGCTCGGCGAGCAGCTTCTCGACCTGCTTCTGCGTGGCGATGCCGGCGTGATCGGTGCCGGCGATCCACTTCGTCCGCTTCCCGCGCGCGCGATGGAAGCGGATCAGCACGTCCTGGATCGAGCCGTTGAGCGCGTGGCCCATGTGCAGCGCGCCGGTGACGTTCGGCGGCGGCACCGCGATCGAGTACGTCTCGCCCTCGCCTTCCGGCTCAGCGTGGAAGAGGCCGGAGTCGAGCCAGCGTCTGACGATCCGCGGCTCCACCTCCGCGGCGTCGTAGCGCGTCTTGGCCTCCAGCGTCGACATGAGGCGCAAGCGTATCGCCGATCGGCGCATCGGCCGGCGCAGGTCGCATCCCGGCGACCTCGTGCTCGACACCATGGATATGCGTTAAACACGATATTCTTTGTCTGCGATGTTGTCGAGCATGTCTCCATCAGTCCTCGTCCGCAACGCTCGCAAGCAGGCCGGTCTCACGCAGGCGGAGCTGGCCGAGCGTGCCGGCGTCACCCAGTCCGTGATCGCGCGGCTCGAGCGCGGCGGCGGCAACCCGACGTTCCTGACGCTCGAGCGCGTGCTGCACGCGGCCGGCCATCGGCTTGAGCTGTCGGCCGTCGAGCAGGGCCTGAGAACCGTCGACGAGACCTTGATCGCGCAGCAGCTCGCCCTGGCGCCGGCGGATCGGGTGCGTGGGCTGCGGTCCCAGGCAGCGTTCATGAGACGACTCTTCGAGGCGGGAGCGCGTGCTCGTGAGCAGCGTGCCTGATCTCGATCCCGAGCCGCTGCTGCGCCATCTCGCACAGGCCGGCGTCGACTTCCTCGTGATCGGTGGCGTGGCCGTTGCAGCGCAGGGCTATGGGCGCTCGACCAAGGATCTCGACATCGTCTACGCCACGAACGCGGCCAACCTCGAACGCCTCGGCAACGTGCTCGTCGCGCTTGGCGCCAGGCTGCGCGGAATCGAAGAAGACGTGCCGTTCGTGCCAGATGCCCGCACGCTCAAGCGCACATCGATCCTGACGCTCGACACCCCGCTCGGCGGCATCGACCTGCTGGTCGACCCGGACGGCGCCGATCGCTACGAGGCGATGCGCGAACGCGCGCTCGTCGTCGAGCTGGGCGGTGTCGAGTTCCGCGTCGTGTCCGTCGAAGACCTGCTCTCGATGAAGCGCGCGGCCGGGCGCCCGCAGGATGTCGCGGACATCGACGCGCTGCTGACCGTGCAGCGGGTGAAGCGCGGCATGGCGGGCGACTGACGCTCAGCGCGCGCGACGCGCAGCGCGGCGGCCGCGCCGCCGGATGGTGAGCGCAGTGGCGGCGAGGGCGACGGCAGCGAGGAGTGAGAGGAGCGCGCCGAGGCGGATGCCCGGCACCGTGTAGCTCCAAGTCACCCGGTGTGTCCCGGGGCCGACGACGACGCCGCGCATGACGTCGTCCACGCGCACGACCGGGGCGGGACGACCGTCGACCGCGACGCGCCAGCCGTCGAACAGCGCGTCGTCCAGGACGACCAGACCGCGGCGCTGCAGGTGGGCGCGCAGCTCCACGCGCGCGTCCTCGTCGGAGATGACGGCGACGACCCCTTCCCCGGGTCCGGCGCCCGCGAGCGCGGCGGCGCCCGGCGCCGAGCGCTCGACGACGGCGTCGCGCCGCGCGTCGAAGCCTTCTTCGATCAGCGCGTCGCGCGCGGCCGCCTCGCCGTCGACCAGCTCGACGCGCCGCGCGACCAGCGCACGCGGCGCGCTGCGCTCGTTGAGGAAGATCGTCGCGTCCGCGCCGGCGTAGACCGTCCGCACGCCGCGCAGGTCCGCGCCCGGGGCTGCGAGCCTCGTGCCGGGTTCGGCGACGAGGTAGCGCGCACCGAGCACGTCGAGCACCTGGTGCGTCGCGCCGCCGAGGCCGCTCATTCGGAACGGCTCCCAGTCGCCCTGTTCGGGGTTCGCCGCACGCCACAGGCGATAGAGCCGCAGGCTCGGATACGGCGGGTCGTAGCCGCGCACGTCGTCGAGGCCGTAGACGAGCGTCCAGTCGTTCGGGAACGAGACGCCGAGCCCCATAACGCGCCCGTCGGCCGCATGGCGCTCGAGGTAGCGGATCGCCGCGGTCTGCGGTGGGATCACCTTCGCGGGGTCGCCCATCGGCTGATAGCCCTGCGCGAAGCGCAGCATGTCGAACGCGGCCAGCAGGACGAGCGCCGCGGCGATCGTGCCCGCCGCGCGCGGCCAGCGCAGCAGCGCGAGCAGCAGCGCGCCGACGGCGCACGAGAGCAGCAGGACCCAGGCGACGCTCGTGAGGGACAGCGCCGCAGCGGCGCTCACGTCCGCGCCGGTGGCGAAGTGGTGGAGGACCTGACTCACAGCGGCCCCGCCGGGTCTGAGCACGAGCACCGCGACGAGCACCGCCAGCAGGCCGAGCGCGGGCGCCAGCAGCGCGCGGCGCCGAGCGCGCCCGTCGAGCAGCGCGTCGAGGCCGAACGCCGCCAGCACGGCGACCGCCAGCTCGAAGACGAAGTGCATGCGCTGGTTCTGCACGAGCGCGAAGCCCGGCAGGCGCTCCACGAGCTGGTAGAGCCCGGGCGCGTGCAGCGGAACCGCGAGCGCGAGCACGCCGAGCACGACGAACGGCAGCTCGCGCCGCCGGCGCCCGCCCGCCAGCAACCCCACGACGGCGAGCAGCAGCGCCACGACGCCCGCGAAGAACGTGCGCTCGTTGTAGGTCACTTCGACCGCGACACCGGGCTGCGGATGGAACACCGGCCCGGCGATCTGGAACGCGCTCGGCCGCCCCCACCAGTCGGGGAGCAGCATCGACGCGAGCGCCCCGAGCGGCATGTGCGTGCCGGGCAGTTCGCCGCCGCCGCGGCGCGCCTGCGTGCCGAGCGTGCCGTGCGCGGCCAGCAGCTCGGGCACGAACATCACGGCCACGAGCAGCACGCCCGCGGCAAGGCCGCCGAGCGCGAGCCCGAGCCGCCGCCCGCGCACGCCGCGCGCGCCGCGCTCGAGCGTCGCCGCGCGCAGCAGCGCGTACAGCGCGCTCGCGCCGAGCACGTGCACCTGCGTGCCGGGATGGCCGCCGGTCAGCGCGACCGCGGTCGCGATCGCCAGCCCGAGCGCCGGCGCGAGCGCGCCGCGGCGCATCACGCGCTCGATCGCCCACAGCATCCACGGCAGCAGCGCGGAGACGGCCGGCGGCGACCCGTGGGTGAGCCAGACGACGTGGAACGAGCACAGCGCGTACGCGACGCCCGCCAGCAGACCCGGCAGGAAGCGCACGCCCAGCTCCCGCACGAGCAGATAGGCGCCGAACGCCGCGGCCCACAGCGTCAGCGCCGCCGCCAGCCCGACGGCGTAGCTCAGCGGCAGCACCCACAGCGGGACGCTGAACGGCGAGAGCAGCATCGTCTGCGGGTTGGCGAAGAACGGGATGCCCGCGAAGACATGCGGGTTCCACGCGGGGAACGTCCCTTCGCGGATCAGCTCGCGTGCGAGGAAGCGCCACGGGTAGTCCGCGGTCGGCACGTCGCCCAGCAGCGGGTTGAGGTAGTCGCCGAGGTCGCGCGGCGCCAGCGTTCTCCACGGCGTGAAGCCGTAGAGCGAGGAGAGCGGCGAGAGCATCTTGCCGCCGAGCAGCGCCGGCCACAGGTAGGCGAGGACGAGCAGCGCCAGCAGCGCGGCGGCCGCGAGCGACTCGTGGCGTGCGACCGCGTCGACGACAGACGGCCGCCGCCCGGCGCCGACGCGCGCGACTCGAACGCTTCCCCCAACCCCCATGACCTCGATGCTCCCATATCGGGTGCATCGGAGGCGCCCTCTCGCTCAGCGAACGAGCGGGCCAGCCGGCGCGCAGGCGCTCGTCGCTACGCCGACTCCTCGCGCAGGTCGCCCTCGCCGGCCTCGGGCGGTGCGGCCTCGGTGACGAGCGTGGGCGGGTTGCCCTTCTCGATCGTCTCCTTCGTCACGACGCACTTCTTGACGTCGCGGCGCGAAGGCAGTTCGAACTGCACCTCCAGGAGGACCTCCTCGATGATCGAGCGCAGGCCGCGGGCGCCGGTCTCGCGCTCGAGCGCCTTGTCGGCGACCGAGATCAGCGCCTCGTCGGCGAACACCAGCTCGATCCCGTCGAACTGGAAGAAGCGCTGGAACTGCTTGACGAGCGCGTTGCGCGGCTCGGTGAGGATCGTCATCAGCTCCCCGCGGGAGAGCTGATGGACGGCGGACATCACCGGCAGGCGGCCGATGAACTCGGGGATCAGCCCGTACTGGACGAGGTCCTCCGGCAGACACTGCTCGAAGATGTTGCCCGGGTCGAACTCGACGACCTCCTCCATCGCGGCGCCGAAGCCGATCCCCTGCTTGCCGATCCGCTTCTCGATCACCTGGTCGAGCGCCGCGAAGGCCCCGCCGCAGATGAACAGGATGTTCGTCGTGTCGATCGTCAGGAACTCCTGGTGCGGGTGCTTGCGCCCGCCCTGCGGCGGCACCGACGCCGTGGTCCCCTCCAAGATCTTCAGCAGCGCCTGCTGCACGCCCTCGCCGGAGACGTCGCGCGTGATCGACGGGTTGTCGGCCTTGCGCGCGATCTTGTCGACCTCGTCGATGTAGATGATCCCGGTCTCGGCCTTCTTGACGTCGTAGTCGGCCGCCTGGATCAGCTTCAGCAGGATGTTCTCGACGTCCTCGCCGACGTAGCCGGCCTCCGTCAGCGCGGTCGCGTCGGCGATCGCGAACGGCACGTTGAGGATCTTCGCGAGCGTCTGCGCGAGCAGCGTCTTGCCGCAGCCGGTCGGCCCGAGCAGCAGGATGTTCGACTTCTGCAGCTCGATGTCGTCGTCGTCCGACTGGAGCATCTGGACGCGCTTGTAATGGTTGTAGACCGCCACGGAGAGCGTGCGCTTGGCGGCCTCCTGCCCGACGACGTACTCGTTCAGGACGTCGTAGATCTGGCGCGGCTTGGGCAGGTGCTCGAGGTCGAACGACGGCGGAGCCGTCAGCTCCTCGTCGATGATCTCGTTGCAGAGGTCGATGCACTCGTCGCAGATGTAGACGCCCGGGCCCGCGATCAGCTTCTTGACCTGGCGCTGCGACTTGCCGCAGAAGCTGCAGAGGAGCTGTTCGTTGGTGTCGGTGGGACGTGCCATGTCGCTCTTCCTGTGGTCGGCAGCAGCCGGCCTCGACCTTAGTGCTGCGCGATCACCCGGTCGATGATGCCGTAGTCCTTCGCCTCCTCGGAGCTCATGAAGTAGTCGCGCTCCGTGTCGCCCTTGA
>Ga0070714_100004151_pt1 | contig 10886 bp, 6 predicted proteins | sample LARL83metaG_FD_65450 | JGI IMG/M metagenome (GOLD analysis project Ga0070714, IMG submission 65450) | Corn, switchgrass and miscanthus rhizosphere microbial communities from Kellogg Biological Station, Michigan, USA - LAR L8-3 metaG | ecosystem: Host-associated > Plants > Roots > Rhizosphere ... | reverse complement strand
CCTCCGGTGCCTACAAACTGGCAGCCGAGGCCGACTACCAATGGCAGATCGATCGGATGCGGGATGCCCAGCGACGCGATCCGAAACTGCGCCTCTTCTCGCTGGACTATTGGAACGCGGATGACCCACGGGGGATCGCGCGCATCTATGCGCAGGAGCGAACCAACGGGTTCACGCCATACGTGGGCACCCGCGACCTAACCCGAATCGTAACAGAGCCATGATCCACTATCCGGTGCTGAGGCGATCTCAGCTTCCACTGCTTGCGCTGGTCGCGCTCGCAATCGGGCTGACCGTGGCGTTGTTGCCGCACGGGAGGGAGATGGCGCTGTTGCGGATGCAAGCGGGGGATTCGCAAGGCGCGGTCTCCTCACTGCAACGGATGGTCGATGCCGGGGATCGTTCGCCAGCAACTCTTTCGGCCCTTGCGCGGGCGCTCTCCCGGGCTGGCGATAGCGCGGCGGCCGCGAAACTGCTCGAGGACCTGGCGGCGGAACGGCCTGGCGATCGGGCTGTGCTGGAGTCACTGGCCGGTTTCCAGCGCGACGCGGGACGCACCGATGGGCTGATGCGCACGTTGCAGGCACTCCAGGCCGTGGCACCCAAGGTCGACTGGCAGCGAGAGCTCGCGCGGCTGCTCGGCGATGCAGGCAGAATGGAAGAGCGCCGCCAGGCTCTGCGGGCACTGATCGAACATTTCAAGGCAGAACCGGTCGACTATGTTGACCTCGCGCGATCGGAACAGGACGCGGGAGATCCGGCGGCAGGTGCGTTGGTACTGCAGAGACTGGCGGAGCAGAATCCCGCAGCGGTGGATGCCAGCGTCGTCGGGCTGCAGATCAGCATGTTGCTGGCTTCCGGTGACGCGGAGCAGGCTCTGCAGAGAGCCCGGAAGTGGCTTGAGGGGCGTGGCGATCTGCCACGCGTCGCGGCGATCATCGGTGGGGCGCTCAGCGCGGGGAGCCGTCCGGATCTCGCGGTCACCCTGTTGGAACCGCTGGCGGGACCGGGTGCCGATCCGGAACTGGTCGCGGCTTTGGCGCAGGCGGAGAGCGACGCGGGACATCCCGAGCAGGCGCTTCTCCGGCTCGAACGGCTGGGTGCGGGGGCGGGAAATGCCGCCATGCTGCGGTTGCGCCTTGCGGTGGCCCTCCGAGAGACGGACCGTGCAATGACAGCGGCGGAGATTGTGGGATTGCGCAAGCTGCCGCCTGACCTGCTCGCGGGTCTCTCGCGCATTGTGCTGGCAAGCGGGCGAACGGACGCGCTTCGGCACATCCTGGACTCGGCAGGAGACGGCTTCCTGCAGGTTGATGCGGTCCTCGCCGCGCAGATCCAGCTGGCCCTGGGCGATACAGCGGCGGCACGACGCTGGAGCGAGCGCGCCGCACAGGAGGTGGCCGGCCAGCCGGATCGGATGGTGGAGCTTGCGAATGTGGAATTGCAGCTCGGGCGCATCGATGTCGTGCTGGACCTTCTCGGACGCGCGGTGACCGAGCCCAGCCTGACGCCTGGCCGGCTGATCGACGTGGCCAGGTTCTACATACGCGCAAAGCGGCCCGCCGAAGGTGCCCTGGCTCTGGATGCGTCGCGCCGCTACCGGCCTTCGCCGGCAGCGAACAGCGCGTGGGCGCTTGCGGCGACGGCTTCTGGGCACGCCAGTGAGGTTGCTGCCTGGCTTGCCGCCCACAGCGTGAAGGATCTCGCTCCCGACACCCTGGAGGACCTTGTCTATCTCGCAATGGATGCGGGCGGCATGGATCTGGCCGTCAGTGCGGCAGAGCAGCTCCTCGAGGTCCGAAATGGCGCGGGCGAGCGCCTGCTTCTGGCCCGGGCGCTCCTGAGCGCGAAACAACCCAGACGCGCGCTGGATCAGCTGCGTGCCCTGTCTCCTGATGCGGCCGTACCGGATGACCTGCACGAGGCCGTGTTGTACGGCGCCTGGCATCAGGGTGCTCCGGTCGCCGACGAGCTGCGGGTCATCTGGCTGCGGCATCTCGACGCGGCAACCGAGCCGTCCCAGCGTGATGCCGCGGTTTCTGTGTTGCTCGAATTGAAGGCCTATCCCGAGGTAGTGCCCGTGCTACGCCAGCTCGCGGAGCAGAACCCGGTCAAATGGATCGCTGTCTACAGCGAGGCCGCGGCGGCGGCGGGGCGGCGGGCCGAACTCCCGGCGTTCTGGGCCCAGACGGCCATGCGGCCGGCGCTCCCGGTTGAACTCCGGCGCCAACTGGCATTCCGCGTGCTGGACGCCGGCGAAAAGCCGCGCGCGGAGCAGGTGTTCCGCACGTTGGCGGCCGCCGCACCTCCGCGGAGCCCGGACGTTCGCATGCTGCTGTTCATCTGGGGGCCGCGCCCTGCGGCGGAGCAGCTCGACTGGATCGAAGCGAGGGCACGACGGGCGGGCGGCGCGGATAAGGCCGAATGGATGAATACGCTGGTCGGCGCAGGCGCTGCGACGCGGGCTGTCGCCGTCTATCGTTCAGCCGCTCCCGGAGACGCTTCCGAGGCGTTGTCCGAGGCCTATGCGACCGCTCTCGAGTCGGTTGGAGACAAGGCGGCACTGGCCGCGGCTGTAAAGGAGCAACTCCCAACGGCCTCGTCTCTGAGCCGTCTGCAGCGGCTCGCGCAGCTCGCCGAAAGCTCGGGCAACGGGGACCTCGAACGGGCGATCCTCGACAAGGTCGTGGCGGCCGGCGGGGACCGTCCCGCAGTTCAGCGCAGGCTCGGAACGCTAGCATTTCAGAAGCGAAATATGATAGAGGCGGAGCGCCATCTGTCAGCCTTCGTCACTGCCACCGGGGGTGACTACGAGACCTTGATGCTTCTCGGGAACATCGCCTTCCGCAAGCGCGACTCGGAGGCCGCGCGGATATACTATGCGAAAAGTCTGGAAACCCTGAAGACATCAGGAGACAGGTCATTCCGCGCCAAGACCGTAGAGGCAAACCTGCTGCACCGGCTCGGCCAGGACGCCGAGGCGGACCAACTCTATCAGAAGCTGCTGGCCGACCGGCCGGGCGACACGAATCTGCGCGCAGACTTCGTGGCGATGCTGATGGAGCAGGGGACGTTGCAGCGCGCCCGCGCGGTTCTGGAGCAGCAATGACACAACGCCTGGTCCTTGCCACTGGCCTGGCTGTCCTGGCCTCCGTGGGCACCAGACCAGGCAGCGGGGAGGCTGCACCTCGCCCAGGCGTGCGGAAGGGAGAAACGCCCGCTGCGGCGGAGTCCGCAGCGAATGCGGCCGGCGTCGGTGTCATCAGGATCGCACTAGGCCCCCGGAACGACGGTGGTGTCCTCGCCGCCGCAGCTGCGCCAGCGGCACCGGACGCTTCCGGAAAGACGGCCCGCGCCCAGGGCCAGCCGCGGGTGACCTTCGAAGCGGCGGGCAGTGACTTCCTCATCAACGTTCTGATGGAAGGAGCGTCGCGGGCAACACTGCGTCAGGACGGCCGTGAGGTGCTCGTTTCCTTTCCTCACCCGCTTCCGAATTTCGACGCGCAGGCGCTGCAGGACCAGGCGGCTGGCCTGCTGGAGGGGGTGAGCGTCGGATACGACACCCTGCTGTTGCGCCTGCCCCCCGGCGTCTCGGTCGCGAGGATGGACGAGGACGGTGGCCTGCGCCTGGCCCTGCAGCCCAACCCCGGTGCAGCGGGGGCCGCGACGCCCGGTCAGCCGGTCACGGAGGCGGACAAGGAAGGTGCGCAACGCCTGCGTCTGCTCGCCGCACAGATCGCGGCCCAGAGCGGGCAGATCGCCGGCGCTCGCGCGCAGTTTGGCGACCTGATGTTGGCGATGCCGGGCAATCCGGAGCCGATGACCGGGTTGGCAGGCCTTGAACAGGGGTCCGGACGCTGGCGCCAGGCGCTGGACCTGTACAACAGAGCGCTGCAGCTCGATCCGGGGAATCCATCGGTCGAGGACGCCATTGCGACGCTCCAGCGCGCGCATGGTTCACGTCTGCGGGCTGATTTGGAGTACCGTCGCACGGACGGCGGTGAAGGGTCGGGGATTTCGATTGCGGCGATCGAAGGGATCAGCGGCCAGCAGAGTTTCAGCGATGGCTGGCAGCTCGCCTACTCCGCCAACCTGGCCTGGGCGGATGCCCAAAATGTGCAGCAACCCAGCGGCATAATAGAAGACATCACCGGACTGCGTCAGCGGAGTGAAATCTCGCTACAGCACGACGGGCTCGACGGAATCGTGTTGGCAGGGTCGGCTTACCTGACCGGGGCGATCCCGGGGGCCGGAATTCGCGGCGAGCTGCCAGACGACAGCGGAACCACATTCCTGCGCGCCGATTACCGCCGGCCGGATTGGGATTTCTTTCAGAGCCTCGTCGACAACGGTACCAGGGACCGAATCTCGGTTGGCCGACGTCAACAGATCATCCAGGATCTGACCGCGCGCCTGGACTTCGGAGTAAACCGCTACAGTCTTCAGGGCGCCGCGAACCTGGCGACAACTTGGACGGTCAACGTGGATGTCCGCTTAGGCAATGTTGCCGGCGTCCACGGCCTTTCCGTGGCGTATGTCATGGATGGAGAGTATCTGAACAAGATCTCTGTCGGGACCCTGCCTGGTGGCCGAACGTTCGACCGCATCGATGTCGGCGACCGCGAGGTGCACGCCGGCGTTCTCGCCTATGCCGGCACATGGGAAACCGGCAAGAAGGGCCGGCCGGCCAGCTACGAGCTTTCGGCAGGATACGGCGCAGACCGCTACGGCAAGGCGGGTCCGATTCTCGCTGCGGTGCTCACGTACCCCGTCGGGGACTTCGAGCTGGGACTGCGGGCTGCTTATGTCAACAACGTCGGCCGCACGCCGGGCAGCACGGCGATCTTCGCCGGTTCACTGACGTGGTTCTACTGAGATGCCGCCGGCTCCGGAACACAGCCAGGAGCGGCCTCCGCGGAAGATAGCGGGGCTTCGCGCGTCGGCGGTTGTGGAGACCGTTGTCCTCCTCGGGGCCGCGCTGCTGGTCGACAGGTTTCTTTTCAGCGGCGATCGGTTCGCCGGGGTTTCGCCGCATCCGTTCTGGATCGTGGTTCTGCTTGTCGCGGCCCAATATGGCACGAGCGAAGCACTGATTGCGGCCGCGCTCGCCAGTGCCGCGCTGCTTGTCAACAATCTGCCCGAGCAGGCGTTCAACGAGGATCTGTACACCTGGCTGCTTCGCATCAGCTGGAACCCGGTGCTGTGGTGCATCGCCGCGGTGACGCTTGGGGAGATTCGAGCGGGGCAGCGGCGCAAGGCGGAAGCGCTGCAGGAGGAGTTGACCGCGGCCCAGGAGCAGGCCCGGGCCTTCGCCGACGCCTATGAGCGTCAGTCGGAAATAAAGACGACCCTGGAGGTTCTCGTCGCCGGTCAACATCGGACGGTGAGAACGATGCACGCCGCGGCGCGTGCCATCGAACGGCAGAGCACGATCGAGGTGCTCACCGGAATCCCGCACCTGGTGCGATCCGTCATAGGTCCTGAGAAATTCTCGTTCTTTCTGCTCAACGGCAACACACTTGAGCTGGCGGCCAACAAGGGGTGGAGTGCCGGCGATAGCTTCCGGCGTGCGTTCCATGCGGGCTCCCTGCTGTTCGCGGCGGTGGTGCAGGAACGACAGTTTCTCGTCGCAAGTGATCCAGAACATGAACTGATCCTGGAAGGGCAAGGCCTGCTCGCCGGGCCCTTGTTCAGCGAAGAGACGGGCGAGGTATTCGGCGTACTGAAGATCGAGAGCATGCCGTTCCACGAACTTACACCGGCCGCCTTGCAGAATTTCCAGATCCTCTGCGACTGGGTCGGTACCGCCTTCGCCAAGGCACAACGCTTCGAGCGGCTGCGGAGTGCACACAAACCAGCCGCGCCCATCGAGCCAGCTTCGCTGGTCGAGATCGAATAGTCCCTTCGATGGACACTTCAGCGTCGCTCCCCACTCGAGGACCATCGTTGCAAGGCAGCACGTGGACGGCCGCGGCCATTGCCGCGGCGATGCTTGCCACTGTGGCCGAATTCGCTGTCGTCACTGCGGGCGTTCTGAAGGTGGCACCGATGTCGGTGCTTTTGGCGGCTCACGTGGGTGTCTGTTTGTTGCTCGGTCCTGGCTTTATGTCCCTGTCCCCGCGCAGTCGCGGCAATCCGGGCTTCCTGCTGTTCACAATCTGCACCCTCGCAATGGGGCCGCTGGGAGCACTGGGCACCGGATTGACCGCGGCCCTGCGTCGCAGCTTCGCATTGCGAGCCACGCCTTTTGAAGAGTGGTACGCGGTGCTTTTTCCCAAGATCACGGCGACGTGGACTCAGGCGCTTTACCGGCGGATCGTTCTCCGCGGCGGCGGTCCGCCCAAGCGGAGCACCGTTGCTCCCTTTCTGGACATCATGGCACTCGGCACGGTGCAGCAGAAGCGAGTGGTGATCGCCATGATCGCCGACAAGTTCCACCCGGCATTTGCACCCGCCCTGCAGAGTGCACTCAACGATTCCGAACCGGCGATCCGCGTCCAGGCCGCCACTGCCGTGGCGTACATCGAAAGCGGCTTTCTCAACCGTTCCATGACACTGCAGGCGAGGCGTGCGGAAAGCCCGGACGACGCCGAGGTCATCCTTGAACATGCGCGGCATCACGAGGAATGCGCGGAAAGCGGGCTGCTCGACGATGGCCGTGCACAAACCGAGCGGACGGAGGCGCTAGCCTGCTACGAGCGCGTCGGCGAGTTGCGGCCAGGCGATCCACTCGTCGCGGAAAGCGCGGCGCGGCTGCTCGTGCGCCTTGACCGCACTGAGGAAGCGATGTTCCGGCTGCAGCCTCTTGTCGCTGGGCCTGACCCTTCCCCGGAGGCTCTGGCCGGCTACTATGCCTGCCTGTTCCGTCGCGGCCAGTTCGGACGGCTTAGGGAGGCTTGCCGCGAGTTCGGTGGCCGTGTCGATCTGGCGGCTCTTCCCAACGGCGTTGGTGAAGCACTGCGACTCTGGTCAGGCGGCGACGCCGCGATGCGGGCCATGTCGCGCACTGTCGCAACTAGCGGGTCACCATGAGGCGCCGTGAGCCTGAGGCCGACATCTGCCTCATCCTGGAGGGCGCCTACCCGTTCATTGCCGGCGGCGTCTCCTCCTGGGTGCACGATCTCATCAAATCACAGCCCCAGTTCACCTTTCATATCGTCGCTCTTTCGGCTGACGATTCAGAGAAGCAACTCCGGTTCGAGCTGCCGCCGAACGTGATCCGCATGACCGAGATTGCACTGCAGCAGTCAGAGCGCAAGGTCGCAGGGGGCTGGGCGGTCGAACGCCTGATCGCCGATATGGAGGCGCCGTTAACCCGACTGTTCAGGAGTGGTGGGCTCGCGGACTTCCGGCAGCTGGTGGCGGCGCTGCGACGGCGTCCCCGCGCTGCGACGCGTGCTGCGCTGATGAACTCCGAGGCTGCCTTCGGCATTTTGCGGCGCATGTACGAAGGCTCGGTCTCTGGAAGCTCGTTTCTCAAGTACTTCTGGAGTTGGCGCTCGCTGGCTGGAGGGCTGTTCTCGGTTCTCCTGGCCGAACTGCCGCGCGCCCGTGTCTATCACACCATTTCGACCGGCTATGCCGGGCTCATGATGGCGAGGGCCGTCCTGGAGACAGGTCGCCCTGGCCTGCTCACAGAACACGGCATCTATACCAACGAGCGGCGTGTGGAAATCGTCATGGCCCACTGGTTGGCCGACAAGATTCCGGGCTCGCTCGATATCGAGGACCGGCGCCGCGATCTCCGCGATGTGTGGATAGAAGCGTTCATCGGCTATTCGCGCACCTGCTACGAGGCGTGTGACAGGATCACCACCCTCTACACCGGAAACCAGGTCATGCAGCTGCGCGATGGGGCGCCGGCCGACCGGCTGGTGATCATTCCGAACGGCGTGGACTATGACGGGTATTCGCGGATTGAGCGCGACACGTCGCCGCGGCCGCCGACCGTCGCGCTGATCGGGCGGGCGGTGCCGATCAAGGACGTAAAGACATACATACGTGCGGCAGCCATTCTGCGCGATATGGTGCCGTCCGTGCGGGTCCTGCTGCTCGGGCCGACGGACGAGGATCCCGTGTATTTCCGCGAATGCGAGGAGATGGTGGCGCATCTCGGCCTGAGCGAGACCTTCGCATTCATGGGGCGGGTCAACGTGCGGGAGTATGTCGGCCGCGTGGACGCGATCGCGCTGACCAGCGTCAGCGAGGCGCAGCCTCTGGTGCTGCTCGAGGCGGGCGCCGCGGGCGTTCCGAGCGTCGCCACCGATGTCGGTTCCTGCCGCGACATCATCGAGGGACGGCGCGACGAGGATCCGCCGCTCGGGCCTGCCGGGTTCATCACGCCGCTGGCAAATCCGTTGGCCACAGCCAAGGGACTCGCTGCCCTGCTGACCGATGCCGATCTCCGTGCGCGTTGCGGAGACGCCATCCGCCGCCGCACCGAACTTTATTACAACAAGAAGGTCGTCGACCAGCTTTACCGCGACCTCTATGAGGAACATCTGGCGATGCCGGATCGCTCCTTCGCCAAGGCAGCGTAATGGCAGGTGTCGGCTTCGCTCTGCGAAAGCTAGCAAGGCAGGACACGCTCTTGTCCGGCCTGCGCGCGTATTCGCATGCTGCGGTCATCTCCTGCGGCCCGTGGCTTTTTGTCGTCGTGTCGCTTGGCGGCGTGCAGTTCCTCGGGCGCACCATGGTGTCCCTGCCGGATCTGCAGCGCTTTTCGTCAGTGGTGACGTATAATTTCTGCTTTTCGCTGGTGGCGGCGGGCCCGATCGCGCTCGTTGTCACACGCGGCCTCGCCGACCGCATCTATGCCAAGGAGGTCGAGTCGGCTCCCGGCTTGTTCCTGGGGGCCCTGTCACTGCTCTTCTGTGTGCAGGCGGCATTCGGCGTTCCGTTTTATGGTTTCGTCGTCGACATGCAGCCGGCCGAGCGCATCCTGTCACTGATCTGCCTGCAGGTTGCTGGTGGGATCTGGATCGCGTCGCCCTTTATGTCGGCGCTGCAGAACTTCGGATCGATCTCCGCGTTCTTTGCTGGCGGCACGTTCCTTTCCTTCACCTTCGCGGTTTTGCTTGCGCCCTTCTTTGGCGCCGCCGGAATGCTGGCGGGCTTTACCGCCGGGCTGGCATTCATCTTCTTCGGACTCTCGGCGCGCATCTTTGCCGAGTACCCGTATCCCGCGCACTTCCGGTTCTCGTTCATTTTGGAATTCGGCCGTTATTGGCAGTTCGCTGTGATTGGTTTGTTCTATAACGCGGCGATCTGGGTGGACAAATGGATCATGTGGTTTGCCCCGGGGCGGGTCGCAGTCACGGGGGGGATCTGGACCAATCCCGCTTACGACGGGGCGATGTTCCTTGCCTATCTGACCATCGTACCGGCGACAACGCTGTTTCTTGTCGCGGTCGAGACGCGCTTTTTCGAGCACTACTTCCAATTCTACCAGGACATCGAGAATCACGCGACGGCCGCTGAAATCGAGCGCAACCACAAGACTATTCTGCGCGTGCTCGGGGAAGGACTGCGCAACATCGCCGTGCTGCAGGCCGCGGTGTGCTATCTGGCCGTTCTCGCTGCTCCGGCCATGGTTGGCATGGCGCAAGGCGATCTTACGATGGTGCCGATCTTCCGCTTCGGTGCGCTCGGCGCCCTTTTCCACGTGCTGCTGCTCTGCGTCATGGTGGTGCTCTCGTATTTCGACCTCAGGCGAGAGCTGGTTCGGGTGACCTTGGTATTCTTCACCCTCAATGCCGGCCTGACGTCGGTGACGCTATGGCTTGGCCTGGGTTACGAAGGCTACGGCTACGCCGGCGCAACCCTTCTGTCGCTGATCTACGCGTATTCCCTCGTGTCATCCCGTATTGCGCTGCTGCCATACATGACCTTCATCGGAAACAATCGCGCCCTGCGCTGATGGTCCATGATTGACTGCCTCAGGGCGTGCATGGAATCCGGTCACCTACTCTCCGTCCGCTGCACCGCTCAATGCGATAGACAGACCGCCCCACCTTCCGCCACCCTTCCCGCCCGTGAGCACCTTCGACTTCATCGTCATCGGCAGCGGCCCAGCCGGGCGCCGTGCCGCCATTCAGGCCGCCAAGCTCGACCGCTCCGTGCTCGTGGTGGAAAGGGGCCGCGGCGGCGTCTCGGTGCATACCGGCACCATTCCCTCGAAGACGCTGCGCGAGACCGTGCTCAACCTCACCGGATGGCGGGAGCGCGGCTTCTATGGCCGCGCCTACCGAGTGAAGAAGGACATCGCCGCCAAGGACCTGATGATGCGCCTGCACATGACGCTCGACCACGAGGTCGATGTGCTGGAGCACCAGTTTGCCCGCAATGGCGTGGAGACGTTCAACGGCACCGCCCGCTTTCTCGATCCTCACCGGATCGAGGTCACCTCGGATGCGGGCGATATCCGTATCTTCCAGGGCGAACGCATCCTGATTGCCGTCGGCACCCGGCCGCATCGGCCCGATGGCGTCCCGTTCAATGGCACCAGTGTGTTCGACAGTGACGAGATCGTGGACATTCCGCGACTGCCGCGCAGCCTCACGGTGATCGGCGCCGGCGTCATCGGCGTCGAATACGCCACCATATTCAGTGCACTCGACGTTGCGGTGGCTCTGGTGGAGGCGCGGCCTGCCATGCTCGACTTCATCGACCACGAACTGATCGAGGATTTCACCCATCAGCTCCGCGACCGCGGTGTCGCGTTGCGCTTCGGCGCCAAGGTGGAGCGCATCGAGTTCGAGAACGGCTGGCCGGTCACCATCCTGGAAGGTGGCCGGCGCGTGCGATCTGAGATGGCGCTGTATACCGCGGGCCGCGTCGGTGCGACCGATGCGCTGAACCTGGACGCTTGTGGCCTTGCCCCGGAC
>Ga0070714_100004150_pt1 | contig 10887 bp, 8 predicted proteins | sample LARL83metaG_FD_65450 | JGI IMG/M metagenome (GOLD analysis project Ga0070714, IMG submission 65450) | Corn, switchgrass and miscanthus rhizosphere microbial communities from Kellogg Biological Station, Michigan, USA - LAR L8-3 metaG | ecosystem: Host-associated > Plants > Roots > Rhizosphere ... | reverse complement strand
GCGTGACGATACGGACCAGCAACGATTAGACAAGCTCGAGGCATTGCTCGCGGAGGCAAACGCCGATCTCGGCGAGGCGGTCCCTTTGATCGCGGACCTTTTGTCTGTGTCGACCGGCAACCGCTATCCTCCACTTCGCCTCACCCCGCAGAAGCGTAAGGAGAATACGCTTCGGACCCTCTCGGCCCAACTCGAGGGACTGGCGGCACGTCGGCCGGTGCTGATGATTTTCGAGGATGTGCACTGGATTGATCCGACCTCGCTCGAGCTGTTGGACCTCATCGTTAACCGGGTGGCCACCCTCCGGGTCTTGCTGATCATCACTTTCCGACCGGAGTTCGCGCCGCCCTGGATCGGCCGCTCGCACGTGACATTGATCAGCCTTGGTCGTCTGCCGCATCAACAACGCGCCGAGATGGTCATGCGGGTGACCGGCGGCAAGGCGCTGCCCCCGGAGATCGCCGAATACATCATCGATCGCACCGACGGAATTCCGCTATTCGTCGAGGAATTGACCAAGGCGGTGGTCGAAAGCGGCATGCTGAGCGACGCTGGCGACCGCTTTGATGCGAGAGGGCCGGTTCCACGGCTAGCCATTCCTACCTCGCTCCACGCCTCGCTCCTGGCACGACTCGATCGCCTGGCACCGGTGCGCGAGATGGCACAGATCGGAGCAGCCCTTGGACGGTCGTTCTCGCATGAGCTGATCAGTGCCGTCGCGGCCATGCCGCAGCATCAGGTGGACGGGGCTTTGGCGCAGCTCGTATATGCCGAATTAATCTTCCAGCGCGGGACGCCGCCCGATGCGGAGTACACTTTCAAGCACGCGCTGGTGCAGGACGCGGCCTATAGCACACTGCTGCGCAGTCGACGCCAGGAAATCCATGCGCGCATTGCAGCGACGCTCGAGAGCCAGTTTCCTGAAATTGTGGCCGCTCAGCCGCAACTCTTGGCCCACCATTGTACGGAGGCCGGCTTCAACGAGAAGGCGATCGGCTACCGGCTCAAGTCCGGTCAGCAGGCGCTCGCGCGGTCAGCGATGACGGAAGCGGTGGCGCAGTTGCAGAGGGGTCTGGAATTACTGGTGGGCATGCCCGAGGAATCCCGGCCGGTGCAGCACGAGCTCGACCTGCAAATTGCCCTCGGCCGCGCGTTGATGGCAGCTCGTGGGTATTCGGCGCCGGTCGTGGCCGACGCCCTCATCAGGGCGCGGGCGCTCGCCGAGCAGTTCGATCGACCGGCACGTCTCATTCCGCTGCTCTATTCCCAATGGGGCTTCCATATGGTTCGGGCCGAGCACGAGCTGGCGGTGTCCCTTGCCGAGCAGATGGAGAAATTCGGCGAGGCAAGGAAAGATCAAACCGCTCTGTTGCTGGGTCACTATATCCATGGCGCCAGTTGCTACTTTCGCGGGGAGTTTGCGACAGCGCGCGCCCTTCTCGAGCTGTGCGATGGCCTAAAAGATCCGGCTGCTCGCGCGAATTGCGCCGCGATAACGGTGGCTGATCCGCGCGCGGCGAGCCTGGGTCACTTGGTGCTGACACTAGCGCGTCTCGGCCACCTCGATCAGGGACGCGCGCGGGGGGATGAGGTGTTGTCGGAAGCGCGCTCGCTCGATCATCCGTTCACGGTGGCCTTTGTGTTGAGCAAGGTGTGTGCGGTGGAGGCCGCCGCCGGCTTGTGGCATGACGCACGACGGCACGCGGAGGAGCTCGTGGCTGTCTCGAACGAATACGGCTTTCCACTCTGGTTGGGCGTTGGACTTCTTCAGCACGGTCGGTCATTAACAGCGCTTGGACAGATGCAAGATGGCCTCGCGGTGCTCACGAGCGGGCTCGGTGTGCTTCGTGCTGCCGGAGCCGTCGTGCACACGCCGCGCGCGCTCTGTTTTCTAGCCGAGGCTCACGCCAAGGTCGGGCATCCGGCGGAGGCGCAGAATTGCCTCGTCGAGGCTGCGCAACTGATCGAGACGACCCAGGAGCGATGCGGTGAGGTTGAGCTGCATCAGCTTCGAGGCGATATGATGAATGCGCGAGGCGACCAAGCCGCTGCGGAGCAGAATTATCAACGAGCGCTCGCTGTGGCGGAGCGTCAGAGCGCGAGGACGATGGGGTTGCACGCTGCAACCAGCCTCGCGCGCCTGTGGCGCGACGGACGTAAGGGCAGGGAAGCTCACGATCTCCTCGTGTTGACGTACGGCTCGTTCACCGAAGGCTTTGACACGCCCGTGCTGCGGGACGCCAAGGCGCTGCTCGACCAACTGGCATGATGCAACTCACCTGTTGCGTGGTGGGATAGCTGCTACTTGCCTGCACTCCGAGGCTTGACGCATGTTGGTCGATGATGTCGGCAAGCGTCATGAGCGCTCGTCGCCGAGGCGCGTCCGAAGTTTCCCGACAAACGTTTGCAGCAACGCGCAGAAAGGGCCTGCTTCAAAGGCCGGAAAATAACGTCAATAGAGCTTGTCGCGTCCTGCGCGCGGCACTGCGGATCGGGTCCTGCATCACACCTTGCCCTTACCGGCCCTGCGCACGCCGCGTGGGGAATCACCGAAGCGAGCCCGAAATAGTCGGTTGAAATGCGACACATCCGAAAAGCCGACCTCCAGCGCGATGTCTGAAATTCGCAGCGCGCTGCCGTGGGGCTCGGTCAGCAGCTCGAATGCCCGTTGGAGCCGTAGCTCGTTCACGTGCTCCGTGAACGACGTTCCCGATGACGCCATCAGGCGCTGCAAATAGCGAGGGGAGATGCCCTGGCATTGCGCCGCTATCTCCAGGCTGAGGTCCGGATCCTGAAAATGCGCGGCGATGTGATCGAGGGCGGCGCCGTGGCGCGCAGCCACAACCGCGCTCGCGTTGCTCTCGCCCAAGGGAGCGCACTCACTGATTGCCAGCGCCACGAGATCGTGGATGTGAGTCACGACCGCGGCGCGCAATGTCGGGGGAGCCAGAGCGCGCTCCCTGAATGCCGACTTCAGATACGCCATGAGAAGCCGGAGCGCTTCCGTGCGGCGAGAAATATGCCGCATGGTGAGGCCGTCGATATTCGTCACGCGCGACCTAAGCGCGTCACGCGGCACGGCCAGACCAAACTGCAATCCTTGGAGGTACGTAACAGTGGCGGGTTCCGAATGCAGGATCGCGACGGCATGGCTGGCGCAGAGCTCGATTTCCAAGCCGCGCTGCGCTAGCCGACTCCTGCCGGGAGAGCTGACGATGAGGCCAATCGAGTCATCACCATCAACAATGTTCGTTTGAGAGCGCTTGAAGCGCATGACCGAGCCCTTCAATGCGAGCGTGCGCAATCCCTGAAGCGAGTGCAGTGTCGCTTCGGCGTGAAACGGAACGTCCGACAAGGGCTCGATATCGGCGTGGACTATGGCTCGCCCAAACTTCTCGCGCCATACCGGGATGCGCATCCGCTCCGGGAGCTCGCGTGTCGAGAATCGGTACGTTGGAAAAGCGACTATGTCCGCGGGCATGTGGCATCTCCCAGCGTTGATAGCGATCGGACAAGGTACTCCAGTGAGCCCTGTCGATCGCCGCAATTTTGCGATTCGCGCACCAGCCCATCGTTGCGAGTGCGCAGCAGTCCAAGAAACCACACCATCCGCGTGCTAGTGTTCTCCATCGTGATCGACGCCGCGTGTGAATTGGTTCACGAGGCGGCTGAAAAATTGAGTTAACGTACGTTACGCAAGCTATAGTGCAAAAAATCGATCTTAAGACGACATTGCCATGATGAAACGATTTCTAGTTGCTATCACCACAACTGTTTTGAAGAACGCGCTGGTCCAACGGTGCGAGCGTATGGTCCGGCTTTACTCGTTGTTCCCTGTTGATCGAAATCAACGATCCGCGGTGCGATCGACTTGCAGCACTTGGATGTCTGATCCTCTAGAACGACGTCGTTCCACTAGTACGAGATCGTCATCGTCAGCGACAAATTCCCGCGCACTTTTTTGTCGCGGACGAAAATCGCTGAAAACGATCGCCTGGGAGCTGGTGATCAAGCGAGGGTTCGATCATGTCCACCATATTCGACCTGCTTTACCGCGAATATTGCCGCGCCTGCCTGGTGAAAATGCGAGGGCAGCTTCTGATTCCGCTTGCTAGTGACGAGGCCATGGAAGCGCCGTTGGTTGCGGACGGTCCTGCCAGCCCCGGCGATCGGCGCTACAGTTGGGGTGACGGCACCGCGACGAGACAAGCGCCAATCGTCAGGTAGCCGGGCCTCGCAGCCGCATCGCTCGGTCGGCGAGCTGCTCAACACTCGCGCAGTCGCGGAGCATCGCGGGAAGCTCGAAATCCGAAGGCGTCCCAGGACGGGTCTCTCATCACCAATGTCCAACCGATAGCGTGGCGCACGCCGGACACGGTTAGCCAGATGCATGATCGAACTCATACGTCCAAGCCATTGGTCGGTGAGATACCACCGGAGCTCAAGGGAACTGGCCGCGACCTGCGCATAGATGCCTGCCGTGGCATCGCGCTATGGTGTATCTTCCTTGACCATATCCCCAACAACATCGGAAGCTGGTTGACTCTGCGGAACTACGGCTTCAGCGATACCGCGGAAGTGTTCATCTTTATCTCCGGTGTGACCTGCGCGCTGGCCTATGGCAGAGCACGTCAGCGCGAAGGCTGGAGCGGCACGATCAGCCGTTCGCTTCGGTGAGGATGGGACATATACGCTGGATTTCTGCTGCTGACCCTCGCTTGCGCCATCTTGGTTTATGTGGGGGGCCGCGATCAGCTTGCCGACGAGAGCAACACGCGCATTCTGTTGGAACGTCCGGGCGCCACGCTCGCGCGGGCTGCGATCCTGCAATACCATCCCGTCAACACCGACGTCTTGCCGGTTTTCGTGATCTATCACGCCTTGTTCGCGCCTCTGCTGTGGCTGCTGCTGCGGGTCCCGAACGTGACGCTTGGCGCCTCGCTGTTGCTCTATGGGCTCGTGCACGTCTTCGGCTGGACCGTTCCCGCTTGGCCGAACAACGTGTGGTTCTTCAATCCTCTTGCCTGGCAGCTTCTGCTGGTGGCCGGCGCGTGGTGGGTCATCGAGGGAAAGAGATTTCGGCCGTGGGTGACGTCGCGCACAGCGCTGGTGCTCGCTGTTGTCTACCTGTTTCTCAGCCTGATCATCGCATTGAGTTGGAACGTCAAGCCGCTGGAGCCGCTGGTCCCGCAGGCTTTGCTGAAGCTGTTTTTCCCGCTGGACAAATCGAATCTCAGTCCATTGCGACTGGTGCATTTTTTGGCTCTTGTGATTCTGGTAACATCGGTCGTGCCTCGCGATTGGCCAGGGTTAATGTCGCCCGTGATGCGCGGCGCGAGGCGCTGCGGCGAGAACTCGCTGCCGATCTATTGCCTCGGCGTTCTTTTGGCGCTCGCCAGCCACATGACGCTGCTCGACATCTCGGATCGGCTTGTGATGCAGATCGTGCTCAGCCTTGGCGGAATTTTGATGATGATCGTCGCCGCGATATTGTTGCACGCGATCAGAATCAAACCCGCACGGCAGCCCCGGTGGACGCAGCCGACCGAGCCGGTCACCGCAACACTCCCAAACGGGTAGGATTGCTGGCAGGATTGATCTCCAAACCCGCCGGCTGGCACGCTGTAGCCGGCGATGCGATCGGGTCATTCGTGTCAATTCTGACCGTGGCTCAAATGTCTGCCTATTGCCTGACAGCGGCAGAATAGCAGACATCCCTCAACCGCCGCTTTGGGTCAGGGGCCGAAAGTCTCACCCGGAGCAAATCTGGTCCTGCACGACCTCGGATAGCAGACAGCGATTTCAGCCGTGAAGATTTCTCAATCGGGCCCAAAAAGAGAAATCGCAACGAACCTCTATTCTTTGACGCTGGTTGCAGCTGCCAAAGCGTCGTGTACGTTGGTTGGCACGCACGATCGCCGACCTTGCACGACGGGCAGTTCGCGCATGCGTGTCGTGCCCAAATTGCCCGTCGCGCCAGTTTGTCGCGGCAGGCATATTCTATTTTTCAGAAACTGACTTGACGTCGCCCCCAAATCAGGGGCATGATCCGTGCCGTCCCGCACTCGATCCAGAGGGGCGCTTCGCGATCGTCACGAACGCTGAGCGCGGGATGCGATGGACGCATCGGGTCGCAGCGCGCTGTTAGCGCGTGGACGAACGGTCCGATGCGGACGGAGAAGTCGTGTGGTCCTGACACCCCGACGCTGGTGTCAAGTCGGCAAGATGATCTTGCTGACGACGGGGGCAAGAAAGCCCGGGCCCCGGGGAGAGCACGAAGGACACCGTTAAAACCGTCGCGCAGGGAATGCCGGATGTTCCGGCTGGACCTGTGGTAACTGCCGCCAGCTTTTTTATTTGCTGGCGGGCCATGGGTTGCGGCCAGCACCCGGCATTCCCTGCGCCCTCTTTGATCTTTCGAGGGCGATGTCCTGGTACAACTCGGGCGTATCAGCGCCGCGGGAACGCGCAGCATTGCCCTTCAGCTCTTTGAAACGTTCAGCAGCAATGCACGGTGGCCTCTCATGGCGAGGGCTCGTCATTCCGCGGCGATGCGAAAGCATCGTCACGGCCGGCCCGAGCCTGCCTGTCCGAGTGGAGAGCCTTGGCTACCGCGCGGTGTCGGCCGCATCACTGGGCGGACGGATCATCCTTGGGATCGACATAGATGACGTCGAACGGTCCGACCCCGGTGACCTGAATGAGGGTCTCGCCCGTCGCCCATGCGTAGTGGTGCATCTTCAGGCCCGAGGAGAAGAAGCCGCCGGGCCCGAGCGTCTCGCCCTTGCTCTTGTCGAGCTTGTCGCCCATGCCGACGTTGAAGGTGCCGGAAATGACGGTGACGTTTTCGGTCTGGTTGTGCCAGTGCGCCGGCACCGCATAGCCATCCGGCCACCTGGCGAGGATGATGTAGTGACCTTCCTTGCGTGGATCGCCATAGATGACCGCGACCTGCGCGCCCTTCGGCAGTCGAGGCGAGGCGCCCCACTGCATCGCGTCCGGCTTCAGAATCTTGTGCATGTCATCGGCGGCCGCCACGCCGGCGACAACAGTGGCAAGGGCCGCGGCAGCGAGAAATATCCACTTCATGAGAGTTCCTACTCTGTCGGGGGCGTTGCATCGCCGATCTTCCGGCGTCTGCGCACGCATCGCTTTCCGATAGCGGGAGGGTCGCCAAAAGACTTTGCCTCCGGCTTGATTTTCGATTGAAATGAGCTTGATTATCGCTTGAGCTGGTTTTCGGGGCGAGGGCGGGCGCCTTCGGGGTGAAGAGTCAAGAGATCGCGCGATGCCAGATTTCCCGATCATCCTGCATCATTTCGACCAGTCGCCGTTCTCGGAAAAAATCCGCCTCATTTTCGGTCTGAAGAGCATCGCGTGGCGTTCGGTGCGGATTTCGCGGATCATGCCACGCCCCGACCTGATGCCGCTGACCGGCGGCTATCGCCGCACACCCGTGATGCAGATCGGCGCGGATATCTACTGCGACACCCAGTGCATCATGCGCGAGCTGGAGCGGCGTTTTCCGAAGCCGAGCCTGCTGCCGGCCGGCCACGAGGGGCTCGCCTTCGCCAGCGCGATGTGGACCGACCGCTCGTTCTTCCAGAACACCGTCAATCTGGTGTTCGGTTTGCTCGCCGACCAGGTCCCCGCCGACTTCATCGCCGATCGCGAGCAGCTGCGCGGCGCCAAATTCGACGTCGCGGCGATGAAGGCGGCGATTCCGCTGATGCGCGACCAGTATCGCGCGCACCTTGCCTGGATCGACGCCCAGCTCTGCGACGAGCGCGACTGGATTCTGGGCGAGCAGCCGAGCCTCTGCGACATCAACGCCTACATGAACATCTGGTACGTGCGCAGCAATCTCGACAACGCCGACGACATGCTCGCCGAGTTCGATCATGCGCGGGCGTGGGCCGGGCGGTTGCGGGCCATCGGACACGGTTCGCGCAGCGAAATGACGAGCGGAGAAGCCCTCGAGATCGCGACGCGGGCTGCGCCGCAGACCGAAGAATTGTCGGATCCCGGCGATCCCAACGGCCGCAAGCCCGGTGACAGAGTGGAGGTCATGCCCGACGATTACGGCAAGATCCGCGTCGGCGGCGAGATCGTTGCGCTGTCGGCGCAGCACATCGCCATTCGCCGCCACGATCCGCGGGCCGGGGAGCTGGTGGTGCATTTCCCGCGCGCCGGCTTCCTGGTGTTTTCCGGCTGACCCTCCAGGTTTGCCCGCGCGGCAAAAGGCGCTATGCATGCGGCCTCTTCGGCAAAAACTTCATTCGAGGATATCGGCTTGACTCCCGACAACGACGCTTCGCCGGCGCCGTTCGGCGCGTTCGCACCGAACGCCGCGCAAGGCGCCATCATCACGGCGGCCCACCGCACGCGGCTGAAGCGCGGCGCGTTCCGGCCGATGCTGTCGCGACTGCTCGAGCTGTCGCGCTCCGGCCCGGTCGATGCGACCTATCAGGGCGCCTCGTTCCGCTTCTATCACCAGGCCAGCGCCACCGAGCGCGGCGCCCTGCTCAATCCCGCCTACAATATCGAGGAGCTCGATTTTTTGCGCGCCCACACGCCCGCCGGCGGAAGCTTCGTCGACGTCGGCGCCAATGTCGGCACCTATGCGCTGCCGCTCGCGCGCCACGTCGGCAGCCGGGGACGCGTGATCGCGATCGAGCCGCATCCGGTGACGCATGCGCGCCTTGCATTCAACCATGCGGCCTCCGGCTTCGACCAGGTGACGCTGGTTGCGGCGGCGGCGGGCCCCGACGATGGCGAGCTCCTGATCGAGACCGATGGCGAGAATCTCGGTGCCAGCCATGTCGTCACGGGCAAGGCGTCTGCCGAGGCCATCAAGGTGCCCGCGCGGCGGCTGTCGGGCATTTTGGCGGAAGCCGGGCTACCAGCCATCGATGCGCTCAAGATCGACATCGAAGGATTCGAGGATCGTGTGCTGACCGGATTTTTCGCCGAGGCAGCGCAAGCGCTGTGGCCTCGCGCCGTCGTCATCGAGCACCTATCGCGCGACGAATGGGAGAAGGATTGCATCGCCGACATGGTCGGGCGCGGTTATGCGCAGGCGGGCCGGACACGCAGCAACACGCTGTTGCTGCGCAACGCCGTCTGACGCAATAGCGGAACCTCGGCGGTCTTGCGCCGTTATGGGCTGGGACCAATGGGAGCAGGCCATGATCAGCGACAGTCCTCGGCAGCGGGCAAGGTACCTGGAACGGGGTATCTGAACGCGCCATGAAAAAGGCGGTCCGCTAGGGCATTTGGCCGCGAAAATAAAGCCAAATCCGCATTTGAACCGCGCCACAATCCGGCCTAACCGTTGGTTGTTCTTCGCCCTCCCCAAAATGATTCCGGGACCGAACATCGCATGACCAAGATTCGTTTCGTGCTGTTTGCCACGACTGCGCTCACGGCGACGTCCATTGCAAGCACCGCTTCGTTTGCGCAGGCCGCGCCTGTCGTCGTGGCCCAGGCCGGGCAGCCGCCTGGCGAGGTCGGTCCCGACGGCAAACCCAAGCAGCCCCCCAAGGAAGCACCGAAGGGCGGCCAGCCGCCGGCGCCGGGCCGGCCTCCGGGCCCCCCGGCTGCCCAGCCTCCGCACCCACCGGCTCCCCCGCCGCCTCCGGCCGCCGCACCTCCGCATCCGGCGCCACCGCCACCACCGCCGCCCGCTCCGCCGCGTCCCGCTGCGCCGCCACCGCCGCCGCCACCCCCGGCGGCCGCACCTCCGCACCCGCCGCCTCCGGCACCTCCTCCGCATGCGCCGCCGCCCCCGCCGCCACCAGCGGCCGCGCCGGCGCCCCATGCTGCGCCGCCGGCTCCGCCACCCCCACCTCCTCCGCCGCCGCCCCCGGCCGCAGGCGCGCCATCCCATCAGGCGCCGCCGCCCCCGAACGCGCCACGGCTTGAGCGGCTGGAAAAGGGCGCACCAGGGTCTCAGCCACCCGAGCGGGAACAGCTGCAAAGGCGTGAGCCCGGCGCCCCGGCAGGAGTGCAACAGACACCACCGACACCGCCGCCCGCGGGGGCCAAACAATCGCCTGCGCCAACCCCCGCTCCAGCGGCGTCTCCGCAGCCCCAACCTGCGCCTTCACCGACCGCATCTCCGACTCCTTCGCCGACCTTGCAGCCGGGAGGCATACAATCCTCTCCCGGCGCGCCGCGCACCGACACCGCGCCCAGGGGTGGGCCCGGACGCGCCGGGGCGCCGGGCGGTCCGACCCCGGCTCCGCTCAGCGGTCAACAGGGGGCCGCGCCGCCGCCTCCTCCGGCCGCGGGCTCTCCACCGCCCGCCCCGGCTGCCGCCGGGCAGCAAGGTGCCGTCACGCCGCCGCCGCCCGGTGCACCACCGACGCAGGCGCATCGCCCGCCGCCGCAAGTGACCACGGCGTTGCCGCCTGTGCCGCCACCAACGGCGCAGGCGCTGACGCCGATCGCACCGGGTGCCGCACCGGTCGGGCCGCAGCGGATGGAGGATTTCCGCAGAGAGCGTCGCGAGGTGCAAGAAGGCGGCCGCACCGTCATCTTCGAGCCTGGTCGAATCATCGTGCGCGATCCCTCCGGGCAGGAGTTCGTCCGTCACGACGAGATGGACCGCTTCCGCTATGGCGCCCGCGACATCCGCGTGCAGCGTGAGGGCGGCGAGACACGCACGGTGGTGATCCGTCCCGATGGCGACGAGATCATCACCGTCACCGCGCCAGATGGCTCGCTGCTGCGGCGCATTCGCAGGGACCGGATGGGCCGCGAGATCATCATCATCGACAACACCTACCGTGATCCCCAGGCCGTCGGCGGCTTCTATGTCGACCTGCCGCCGCCGATCATCCGGATGCCGATGAACCGCTACATCGTCGAGGCCGACGAGGCGCC
>Ga0070714_100004149_pt1 | contig 10890 bp, 8 predicted proteins | sample LARL83metaG_FD_65450 | JGI IMG/M metagenome (GOLD analysis project Ga0070714, IMG submission 65450) | Corn, switchgrass and miscanthus rhizosphere microbial communities from Kellogg Biological Station, Michigan, USA - LAR L8-3 metaG | ecosystem: Host-associated > Plants > Roots > Rhizosphere ... | reverse complement strand
CGGCGGACAGGCGGCAGCACGAGGACATCAGGACGCGGACACCGGACGTCGGCGCGGCCCGCAGCTCTTCAGAGGATGCGGGCCGTGTTGTCAGGGATCTGCCGACGGCGTCCGCTGTGGAAACGGTCCGCGGCGCGGAACCGTCCCGATGCCCGGAGGGGAGCACCGGGTCGGTCCGGGCTCGCGGTCACTCGACGGCGTGTGCGCCGGCCCCGGCATCGAGCTCGGCCCCGGCATCGGCGAAGTCCGCGGGCGCGGCGTCGCCCGTGCCGGAGTCAGGGCTGTCCAACAGGTACTTGCGCAGCCATTTCTCCGTCGTGTTCACGTGGACCAGCGCCGCGGCCTGCGCGAGCGCGGCGTCGCCGGCCGCCAGGGCGTCGTAGATCGCCTCGTGCTCGGCCAGGGTGCGCTCCGCCGCGTTGCCGTCGATCATGCCGCGCCACACGCGCGCGCGCACCGTCCGGCTGGAGATGCCGTCCAGCAGGCTGGCGAGCGTCTGGTTGCCGGTCGCCCCGACCACCGCGCGGTGGAACGCCGCGTCGTGCTTGTTGAGCAGCTCGACGTCGTCGCGCGCCTCGCGCATCGCGGCCAGGTGGTCCTCGACCCGCGCGAGCGCCTGGGCGGAGATCCGCGAGGCCGCCAGCCCGGTGGCGACCGGTTCGAACAGCCGGCGCACCTCGGTCAGCTCGAGCAGCGTGTCGCCCTGCAGCAGTTCGACCGCGGAGCCCAGGCTCTCCAGCAGCACGCCGGGTTCCAGGCTGGTGACGTAGGTGCCGTCGCCCCGGCGGATCTCCAGCACCCGTGCGAGCACCAGCGCCTTGACCGCCTCGCGCATCAGGTTGCGGGAGACTCCCAGCTGCGCCGCCAGCTGCGGCTCGGACGGCAGCCGGGAGCCCGCGGACAGCTGGCCGGACTGGATCAGCTCCCGGATATTGTCGATCGCCCTGTCGGTCAACGACATCTTTCGGACCTCATTCGCCGTCGCCTCGCTGCGGAAGCGTAACAGCACATCCCGCCGCCGCGTGCGCCTGCGATGCGGCGAACCGCGCCCGACGCCGATCGAGATCTACGGGCTGGTGCAGGTGAGGGCGGGGGTGCTGGGGGTGCCGTTGGCCAGGAACCCGAAGGTGGTCGAGGCCCCCGGGCCCAGCGCGCCGTTGTAGGAGACGTTCTTGACGGACACGCCCGAGCCGCTGGTGCTCAGCGTGCCGTTCCACACCTGGGTGATCTGCTGACCGCTCGCCAGGTTCCAACGCACCGTCCACCCGGGGATCGCGGCGGACCCGGCGGTCACGGTGACCTGACCCTGGAACCCGCCGGGCCAGGAGCCCTCGGGCTGATACGTCGCGGAGCACGCCCCCTGCGGCGTAGAGGTCGGCGACGCGCTGGCCGATGCACTGGGAGAGGCACTGGCCGACGCGCTGGCGGAGGCCGACTGCGACGATGAGGGCGAGGGCGAGGGACTGCCGCCGCCGGGCGGGCTGTACGGGCACTTGGACTGGTAGATCGAGATCGTGGAGGGGTCCGGCAGGCTCGGGCACAGGAACTGCTCGTAGCGGGTGTCGCTGTCCAGGAACACCTTGAGCCACGGGATGATCAGCTTCATCTCCACGTTGTTCGGGTGCGTGTAGTAGACGTGGTCGGCTCCGGCGATCTGTGCGAAGTCGCTCTGGGTCGAGGCGGGCATCGACGCGTAGAGACCCGAAAGGTAGGAGGGGGTGACCACCGTGTCGTTCTGGCCGCCGATCACCAGCGTCGGCACACGGTCGGTGGACATGTCCTGCGTCGGGGAGAACGGCGCGAGCGCGACCGCGGCCCGAAGCGAGGGCTGGTGCTCGGTCGCGTAGACCACCCCGCCGCCGCCCATCGAGTGTCCGAGCACTGACAGCCGGTTCGGGTCGATCTCGTTCTTCACCGGGCTGGCGGTGGTCAGCCAGGTGAGCGCCGCGAGCAGCTCCTGGCCCCGGGCCGCGTCGAAGTCCGTGGTGCTGTTGGTCTCGATGCAGATCACCACGAACCCGAACGAGGAGAGCCACGGGCCCATCCAGGCCTCTTCGTTCGCGCACTTCGCGGTGTATCCCGGCACGATCGCCAACGCGCCCCAGGTGCCCTGGCTCGTGTCGGTCGGGTAGTAGACGACTCCGCCGTTGAACCCGTTGCCCGGCGCCACGTTCTGCTGCGCGGTCGCGAACGTGCCCCGCGTGGCCTCGATGCTCGCGATCGTCGGATCAGGGCCGCGCTGCGTCGCGTTCGGCATCACGGCGGTCCGCGACGGCTGCGCCGAGGCCGGGCCGACCACCGACACCGTCACGACCGCCGTCACCACAGCCGCCACCGCGGCCATCGCCGCCCGCGCCGGACTGGGCCGGCGACGGCCCGATCCCGGCCCGCCGCGGGAGTCTTCGGACCCCGGCGTCACGTCTCGTCGCATCGACTGCCGACCTCCTTGCGATACCGCCGAAGCGGATTTTTGATGGGATGTGCTGTCCCGAGCTACAGGGCGTCGTCGGGTGAAGGTGCCAAGGCAATCCGGAAAGCTCAAGGGCCGATCGTGCGGGCGCGATCTCGGAGCCAGCGGTCATCGGCGGCGATTCCGCTGGTGAAAGCGATATCTTGGCGCGGCCCGGCCGGATAATCAGTGGTCATATATCAGGGCTAGAGTGCGAAAGTTTCAATCGATCATGGTGCGCGGCGCACTGCGGGGCTGCCGGAACCCTGGACACGGAACCCCCTGACCACTTAAATACATCCCATGTCTTTCGTATCGGAGACCATTTCCGCAGTAGAGGTGGCGGATGTGCGCTTCCCCACCTCGCTCCACCTCGACGGCTCCGACGCGATGAATCCCGAACCCGACTACTCCGCGACCTACGTCACCGTGCGCACCAGCAGCGGGCAGTGCGGCTACGGGCTCGCCTTCACCGTCGGGCGCGGCAACGAGGTGCAGGTCGCGGCCGTACGGGCGCTGGTTCCGCTGGTGGTCGGCCTGCCGGTGGACGAGGTGCTCGGCGACCTGGGCGCCTTCTCCCGGCTGCTGACCGGGGACAGCCAGCTGCGCTGGCTCGGCCCGGAGAAGGGCGCCATCCACATGGCGGCCGGCGCGGTCGTCAACGCGGTGTGGGACCTGTACGGCCGACGCGAGGGCAAGCCGGTATGGCGCCTGCTGTCCGAGCTGACCCCCGAGCAGCTGGTGGACCTGGTCGACTTCCGCTACCTACAGGACGCCCTGACGCGGCGCGAGGCCCTCGACATCCTGCGCCGCGCCGAGCCGGGGCGTGCCGAACGCGCGAAACAGCTCATGGAGAACGGCTACCCGGCCTACACCACCACGCCCGGCTGGCTGGGCTACTCGGACGAGAAGCTGATCCGGCTCGCCAGGGAGGCGGTCGCCGACGGCTTCTCTCTGATCAAGCTCAAGGTCGGCGCGGACCTGGGCGACGACCTGCGCCGGCTGGCTCTGGCCCGCGAGGCGGTCGGCCCGCACGTGCGCATCGCCGTGGACGCCAACCAGGCCTGGGGCGTGCACCAGGCCATCAGCTGGATGCGGCAGCTCGCGCCCTTCGACCCGTACTGGATCGAGGAGCCGACCTCGCCCGACGACATCCTCGGGCACGCCGCCATCCGCCGCGCGATCGCGCCGGTCAAGGTCGCCACCGGTGAGCACACGCACAACCGGGTGATGTTCAAGCAGCTGCTGCAGGCCGGCGCGCTCGACGTGCTGCAGCTGGACGCCGCCCGCACCGCCGGGGTCACCGAGAACCTCGCGATCCTGCTGCTGGCCGCCAAGTTCGGCGTCCCGGTCTGCCCGCACGCGGGCGGAGTCGGGCTGTGCGAGATGGTGCAGCACCTGGCGATGTTCGACTACGTCGCCGTCAGCGCGAGCACCGAGAACCGCGTCATCGAGTACGTCGACCACCTGCACGAGCACTTCACCGATCCGGTCCGCGTCAGCGGCGGCCGCTACCTGGCTCCGGCCGCCCCCGGTATCAGCGCTCAGATGCACCCCGGCTCGGTCGCCGACCACCGCTTCCCCGACGGCCCGGTGTGGGCCGCCGCCCTCGACGCAGCGCGCGGCCCGCACCCGCTCGCCGTCCCGAGCCTGTCCACGGTCCCCACCGCTCAGTGAGGAAGACAGCAATGAAGCTCACATCCCTCGCCCTCTGCGCCGCAGCCACGCTCGGCATCGCCGCGCTGGCCGGCTGTTCCAGCAGCAGCAAGCCAACCGGGGCCGGCGGCGGCGCCGCGCCGGTGGTCGGCGTGGACTACCCGCGCTCGGACACGGACTTCTGGAACTCCTTCATCCAGTACACCCCGCAGTTCGGCAGCCAGCTCGGTCTGACGCTCAAGACGACCAACTCGCAGAACGACGTCGCCAAGCTGGCCTCGAACGTGCAGACCATGATGGCCGAGGGCGTGCAGGGCGTGGTGATGGCGCCGCAGGACACCGCCGCGATCGCCCCCACGCTCGCCCAGCTGGCCGCGAAGAAGATCCCGGTGGTCTCGGTCGACACGCGGCCGGACACCGGCAGCGTGTACATGGTGGTGCGCGCCGACAACCGCGCGTACGGGACGAAGGCCTGTGAATTCCTGGGCACGAAGCTGAACGGCAAGGGCGAGGTCGTCATGCTGGAGGGAGACCTCGCCTCCATCAACGGCCGGGACCGCACCCAGGCGTTCGACGACTGCATGAAGCAGAACTTCCCCTCCATCACCGTGCACGGCGAGGCCACCAACTGGGACGGGGCCACCGCCTCGCAGAAGCTGCAGACCGACCTGACCGCGCACCCGGGCATCAGGGGCGTGTACATGGAATCCAGCTTCGCGCTGTCCGGCACGCTGCAACTGCTCCAGCAGAAGGGGCTGCTCGCGCCGCCGAGCGACCCCAAGCACGTGTTCGTGGTCTCCAACGACGGCATCCCCGAGGAACTCAAGGACATCGCGGCCGGCAAGATCGACGCCACCGTCTCCCAGCCCGCCGACCTCTACGCCAAGTACGCGCTCTACTACCTCAAGGCCGCGATCGCCGGCAAGAGCTTCAACCCCGGACCCACCGACCACGACAGCACCATCATCCAGGTGCGCCCGGGCCTGCTCGAGGACCAGCTCTCCGCACCGCTGGTGACCTCCGACGGCGGCACCTACGGCGGGGCCGCCAGCCTCAAGAGCACCGACCCGACCCTGTGGGGCAACCACCTCGGCTGACCGCACGACGCACAGGACGGGCTTGGCCGAGAGATGAACACGGTTCGAACCGAGCGCGGGGTGAGATGAACACGGTCGCTCCGATCGCCGAGGCGACGGGCATCACGAAGCGGTTCGGTTCCACGGTGGCGCTGCGCGAGGCGCACATCACCGTGGAGCCGGGCCAGACGCATGCGCTGGTCGGGCGCAACGGGGCGGGCAAGTCGACGCTGGTCTCCGTCCTGACCGGGCTTCAGGCCCCCGACGAGGGCACGGTGGCCTTCGGCGGCTCGCCGGCGCCGCGGCTCGCCGACCGGGACGCGTGGCGGCGCCGCGTGGCCTGCGTGTATCAGAAGTCGACCATCATCCCGCAGCTGACCGTGGCGGAGAACCTGTTCCTGCACCGGCACGCGCGCGGCCGCGGCGGGCTGATCAGCTGGCCCTCCGTGCGCCGCCAGGCCCGCGAGCTGCTGGCGGCCTGGTCGGTGGACGTCGACGTGCGCTCCCCGGCCGGGGAGCTGTCGGTCGAGGCGCGGCAGTTCGTGGAGATCGCCCGCGCGCTGTCCTTCGGCGCGCGGTTCATCATCCTGGACGAGCCGACCGCCCAGCTCGACGCCGCCGCGATCGCCCGGCTGTTCAGGCGCGTGCGCGAGCTCCAGCAGCAGGGCGTGACGTTCCTCTACATCAGCCACCACCTGGAAGAGATCTACGAGATCTGCGACACGGTGACCGTCTTCCGCGACGCGCGGCACGTGCTGACCGCGCCGGTCCGCCAGCTGGCGCGGGCCGACCTGGTCGCGGCCATGACCGGCGAAGCCGCCTCGCTCGCGCGCGGCGCAACCCAGCGCGCGAGCGACGCCGCCGCGGCCGAGGTCCTGGCGGTGACCGGCCTGTCCCTGTCAGCCGCCTACGACGAGGTGTCGTTCACCGTGCGCGCGGGCGAGATCGTCGGCCTGGCCGGGGCGGCGAGCAGCGGCAGGACGGAGCTGGCCGAGACGGTCGCGGGCCTGCGCGCCGCGGACGCCGGCGAGCTGCGCATCGCCGGGCGGCGGCCGCGGCCCGGCAGCGTGCCCGCCGCCCTGGCCGCCGGGGTGGGCTTCGTGCCGCAGGACCGCCACCACCAGGGCTACGTGCCGGGGATGTCGATCGCGGACAACGGCACGCTCACGATCCCGCGCCGGCTCGGCCCGCCCGGCTTCATCGACCGCCGGCGGCGCGACGAGATCGCCCGCACCATGATCGAGAACCTCGCCATCGTCGCCCCCGGACCCGGACAGCAGGTCTCGGGCCTGTCCGGCGGCAACCAGCAGAAGGTCGTCATGGCGCGGGCCCTGGCGAACGACCCGCGGCTGCTGGTGCTGATCAGCCCGACCGCCGGGGTGGACGTGCGGTCCAAGGAGTTCCTGCTCGGCAAGGTCGAGCAGACGGCCGCCCGCGGCACCGGGGTGCTCATCGCCTCGGACGAGCTGGACGACCTGCGCGGGTGTGACCGGGTCCTGGTGCTCTTCCAGGGCCGGGTCGTGGCCGAGATGGCGCGCGGCTGGCACGACCACGCCCTGGTCGCCGCGATGGAAGGAGTGGACCTGCATGTCTGACACCGCGTCCGACACCGCATCCGACACGGCGCCCGGCACCGGGACCGCGGGAGCCGCGCGCGAGGCGGCCGCCGCCGTGTACCGCCGCCGCATCGCGGTGGCCCGGCTGCGCGACCTGGCCCTGATCCCGGCCATCATCGCGATCGCCATCGTCGGCCAGGCGGTCAACCCGGTCTTCCTGCGCAGCGACAACCTGATCAACGTGCTGCAGACCATGTCCGAGATCGCGGTGCTGGTGCTGGCCGAGACCCTCGTGCTGATCGTGAAGAAGATGGACCTCTCCCTCGAGTCCACGATGGGCCTGGCACCCGGGGTGGCCGCGTGGCTGACCGTGCCCAAGGGCGCCGGACACGGCCTCGGGCTGCTGCCGGGCACCTGGGCGGTGCCGGTCACCCTCGCCGTGGGCCTGGCCATCGGCATCGTCAACGCCCTGCTGATCATCCGCTTCGGGCTCAACGGCTTCATCGTCACCCTCGGCATGCTCATCGTGCTGCGCGGGCTGCTGACCGGCATCTCCGGCGGCCAGACCTTCTTCAACCTGACCGGCTCGATGCTGTACCTGGGCACCGCGCAGTGGCTGGGCATGCCGGCCTCCGTCTGGGTGACCCTGGTCCTGTTCGCGATCGGGATCGTCACCCTGAGCCTGACCAGCTTCGGCCGCTCCCTCTACGCGATCGGCGGCAACGTGGACGCCGCCAAGACCGCCGGCATCCGCACCGACCGGGTGCTGTGGACCGTCATGGTCACCGCCAGCGTGCTCGCCGCCCTCGGCGGCCTGATGCTCTCCGGGCGCCTGGCCTCGGTGGCCTCCGCCCAGGGCAACGGCGACATCTTCACCGTGTTCGCCGCCGCCGTCATCGGCGGCATCAGCCTCAACGGCGGCAAGGGCAGCATGTTCGGCGCGTTCACCGGCATCCTGCTGCTCTTCCTGATCCAGAACGTGCTCACCCTCGGCGGCGTGCCCGCCCAGTGGATCGGCGCACTGAACGGAGCGATCATCCTGGTCGCCCTCGTCATCTCCCGCATCACCGGCGGCAAAGTCCAGGACTGATACCCCGCGTCGTGGACGGCGTTCCCGCCACGCGCCTGAAAGTTTCACCCGATCTTGCCGCAGCCACGCAACGGACCTGCCACGACATCCCATGAATCGTGCGCCTCCCCCGCGTCCGCAGTGCACACTGATGGCAGCGTTCTACGTTCCAAGCGCACGGTGCACTGACTGGCAGGGAGAGCACATGACCGACGACGCGTTCGAGGCCAACGGCTTCGACAGGACGCAGCTGCTCAGCGACAGAATCGACACGTCCCGGCCGAACCAGGCCCGTGTCTACGACGTCTTCCTCGGCGGGCGGGACAACTACCCGGTGGACCGGGCCGCCGCGAAGGCGGCGCTGGTCGCGAACCCCCGCGGCTACCTCAACGTCTGGCACAACCGCGACTTCCTGCGCCGCGCCGTGACCCATCTGGCCGGCGAGGTGGGCATCCGGCAGTTCCTGGACATCGGCACCGGGCTGCCGACCGCGGAGAACGTCCACGAGATCGCGCAGCGGATCGCGCCGACCTCGCGCGTCGTCTACGTCGACAACGACCCGGTGGTCCTCACCCACGCCCGCGCGCTGCTCACCAGCGGCCCCAAGGGCGCGACCGACTACCTGGACGCGGACCTGCGCGATCCGGAGCTGATCCTGCGCGAGGCCGAGCGCACCCTCGACTTCAACCGGCCGGTCGCCCTGGTGCTGGCGGCCATCCTGCACTTCGTCGAGGACGAGGCCGCCTACGACGTCGTCGCCCGGCTGGCCGCCGCGCTGGCTCCGGGCAGCTACCTGGTCATGAGCCACCTGACACCCGACCTGAATCCGCAGAACGAGGCCAGCCGCAGGGTGGCCAAGACGTACGCCGACCAGGGGCTCGCGTTCGTGCTGCGGTCGCGGGCCGGAATCCTGCGGTTCTTCACCGACAGCGGCCTGGAGCTGGTCGAGCCCGGCATCGTCCCCGCGCACCGGTGGCGCCCCGACCACCGCCCGTGGGCGCTCGGCTCTCCCCCGCCGCTGGAGACCGACCTGCTCAACCACCTGGACGCCATCGAGAAGATCAGGTACGAGGACATCAACGACGTCACGGACGCCGACATCAACCTCTACGGGATCGTCGCGCGCAAGGGCATGGGATAGGCGGGCCGGCACGCGGCGCGCTGAGCCGTCTGCCGAGGCTTGCAGTCGATCTTGCTTCCTGAAGCCTCGACAGACTCTCCAAGACATCCCATGACAGGTTGTCAGTCAGTCGCGCAAGTCGTCGATCCGGGCGGCGATGGCGGTCCCCACGTGACGCAGGAGCCGGGCGGTGTCGGTCGCGGCGGCCTTGAGGCTTCCCGCCAGTGACAGCAGCGAGTAGGCGCGTTGGATGCCGTGCTCGGCCAGCTGCGCCGACGTGACGTCGATCTGCCCGGCGACGGCGCACACCGGGACCCCGGCCTCGGCCGCGAGCGCCGCGGCTCTGATCGTGGCCTTGCCGTGCAGGCTCCGCGCGTCGAGGCGGCCTTCGCCGACGACGAGCAGGCGCGCGTTGAGCAGATCGCGTTCCAGGTCGACTTCGTCGAGGACGAATTGCGCTCCGACGCGTCCGGCCGCCTTGAGCACGGCGAGGGCGGCGAAGCCGGTACCGCCCCCGGCTCCCGCTCCGGGGCGGTCGCTGTAGTCCTCGCCGACGGTCGCGTGGACCAGCCCGGCGTAGTGCGTCAGGGCCGCTTCCAGGGCGCGTACCTCCCAGGTGTCGATGCGCCGTTGCAGCCTGCGCATCGCCGCAGCGCCGTGCGGCCCCAGCAGCGGATTGTCGCCGTCGCAGGCCACGGTCACGGTGGTGAACCGCAGGCGCGGGTCGAGGCCGGCCAGGTCGATCGCCGTCGCGTAGGTCAGGATGCCGCCGCCGCCCGGTGGCAGCTCGCCGCCGTCGGCCCCGATGATGCGCGCGCCGAGGGCTTGAAGCAGGCCCGCGCCGCCGTCCGTGGCGGCGCTCGAGCCGACGGCGAGCACGATCTGACGGCAGCCCAGGTCGAGCGCGGCGCGCAGCAGCTCGCCGGTTCCGTAACTGCTGGCCAGCAGCGCGGATCGGACCCTTGCCGGCGCCAGGCGCATTCCCGAGGCCTGGGCCTGCTCGATGACGGCCAGCTCGCCGCGCACGGCGATCCCGGCCTCCACGGTGCCGCCCAGCGGCCCGGTCACTCTCGTGACGACGCGGCGGTAGCCCGCGCCGACCAGCGCGTCCACGGTGCCCTCGGCGCCGTCCGCGATGAGCCGCTCCTGCACGTCGAGCCCGTCGTCGTGCGCCCGGATCCCCTCGGCGAGCCATCGGCTCGCGTCGGTGGCCGAGACCGCGCGGTGGAACCTGCCCAGGCAGACCAGGACCCGCCCTGTGGACGAGCGCACAGGGTGGTGAGCCGCGGGTCGCTCCGTCGCGCTCGCGGTCATGCCGCAATCCGCAGGAGCCGGGGGCAGCGGTGGGTGGATTTCACAGGACACACTCCGCAACTGTTCAGTGGAAGCGGTCCGGTTCGCGTCGCATTGCGGGCACGAGCGTTTCAAGCGGCCCGCGATTTATCAAGCAGCTCAGTCGCGGGCGGCGAGCACCGGATCATCTGGGAGCGGATACGGCCCGCGGCAGCGTGAAAGTTTCTCCGGATACGCAACATCGAGGCGCGGAGCGTCGCCCAGACATCCCACGGATCATGCTTCTCCCGAGAGGCGCCACGCACTGAACGCTGCGTTCTGGACACCTCCGGATTTGTACGCTACAACTCATCCCATGTGTCCGGCGTGACGTCGCATTCACCGGCACTCTGATGACGTATCAGGGTCTGAACGGCTGATCCGCCTCGACTCCCGGTGCGGGCGGGAGTCGAGGCGGATCAGCCTTCGTTCATTGCGCCTTCAACCCATCAGCGCGGGGTCCATCAGCGCTGGGTCCATCAGCGCGGGGTGAAGTCCTGGTTGCTTCCGGGGGCGTTCTTGCAGGGCCACTGGTCCAGTTGCTGGCCGGTGTTGCTGCCGGCGCCGGTCACGTCCAGGCACAGTCCGCTGTTCTGGTTCTTGAACTGCCAGGAGCCGTCGGACTGCTGCTG
>Ga0070714_100004147_pt1 | contig 10891 bp, 9 predicted proteins | sample LARL83metaG_FD_65450 | JGI IMG/M metagenome (GOLD analysis project Ga0070714, IMG submission 65450) | Corn, switchgrass and miscanthus rhizosphere microbial communities from Kellogg Biological Station, Michigan, USA - LAR L8-3 metaG | ecosystem: Host-associated > Plants > Roots > Rhizosphere ... | reverse complement strand
AGGCGCGAGCCGTCCTCGTGATCCACACGGATGGTGATCTTGTCGTCGAGCTGACAGAACGCCTCGACGGCCAGCGGCACGCCGCAGAGCACGCCCGTGGCGCGCGACACGAGCCTCGCGCGTGCGTGGCGATCCGACACCACGGTCGCGATGGTGGTGAGGTCATTGAAGGCGCCGTCCTCGTCGAGCGCGGCCTTCACGCACTGTGTCAGCTCGTCCTGGCTGTACGGAAAGCGTAGCGACCCCACGCTGTTCACTGCGGGTGTGCTCAATGGCGTGATGGTCCGCGGCGCTCGGCGACGCTCAGGCGAGTGGTCCGACGGCTGCTGTTCCATGACCGTGCCTCTGATGCCGGGCTACTCGCCCGGGTCCGCCGTGGTTTCTGGTACGGGACTGAGGGGCTGCTGCCCCCCGATGGCGATCATCCGCTCGATGGAGCGGCGCGCGCGCTGCGCGATGTCGGGCGGCACCGTGATGCGATGCTGCATGTGCAGGAGCGCGTCACGCACGCGCGGCAGGGTGGTCACCTTCATGTAGGTGCACACCGCGCGGTCGTTCGCCGCGTAGAACGTCTTGGCCGGGTTCTCGCGCCGCAGCCGGTGCAGGATCCCCACCTCGGTGGCGACGATGAACTCGTTCGACTCGCTGAGCGCCGGCCGCCTGATCATCCCCTCGGTGGAGAGGATCTGCACGCCCTCCGGATCCACGTCGCCGGCGGACATCGCCTCGAGCACGCTCGTGGAGCAGCCGCACTCGGGGTGGATGAGGAACTCCGCCCCCGGATGCTGCGCGCGCTTGAGCCGGATGTCCTCCGGGTCGATGCCCGCATGCACGTGGCACTCGCCCATCCAGATGTGGATGTTCTCGCGCCCGGACAGGCGCTTCACGTGCGCGCCGAGGAACATGTCGGGGCAAAAGAGGATGTCCCGATCGGCCGGGATGGCGTTCACCACCTCCAGCGCGTTCCCCGACGTGCAGCAGTAATCGGTCTCCGCCTTCACCTCGGCGGTGGTGTTGACGTAGCTCACCACCACCGCGCCGGGATGCTCCGCCTTCCACGCGCGGAGCTGCTCGGCATTGATCGTGGAGGCGAGGGAGCAGCCGGCGGCGAGGTCGGGGAGAAGCACCGTCTTGTCCGGCGAGAGCACGGCGGCCGTTTCGGCCATGAAGTGCACGCCGCAGAAGACGATGACATCCGCCTCGGTCTTCGCGGCCTCGCGCGACAGGCCGAGCGAGTCACCGACGTAGTCGGCGACGTCCTGGACTTCGGCGCGCTGGTAGTTGTGGGCGAGGATGACCGCATTGCGCTCGCGCGCCAGCGTCCTGATCTCCCCTTGCAGGTCGGCGATCAGCTCCTCGCGGGACCTGATGTGCGTGTCGGGAATCGCCATGCCTCAAGCTAATCGGGCGCCCGGGGTGACGTGAGCGGCGCGCCGAGGCCGAACCAAGATCCCCGGAACGGCGTCACGACGCGCCCGTGACCCATGGAGTCCACCGGCCGCGACGGGAATTCGCCTCATCAGCGCCGGCATCCGTCGTGATGGCGGTTTCCCCTCGGTCATTGGAGCCAGGTTTTTGTCATTGATGCATCCTCTCCTCGCTGGAGCATCCCTCCTGCGCGCGCAGCGGAGGCCGGAGAGAGGTGCAGCAGCCGCCGCGCAACCACTCGCAGGCCCCGGCGCCGCGAGATAGACTCCAAGTGCAGGTCCCACTCCCACAGGGGTTCCCGATGGCTGGTATCGTGCTGCTCGTCGTCGTCCTGTTGTTTCTCTCCGTCATCGTGAAGTCGGTGAAGATCATCGGCCAGGCGGAGGTGATGGTGGTGGAGCGGCTCGGCCGCTTTCACCGGATCGCGCGGTCGGGGCTCAACCTGTTCATCCCCTTCGTCGAGCGACCGCGGCTCCTCGATGTCCGCTACTTCGAGAGCGACGTCGGCGGCACCAAGCGCGTCACCTCCGGCTCCACGGCGCGCATCGACCTGCGCGAGCAGGTGCTCAACTTCCCGAGCCAGCCGGTGATCACCAAGGACAACGTCACGATCGACATCGACGCGGTGCTGTACTACCGCGTGGCCGATCCGCAGAAGGCGACGTACGCCGTGCAGAACCTGCCGTACGCGCTGGAGACGCTCACCCGCACCACGCTCCGCAACATCGTCGGCGAGATGGAGCTCGACCAGACGCTCGGCAGCCGCGACATGATCAACAAGCGGATGCGCGAGGTGATCGAGGACGCGTCGGTGGGCTGGGGGGTGGACGTGACCCGCGTGGAGCTGCAGGCCATCGAGCCGCCGCGCGACATCCAGCAGTCCATGGAGCTCGTGATGCGCGCCGAGCGCGAGCGTCGCGCGGCGGTGACCAACGCCGAAGCCGGCAAGCGCGCCGCCATCCTGGAATCCGAAGGCCAGCGCGAGGCGCAGGTGCGCAAGGCGGAAGGCGAGAAGGAAGCGGCCATCCTGCGCGCCGAGGGTCAGGCCGCGGCGCGGCTGGCGATGGCGCAGGCGGAAGCGGAGGCCATCCAGAGGATCACTGCATCCCTGCCCGAGGGACAGGCGGCGATGTACCTCCTTGGCCTCAAGTACCTCGAGGCGCTGCCGAGCATCACCAAGGGGCCGGGCACGACGATCTTCCTGCCGGCGGAGGCCACCGGCGTGATGGGCGCGCTGGGCGGGATGAAGGAGCTGCTCAAGTCCACCGCTGGTGTCGGCGGGGCCACCGGCGGCACCAACCAGCCCACGTACACGCCGCCCGCACCGCGTCCCGCGTTCAAGTCGCTCGCGTCGCTCGGATCGCCCGGCTCAGACGACATCGACAGCTCGTCCGGAACGCCGGAGCGTTGAGTTGGCGAGCGGGATCACGAAGCAGCGCGCGGAACGGATCGCCCGTGGACACGCGTGCATCAAGTGCAACGAGTACAGCTACAAGAAGCTCACCGTGAAGCCGGCGAGTGCGGAGCATCGCGCCGAGCTGGGCGTGGCGTGGCAGGTGGTGGCGGTCTGCGGCATCTGCGGCACTCACCAGGAGCTCGGCATCGACGACGAAGGGGACATCGTGTATGCGGGCTAGCGGTGCGCGTGAGACGTCAGACGCGAGACGTGAACTACTGGCGCGCGTGCGCTAGAGAAACATCGCCACGGCGGCGAGGAACATGGCTGCGGTCGTCACGGCGACGGTGGCGCGACCGAGCCCCGAGCTCGGCTGGTTGTGCATGATCACGCGGTCGGACGCCACGAGCAGGATGCCGAGCAGCAGGAACGGGGCGAGCAGCCCATTCAGCACCGCGCTCCAATAGAGCGCCTTGACGGCGTTGATGCTGCTGAAGTCCATCACCACCCCGACCAGGAATGACACCACGACCACGGCGTAGAACGCCCGTGCCTCGAGGTAGTGCTCGTCGATCCCCTGGTGCCAATCGAAGGTCTCGGCCAGCGCGTAGGCCGCCGAGCCGGCGAGCGTCGGGATGGCCAGCGCGCCAGTGCCGAGGATCCCGATCGTGTACAGCAGCGCGGAGAACCGTCCCGCGAGCGGCTCGAGTGCCGCGGCCACGTCCTTCGACGTCTCGACGTCCGTGATGCCGTGGCGGTTGAGCGCGAGCCACGTCGTCAGGATGATGAAGAACATCACGGCATTGGAGAAGAACGTCCCGATGCCGACGTCGAGCTTTCGCGCCCGCAGCTCGTGCGGCGTGGCGCCACGGCGGTCATCGAGCCGTCGCCGGCCCTTCGCCTTTTCCTCCTCCACTTCCTGCGAGGCCTGCCAGAAGAACAGGTAGGGAGAGATGGTGGTACCGAGGATGGCGACGAGCGTCTGCCATCCGTTGTGGCTCGATGGCAGCGCCGGAACGAACGTGGCGTGCGCGACCTCGGCCCAGCGTGGGCGAAGGTGGAATGCTGCGACGACGTATACGAGCAGCGCGAGCGCCAGCCACTTGAGCACCCTGGCGATCTGGCCGTAGCGGAGCCGGATGGTGGCGACACCGATGACCGCGCCGAACAGCACCACCCAGAGATGCGAGTTGACGCCGGTGAGCAGCTCCGCCGCGTCGGCCATCGCCGAGAGGTCGGCGCCCAGGTTCAGCGTGTTCGCAGCGAAGAGCGCCGCCGCGGCCAGGATGAGCAGGCGCCTCGGGAACTTTGCGTGGAGCGCCGCGGCGAGGCCCTGCCCGGTGACCATCCCGATCCGGGCACACATCGACTGCACGGCCGCCATGAGCGGCCAGGTGAGCAGCGCCAGCCAGAGCATCGCCGGCCCGAGCTGCGCTCCCGCCACCGAGTACGTCGCGATGCCCGACGGGTCATCGTCCGCGGCTCCGACAATCAAGCCTGGACCGAGGGCGCTCCAGAACGCTCGGACGCCACGCGGCGCTTCCGTGCGTGCCTCCCCGGACGCAGGGAATCGCTCCTCCGATGGAGAACGAAGATCGCGACGATCAGGATGCAGCGTCACCTGGAGGTTCCACGACCAGACAGCGGTAATGCGCGGCTTGCGGCGCCGAGACGGGATGTCGGGGAAAAGCTATACCGATGCGCGCCCGGTATTGGCGACGAAGCATCGATTCGCACCTTCGCGCTCTGGCATGGCGGTGCCCCCGCGCCGAACTTTGGTGCTACATCCATTCAACGGACCAGGATCCTGGTGTCGAGACTCCTTTTCGCCGTCGCTTCCCTCGTCTTCACGGCGGCCGTGTCCGCCCCCGCGCAGACCGTTCCCGTGCCACCCCTCGCGCCGGCGACTGGCCCGCGGCCGATACCGGGGCCGGTATACGAGATCCCCGGGTTCACCGACGCCGTGAAGCGTGGCACGCGCACGCGCTCCGGACGGCCGGGCCCGGGCTACTGGGTGCAGCACGCGCGCTACGACATCGACGCCTCCATCGACGTCGCCGCCAACCGCGTGTCCGGGAGCGAGCGTGTCACCTACCTCAACAACTCCCCCGACACGCTGCGCCGGCTCGCCGTGCACCTGCGGCAGAATGCATTTGCCGCCGGCAACCCGCGCAACCAGACGGCGTTCATCACCGGTGGCGTGACGCTCGGCCGCGTGGCGGTGAACGGGACGGACATTCCCGCGCACTCGAGCGGCGTCAACGTGGTGCCCATCACGAGCATCGCCAACCAGAAGGGTCCGTCGAATACCGGCTACACGGTGGACGGCACGGTGATGTGGATCCCGCTCGACACGCCACTCCTTCCGCGCGACAGCGTGCGCCTGGAGGTCACGTGGTCGTACGTGCCGCCGCCGTCGCCATCCGATGGGCGCCAGGGGCGCGAGGACCACCTCTATTACATGGGCTACTGGTATCCGCAGGTCGCCGTGTACGACGACGTGAATGGCTGGGTGGCCGATCCCTACCTGCTGCAGGCGGAGTTCTACATGGATCCCGCCGACTACGACGTGCGCCTCACCGTGCCGCACGGCTGGACGGTGGGCGCCACGGGCACGCTGCGCAATGCAGCCGACGTGCTCTCGCCAGCGGCGCGGGCCCGCCTGGCCGAAGCTCGGCGCACGGGCAACGTGGTGCACGTATCCGAACCCGGCGCGAGCGACGCCTTTGCCGGCAGCGGCGCCACGGCGACGTGGCACTGGACGGCCACCAACGTGCGTGACTTCTCGTGGACGACGAGCGATCGCGACGTATGGGACGCCACGCGCGCCCTCGTCGGCGCGCACGACACGGTGGACATCAACAGCTTCTATCGCCGCACCGACAAGGCGAAGGCGTGGGCCGTGGGCGGCGCGCGCTTCACGCGCGACGCCATCGAGCAGCTCTCGAAGTACCTGTGGGCGTACCCGTGGCCGGCGATGACGAGCGTGGAGGGAGTGCTCGACAGCGGCGGGATGGAGTACCCGATGATGACGGTCATGCAGCCCTGGGCGGACACGCTGTCGCTCGCGGGCGACCTGATGCACGAGACGGGACACATGTGGTTCCCGATGCAGGTGGGCTCGAGCGAGACGCGCTATCCGTGGATGGACGAGGGCTTCACTCAGTTCGACGTCGCGCAGGGGATGCGCGCGCTGTACGGCGAGCCGCGCACGGGCGGGCGACCGGGCGACTCCGAGCCGGGCCAGCGCGACTTGTACCTGATGGCGGCACGGGCTGGCTACGACATGCCGCTCATGCTCCCCGGCGACCAGTATTCGCCGCAGCTCTACTTCATCATGTACTACGACAAGACGGCGCAGGCGCTCGCCGCGCTGCGCGGCGTGCTGGGTGAGGAGACCTTCCATCGCGGGCTGCGCGAGTACGGCCGCCGCTGGACGAACCGCCACCCGTACCCGTACGACTTCTTCAACACCATGGCCGACGTGTCGGGCAGGGACCTCGGCTGGTTCTTCACGACGTGGTTCTACGAGCCGTGGCCGCTCGACCAGGCGGTCGCGTCGGTGACGACGCACGGCAGCTCGACGCAGATCACGATCGACGATCGCGGCCTCGCACCGATGCCGGTCGAGCTCGCCGTGACGCGCGCCAACGGCAGCGTGCAGCGCGTGGAGGTGCCGGTGAGCGTGTGGCTCGGCGGCGCGCGGAAGTACGTGGTGAAGGTGGCGGCGCGGCCGGCGGTGACGAAGGTGGAGATCGATCCATCCGGGTTGTTTCCGGATGTGGATCGCGGGAACAATTCGTGGACGAGGTGAGGAAGGACAACGGCGAGTACGCGGGTAAACGCGGTACTTCTCCTGGTAACGGCAACGGCGAGTACGCGGATAAACCCGGTACTTCGTACCAGGACTGGCATACTGAGCCAAGGAATCCGGGGCCGCACGTGGACGAATCGTCGTGGCGCGAAGGGCGTCCAGGCGCGGCGAAGGTCAGGGGCGGTCGCCGCAGGGCGGTTTCGACGGCTTTCTGGTGGTCGTATGCCAATCCCGGTACGAGGTACCGGGTTTACCTGCGTACCGCAGTTGCAGTCGCATTCGCCGCATTCGCCTCGGCCTGCGTCCCCCTGCGAAGCACGCGTGCCGACCTCCCGCTCCGCGTGATGAGCTACAACATTCGCTCGGGCAACGGGAACCTCGACTCCACCGCCGCCGCCATCCGCGCACAGCAGCCCGACGTCGTGGCATTGCAGGAAGTGGACGTCCACTGGGCTGAGCGCAGCGCGTTCGCTGACCAGGTGTCAGAGCTGGCGGCGAAGCTCGGCATGGTGGCCCGCTTCGCGCCGATATACGTCCTGCCCGCTCTTACACCGGGAGCGCCGCCCCGCGAGTTCGGCGTCGCGCTGCTGAGCCGCTACCCGGTCGTGCGTTTCCGCAACGACACGATCGCGCGGTTGTCCACGCAGGTGCAGAACCCAGCACCGTCACCGGCACCCGGCCTGCTCGACGCGTTGCTGGACGTCCAGGGTCGGCCAGTGCGCGTGTTCAACACCCACCTCGACTACCGGAAGGATCCCGCCGTGCGCGCGGAGCAGGTGCACGAGATGCTCGGCTTCATCGGCGACTTGAGCGTCCCGACGCTCGTGTTCGGCGACATGAACGCCGCGCCCGATGCACCAGAGCTGCAGCCGCTGCTCGCGAAGCTTCACGATGCATGGTCAGGCTCGACGTCGGCCGGCTTCACCTATCCCGCGGAGGCGCCACGGGAACGGATCGACTACGTGCTCGTGTCGCCGCAGTTCAGCGTGACGAGCGTGCGTGTGCCCGACACCCAGGCGAGCGACCATCGGCCGGTGGTGGCGGAGCTGATGCTGCGCGCGCGATAGCGACGCACCGGGCTACTCCCGCGGCCGTCTTCTCGCGAACAGCGAGACGAGCAGCAGGCCGAACGAGAGGCCGTACAGCAGGCCGCGCACGGTGTCGCGTGCATCCGGTCCCATGGAAGTCGCCAGCGTGTCGGCGATCCTCGTCCACAGGATCGCGAGCACGAGGCAGGCGATACCGAGGATGAAGACTGCGCGAGCATGCCGCCGCGGCCCGCTGGACCTGGGGATGATCAGCATACCTCAAGTGTAGCGCTATCGATTCGCCGCCGCCGGGGGCCTTCTCCCGATCCCGACGCCACAGGGCCGGAGATCATCGTGCTCGAGGGAGGCACCGGGGTACGAACCGGGCCTCGCGGCATCAGGCACTCCGGCGACTGAACGAGAACGGCCCCGCGAGGGGCCGTTCTCGTTCCTGTATCGACGTCAGCTATCGACGTCAGCCGTTCCGCATCACCGACTGGCAGTCGATCGTTCCCTTGAGCCCGACGCCGTCGGCCGTCTTGGCGTCGAAGGTGACCTTGCCGGTCTTCCCCTGATCCTGCACCGTCACCGTGCCGCTGCCGGTCGTCTTCGCGGCGTTCGAGCGCGTGTTGACGTCGTACGAATGACCGCCCGAGCCGAACAACGGCCCGAACTGCACCGTCATCTGGAAGGTCGGCGTGCCGCTCGCCGCGGCCTTTGCATCCGGCACGATGAGCTGCAGGCTGCTGAACTGCTTCGGGTCGTTCGTGTTGACCGAGTACTGGTTCCCCCACGCCTTGTCACCCGCCAGGCCGTAGCTGCAGCCGCCGTCCTTCATCTCCACGTCGTAGGTACCGGCATTGGCGCCGCCACTCACCTCGAGGTGGATCTTGCCCTGTGCACCGCTGCCCGAGGCTTCGGTCGCTGTCGCCGTGGAGGCAGTCGCGAGGGGGATGGAGTCGTCTCCGACTCCTTCCTTCTTCGAGCACGCCGCCACGAACGTGACGAGCGTGAGCGCGGCGACGAGGGCGCGTGAACGGGTGACGGTCAGCGAAGCGGTCCGTGGAACCATCGGGTGACTCCTGGCGAGGGGTGAAAGGACACCGTCCGCGGCGACGTTACCCCGGACGGTGCGACTGCAGGAGAAGGAACGCGTCGGCAGGATGATTCCTCCCACCGACGCGACTGTTGCTCGAGCCCCGTTGCCTACTGCACCGCCACAGGCTCGGCGTGTACCGTGGAGCTGATGAAGTTCGCGATGTCCTGCTTGAGCTGCCTGGCCGACGCCTGGTTCAGGTACGCCATGTGGCCGCTCTCGTAGTACTTGAGGCTCACGCGATCCTTGTACGACTGGTCGAAGCCGAGGTGGTCGAACGTGTACTCGGCGTTGGCGAACGGCGTCGCCGTATCGTAGTAGCCCGCCCCGTTCATCACCTTGAGGTACGGATTCTTCGCCATGGCGAGGCGGAGCGACTCGATCTCGCTCGGGAATCCGGTGCGGCCCGCCAGCGAACCGTAGTCCCAGCGGCCGGTGTGGCCGCCCATGTAGTACTGCAGGTCGCTCGTGTACTTCAGGTCGTCGTGCAGGTAGCGCATGAACGCGCTCATGAAGGCGCCCGACGGCGCGACGTCGCTCGGATCGAAGTCCTGTCGGGTGCTGCTCGCGTTGCCCGTGAGCGCGGTGAGCCGGCTGTCGTAGCGGCCGAGGATGAGGCGCTGGTCACGCAGCAGCTCCGTGCGGTAGGTGCCCGGGTCGATGCGCAGGTTGGTGTTCTGCACGAACGTCGGCGAGACGCCCGTGAGCCGCGCGATCTTCTGCGCCTCGCTCGCGCGCTCGGCGGCAGTGAGCTTGTTCCCCTTGGCGAGGGCGACGAGGTAGTCGCCGAACGCGTAGTCGCGCGCCTGCTGCACCACCTGCTGCAGCGTCAGCCGCTGGAGGTCGGCGGGGAGCTTGTGGTGGTACCACGCCGTCGCCGTGTACGTCGGCAGGATGCTGGAGTACGCGATGTCGTTGGCGGGCGAGGGCTGGATGTACTGGAAGTCCAGCACCGTGCCGAGGAGCATGATGCCGTTGAGCTGGATCCCTTCGTCGTCCTGCAGCTCGCTCGCGAGCCCCGCCGAACGGAAGGTGCCGTAGCTCTCGCCGAACAGGTACTTGGGCGAGCCCCAGCGGTCGTACTTGTCCAGGTAGTCGCGGATGAACTCGCCGAACATCTTGACGTCGTTCTCGGCGCCCGTGAAGTCGGTGGCCTTCACCCCCTTGGCGGGGCGCGTGTAGCCCGTCATCATCGCGTCCACCTGCACCAGGTCGGTGACGTCGAGCGGCGAGTTCGGGTTGGGCACCAGGTTGTACGGCGGCGCCGGCTGCGCGCCGTTGGGACCCATCTCCGGGTGCATCGGCGACATGATGCCCATGTCGAGCCAGATGGACGCCGAACCCGGGCCGCCGTTGAAGAAGAAGGTGACCGGGCGCTTCGTGGCGTCCTCGCCATCCTTGGTGTACGAGATGTAGAAGACCTGCGCCTTGGGCTTTCCGTTCTCGTCCCTGAGCACCATGGTGCCGGTGTGCGTCGTGTAGGCGATGGCGTGCCCGTTGATGTTGGTGGTGTGGTGCGTGACGGACACGCGCTCCGACACCGGGACTCCGAGGGTATCGGCGGCGCTATCGGCCGCGGGGTTCTGGGACGCACCGGGGCGGCCCTGCTGGCGGCCGCCGGGCGCGGTTGGACGCTGCGCGACTGCGGCGCCGGCAATGAGGAAGGAGGCTGCGGCGCTCAGCAGCAGCGGGCGCACGGGCATGGCGGGTACTCCGGTTGGAAGGTCAGATTGAGGTCCACGATGTTCTAGCGCGCGACCCCGCGCGATCGTTGAGAATCATATGGACTGACAATCCATCGGCCGCAACCCACCACCCCGCCCGACCGATGCCTTCCCGTCTCATCGCTGCCGCCGGAAAGCGCGCCCTCATCATCGGGGCCGTGGCCCTTCTGGCGACCATCGCCGGCGCCATCCTGAAGTTCTCTGGCGCCGGTGACATCCTCACGTTCGTCGTCACTGCCGTGGCGCTCGCCAGCCTCGCCTCCGTGGTGGGCGAGGCCACCGACCAGCTCGGGAGCCGGATGGGACCGGGCGCGACTGGCGTCGTCCAGTCCGCGCTCGGCAACCTCCCCGAGTTGTTCATCAGCATCTTCGCGCTCCGGGCCGGCCTGGTGGTGGTGGTGCAGA
>Ga0070714_100004144_pt1 | contig 10897 bp, 11 predicted proteins | sample LARL83metaG_FD_65450 | JGI IMG/M metagenome (GOLD analysis project Ga0070714, IMG submission 65450) | Corn, switchgrass and miscanthus rhizosphere microbial communities from Kellogg Biological Station, Michigan, USA - LAR L8-3 metaG | ecosystem: Host-associated > Plants > Roots > Rhizosphere ... | reverse complement strand
ATTCTAGCTTTAGTTATTTCTTGAAAATCTTCACCTAGTTAGTTATTTCTTGAAGTAGCAAGCCATGCTGCAAACATGATAAAACAATACTTTACAGTTGACATTTGTCTTGCACATTCTGTCTGCGTGATCGTACATACACCAGCACCAGCACCAGTACATCGTGTCGTCTCCACCGGAATTGCCAGTCTGAGCAGAAATATGAATTTGACTAGAAATTTCAACCTTAAAAGTAAGTGTATCATGCACTTGCGGATAACTGTCATGAATCCGTAGAAAAATGTATGCCTTTATCTGTACTCTTAAGAGTCCGCTCTCCAGCTTGATACTCTATCAAACCGTTTTCTAGAAGTAGCAATACATACTCCTTTCGTTTTGTAAGAAAGTTATGCATAATACGTTATTTTGTTAGCCTCACTCTTTCGTGATGGGATGGATGCAGCTGACGTTTACAGATAGTGGATTCGTTGACATCACTTATCAACGTAAATACAACGCCCAGTATTTTTGGCTAGGTGTAACAAGCTTGTACAGTATCCACAAAAAAAGAGATAATTTTGTGATTATGAATTTTAAGAGGTTTTTTCTATGACACATCTCTATTAGTCGAGTTAAGATTTCAGGTTTGTCATGATCGCTCCTGTCACCGCCCGTCGTTATCTTTGAAGGGTGATGTAGCTAAACTCTGCAATGAAAAGCCGATGAAGTGTGCTCTGACCAGATGTCCGATTACGGTAGGCCATGAATGCCAGTCTCCTGACAATAAAAACCAGATGATATTAGTATCGTAATGTGATTTGTTGCAATACTAATATGCTAGTTATTGGGAGAGCATATGGGTATCGGTAAGTGTTTGTTATCTAAATTGGGAAATATGCCGTCAATTTACCAATTAAAACTTAAATCATCACTGTATCTACATATTATCTACAAATTATGGTTACCGAATTATCTAACCTTATTATGGGTATAGTCAACGGGACAGAGTGGATTATTATTATAGTAGTAATTGCAGTGGTCATTTTTGGAGCAAAGAAGGTGCCTGAAATTGCTAGATCTTTTGGTAGGGCAACTACAGAATACGAAAAGGCTAAAATTGAAGCGAAAAAAGAGCTTCAACGGATTAGAAATTTACCAGGAGCAACTAGTATCCAAGATGATAGAGAAAAACTAGAAGCAGTGGCTGAAACATTGGGAATAAATTATTCAAATAAAAATAACCTTGAACTTAAGGCCGCAATTCAATCGGAAATTGACAAGGATAAAAAGATAATCTGAAAGTAGTACTAGTAAAGAGAACTTTTTATCCATATTATTCTAATTCAGCGGCTACATTAAGTTTATCCTTCTCAGCGCATTGAATCATTATGCTGCCATGAGGTTTACTTGGCTCGGTAGTGGGAAAGGGACTGGCGAGCTTAACCGCCTAGAATGTTATACCAGATGTTTGGCCTGAACACATTGCAGAAGCAAGAACTTGAGGAAAAACTAAAAAGTAAAAAAGATAATGATCCTTTCTCCTTTCATGGCACAAGGAAACTTCCAAACCATAACCCTAGCAGAGCAACGCTCAGAAACCAATGAGTTCTAAGAAACGGCGATTTTCATAACAACGTGAAACTAGATACGTTGAAAAATAGGCTCAGAATGTAAATTCGTAACTTATTTTCCTAAAAGGATAACACACAAAGTTAAGATTATAATAATAGTATTAGTATACGAATATTGTACAGTTTGACAGTACTCCAGTTAATTCTGAGAATAGGCAGATTGTTGACCTTCGAAGGAAATGTTAAGCCTCAGGAGATGAGTCTTCGGGAACACCTTGATGAGCTACGCGTAAGGCTACTTCGTATGTTAGTTTGTGTGACTACTATTACATTCTTTTGCATGATCTTTGGGTTTCGACCATTTGAAATTAATGGTCTTCCCAATGTGTTCTATTACCCGTACCCAGACCTATTTCATAACTTTTCAATCCAACTTACTTCATTTATGCAAGCCACACTTCTTCCACAAGGAGTAAAGCTAATCCAAACCGCACCCGGGCAAGCTTTCTTTGCCCAGCTATATGTTTCAGCGTTGGTTGGTATAATAGCCTCTATGCCCATAATTATCAGGGAGATGTACGGTTTTATTTCCCCTGCATTTGACCAACAATCGACACGAGCAGGAATAAAAACTATCTTTCTTCCTACGATCACCTTGCTTCTGGCCGGGATCGCCTTCTCATATATTGCAGTAGTTCCATTCACGCTTAATTTTCTCTACAACTGGGGTCAAGCTATGGGTGCAGAAACATTTCTTAATATCAATGATTTTATAACATTTGTACTGCAATTCTTTCTGGGCTTTGGAATTGCATTTGAGCTTCCCTTAATTATGTATGCGATTTCGTTGACTGACCTAATTGAACCCAAATTTTGGAGACATAACTTTCGGTATGCTATTATTATTTTGGTAATTTTCGGTGCTCTAATAACTCCCGATGGTAGCGGGTTGACGATGTGGCTTGTAGCAGGTCCGATGATAGCATTATATCTTATAGGAATGCTGGCAATTGAGAGAAGGGCTAGGCGCAGAATAAGAATATCAGTGAGCCCTTGAAATCTTTGCCTCTAGTCTATCAGTGAAAGTTAATCCTTAAATCATCGATATTACTATAATAGCTCTGAAAATGGCGGGTATCCCATTAACCGACCTGCAGATGGCACTGGTTAATGCGGCAGAGTGGATAATTATTATAGCAATAATTGTAGTAGTGATATTTGGAGCAAAGAAACTCCCTGAGCTTGCTAGATCTTTTGGTAGGGCAACTACAGAATACGAAAAGGCTAAAATTGAAGCGAAAAAAGAGCTACAACGGGTCAAAGACCTAGGAACAATAACCACCACCGGGACCAATGCACAAGACAGAGAAAAACTTGAATCAATAGCTAACACTCTGGGAATTAATCACTCAGAAATGAGTGACGACAAACTGAGGTCTGCCATCCAAGCAGAGATCAACAAGGACAAAAATAGAGGTTGATTGTTGGCGATTTCAAAATATAAATGAAAAAACATTACTTATTCTAATTGCAATAACTCCAATCAACAACCCAACATAATGAGAGGTCAATAGCTCAAGAATCATGAATGCGATAATGCCATCCCTTGATCTGATAGTGGCTTCTTTTTGGCGGAAGAGAGGCGATTCCACTCTATTCTATTAAACATTCCAATTCTGCCACACTCCTCTTTACTTACCCGATCCTCGTATATAGTCATCCAAATACTTTTGTACCTGATAGTGTAACGAGCGGTGCGATATGTAGCACCTATATAGGCCAATGTAATCGGTTTGTTTAAAAGCTTTGGAATAAAGCTTTAGAATTCATTACGATATTACAGAATTCTTCTATCTTCTCCAAATTTTGGGTTGCTGCTTTTTGAACTATGTTGGTCATGAATTGATGATGTGCTATTTTTCTTCCTCTTACTTTTTCAACTTCTACTTGTTGTTGTGATGTAAGCTGTTGCTGCTTCGATTCACTGTGATCCCCGTTTGGATAGATGCATGTAGATATAAAAGATAATAGCTTTATCTTCCACAGCCTACTCCCTTATCTTGAACGGGATTCTAGTGGGTCTATTCATACCGCTACACTCAATATTTTGTGAATTGAATCTATCTTCTGCTACTATTTGCGTTTTTCTGTACTTTATGTTGTATAGATTCCTGTTTAGGGCCATCACGATGCATTCATTCCTACCTTCTCAAGAGCTTCCCTTATACTTAATATGATATCAATTTAAATCGGCTGTTTTGTTTAGCTGTCCTTTAAATTCTATCTTACAGCCTAAGACTTCGGTACTCTTCATTCAACTAGTCACATGATATTCAGCTTTTCTCAAATATTATGGCAGTATTTCTTGTTAATCTCTCCTGAACTGGATTCCCACGTCATAATCCGGACAATATCATAGTCTATAACAAACTATATAATAATTAGGACATTAACATCTTAGCAACACCCCGTTTTGAGAAAGAGTTAGCAAATAATTGTAGAATTAGCAAAAACATATTCTTAGATGATTGTAGTACTAGCTAACCAGAGCTCGTACTATCTTAGGATATTCCTACAATTGTCACGTATACCTCACTATACTACTCTTCAAAAGTTTTCTTGTAGGATTAATGGCACACTACTAGAGAAGATAATCTCCTCATTCATATTATTAATTTCAAACATCAGAAGAATATTTGCTGGAATAGACTCGACAGGAATCAAGATAACTCATGCTTCACAGTATTATACTGAACGAACGGGAATGAGGAGAAAATATGAAAAATTATCTATTGGAGCCGATATGTTACAGCAAATAATATGTAGAATTAAGATAAGACGATCTCCTACAAGACATGACAATGTGGATTTCCGACGAATTATAATGAGGACATCTAGTATTCTTCCACTATCTGTAGTTACAGCTGATAAGGGTTATGATAGTGAAGAGAACCATGTTCCTAGTTAGAGAACTATTACATGGATTTAGCATAATACCTGCTAGATATGAAGATGTTCCAATATGGAAGACATTTGGCCGATATAGAAAACAGATGAAACGCGGCTATTTTAAACTACTGTACAATCAAAGGAACAAGAATGAAACCATAGTTTCAGTAATAAAACGATTATTTGGAGAACATATTAGATCAAGATTGGTAAGAACACAGAACAGAGAATTGTCGTTCAGATGCATGGCCTATAACGCAATACAAGCTAACCAATATTACTCTAATAGTTGATGATTTCTACAAAGCCAAAAGAGGGAATAGTTTAATTAATTGTCCAGCTAGTGCATTTATTTTCTTTTGTATCCAAGAAATTTTAAAAAATATAATTCTCATTGTAAGACCATAACTGTTGATACGTGGAGGAAATTTCTGTGCAAAATGGTAAAGACAGATACACCAATACAGTGAATGCTGGGAAATTATCACCGTTGGAATCGGCTGTTTATGTTCTAAGATGTATATATGAAGGCAAACGAAAGGATGAAATAGTACAGCAGTTTGATGGCGATGAGCAATTGGTGTCACTATGGTTGACCTTTCTCAAAGCTAACGACTGGCTCCAAGAAAATCAATATGCTAACGGTCAATTAGAAGTATCTGAGCAAGGGAGACAGTGGCTTGAAAAGTTTGAGCCAAGACATTCCCAGTAAAACTAGTGTTCGTAAAGCCCAATGCCAACCAAGAAATCAAAAATGGTTTCTGAAGTGCAGGTCCTAAATGCAATATCTAATGAAACAACTAGCGTTCTTTTATTTGCGTTTGTATTATTATCACCTACAATTGTGATGGCACAAGTTAGTCCTTGGTCTTTGTTCCAGCGGCTATGTTCAGGAGGAAGGCTCGCTACAGGTCTTCATTGTCAGGGATTCTTAGAGGGACAGCAACCTTCCTCTACGACAGGTACTAATACAGCAGCAAGTACATGTCCTACTGGCTTTGTATTACAGAATAACTTTTGCGTGCCTAATACTACCTCGACAACGACGGGAACAACGTCTACAACATCACAACCAATAGCTAATGCTGGTCCAAGCCAAACGGTAAGTCAAGGTTCGCTTGTTACGCTAGTCGGAAAAGGAAGCTTTTCATCAAATGGTGGTACTATAATATCATATTCATGGGTACAAACATCCGGAAATCCAGTATCATTGACTGGAGCAAATACAGCTACTCCAACATTTACAGCACCAACAGCGACGACATCTCTTGTATTTAGTCTGACAGTTACAGATAGTAATGGTGCTGTTAGTAATCCAGCTACAGTAACTGTTACTGTTAGCTAGAATCACGATGCATATATAGATACCAGAGTGTAATGATCTCAAAAATGAGTGGAGCAACAGTATCAGCGGCGGTGGGCATGTTTGGGGTTCTCCTATGTGTCTCGTCTCACATAGCATACGGACAGAACATCAGTAATTCCTCACTTCTAACGATTGACCAACTGCGTTTAAGTCTGCACACTTTTCAACAGCTGGACAAAGATAATAATGCGGGGAATCTTACAGCCAACGATCTTGATAATGCTCGTATTGCATGTAATCACCTAAAGCAATCTGGAGTACACATGTTCATGTTTCATCTTTGCTCGTCAATAACAAGATAGCTAGAAGAACCATTTTCTATTTTTCTTTTGGTAGCACTTTCTTATTCATAGTCATCGATTTCAGGATACACTTATGCGTACTCTTCAGGATGCTCTGGTACTGCTAGTGGCGGAGTACCAATCAACCCACTATTACTAATCTATACACCTTCGTCGTAGGTACCTTGGTAGTTACCACTACTAATGGAGGTACCGAGAAACCTTCAGACTTTACCATTTCTGTGACAGGTAATAGCCCAACTCCAAATTCATTTTCTGGTTCAGGCACTACTGTCACATTAAAACCTGGTACCTATAGGGTTAGAGTCATTCATCTCGTGCTATACTGCCACATACTTCTCAGGATGTTCTGGCAGCATTATTTCAGGTCAAACCCTTAGTTGCAGTGTAGCAAATGAATATCAAACAAGTCCACTTGGTAAGATCACAGTAGTCAAAAATGTTTTTAACGATGATTGAGCCACGAAGAAACCATCAAACCTTATGATATTCGTGACCAGAAATAGTCCCGCCTCCAAACAATTTTCCTGGTTCTGCGTCATGCACGTCAGAATTCATACAGGCGAGGAAGTACCAAGTTGTTGAGGCATCGGTGTCTGGGTACACGACGACATATTCTTCTGGCTGTTCTGGGAGTATTAAAATCCTTTTTTCTTACGTGATTTCTCTACTTCTGCCAACGCTTCAGCCATTTAGTCTTGTATACTCTTTCAATTTGTCCTTGCTTACATGTGTTTTGTTTTTCTCTCTGCTTTTGTGCTACTCTTGATTCCTGAATTTTGGCATCGCTTGGAGATAAATTCGTCTAATTTCCTCATTCTTTGTTAGTTCATTAATAATCTTGATACGCTCCCTTTTTGGAACTTCGTCAGACATATTAATTGATCAATCGCTTTAAGTGGAATTAGATTATTATATGCAATTTCAATTCTAGAAATACTGTCGGCCTGCCTAACGTAGTAACGCAATACCATCTAGTATGTGATTTTTCTTTTCACCAAGCCGGGTTCAACCAAAACCGACAACTTGTATAGCACTGCTTACACGTCAATTTTAATTTCTCCCTGAGATCACGACTATCAGTATTTTGTTCTGAAGTCATGAGTTTTAAAGACATATTTCAGTAATATAATAACTCTATCTAACTAAATGGGAACAAATCTAGATCTGAATCAACAATACGATGATTTTGTAGCAAAAGGCCAACTTCGGTTAATCGGCGTATTTCAATCCTAGACTCGATACTTTAACCAAGGAATGAGGAAATAATCTGTACATACTCATTCAATGAGAATTTATCTAAGATTTGTCCCGTCAATATATTATACTTCTAACTCGGTATATTATCAGGAAAAAAAAGATTATATGTCTAAGAATGGGATATTGAGCGCGATTTCAGAAAGAAAGGGTTCGGATATTTTTAAGAGTATTGCGACAGCAACAGCAGCAGCCAACACGGACGTACTAATTACAAAGTTGAAGTTAACTAGGAAGCAGTATTATTCAAGAATGTCTAAGCTGCTGAAGAATGGATTAGTGAAGAGGCAAAAAGGCAGATACGTGTTGACATGCTTTGGTAAGGTAATTTATAGTTCTTACATGAGCCTAGAAGCTAAAATCGATGAAGCATCAGATTCCTACTGGAAACTGAAGGCAATGGATTCATTGGAATTCCCTTCAACACAAGAACGCAACAAGATTATGTCCATATTAATAGATAATCCAGATATCCAGAACGCTCTTTTGGAGTACGAAAGAAATTTCTCACCTCGCTTGCTAAGAAGCCAGAGATCTAAAACGGAGAGCGAGTTAGTAGCAGTACCTAATATGGTTTAATCTATTCCTTCTTCTACTTTCCGGTACAGATTAATTAGTTGAATTGAAGCGTGTGCGTTAGATAATACTTCCGAATAAGTGAAATGAAGGAACCGTTGGCTTTCTTTCTGATAATTGATATGTCTATCGATGAAGCCGGAATAGGATTTGCCGGTAAAACTAATTTCTAAAGTGCAGGTCTGTGCGCATTTCCTAAGTTAGAGAACGATACTAGAGCTTATTAAGTCAACTAATTAGTATAAAGCCATCCATTCGATATTTGGCCTTGCAGAGAAAAATGCCTTTATTAAGATGGTCTAGCGGGATTTTTCATTATAATTGTCAAGACACAAATTAATAGCGTCGTATTATAAAATGTCTTGAAATAGTTTGAAAGCCATTTCTGCGAATATAGACTGTTCAAGACCGGTTAACGAAATGAAAAAAATAGAATCAGAATGTTTTAAGGAGTTTATAAAAATTAATAGTGGACGATAAATCACGACACGTGTTTGGTACTATTTTTTTTATGAATGGAGAGAGCAGTGACGTTCTTATTGGTCGATTGAAATTTACTAAAAAGCAGTTTTACTCAATAATGACTCGCCTCGTGAAAGCTAGATTAATTAGAAGACATAAAGGCAAATATTTCTTACGTCTTATGGTACTGTTATCTATGATGCTCATAGATTACTCGAGACCGCCGTCAAGAACTATTGGAAGCTCAGATCTGTCGATTTAATCGAACTAGCGAACAAGGGTAGTATGCCTAAAGAAAACGTATTAAGATCATAGATCAACTCATAACCAACCAACAAATCAAAAAGATATTGATTTCAGGGACTTAGGATGAATCCGGTGTACTCCTCGTACGCGTACGTCATAGTAAGAGGCGTCATGTTAAGGCCCTTTGGTTATATAGCTGTAGCGAATGCTGGACTTACGCTTATTGCTTGTTGCTTTTGCAACATTTTACGTTTGTGTTGTGTATTTGTAACGAATATTTAATTGGATAAGGCTGTTGGTTTTGAATTATTGATTGGTGCAACCTTCTGGTGGGATTATGATGGGTTTATAGTGGCGGTAACAGAAGTGGGCGTGCAGACAAGGCCGTTACTATCTGTGACTGTCAAACTAAACGTAAGAGAAATCGTCGTCGAGACAGGTGGAGCTATAAATGTTGGGTTTACAGTGTTTGCTCCCGGGTTCAGGGTTACGAAAGATTGGATCCAAGAATACGAGCTATAAATGTTGGACCCAAGAATACGAAACAAAGTAAGCCCCGCTTGTAGTGGCATGACTACTTCAACCATCTAACGTAACAAGAGTACCACCAACCGCTGAAGAAGTAATCTTATCTGTATGATATAGAGACTGTCCTGTTGGTGATGTCCATAGCCTAAGTGTTTACTGCAAGGGTATTTCTACTGTGCCACTACTGTGACCGTTACAGAGGAGGGAGAGCTTACCTGACCCAGACTATCTCTAACCGTCAAGCTAAACATAAGAGTGGTCGCTTGTGTTGGCGCCGTAAAAGTTGGAGTTGGTAAAGTTGCACCGTTTAGACCTACCGTAGGTCCAGACGTTTGGACCCACGAATATGACACTATGGTAGCACCACTTGTCGTGGCGAAACTTGCTGCACCATTCAAGAAAACTGGAAACCCTTCGGTGACTGTTTGATCTTGACCAGCATTAGCTATTGGGGGTGATTGTATCGGATTGGTGAAAGGCACGCACACACCATTTTGTAGCACGGTGCCGATAGGACAGGTACTTGATATTGGTACGCAAACACCATTTTGCAATACTGTGTTGGTAGGACACGTATTAGTTGATGAAGGTGTACATAAACCAATTGACACTAGAAAAGCATTATCGCATGTGCCCATATTATTTCCTGTAAAGAGATTTGCACACTGCGGGCCTGTAGCTAGAAGCCCTGAAGGACACAACTTCTGAAACAATCCCCATGGGGATTGGGCAAACACCGCTGAAGATGGTGTAAGTACTAATATCAAGGTCAAAAACGCACCAATAACTAAGAGATTCAAATCCTTATCTTTTGTATTAGCTTCCAGCCTGCGCATCAAACATCTGCTGAATGTACCCATTATATTATTAATATATAAATATGACATAAAAATGAATCGGCTAGGTTTCGTCCACCAGCTAATGTGATAATTATGGCCTTCAATTGCCTCAACTTTCGTCTTTCTAAGCTATATTGACACCGCTCATTACATGTTTTTCTTCCGTTCCTATTGAAAGCCATGGATTCTAAGAGTAATTAGTTATAGAGGAAAAAACAGAAAACCGAATTCTGTATAACGATCATTTACACAAGTACAACTGTTTACAGCAGAATTGAGAAGCGAGTAACTGGATCAGCGAAACTATATCTTCTGGAAATGCCCTCCTCAATAGACAAAACTACAATGGTCCAACCGATCTTCTTGGAACAAGTATGAACGAAGAACTTCATAATCAAATGCTCCTATAAGGACAGGTTAGAATCATACAACATATAGGATGTAGAACACAAAGCTAATGTCCTTTATATAGGCATTGAATAATTGACCTTTGGAAAGAAACCAATGGCTTTATGGGCTGTATAGATGAGGTATGGCTCCCAGAGTCAGGATACAGTCGCAAAATAAATTGGTGTTGAATAGCAAAAGTAAAATCGATTATATTTCCTTCATTGTAGAAATGAGATAACTTGCCAAGTATCGCAGTGCATCGTTCGAAAAGTGCAGCTAAATGGACTATTGTCGAAATTTTTCACCTTGTCAATACTACTCATTAGTATTCATAATTCTATGCAATCTTTCAGCATGTTTCTCTATCGGGAGCTGTAGTGGCTGGAGTCACCTAGGACAAAAATGAATCATTTTTATGTTTGATAGGGATAA
>Ga0070714_100004143_pt1 | contig 10897 bp, 10 predicted proteins | sample LARL83metaG_FD_65450 | JGI IMG/M metagenome (GOLD analysis project Ga0070714, IMG submission 65450) | Corn, switchgrass and miscanthus rhizosphere microbial communities from Kellogg Biological Station, Michigan, USA - LAR L8-3 metaG | ecosystem: Host-associated > Plants > Roots > Rhizosphere ... | reverse complement strand
GGCCGACCGCCTCCAGCGCCCCGCGGCCGATCATATGGTGGCGTGCGGCCCTGGTGCTGAGCACCTCGGCGGCGGTCATCATCGGGCTTCTCGTGGCGCGCTCGATCCCGAACACGGCCACCACGCCTCCGGCACCGAGCGCGGCGCTGGCCGACAGCGGTCGGCAGCCGGCACAGACGGCGACGAACGCGGGCGCAGCCCCGCTGTCGCCCGTGAGGTCCCACACCTCACACTCGGCGCCCGCCGCCTCCAAGGCCAAGGCCGTGCACACGCGAGCCCGCGCGTCGCATACCGCGCGCGCACACGCCGCCGCCAAGACGCCGGCGCGCCCATCGCATGCCGCGAGCCGAGTGGTCACTCACTCGAGCAACGTGAGCGCCTCCCCGGTCCAGAGCACTCAGACCGGGTCGAGCGGCACCCCGCAGACGGTCACCCATCCGCCGGCGGTCACTCCGCCTCCGACCCACTCCACTCCGCCTCCGACCCACTCGACTCCGCCTCCGACGCACACCACTCCGCCCGCGAGCCACCCCAGCGGCAGCGGCTCCTCGGGCAGCGGCGTGTCCAGCGGCGGCGGCCCGCCCTCGGGTAGCGGTTCCTCGGGCAGTGGCGTGTCCAGCGGCGGCGGCCCGCCGTCGGGCAGCGGCACGTCGGGTACCTCGGGTAGCGGTGTGTCGAGCGGCGGCGGCCCGCCGACCGCCGGCAACAGCTCGTCGGGCAGCGGCACCGCAGGCGGCTAGGCGGCGTAGTGCCCTGAGTCGAGTTGGTGAGCCGCGGCCGCCGATCTCGAGATCTAGGCCGGCGGTTGGAGCGGGCCCGACGCGAGCAGGTCGGTCAACGCCGCGTGCAGAAGACCGGGATCGTGCGTGCCCGGGTCGGATGCGCTCTGAAGCGGGTAGGTCATGGAGTCCACGCCAAGGTCTGACAGCTCAGCGGGGTCGAACGCGAGAGTCGCCGACGGGTCGTGCAGCACAGCGTCGACGCGAACTTCGTGGAGCCGAAGCAGCAGCAGGTGATCGGTCGCGGTCATGCCGGGTGCCTCATCCGGGTCAGGCTCGAGGTTTGCGATCCAGACGACGCGTGCGGGGGTCGTGGCAAGCTCGGCGGCGAGCTCGGGCACCGCGCACGTCGACAGGATGTTCCGGTAGAGCCCGCCGGGGGCCAACAGCACCCAGCGTGCGTTCCCTATCGCCGAGACCGCGGCTTCCGGCGAGTCAGTCCGGCTATCCGGGAACCGTAGCCGTCTCGCCGGCCGCGTCGCGGAGTCCCCTGCCGCCGCAAGGCCGATCTCTTCGATGTGGTGCTGCGCAGGCTCGACCGTCGCGGGCAACACCGAGCCATCGATGCCGAGCTGTTCGCCCAACCACATGCTCGCGCGCCCGTAACCACCCAATGCGTCGGCGGCCGCGGTCAGGGTCAGATCCCCCAACGGATGCTGACCGACTCCGTCCACCGTCAGCGGACGGCGGATCGCGTGTAGGAGGGCGCCATCCTCGTCGCTCAACGCCTCGAGCGACCGTCGAAGGTCTTCGACCGGACCCCTGAGGCGCTGGCGCTCGTTCTCTTCAGCGCTCGGCTGCAGAGCGATGCTCGTGATCACAGTCAGTGACGTGTCCGTGCTGCGCAAAGCGGGCAGCAGGCACGCCAGCCCGCGACCGCCCCCCAGTACCACGACCGGGTCGGTAGTTCCTCTCTGTGCGGCCAACCCTAACCCCCATGCCCCTTCCGAACCACGCGTCGGGGCCATTAGTGCATAGAGGACACTGACACGTCAAGGGGATGGCCGAGCCATCCGGTGTTCACAGTTGATCAGGCAGGCTCCGAACGAGCCTCACGCCTGGGTCAGGTCATGCAACGCCACAACCGATCGCCGAAACGCCTCGCGCGCCGCCCCCAGTTCCTCGCGTTCACGTAGCAGGGCGCCAAGCTCCTCCGCCGCTGCCGTCCCAGCCTTGAGACATTCGCGCAGGCGTTCGTCCACCCGGTGATACTCGAAGTCGAGGCTGAGCGCATACGCGCTCAAGTTGGTGATCGCGTCATCTGCGACCTTGCCAGCGTTGTCTTCCTGCGCCGCGACAACCTCTCGCTTCGCGCGCCGGCGCATTCGCAGTGTTCCCGCTGTCTTGGTCACGGTCGATTGACGCGTCTCATCGTCGCGGGCGCCCCAGGCCCCCTTCTCACATCTGGGCCGAGTGTGACCTCTGCTCGACGTGCCGTAAATGGGTCAACTCGGGATAAAGCGTTCACAGGCATGAACTCTTACGCCGACAGACTGCCCACCCGGCCTGTCGATCGTTCACCAATGAACGCAACACGGGAGAGGAGAGGGATAGCCGTAGCGTCGCCGACGCAACACACTTCCCGCGTGGGCAATTGGCGGTGGAGGAGCGTGCTCCGGGGCCTGAGCATCGCGGGGTACGCGTTGAAAAGGAATCACACACGCGGTGTGCGGTACGGCGGCGGCACCAGGCGCATTGGGGTCGGCGCGCTCATTCTGTGCGCCGGTCTCGTGATGGCCATGGCGGCGCAGGCCAAGCCGCGCCATCAGCCCGTGAGGTGCAAAGCGGGATACGTCCGCCGCACCGTCTGGGTTCCCGTACGGCGTCACGGCCGGATCGTGCGTCGTCACGGCCTGATCGTCCGCACCAAGGTGTACCGCTGCGTCAAGCCAAGGTCAAAACCCAAGCCCAAGCCGTCGTCACCCACCGGCACGCCGACGACTCCGACGGCGCCGCAGCCCCCGGGGACCACGACGGTCCCATCGACGACCACCACCAGCACCACGACGACGACAACCACGACCACCGCCTCCCCTCCGCCGCCACCGCCTCCCCCGCCTCCCCCGCCGGGTTCGACCGTGGTGGTCGCGGTCGGGGATATCGCATGCAAGCCGGGCGACACCGGCCACTCCTGTCAGCAGAGTGCCACCGAGACCATCGCGAGCGACCAGAACCCGGGGGCGGTCTTCGTGCTCGGAGACAACCAATACGACGATGGCTCGCTGAGCGAGTACGACGGCGCCGGGGCCTACAACAGCACCTGGGGGGTTTTCAATCGGATTGTGCACCCGGTGCCGGGCAACCACGAGTACGGCACCTCCGGTGCGGCCGGCTACTTCGGGTACTTCGGGCCGACGATCTCCAATCCTCTCGGCACGAACGGCTACTACTCGTTCAACCTCGGCAACTGGCACATCGTTGCGCTCAACTCCAACTGCACCGACTCAGGCTGCGGGGACGCACTCGACGGAGGGACGACCTCGGCCCAGCTGACATGGCTCAACAAGGATCTGGCCGACGAGCGGGCGGCCAACCCCAACGCGTGCGTGCTCGCCATGTGGCATCACCCCCGGTTCTCCGCAGGCTGGACCTCAGGCGTCCCGAATGTGGCACCGCTCTTCGACGCGCTGTACAGCGCGCACGCGGACGTCGTGCTCAACGGACACGATCACCTCTACGAGCGCTTCGCGCAGCTAGATGGATCCGGCAACGCGACCACAAACGGCGTTCGCGAATTCGTGGTTGGCACCGGCGGGGAGAGCTTGAACGGGTTCGGCTTCCCGCGACCGTCGAGCCTGCAGGCCTGGGACAGCAGCCACTTCGGGGTGCTCGTGCTCACCCTGAGCTCCAGCAGCTACTCGTGGAAGTTCGTCACCGCCGGTGGCGCAACCGACCCTGGTTCGGCGACTTGCCACGGGGCGGGTGCCGGCGCCGCGATTGCTCGCGCGGCACGACGTGCCGCTCCCGCTGCCGTCGCGCGCTTGGCCGAGCGGCCGCTCTACTTTGACGCGAACCCACTGCGAAGCTCGCTGCGATCGGTGGGGCGCAGGGGCCTCACGGTTGCTGTCCTCGCCTCTCGAGCCGTTGATGTGCGTATCACGGCGTGGCTTCGCCGCGGTCATCGGTTGACCCGCGTCGCAACCTTCTATGAGACCGAGTCCCAGATCACGCAGCCACGCAGCCTGATCAGGCTGCGCATCGCCCGCCGCAGGCTGGCGGGCCTGAGGACCGGCACCGTCGTTCTGCGCTTCGCTGCAGAGGATGGGGCGGGGCACCGTCGCGCGGTCACGCGTTCTGTGAGGTTGAGGTAGACGATGGTCTCGGAGGCCGCCAGGATCGCCCGACGCCCCGCGTTTCCGTGCGCCCCCGGACTGGGGGTTGTGCTCGTGCTTGTTGCCAGCATGTGCCTTGCCGGAACGGCAACCGCCGCGGCGGGTGCGCTCACGAGCACGGACACGGCAGGCGCCTCGGCAGCGGCCTCCGCGGCCCTGGTCCCGGCGGCGACGGCCGCTCAATCCTCGGGCGGGTCGGCCACGCCAACCAGCGCTCCCGCCCCCGCGACCACGACGACGAGCTCGTCATCTCCGACCACGGCGCCGTCGGCGGGAAGCGCCGGTACGACAACCGTTGCCACGCCTCCGCCCGCTGCCGCCGGCTCGGCCACGACCCCCTCGACGACACCCTCTCCCCCAACTCCGCCGCCGCCCTCGACCACGACGACGACGACGCCCACCACCGCACAGCCGTGCGCGGGGGTGTCGGTGGCTGGGGCGGCGGTTGGAGCGGGTGCGAACGGACCGGTGGCGGCGTCACCATCTCCGGCGACGCCCGCAGCTCCGTCGGGGACGGCCGGAGGCCCGTCATGTGACCCCACGCCGGTGCCCGCACCCACACCGGTGTCCACCGCGGCCGCCGGCGCCACCGTCACCCTGAGCGCCGCCGCCCAGGACGACCAGACACAGGCTCCGGCGGTTCAGACGCCCGGTGCTGATCACGGCTCGGGCGCATCCGCGGGCGCGTCCACGCCACCGACTCGTCGCATCCCCACTCGCTCAACGCCGGCGGCGACTCGCCCCGACACCGGGCCCGGTGTACACCTCCTGACCAGGTTTGCGGCCCGCAGCCGTTCCGGCACGCTCGCGCGCCGACGCCGCACCGGGACCGGGAAGCTCCAACGAACCGGTGCTGCGTCCTCGCGCGGGCGCGGTTGGCACCTGATCGCCATCGGGCACGGCGGCGCCAGGAATCCGCTGGTGCCGGATGTGGCGGGACCGAGCACAGCCCGGGAGTGTTCGTCGTCGGCGCGCGATCGCGCGAGCCGCGGCTCGTCGTCGGCCTCGCGCGTGCGGTCCTATGGCCACCGCGCACGGCGCAGTCCCGAGACGTCATCACCGGCGGCGGGCGCGCCTCCGCAGCCTGACGCGTCTCCGCAGGGCCCCGGAGGACGACCGACGCGCGGCGTCGGAGTGGCGGCATCAGGAGGAACCGGGGCCCCCAGCCTGCTGATGGTCCGGGTGGGGTTCGCGCGGGTGGCGGCCAGTTGGCTCGCCATCGTGACCGGCGAGGCCTTTCACCTCCAGTTCCCTGTCACCCACCGGTTGGAGCGGCCCGGATAACTCGCGTGCCGGCGGCAAGCCGGCACGCACGCGTCGCCCCGGCCGGGTGCCGTGGGCGGAGCAACTCGATTGCGAACGACGGCAGACCAGCCACACGCAATCGAGCCGGGTCACTTGAAACGAGGGGCAAGACGAAATGGACAAGAGCAGACAGTTGGGCAACCGAAGCAGGGAAGGAGAACCGCGCAGGGCGCCGTCGGGGACAGCGATCGGCTACGCCAGCTGTGCCCTGCCGGGTAGTGCCGCGGCCGCGGAGCTCAAGGAGCAGGCGGAGGTCATCACGTATGAGTGCAAGCTCCGCAGCCTCGAGCTGCTGGAGGTCGTCGGGGAGCACAGTCCTCGCGCCGGTAGGGGGAGCGCCCGTCCGGGCCTCGAGTACGCGCTGGATCGCATCGACTCCGGCGCCGCACACGCGTTGGTTGTGGTGGAGCTGTCTCGTCTCACCCATTCCGTCGGCGAGCTGGGCAGGACCATGCAGTGGCTGCTGGATCGCGGCCTGCGCCTGATCGCGTCCGCCGATTCGCTTGACACCGGCACCGAGAGCGGGAAGCATGCGGCGGAGCTGCTCATCGCCGTCTCTCAGTGGGAGCGGAGCAGGATCAGCGAGCGGACGCGCCACGGCCTGCAAATCGCGCGTATGAACGGTAAGTCCATCGGTCGTCCGGCGGTAGCGGACAACCCTGACCTCAGCGAGCGGATCGCCGCGATGCGCGCTGAGGGGATGACCCTCCAGGCCATCGCCGACCAGCTCAATGCCGAGGGGGTGCCCACTGTGCGTGGCGGCGCCAAGTGGCGCCACTCGAGCGTCCAGGCGGCCGCCGGATACCGCCGAGGCGACCAGTCGGGACGCGAAACCGTGCTGGTCCGGCCGGTGGCCGCCGGCCACCGCAGAAACGACTGAGGCAAGGTGGGGTTGACGTGAGGGGGGCTCGATCACGCGGATGGTTGTGGCTCGTGGTGGGAGCCATCGCTCTCGGGGGCGCATGGGCCGGTCTCGGTCTCGCCGGGGCCACGCCATCGCGGATCCCACACGTCACGCGCACGGTGGCCCGCCTTCCGGCCTCGGGGCACGCGAGCCACCGGAAGGCTGCGCGCGGGTGCCCCAGTTCAGTCCCGCGCCAGACCTTGACCATCGGCGACAAGCGTTATGCGCGACAGGGGATGGACACGTTCACCAAGGCCGCACCGACAGGCTCATTTGCCCAGCACAGGGCAGACACGATCGTCTACACCGGCGATCACGGAATGAAGTGGACCGGGTATCCGGACGGATGGCCATCCACGTACTCGGGGCACGCCGAGGGCTATCAGCCATCGACCGTCCTGTCAGTCCACAACGGCATGCTCGACTTCCACCTGCACAACGACGCGGGAAACAACCCCGTCGGGGCGGACCCGTCGCCGCTGCCCGGTGGCCACCGGTATCAGACGTACGGAGCGTGGTCATTGTGTGAGCGAGTGGCGCCCGCTGACGCTCACGACCTCGCCGACTTCCACCAGGCCGTTCTGCTGTGGCCCAGGACTTTCAAGGACTGGCAGCGGGCCGAGTCGGATTACCCCGAGGAGGATCTCGACGCGTTCGACTTTGCGGGCTACTCACACTATGGCGGCGTCGGCGCGCAGGACATATTCGACATCAGGGGCATCCAGCCGCACTTCGACGCCAGGCGGTGGCACGTCTACACGCAGACGTGGGGGCCGGGATTTCGCTCGTACTTCGTCGACGGGCGGCTGGTCGGGACCACGCGGCGCCAGGTGTGGGCTGGACCAGAGCGCTGGCAGCTGCAGATCGAGCCGCTGGGCCCCAACGGCCCCGTACCCAACGACGGTGATTCCGGTCACGTCTACATGAAGTGGGTGTGGATCGGGACAGGGCCGCTGCGCTGAGGTTGTGATGCAACGGTCCGGCGCGTAGGAAGCTGCATCCTCGGGTAGGACCGGCCTGCTCTTCATCGCCACCAGACGCGCCGCGCACGCGCAGCCGAAAGGGATCGATGCTGAGGCAGATCGCCGACACGTCCACGGCGACGGGTGATATTGTGCCCGGCCGCGCGACTACCGGCCCCCGTCGTGCCGACACTAAGAGGATGTTCATGCGACATCCTCGGTTGACTGATGGGTGCGTCCCGGTGCACCTGCCCCACTAGCAACCGAGACCGGCCGGTCTACGTCCGCTGACAAGGACGCCGAGTGCCTGCGCGGCCGCAAGGAGGGATCCAGCACTGTGAGACGCATCCTGATTTCAGTATGTCTCGTCGTTTCGGGCGTTCTTGGCGTTGCCGGCACTGTCCTGGCCAGCACGACGCCGGCCCCGGCGCGCTCGCGTCACGGTCGGCCGGCGACTCATCACCGGCGTCGGCATCATGCTCGCGCCGGTCATCACCGTCGCCGTCATCACCGCCGCCACCGCAAGCACAAACATCCAGTGCATCGGAAGAGAAAGAAGAAGCCGGTCCGCTCCGCACCGACCCCGCCGGCCGTTCCCACCGCCGTCGCGGCCCCGATCCAGCACGTTGTGTGGATTCTCATGGAGAACGAGGACTACGGGGCGATCATCGGCTCCACCTCGGCTCCGTACATCAACAGCCTGGCGAGCACGTACGGACTCGCCACGGACTACTCGGCGATCTCGCACCCCAGCCTGCCCAACTACATCGCCCTCACGAGCGGCAGCGACCAGGGCATCAGCGACGATTCCGATCCTTCCAGCCACCCGCTGAGCGTTCCGAGCATCTTCAGCGAGTTGCCCGGCGGAGCGTCGCGCTCTCTGGAGCAGAACATGACCTCAAGCTGTTCGCGCACCAATGCGGGAGAGTACGCGGTGCGCCACAACCCGGAGACCTATTACACGAATCTGGGCACTGATTGCAGCACCTACGACGTGCCTCTCGGCTCCGTGCCGGACCTCAGCGCGCGGTTCACGTTCGTGACGCCGAACCTGATCAACGACATGCATGACGGGACGATCGCCGACGGTGACAATTTCCTGGCGTCCTTCGTACCGACACTTCTGGCGACCCCGCAGTACCAGTCCGGCAGCACCGCGATCTTCATCACCTGGGACGAAGGCTCGGGATCGAGCAACCAGGTCCCGTGCATCGTCATCTCACCGTATACCCACGCGGTGAAGGACTCCACTCCGTACACTCACTACGCACTGCTGCGTACGACCGAGGAGCTGCTCGGTGTCCCGCTGCTCGGCAATGCCGCCTCCGCGAATTCCATGCGCGGCAAGTTCGGCTTTTGATTCGTGTGCGCACGCGGCGACCGCCCATCTGATGAAAGGCATTCACGCGTGAGACGATCGGTAATGGCAACCGTCCTGGCGGCGCTTCTGAGCCTGCTCGCTGTCGCGGCTCCTGTCGGAGCGCGCGATCAGCGGTTCTCGGCCCGCCCGAGGAGCGATCGGCAGGCCCGCAGGCGACCCCGTGCGCACCCCGGGCAGACGATTCGCCATGTCGTGTGGATCCTCATGGAGAACAAGGACTACTCCTCCGTGATCGCCTCGGATGCGGCCCCGTACATCAACGGTTTGGCGCGCCACTACGGTCTGGCAACCCACTACTCGGCGATCTCGCACCCGAGCCTGCCCAACTACGTTGCGTTGACCAGCGGTGGCACCCAGGGGATCGGCGACGATTCTGGTCCCTCCGACCATCGGCTGAACGTGCCCAGCATCTTCAGCCAACTGCCCGGCGGTGGCTCGCGGTCGCTCGAGCAGGGCATGCCGGCGAACTGCGCCACGGACGACTCGGGCGGTTACGCGGTCCGGCACAACCCGGAGGCGTATTACACGAACCTGGGCGCCGAATGCCGCAGGTATGACGTGCCGTTCGGTGCAAAGCCGAATCTCGGCGCGCGGTTCACGTTCGTCACGCCAAACCTGACCAACGACATGCACGACGGATCGATCCAGGACGGAGACCGGTTCCTCCATAGCTTCGTGCCCGCGCTCATGGCCACACCGCAGTATCGAGCCGGGAACACCGCGATCTTTGTCGTCTGGGATGAGAACGAGGGGGCCGGCGGCAATCAGGTGCCGTGCATTGTCATCTCGCCGTACACGCACGGAGTGCGCGACGGCACCCCCTACAGTCACTACTCCCTGCTGCGCACCACCGAGTCGTTGCTCGGACTCCCGTTGCTGGGCGGCGCGCGCTCCGCCAGGTCGATGCAGGGCAAGTTCGGGTTCTAGGCGGCATGCGGCGAATCGGGATCGTCGGAGCGGTGATGATGGCGACGCTGCTGGGCGGTTCGTACCTGGCGGTGGCGCGTGAGGAGCGAGGTCAGGGCACTCATCCGAGTCGCGTCGCCACGCGTCGGCCCGCCCATCACCGCGTGCGTCACCGCAAGCGCAGGTGTGTGCGCCACCACAAGTGTGTGCGCCATCACAAGCGCAAGCACAAACGTCATCGCCACAAGCCCAAGCCGAGGCCGACGCCGATCGCGCCCCCGGCACCCCCGCCCCCGGCCCCTTCCTACGCTGGGCCGTGTCCGACTGCTCCCCCCGAGAGCGCGCTGAGCCTCGGCGGGCGGACGTATGCGCTCGAGGGCATGGACACCTTTACCAAGGCTGCGCCGGCGGGTGCCTTCGCGCAGAGCTCCAACAACCAGATCGTCTACACCGGGGACCACGGGATGAGCTGGACCGGGTACGGCGACGGGTGGACCTCGTCCTATTCGGGCGGTAAGGAGGGGTATCAGCCGTCGACGGTGCTCTCGGTTCACGACGGCGTGTTGGATTTCCACCTGCACAACGACACCAACGGCAATCCGGTGGGAGCCAATCCGTCGCCGCTGCCCGGCGGCAATCGCTATCAGACCTATGGCGTGTGGTCGTTCTGCGAGAGGATGGTTCCCGCTGATTCCCACAACCTCGATGACTTCTACCAGGCGCCCCTCCTCTGGCCGCAGAACGACTCTGACTCGCCGTCATCGGAGTCGGACTTCCCGGAGGGCAACCTCGCGGGCCCCGACTTTCATGGATTCGCGCACTATGGAGGCTCCGGAGCGCAGGATTACTTCTCCGTCCGCGCGCTGATACCGGCCTTCACCGCCACTCAGTGGCACGTCTACACGCAGGAGTGGGGGCCCGGTTTCCGGTCCTACTTCGTCGACGGACAGCTGTTGGGCACGAGCACCCAGCAGGTCTGGTCCGGGCCCGAGCGCTGGCAGCTGCAGGTGGAGCCCTCGGGCGCCAACGATGGCGACTCCGGGGACGTTCTCATCGGATGGGTGTGGATCGGCACCAGCGCGTCATGACCGCGCGCCCCGTCGCAGGATGAGCCACGCCGCGATGACCGCGCCCAGCGTCTGGCCGATCAGCCAACCCCAACCGGCTCCGGTGAGGCCCACGCTCGGGATCAGCCACAGATCGAGACCGATGGTGACGAGGGTGGAGGCCCCCGCGATCAGCAGGGCCCGCCCGACTCGCTCCTGAATGCGCTCCACGGCGATGACGAAGTTGAGGATCGTGAACGGGATGAGGGACACAGCGAACAG
>Ga0070714_100004141_pt1 | contig 10898 bp, 10 predicted proteins | sample LARL83metaG_FD_65450 | JGI IMG/M metagenome (GOLD analysis project Ga0070714, IMG submission 65450) | Corn, switchgrass and miscanthus rhizosphere microbial communities from Kellogg Biological Station, Michigan, USA - LAR L8-3 metaG | ecosystem: Host-associated > Plants > Roots > Rhizosphere ... | reverse complement strand
CAGGCCATGCCCAATACGTGCCCATCCCGTAAACCCCAAGCACATCAACGCAGGTCAGCCAGCTAAAACCGCGGGTCTTGAAATCCGCTAGGCCAGCGAGCCGACGTTGGCTCTGCCTCGCTGGTTCCAGGCCGCATGGGCACGGGCCCGGCTTGCGTCAGGAACACGAGTGCCTACTGAGCAAGGCGGCACGGTCGCCAGCGGTATGAGCTGAGCCCGCGGCAAGAACAGCTGAGCCGGTCTGAGCCGACACCGATACCAGGAGCTGAGCCAGCCGATCAGCTCAATGTGCACTCCCCCACCCTGGCTCACCGGCAGCTGAGGGTATGCGTGGAGCGGTGAACTCACCGGGAAAAGGTCTGCAGTCCGTTACCGTGTCGGCGACGCCAAGGATGAGGCCGATGCGACGCCGCCCTGGCCTCATTTTCCCAGCGTTGCAGCCATACCGAAGGCCAGACCCGGACCGGTCTGCCCGCCTGGCGTTCGCCAAGGCCGGGACCATCCGCTGCCGGGACTGTCCGCGGCTGCCACTCAAAGTGCCACTCACCCGGAGCGAGGTACTCGGTTCCACATTCGAAAAATTGCCTGTGATCTTGGATCCCCCTTACGGAATCGAACCGTAGACCTTCTCCTTACTATGGACAGCCAGCAAGGCCCTGTAATCGACGCTGAGCCATTGACCAGGCAGGACACGAGCTCACGCGAGCTGACACTGACCCTGCCAAGCAGCCGCTGGCTGTGTTCTGCCCCACGATTTGCCCCACATGATCATCAGGCACCGTCTCAGTGTCCTCTGCCCGGCTGGGCATCCTCTCAATTCACGCCGGGGGCTGTCCTGGTGCCCTCGGCGTAGTCGCAGGTGCCGCTGGCCTGGAACTGCCGGGCGGCGCGGACGACCTCGGCGCCGAGCTTGCGCAGCTGGGTGGCGACCGCCTCGTCCTTGAGGTGCCCGTCCGGGTCGAACGACTGCCACGACTGGGCCACCGGCAGCACAAGCGGTACGCTCCAGCCGCGCAGGGACCGGGCGATGAAGTCCATCGTGTTGATGGCCTGCAGGCCCTGGACTCCGCCGGCCGTGGTCACCAGCCCGATCGGCTTGTTCGACAGGTACGGCGGGTCGTGCTCGGCCAGCAGGATCAGCCAGTCCAGCGCGTTCTTGAACGAGCCGCTGACCGACCCGTGGTACGTGGGGCTGGACCAGACCAGCGCATCAGCCTGGTACACCGTATCGGCCAGCCGGTGCGCGCCCGGCGGCGGTGTGTGCTCAGCGGAGTACAGCGGCAGGTCCAGGTCACGGACCCAGACCAGCTCGGTTTCTGCGCCGCTGGCGGCGGCTCCCTCCAGGGCCGTCTCCAGGGCTGTCCGGCTGGTGGATTCCTCCCGGAGCGAGCCGCCAAGTCCCGCCACGCGTACGGATCTCATGCTAGGCACCGTAGACCGGGACGATCGCGCCGCTGACCGGCGCGGCGAGATCCCCGGCGAGGAAGGCGATGACGTTCGCGATCGCCTCCGGCTGGACGGCGCCCGCCAGCAGGTCGGCGGGGAACGCGGCACGGTTGGCGGCCGTGTCGATGAGCTGCGGCGCGACCGCGTTGACCCGGATGCCGTGCGGACGCAGCTCCACGTCGAGAACGCGGACAAGGTGGCTGAGAGCCGCCTTGCTGAGGCTGTAGGCCGCCATGCCGGCCGTCGGCTCGGCTGCCGGACGGGCCGACACGTGCACGATGGAGCCCTTGCCGCGCTCGCGCATGTACGGCTCCACCGCCTGGCTGAGCCACAGTGCCGCGCCCAGGTTGACGTCCATCAGGACCCTCAGGTCCTCGGGTGTCGCGGTGACCGCCTCGCCCAGGCGGAACGTGCCGATGGTGTTAACCAGCACCTCGGGATGGCCGGTCACCGTGGCAATCCCGTCGATAAGGCTCCTGGCCGCCTCGGGATCGGTCGCGTCGCCCACGTGCCGGCGGATTCCGTCGGGCAGCTCCTTCAGTCCCTGCTCGCTGCGATCGACCCCGGCCACCGTGTACCCGGCGCCGGCCAGGGCCTCCGCGGTGGCCCGGCCGAGCCCGCCGCCCGCGCCGACGACGATGGCCACGCGCTCACTGTTGTCAGACGACATCTCGTCTCTCCTTCTGGTCATGGACGGGCTGGCCTGCGTCCGGGTGGCGCGCGGGACGGGTGCTGCGCCCGCTGCCGCACCGAGGATGGCCGCCGTGCTGGTGAAAGGTCCTCACCGGATCCTGGTGATTTCCCTGCGGACCGCGCCGGACGGCGCCACGAAGGGTTCGTGAATCCGGAGCCTGCCAAGGTCAGGGCCGCATCGCCAGGCGACATCTACCAGGTGGTCTAGGTGGTCCGGGCCGGCGAGAGCAGCCGCATCTCCCGTGCGCGCCGCACGGCCGAGGAGCGGTTCTGAGCCTGGAGCTTGGCGTAGATGTTGCGGATGTGGGTGTTGACGGTGTTGACCGAGACCGAGAGCTCGCTGGCGATCTCCGGCCGGGACAGGTTCGTCGGGAGATACCGCAGGACCCGCAGTTCGCTCGGGCTGAGCCGCTCGCGTTCTGCCCGTGACGGCTCATCGCGTGCTGCCGCGGGCAGGCCGCGCAGGATGTGGAGGATGTCGGTCAGCAGCGCCGCGTGCGACGTGGCATGCGGCGGCAAGGCCTCGAGCAGGCCGAGTGAGCCCGTCATCGCGAACGGCAGGACGAGCCGGTCCGGTTCCGCCAGGGCCAGTGCGTGCTCGGCGGCGGCGGCGGCCGCGCGCTGGTCGCCGAGGTCGCGATACGCGAGCGCGGCCAGGAGGTGCGCCTCGACGACCGTCACGTAGCCGATGACCGGAGCTATCCCGTTCAGGACGTCACCGACCGCGGCGAGAGCGCCGGCCGGGTTGCCTTCGGCGAGGCAGATGGCCGCCCGGGCGTTGCCGATCTCGCCGGAGCCGGCCCGGTCCGCATCGAGCACGGCCAGCGCGGCGTGGGCCTCGGCGAGCTGCCCGAGCCGGGCCTGGGTGCTCAGTTTCCAGCTCGCCAGCTGGCCCGCGAGCGCGTGTGAGCCCTGCAGCTGAGCCTGAAGCTGCTCGGCGGCGCTGTATTCGGCCAGTGCCTCGTGCAGCCTCCGGCGGCCAGCGAGCAGCATGCCGGTGGCCAGGTGCAGCAGCAGCCTGATGAGCGGCCCGGAGTCGGTCTCCAATGCCCGGGCGGTACGCTGCAGCCAGCTGTCGCCCGTGTCGAAGTCACCCGTCCAGATGAGGACGCCGGCCAGGTTCAGCAGCGCGGGCGCGATGACCGGCTCCGCGCCCCAGCCGTGCTGCTCGGCGAGGGCTATCGCTTCCAGGCACCGCTGCCGCGTTGTCGCGAAGGGCTCGATCTTCGCGGCGAAGGCGAGCTCGGCCAGGCAGGCCACCTCGAGATACGGGCGCCCGATCCGCCGGGCAAGGTCGGCGCCTTGCCGCAGGTGCCGCTGGCTGTCCTGGTTTCCCAGCGACCACGCTTCGGCGATGCCGAGGTTCATGAGCGCCACCGCGTGCAGGTCGCTGTCGAGCGCGATGTCCTCGTCAGACTGCCCGGTGACCGGTGAGGCAAGGAACCTGACCTGCTCGACGACCCCTTCGAGGTTTCCGCGCTTACGCGCCAGTGACAGCCTCAGCGCGGCGGTCGCCACTTCGAGGCGGTACTTGCGGTCTGCCGGGGCCGCCGCGATCGAGGCTTCTGCCACGGCCAGATGGGCGGCCGCCTCATCCAGGCGCCCCCGGGCAAGGTCGCTGGTCGCGCGCGCGAGCGGCAGATCCGGGCCTTCGGTGACAGCGCCCGGCGGGAAGACCCGCAGCAGCGTCTGAATGGTCTGGGCGTGCCCGTCCAGCGTCAGGCCGAACGAACGGTCGGCCAGCAGCTGCGCCGCGCCGGACCAGTCACCCGCGGCCTGAGTATGCCGGACGGCATCGACGACCTCACCGTGCTCGCTCAGCCATCCGGCCGCCAGCCGGTGCAGGGCCGGCAACTGCCCGGGCAGCCTCCGGCGCAGCTCGAGCCGGAGGAGGTCAGCGAAGAGGTGGTGATACCGGAACCAGGTCCGGGCCGGATCGAGCGAGACGACAAACGCGTTGGCGTCCTCCAGGTCGAGCAGGATCCGCTCGGAGCCTGGGTGCCCGGTCAGCAGGTCAGCCAGCTCGCCATTGACGCGATCGAGCAGGGAGGTGCGCAGCAGCAGTTGCTGGACCTCAGCCGGCTGGCAGTCCAGCATCTCGGCGAGCAGGTACTCGGCGACGGTCCGGCTGCTGCCGGAGAACTCGGCGACGAACCGTTCCGGGTCAGGGCTGCTGATCAGGGAGATCGCCGCGAGCCACAGGCCCGCGGCCCAGCCTTCTGTGCGCTCATGCAGCTTCGCGGCCCCGGCTTCGGACAGCACGATCCCCGAAGCCTCCAGGAACTCACGAGTCTCGCGCTGGGTAAACCGAAGGTCCGCGGCGCGGATCTCGGCCAGCTTGCCCGCCAGGCGCAGCTTGTGCAGCCGGAGCGGCAGGTCGCGCCGGGTGGCGAGGATCGCGTGCACATTCCGGGGAAGCCTCTCCAGCAGCCGGGTGAGCTGCGTCAGGGCTTCAGGGACGGCCAGCTCGTGGAGGTCATCGATGATCAGGAAGGTGCTCTCGTGATGCCCGGCGAGCTCCGACAGGATCCGGTCGGCGATGGCTGCCTCGTTGAAGTCGGGGGTCGCCGCGAGCTGTTCCCCTTTCCCGGCCGGGCCGGAGGCCTGCCGGATGGCGGACAGGACGGCCAGCCAGAACTGCTGGGCGTCCTGCTGGTCGCGCCGCACCTGGACCGTTGCCAGCCGGTGGTGCCGACCGGGGCCGCCGGCCCAGGCCCGAAGCAGGGAGGTCTTGCCGCTGCCCGCGGCGGCCGAGATCAGGGTGACCTTCGCCTCCGTCGCGCGGCCAAATGCGGCGATAAGTTCCCCGCGCCGGATCAGCCGCGGAGCTGCGGGACCTGGCTGTGCGGGACCTGCTCTATCGGCCACGCCGGAACCAGGTCCACGGAGCGCTATTCAGCTGCCAGCCACCTCTCGGCACCATGTCAGGTTACGTGCCCGGGCACCGGTCAGCGCAACGAAGATGGGACCCCGGTGACACCATCGCGGCGTCACCAGATCCTGGCGATGCGGGCTCACCTGCCCAGGCCGGACCATGGCCGCATGGACCCTGCGTCGGCCAGGTACACGATCCGGATCAAGGGCCATCTCGGCGCCACGTTCCTTTCCGCGTTCCCGGCGATGGCCGGCCAGCTGCAGGGTTCCGAGACCGTCCTGACCGGTGTGCTGGACCGGGCCGCCTTCTACGGTGTCCTGGCTGAGATCGAGGCGCTGGGCCTGGACCTGCTGGAGGTCCGCCAGCTCAGTCCCGGGGAGTGACGGACGTCGTCAGCGGAGGCGCGTCGAGGCCGCAGTGCAGGCACTGACCGGGCACGGCGGCGCCGGCCAGCCGGGGCCCGCGCTCAGGATCGGTTATCGTCACGGCGGCGAGCAGCCCGCCGGCGGCGCACAGCGCTCCTGAGATGAGCACCGCCGTCCTGAACCCCGTGGCCAGGGCGCCCGGTTGCAGGTAGGCACTGCCGGTGAGGCCCGCCAGCGCCGGCAGCACGGCGACGGCCAGCAGGCCGCCGAACCGGGCCACGTCGTTGTTGACCGCCGAGGCGATGCCCGAGTGATCCGGGGGCGCCGAGTCCATGGCCGTGGCGGTGAGCGGCGCGACGGTGATCGCCAGCCCGAGGCCGAAGACGATGACCGCCGGCAGGACGTAAAGAACGTAACTGGGCCCGGACGGCACCAGCGTGAGCAGGGCGAGACCCGCCCCGGCGATCAGGGGCCCGGCGCTCAGCTGCAGCCGGGGCCCGGTCCGGGCGGCGAGCTGCCCGGACCGGGCCGACAGCGCGAGCATGATGACGGTCAGGGGCAGCAGCGCCAGCCCGGCGCCGAGGCGTACGAGAGCGCAGGACCCTCCACGGCCGTCATGGCACCCGCCGGTTCAGACGGCGCGCCAGGGCCGGGAGCGGCCCTGGCGCGCGGTGGTCAGGGATGAACGTAGGTGCTGACGGTGACCCCGCGGTCGAGGCGCAGCGACTGCAGGATCTGGAACGTGGTGGTGGTCGTGAGGACCTCGACGTCGGCAGCGGCCAGGACGCCGGTGTACTTGGCGATAATGGGCGCCGCGGCACGTTCGGTGACGGTGTCGAGGTGGGCCTTGACCCCGGCCCAGAAGTTCTCCCCGGCCGCCACGTAGAAGGGCACTGGGTCGACCGAGGTCAGGGTCTCCCGGGCGCTGGCCTCGATGTCGGCGATGTACTGCTGGTGCACGGCAACGTCGTCACGGGTGGCCAGCCTGCCGAGGTGCCCGCTGATGAGGTGCGTCCACGGGTACTCCAGCGCAATGGCCGGGGCGCCCATGTACCCGATGATGTCCTCGCTGAGGTTGGCGTTGTAGATCGGCACCCAGCCGGCGTTGACGACGTCGATGAACATCAGGGTGTCGTGGCCGGGGAAGTGGATGTAGATGTTGTCGGGCGAGTGGTTGGACCCGCGCCAGGCCAGCTCAACCCGGTCGCCGCCGACCTCGAGGGTGTAGGTGTCGGTGAACGTCACGTCGGGCACCGGCCGGGCCGGGTCATCGTCGCGCAGCAGCAGCCGGCGGGTCTCCTCGTGCCCGATGCGGGTCACGTCCCCGCCGAACAGCGAGGCCGCGCCGCCGTGGTCGGCATGGTGGTGGGAGTAGACCAGGTGCGTCACCCGGTTGCTCACCCCGTTGGCGGACGCGATCTCGTCCACGGCACGCCGCAGGTTCCCGCCGATGCTCGGCGGCGCGTCGAACAGGACGACCCCGTCGGAGGTGGTCAGGAACGCCGACTGGTAGACACCGTCGGTGACCCAGTACAGGTTCCGCTCGGCCCGCCCGACGTAGTACCCCTGATCGTTGAGTGCGGGGCCCAGCGCGGACCGCGGGATAGGCGCGTAGCCGGGCTGATCTGCGGCGCCGGACGCGCCCGTAGCTGGTGATGTCACCCTGGTCTCCCTGCAATCCCGCGGCACGTCCCCTGGCGGCCGTGCACGTCTGGTCAGGGATCAGGCTGGCGGCCAGGCAGGTGAAAGGTCGTCACCGGATCTTGGTGATTCTCCCGGGAATCACCGGAACCTGGCGATGAAGGATCACCGGCCAGCCTGTGACCATAGGGGCATGGACCCGGCTCCCGCCCCCGACGCGACCTGGCTGGAGGTGGCACGTTCCCACCTTCGTGGCGCCGACCCCGTGCTCGCTCGGCTCATCGACCAGCGGCCGGCCTTCGATCCCCGGGCCTGGATGGCCCAGCTGCCGCCGATGGACCTGTACGGCGCCCTGCTGTTCCAGGTCACCGGCCAGCAGCTGTCGGTGGCGGCCACCCGCCGGACCCTGGCCCGCATCCAGGCCCTGTTTGGCGGCCGCCTCCCCCGGCCGGCCGAACTTCTGAGGGCAGAGCCTGACGCGCTCCACGGCGCCGGGCTGTCGTGGCGGAAGATCAGCACGCTCCGCGATCTCGCCCAGCGGTTCACCGATGGCCGGCTGGACCCTGGCACCCTGAGCGGGCTGCCCGACGACAAACTCATGGCCGAGCTCACGGCCGTTCCCGGGATCGGTCCCTGGACCGTGCAGGGCGCCATGATCATCGCGCTGCACCGGGAGGATGTCGTCCTGCCTGGCGATCTCGCGCTGCGCAAGGCCATCGCGGCCGCCTACCAGCTCGGTCACCTCCCCACCGAGCCGGAGGTCCTCGCCATCGCAGAAAGATGGCGGCCCTACCGCAGTCTCGCCACCAGCTACCTATTCTCCGCCGCATTCGATGGCGCCCAGCCTGGCGGGCCGTCATGACCGAGGTCTTCCCACTGGGCCAGCGGCAGGTCAGGCGGTCGGGGTACGGCGCGATGCAGCTGGCCGGCCCGTTCGCCTTCGGGCCGCCGCCGGACCGGGCGGCGGCGATCGGCGTGCTGCGAGCCGCCGTTGCGGCCGGGGTCGACCACATCGACACCGCCCAGTACTACGGGCCCGGCACCGTCAACGAGCTGATCCGCGATGCGCTGCACCCCTACCCCGGCGGGCTGGCGATCGTCAGCAAGGTCGCGGTGCGCCGTGACGAGAGCGGGGCCGTCCTGCCCTACGACGAACCGGACCAGCTCCGCCAGGGCATCGTGGACAACCTGCGGACCCTGCGGGCTGACCAGCTCGCCGCGGTCAACCTGCGGCTGCCCGGGGACGGGAGCACCGGTGCCCGGTTCGACGACCAGCTGGCCGCGATGGTGGCCGCCCGCGACGAGGGCCTGATCGCCGGGATCGGCCTGAGCAACTGCAGCCTCGGCCAGCTGCAACGAGCCGTAGCCCGCACTGAAATCGTGTGCGTCCAGAACATGTTCCACCTGGCTGATCGCAGCTCGGCACCGCTGCTGGCGGAATGCCTGCGCCGGGGCATCGCGTTTGTGCCGTTCTGCCCGCTGGGCTGGCCACGCGGCCCGGACAACCCTGTGCTGACCAGCCCGGTGGTGATCCGGACCGCTGCCCGCCTGGGCCTCACGCCCGCGCAGACCGCCCTGGCGTGGTTGCTGCAGCTGGCCCCCAACGTGCTGCTCATCCCCGGCACCGGTTCCGTCGCCCACCTGCGGGAGAACCTCGCCGCGCAAGACGTGTCGCTGGACAGCGAGGCGCTGCTCGCCCTGGACGGCATGCCCCGCCAGTTACCGCAATAGCCCGGTCCTGGGCAGGCCGCCGGCTGACCACCGGAGGACTGCCCAGGACGGGGAGCCAGCTGCACAGCCGCGAATCACCGGGATCTGGTGATGCCCCCTCACCTGCCCGGCGGCAAGCCTGGCAGCGACCCGCCTCCACCGAAGGGGACATCCTCCGTGAGCACCGAACAGCGAGAGACGCTCGACGCGATCCTGCGGCAGTCAGCCTTCCCGGCCGGCCTCGGCGTCAGCGAGCAGCGGCGGCTGCTGCGGGAGCTGGTGTCGGCGCAGCCGCTGCCCGCCGACGTGACCGTGACCGAGGCCGTGCTGGGCGGCGTCGGGGTCGCCGAGATCACCGTTGACGGAATCGAGCCCCGCCATGTCGTGCTGTACTTCCACGGCGGGGTGTACGCACTGGGGGACGCCTTCTCCGCCGCTGGGCTGGCCTCGCAGGTCGCCCGGCGGACAGACGCCAGGGTCATTTCCGTCGACTACCGGCTCGCCCCGGAGGACCCGTATCCGGCCGCGGTCGATGACGCTCTGGCCGTCTACGAAGGCTTGCTGGATCGCGGCACAGCCCCGTCAGACATCGCCTTCGCGGGAGAGTCCGCCGGCGGCGGCCTCGCCGTCGCCACCCTGGTCAACGCCCGCGATCACGGGCTGCCCCAGCCCGCCGCGGCCTTCGTCATGTCGCCGTACGCCGACCTGACCCTGTCCGGCGCAACCATGGAAACCAAGCACGAGGCTGACCCGCTGCTCAGCCGGGTGAACCTGCAGCCCCGGGTCACCGACTACACGGCCGGGCACGACGCCGCGCTCGGCCTCATCAGCCCTATCTTCGCCGACCTGTCCGGCCTGCCGCCCCTGATCATCCAGGCCGGATCTCACGAGGTTCTCCTCGACGACGCCGTCCGCCTCGCACAGCGGGCCGCCACCGCCGACGTCCAGGTCACCCTCGACATCACGCCCGGGGTGCCGCACGTCTTCCAGGCCTACCACCCGATCCTCGACGAAGCGGCCGCCGCGCTGGACCGGGCTGGGCAGCTCCTATCGGCGTATCTCACCAGCACAGAACACGTCACTGCGTAGCGAACGCCCCGCGCGGGCAGCGGCGGAGCGGTCAGCGGCCAGGCGTTACCGGCGGGCAGTGACCCGAGCGGCGGTCAGGAAGGCGCCGGCCACGGCGGCTGTCAGGGCGGCTGCGATCGCGATGACCGCAACCGGGGACCACAGCAGGATGCCCGCGCCGACGGCGGCACCGGCCAGCATGGCCACGACGGAGCCGAGCCGGCGGCGCGGTTTTGCTCCGGGGCCGCCGGCCAGCCTGCTGTCGGCGGCCAGCCCGGTGAGGGTCAGCGTCAGCACGGTGGTGGTCAGGTCCGGGGCGCCGAGATGCCGGACGGTGCTGTTCTGCACGCCCAGGGCTGCGGCGAGGAGGGCGATGGTGGCGAATCTGCCGCTCCCCGCGAAGGGCAGGACGCCGGCGGCGGTGAGCGCGGCGACCACGCCGAGGATGAGCGCTTCCCCGGTGAATACGGTGCTCAGCCACCGGCCGGACCGGGCGGCGGCCAGGGCGTGCGCGGCCCGGCCGCCGGCCAGCGCCCCGAGGACGAACCCGGCGATCGCGACCACCGAGGCGGCCGCGGACAGGCCGGAGTGCGGGTTGGCGCTGAAGCCCAGGAACACGACGTTGCCGGTCATGTTCGCGACGAACACGTGGCCCAGCCGCAGGTAACTCACGGCGTCGACAAGCCCGGTGACCGCGGTCAGGGTCAGCAGCGCGGCCACGGTCTGCCGGGAGCTGAGCGGCGAGGGGACAGCCATGGTTTCCCGTTCCTCCCGGATCGCAGTGGTCAGCTGACCGCGCCGAGCGCGGCGCTGAGGCTGGCGATGATCGCCCCGCCGATCGCGATGGACACGAACGAGCGCAGGAAACCGGTGCTGAAGAAGCGCCACCGGATCCAGGCCAGGGTCACCAGCTCGAACGCGATGGCGGCAAGGGCGACGATCAGCGCGGCGCGGTAGGCCGGGATCAGGAAAGGCAGCGTGTGCAGCACGCCGCCGAGGAACGTGCCCGCCCCGGTGATCGACCCGCGCAGGTACGGGCTGCCGCGCCCGGTCAGGTCCCCGGTATCGGACAGGCCCTCGGAGAAGGCCATGCTGACGCC
>Ga0070714_100004140_pt1 | contig 10899 bp, 11 predicted proteins | sample LARL83metaG_FD_65450 | JGI IMG/M metagenome (GOLD analysis project Ga0070714, IMG submission 65450) | Corn, switchgrass and miscanthus rhizosphere microbial communities from Kellogg Biological Station, Michigan, USA - LAR L8-3 metaG | ecosystem: Host-associated > Plants > Roots > Rhizosphere ... | reverse complement strand
AAGCGCCTGGTCGAGGCTCTGCGCGAATCCCAGGTAGATCGCGACCGGCGCAGTCTCGGTGACTCCCGCCAGGCTACCGGCAAAGAGGATCGTGGCGCCGAATTCGCCGACCGCACGAGCCCAGGCGAGCACGCCGCCGGCCCCCAGGCCGGGCGACGCCACCGGCACCGCCACCCGCAGGAAGGTCTTGGCCGGTCCGCCCCCCAGCGTCCGCGACGCGTCCAGCAGGTCGGGATCGATGGCCCCGAAGGCGCTGATCGCCTGGCGGACGTAGAGCGGGCTGGCGACGAACGTCATCGCCATCACCACGGCGGCCTTGGTGAACGGGAGCTCGATCCCCAGGGCCGAGAGTTGCGGGCCGACCAGCCCGAACCGGCCGAATGCCATCAGAAGGCCCAGCCCGGCCACCGCGGGCGGCAGCACCAGCGGCAGCTCGAAGAGGGTGGTCAGCAGCGTCTTGCCGACGAACTCGGTCGTCGCCAGCACGTAGGCGATCGGCGTCCCGAAGACGATCATCAGCGCCAGCGAGACGGCGCTCGTCTCGAACGAGATCTTGAGCGCCGTCCATGCTCCCGGCTGGCGCAGGCCTTCACGCAGGCTGCCCTGGGTGAAGATCGCGATCAGCGGCAGCGCCAGGAACGCCACCGCCACGACGGTGATGAGGACGACTAGGAGCTTGAGGGGGGCGCGCCGAAGCCGAGCTTCTTCAACTCGGCCTGCCCGGTCGGCCCCGTCACCAGGTTGATCCACCATTGCGCCGCCTGTTTGTTGGTGCTCGAGCTGAGCACGCCGATCGGGTAGATCGCCGTTGCGTTGGCCTTCTTCGGGAGCATCACCTGCTTCACCTGCGATCCCGCTCCGAGCGCGTCCGTCAGGTAAACGAAGCCGGCGTCGGCAGCTCCCGTCGTGATCTTTGCCAGGATGCTCGTCACGTCAGCCTCTTCGCTGACGATGTTGAGCTGGCTCTTCTCGATGCCCAGGTTGCCGAGCACCTGGATGGTGTAGGCGCCGATCGGGACGGCGGGGTCGCCGATCACGAGCTTCGGTTGTCTCGAGACGAGCTGGTCGACGGTCGTGATTCCGGCCGGGTTGGCGGCCGGGACGGCGATCACCAGGGTGTTGGTGGCGAAGTTCCTGGTCGGGCCGAGCATGTTCTTCTGCTGCAGCTGCTCGGGGTAGGTGGGGCTGGCGCCGGCGAACACGTCCGCCTTCTGGCCCTGCTCGACCTGCGCCGCCAGCTGGTCGGTGCCGGCGAAGTTGTTCACGACCTTCCAGCCCGGGTGCTGCTGCTGGAACGTCTTGGCCAGCGCGGTGAAGGCGTTGGTCAGGGACGCGGCTGCGTCGACCGTCAGCGTGCCGCCCGTGCCCGACCCGGCCGACGAGCTGCCGGAGCTGCTCGAGCCGCCGCAGCCGGCGGCGGCGATCGCTGCCGCGACCAGAATGGACAGAAACCGGGATCGCCTCACTGCCGCTCCACCATGACGCTGGTTGCCTTCACCGTCGCGGTGACCGGGACACCGGGCGCCAGGCCCAGCTCCTCGATCGCGTCGCGCGTGATCACCGACACGACCCGGAACGTCCCGGTCGCCTCGACCTCGACCAACCCGACCACTCCACTGACCTCCACGTTCGTCACCGTGCCCTCGAGCCGGTTCCTGGCCGAGAACGACGTGCCTAGGCGTACCGGCTCGCGCCCGCCGAGCCGCTTGACCTCCGCCTCGGACACCATACGGCGGTTGGCGCTGTCCCGTGTGGTCGCCAGTTTTCCCTCTCTCTCCCACCGTCTGAGGGTATCGATGCTGACGCCGAGGGCCTTCGCCGCGTCTCCGATGGGCATCCGGTCGGGCACAGGGTTGGCAAACCTAGCACATATGTATTGCCAATGTAGAAGTCGTGCGCCGGCGGTCTTGCCTAGACTTGGGCATGGCCGACTGGGTGACCATCTCCTCGCTCGCCACCGCGGGCGGGACGCTGGTGCTGGCGATCGCGACCTTCGGCTCGGTCCGGTCGGCGAACCGCGCCGCCCGGGTCGCCGAGCAGGCGATGCTGGCCGGGCAGCGGCCGCTGCTGATCGACTCCCACCTCGACGATGCGAGCCAGAAGGTGAGCTTCGTGGACGAGAAGTGGCTGCACGTGCCGGGCGGCGGGGCCGCCGCCGAGGCGGGCGCCGAGGCCGTCTACCTGGCCATCTCGCTACGCAATGTCGGCAACGGGATCGCGGTGCTGCACGGCTGGCAGCTCGCCACCGACGGCCGCCGCAGTGCGCCCGACGGGCCGCCGCCCCTGGAGAGCTTTCATCGCCTGATCCGTGACCTCTACATCCAGGCTGGCGACATCGGGTTCTGGCAAGGGGCCTTCCGCGACCCGGGAGCGGACGAGTTCGCGCAGGTCAGCGACGCCATCGGCGAGCGCCGCCACCTGACGGTGTTCATTCTCTACGGCGACCAGGAGGGCGGCCAGCGGGTGATCAGCATGTTTGGCATGGATCCCCGCGACGACGGCGCGTATATCGCCACCATCGGCCGGCACTGGCACCTCGACCGGCCCGACCCGCGCTAGCCCCCCGGCGGCTCGCGGCGGGTGCGGTGACGGATCTCGACCGCCGCCTCGCCCAGCAGGTCGACGGCCGGACGGATCGCCCGCCGGGAGCTGGACGCGATCTCCTGCGCGCGGTGCGTTCGCCGGCTGACCGAGGCGACGTCGGCGGCGGCGCCGGCGACCGCCCGGACGGCGCGCCGGTTTCGCTCGTCGGCCATCCAGATGGCGGCGCCGATCGCGATCTGGCGGGCGTAGCGGCGGCGCATCAGCGGGATGCGGGCCAGCGCCACCTCGGCGATCACCAGCTGGCCGACCTGCGACTGGGCGATCTGGCCGACGGCGTGCAGCGCGCCGGAAAGGCGCTCCCGGGCGTAGGAGCGAAGCGCCAGCCGGGCGGCGTCGAGCTCCGAGTCGGCGTAGTAGACCCGCGCCTCGCCGCTGTCAGCTCCGGCTTCCATGACCAGTGCGTGGTAGCCGACGCCGTGCGGCTTCAGGAACAGCTCCTTGCCGCGGCGTGCGAACCATCCCTGGATCTCGCGGATCTCGGCGTCAGGTTCCAGCCACGGCATCGGTCCAGAGTAGCGCGGCAGGTGGGCATTCACTAGGCGGCGCTGACGATGGCGACGCCGACCAGCGCCGTCACCACGCCCGCCGCCTGGACGGCGGTCAGCCGCTCGCGGAGGACGATCTGGGCGAGCAGCACGGTGACGATCGGGTACACCGAGCCGAGGACCGAGACGATGGACAGATAGCCGTGCTGCGTGGCCAGGGCGAAGAGCGCGTTGGCCGACGTGTCCATGAGGCCGATCGCGGCCACGGCGACGATCGCGTGCCGCGGCACCCGCATCGAGCGGGCCGTGAGCAGGCTGGCCAGGATGAGCAGGAAGAGCGAGCCGGTTCGGCCGCCCAGGAGCGCCTCCAGCGTGTGGCCGCCGCGAGCGGCGTGGCCGATGCAGAACAGATAGCCGCCGATTCCGCCCGCTGCCAGGACGGCCAGCAGGATCGAGGCACGGCCGCCGGGCCGGCCGCCCGAGTACTCGTGGATCGACGCCATGACGGCACCGGCCAGTGCGATCACGGCTCCGGCCAGCGCGATTGCCCCGGGGCGTTCGCCGCCGACCAGCGCCAGCACCATCGGGATCACCGCGCCGCAGGCGCTGACGGGCGAGACGATGCTCATCGTGCCGGCGGCCAGCGCCGCGTAGAAGGCGGCGATGCCGACGGCGCCGAACCCGCCGGCGGCCAGGCCGATCGCGAACGCCTCGCCGTTCAGCGCCGCCGGGCCGCCGGTCGCCGCGGCGATTGCAAGCAGCGCCAGCAGGCCCGCCATCTGGGATATGACGACGACCCCGGCCAGGGACAGCCGGCGGGTGTAGATGCCGCCCAGGAAGTCGGCCGAGCCCCAGACGAGACTCGATCCCAGGGCGAGCACGATGCCGAGCATCGGCGGATCCTGTCAGATCGCCCGTCGGGGTCGGCGGTCAGGCGGCGGCTTCGGCGGACGCCTCGTCGGCGGCGACCGCGGATGCAAGGGCGTTCACGACGTCGGGGTCGTAGAGGCGGCCGGAATAGGCCTGGAGCTCGCTGATCGCGTCGCGCATGCCGAGCATCTCGCGGTACGGCCGCTCCTGAGTCATCGCCATGTAGGCCTCGACGGCGAGCAGCACACGGCTCCCGAACGGCACGTCGTCGCCGCGCAGGCCGCGTGGGTAGCCGCTGCCGTCCAGATGCTCGTGGCTGGCCCGGACGATCTCCCGCACGCCCTGCAGGAGCGGGCTGGAGCCGAGCATCTCGGCCGAGCGCTCGGGGTGCTGGCGGATCACATGCCACTCGTCCTCGCTGAGCGGGCCGTCCTTGGCGATGATCGAGTCGGGCACGATGGCCATCCCCAGGTCGCGGAAGCGGCAGGCGGTGGCAAGTCCGGTCAGGTCGTCCCCGCTCATGCCCAGGCGCCGGCCGACGGCGCGCACCAGCCGGTCCATCTCGGCGTCCACGGGGACGGCGGGCAGCTGCTGGCCGACCGGCTCGACGGCGCTGGGCTCTGGCGCGCCTGCGTCGGATGTGGGCGGCGCCGTCGCCAGCAGCCGGCCCAGCCGGCTGAGCACGAACGACGCCGGTACCCACTGGTCGGGCTCGACGGCGCTGAACGAGAACCGCAGTACGCGGCCGGTGTCGACCACGAACACACCGGCACGGCGGCGGGTGCGGCCGAGCCGGCGCTCGGTCAGCCCGAGCGTCTCGAAGGCCTTGCCGGCGTCGGTCAGCCAGGTCGCCATACGAACCGCCTCCAGCTGCCGTCCGGCGGCGCAGTCGCCGGCCGAGATGATCGCCACGCGAACGCCCAGCTCGGCCGCGCCGCGGCCCAGCTCGCGAAGCATCGGCAGCCGCGGGTCGGGCGAGACGTCGCCGTCGAGGAAGGCCAGCACCGCCGGCCCTGCCGCGATCAGGTCATCCAGCGAGCGCTTCTCGCCGGCCGCGGTCTTCAGCTCGAACGGAGGAAGCGTCTGGTCAAGCGGCCGCATCGGTGGCGTCGGACTCGTCCGTCGGCTCTTCGGCCTGATCGAACTCGACCGGCTCCGCGCCGCGGCTCTCGGACAGAATCGCGTGCAGCGACACGCCGCGCGACGGTTCGCCGGCGAAGGGCGGCGGCTCGTCCTCGGCGATCACGCGCTCCTCACGCACCTCGGCGACCGGCTCCTCGTCGGCGGTGACGGCGAGGCTGACGCGGGCCTGCTCGATCGAGGCCAGTACCTGCGACTGGACGCGGTTGGCGGAGGACACCAGCTCGTCGGCCTCGCGCCTGCGCGCCTCGGCCTCGGCCAGCGCCTCGGCGACGCGGGCCTGCGCCTGTACCTCACGGTCGGCCAGGGCCTGCTCGAAGCGCTCGCGCTCCGCCTGCAGCTCGGCCTCGAAGCGGCGGCGCATCTCGTCGCCGTCGTTGCGGGCTTCGTCCATGATCCGCTCCGCGCGGACGCGGGTGTCGTCCAGGTGTGCCCGGGCGGCCTCGCCGGCCTCCTCGAGCAGGCGCTCCCGCTCGCGATGGATCTCGTCGAGCTCCAGCGTCGATGCCTCCTTGACGGCGGCCAGCTCGCCGGACACGAAGGCGTCCATGGCGCCGATCGTGCGCTCGACGGCGCGCTGCAGCCCGTCCAGGTCGGCGGCCGGGCGCTCGTCGGCCGCCGGCGCCGGCATGACCGGCTGCTCGATGGCAAAGGTGGTCACCTCGACCTCGGGCTCGACCGCAGCCTGCTCCTCGTGGACGACGGCGGCCGGAGCCGGGGTCGCGGTGGGGAGCTCGGCAAGCTGATCGGCGAGATCGGCAAGGAACTGGTCGACCTCCTCCGGGTTGTACCCGGTGGGGGTGAGGGTGAACGAGGCGTTGCGAATGCTCGCCAGATCAATCATGAGTAAAGCCTCCTGGGGACACGGCGTCGCTCGAAGCGGGAGTCACGTCCGGTATCGGCATGTCGTGGCCCGGCTTTAGCCCGGATGCTCGGAAGCGTTTCCCCGGTAGTCTCTCGCCGATGGCCGGGGAGAAGACAACGATCGGCGTGATCGGGGCGGCGCTCGACCTGGGCTCGGGCCGGCGCGGCGTGGACATGGGCCCGTCGGCCATCCGCTACGGCGGGCTGAGCGAGGCCCTCGACCGGCTCGGCCACCCGATGACCGATCGCGGGAACGTGCTGGCGCCGACGGTGGAGCGGCTGGATCAGGGCGATCCCTCGGCCCGCTACTGGGACGCGATCAAGCGCACCTGCGAGGAGCTCGCCCAGGAGGTGACCGAGATCGTCGGCGAGGGCGGCTTCCCGCTCGTGCTGGGTGGCGACCATTCGATCGCCATCGGCACCCTGGCCGGCCTGGCGCGCGCGCACGGCGCACCGGGCGGCGTGATCTGGATCGACGCCCACACCGACATCAACACCCCGGTCTCGTCGCCCACCGGCAACGTGCACGGGATGCCGCTCGCCGTCAGCCTGGGACTGGTCGACGATCCACGATTCTCCAGCGACGTCTGGCCGGCGCCGCCGATCACCGCCGAGCGAACCGTCCTGGTGGGGATCCGCAGCGTCGACGACGGCGAGCGCGAGCTCGTCCGGCGCGCCGGGCTGACGGTGTACACGATGGCCGACATCGACCGCCTGGGCATGCCGCGGGTGGTCGACGAGGCCGTCGCGCGGGCGTCAGGTGGCGCCTTCCTCCACGTCAGCTTCGACATGGATGCGCTCGATCCCGAGTACGCGCCCGGCGTCGGCACGCCGGTACCGGGCGGGATCACTTTCCGCGAGGCGCACCTTGCCATGGAAATGCTGCATGTCGCCGGCGTCATGCAGTCGCTGGAGCTGGTCGAGGTGAACCCGATCCTGGACGAGCACAACTCGACCGGGAACCTGGCCGTCGACCTGGCCCGGTCGGCCCTCGGAGCGCGGATTCTCTGAGGCTTCGCGGCGTGCGATACGCCTCAGGGACGGTCTTCCGGGTAATACCGCCGCCCGGCGAGCTCGTCCGGGAGGTACTGCTGCGGCGTGTCCGGGTTGTCGTGCGGGTAGACGTAGCCGACACCGTGGCCGAGCTTGCGCGCGCCCGGATACGAGGCGTCGCGAAGGTGCGGCGGCGGTCGCAGGTTGCCACGCTCGCGGACGTCCCCGAGTGCGGCGTCGATGGCCAGGTAGGCGGCGTTCGACTTCGGCGCCCGGGCGAGGTAGGCGACCGCCTGGGAGAGGTTGATGCGGCACTCCGGCAGGCCGACGAACTCGACCGCGCGGGCGGCCGCCACGGCCACCTCGAGCGCGCGCGGGTCGGCGTTGCCGACGTCCTCGGAGGCGAACACGATCATCCGCCGGGCGACGTACTTGGGGTCCTCGCCGCCGGCGATCATCACCGCCAGCCAGTAGACGGCGGCGTCGGCGTCGGAGCCACGCAGGCTCTTGATGAAGGCCGAGATGACGTCGTAGTGCTGGTCGCCGCCGCGGTCGTAGAGCAGCGGGTGCTTGCGGGCGGCGTCGTGGACGTGCTCCGCGGTGATCTCGCCGCCGGCCGCAGACGCGGCCGCCGCTTCCAGGATGTTCAACGCGTTGCGCGCGTCGCCGCCGGAGGCGTTCACGATCGCGGTTCGCGGCTCCTCCGCCAGCTCGACGCCGAGCGTCCGCGTGCCCCGCTCCACGATCCGGCCCAGCGCGGCCTCGTCCAGGGGGTCGAGCTGGTAGAGCTGGCAGCGTGAGAGAAGCGCCGAGTTGACCTCGAAATACGGATTCTCGGTGGTGGCGCCGATCAGCGTGATCAGCCCCGACTCGACCGAGGGCAGGAGGGCGTCCTGCTGCGCCTTGTTGAAGCGGTGGATCTCGTCCAGGAAGAGGATCGTCCGCGTCCCGTTGGCACCGAGCCGCTCGGTCGCCTCCTTGAGCACGCGTCGCACCTCGCTGACGCCGGTCTGCACCGCCGAGAGTTCCTCGAAATGGGCGGAGGTGGCCCGGGCGATGATCCGGGCGAGGGTCGTCTTGCCGGAGCCGGGCGGGCCGAAGAAGATCATCGATGGCACCGAGCCAGAGGCGATCGCCCGTCGCAGCCCGCTTCCCTCGCCGATCACCTCGGCCTGGCCCTCGAACTCGTCCAGCGTCCCCGGGCGCATGCGCTGGGCCAGCGGCGAGCCGGCCGCCAGGGCAGTCTCTGCGGAGTCGGAGAACAGGTCGCCGCCGATGCCTCGAAGCCTATACTCGAGGCCATGCTCACCACCGACCTGCGCGACGAGGTCAGCCGCCTGCTGGCCGACCTGATCGCCATCGACACGACCAACCCGCCCGGCAACGAGACGCCCGCCGCCCAGCACCTCGCCGCCTACCTCGCCCGTTCCGGCGTGGAGGCGGATCTGGTCGGCCGGGTTCCCGAGCGGGCGAACCTGCTCGCCCGCATCCACGGCCGCGGCAGCGGCCCGTCGCTGCTCCTGCTCTCGCACACCGACGTCGTCCCGGCGGCGCCGGCCGAGTGGTCGGTGCCACCCTTCTCCGGGCTCGACCGTGACGGCTGCATCTGGGGTCGCGGAGCCCTGGACATGAAGGGCCAGGTGGCGGCCGAGGCCGTCGCCTTCGCAGCCCTCGCCCGCGAGGGCTGGCGGGGCAACGGCGATTTGATCCTCTGCTCGGTCGCCGACGAGGAGGTGGGCGCCGGGTTCGGCGCCATGTGGCTGGCCGAGGAGCACCCCGACCTGATCCGCTGCGACTACGTCGTCAACGAAGGCGGCGGAGAGCGGCTCGAGCATCGCGGCCGCATCGCCTACACCGTCAACGTGGGCGAGAAGATGTGCTCCGGGTTCGAGATCACGGTGCGCGGCCGAAGCGGCCATGCGTCGATCCCCGACCTGGCCGACAATCCGGTGCCCAAGCTGGTCCCGGTGATCGAGCGCATCGACCGGATGCCGCGGCCGACCCGCGACCTGCCCGAGCTGCAGGCCTTCCTGCGTGCGATCGGCGAGGAGGGGGCCGATCCGGTCGAGGTGGCCGGGCGGGCCAGGCAGGACGGCTCGCCGGTGGTGGCCGAGTTGATCCCGCCCATGCTGGGAGCGGTGATCACCCCCACCGGGCTCGAGGCGTCGGCCAGCCTGAACGTCATCCCCGGCAGCGCCCGCCTGCGTTGCGACTGCCGGATCCTGCCCGGGCAGACGCCGGCGGAGGTCCGCACGGCGGTCGAGGCGGCGCTGGAGGGGATCGACCACGAGTTCGAGTTCCTCGAGGAAGAGGGCGGCACCGCCTCGCCCAGCGAGTCGCCGCTGTGGGATGCGATCGATGCCTTCGTCGGCACCATCGAGCCGGGCGCGATCGCCGTCCCGACGATCTCCACAGGCTTCACCGACAGCCACTTCCTGCGCGAGGCGCTCGGCTGCGTCGCCTATGGGTTCTCGCCGCTTCGCGCCGATCCGATCGCCGCCGCCGCGCTCGTCCACTCCGCCGACGAGCGGATCAGCAAGGACGACCTGGCACTCGGCGTCGAGTGCTACATGCAGGTCGCGCGGGACATCGGAGCGCTCGGATGAGCGAGCCCCGGGACGTCATCGCGCTGGGCGGGATGGCCCTTCGAAACGGCATCATGGTGCACAGCGCCCGCAACTGGGCGGCGGCCGTCCGCGACGAGCGGGGCCAGGTGCACGTCGCCTCTGGGGCCAAGCCGCGGCTGCCGGAGGCGGTCGTCGGGACGCCGGTGCTGCGCGGCGTCGCCCGGGTGGCGGAGATGGTCTACCTGATCCCGACCGTCCGCAGCCGACTGCCCCAGGCCCGTCTGCCCATGGAGGCGCCGGGCATGGGCCTGGCGCTCGCCGGCAGCGTCGTCGTCGCCGCGGCCGCGCGGCGCTCGCGCCTGCCGCGGCTGGTCGCCGAATCCGTGGCCGCGACCGTTTCCCTGTGGCCGGCCCTGGCGGCCATCCGCGGATCCGAGCTGGCCGGCTACCACGGCGCCGAGCACAAGGTGATCGGGGGCTACGAGCAGGGCACGGACGATATCGACGTGGCCAAGGAGCACGAGCGCTGCGGCACGCACATGGTCGGGCCGCTGCTCGCCGCGACGGCGATCGGAAACGCACTCGCCTCGCGGGCTGCGCCGGCCCGCCGCCGGCCGGCTCGGATGCTCGCGGGCGTCGCGGCGGTGGGCGTCGCCGGAGAGGCGTTCGCCTGGATGACCCGGCATCGCGACCATCCGCTGTCCCAGGCGATGGCCCGGCCCGGGTTCGCCATGCAGCGGGTGGCCGCCACGCGCGAGCCAACGGAGGCTGAGATGGAGGTCGCCCGGGCGGCGCTGGACGCGGTCTTGCGGCTCGAAGAAGCTGCCTGACCGCTTTGCCGATCGCCCAGGATGCCTGTAGTCTGGATGCGTGGTGCTGTGGATCGATCTGAACGGCTGGCCGTCCGCGCTGCTCGACGCGCTGCACACGTTCCTGGTCAATTGGGGCATATTCATCTTGTTCGGCGCTCTCGTCTACCTGAGCTGGCGCCTGCTTCGCTCCTTCCCCTCCACCAAGCCGAAGACGATCGATCCGCGGTCGGAGACGAACGTCCACTGGGAAGACGTCGCCGGCCTGGAGGAGGTGCGCGCGGAGCTGGAGGAGGTCGCGCAGTTCCTGCAGTACCCGGAGCGCTTCGAGAAGCTGGGCGCCCGGGTGCCCAAGGGCGTGCTGCTGCATGGGCCGCCGGGCACCGGCAAGACGCTCCTGGCCAAGGCGGTGGCGACCGAGTCGGGCGCGAACTTCTACTTCCAGAGCGCGTCCTCGTTCGTCGAGATGTGGTCGGGCCTGGGCGCTGCCCGCATCCGCAGCCTCTTCTCGACCGCCCGCGAGAACCAGCCGGCGATCATCTTCATCGACGAGCTGGACGCGGTCGG
>Ga0070714_100004138_pt1 | contig 10904 bp, 6 predicted proteins | sample LARL83metaG_FD_65450 | JGI IMG/M metagenome (GOLD analysis project Ga0070714, IMG submission 65450) | Corn, switchgrass and miscanthus rhizosphere microbial communities from Kellogg Biological Station, Michigan, USA - LAR L8-3 metaG | ecosystem: Host-associated > Plants > Roots > Rhizosphere ... | reverse complement strand
AGGCGCGACTTTCAAAGTCGCCAGCATCGATCAAAAACCTGGCACCAGAAGTCCTAGCGCACCGTTCACTACCAGCACCTTACAGCAGGAAGCTGCCCGCCGTTTAGGTTTTAGCGTCCGCCAGACTATGACCTTGGCCCAGAGGCTTTATGAGAACGGTCATATTACTTATATGCGTACCGACAGCACGACGCTTTCCGGTTTGGCTATCAATGCCGCCAAAGAATATATATTGAAGAATTACGGTGACAAGTATTCTAATGTCCGCCAGTTCAAGACCAAGAATGCCTCAGCCCAGGAGGCGCATGAGGCAATCCGTCCAACCCAGATGAGCGTCCTATCGGCCGGAGCCGACTCTTCCCAGAAGAAACTATATGAGTTGATATGGCGCCGAACTATGGCCAGCCAGATGAGCAATGCCGCGATTGAAAAGACTGAGGCGGTGGTAGATATCAGTAACCGCGACGAGAAATTCGTGGCTACCGGAGAGGTGCTGATTTTTGATGGCTTCTTGAAGGTTTACGGAGGAGGCAAGGATGACAAGATATTGCCAAGCTTATCACAGGGTCAGGAATTAAAGCTGGAACGCGCAAGCGCACTACAGAGCTTCAGCCGGCCGCCAGCCCGCTACAGTGAAGCGGCCCTTGTTAAGCGCTTGGAGCAGCTGGGCATCGGCCGTCCAAGTACCTACGCGCCAACTATCAGCACCATCCAGGACCGCCAGTACGTTGAGAAGCGGGACGTGGAGGGCGAGCCCCGTGAAATAAAAGAACTTATACTCCAGGGCGGCAATGTCAGCCAGACGCCACAGACTGTCACGGTCGGAGCTGACCGCAATAAATTGCTACCAACGCCTCTTGCTGAAATAGTGACCGACTTCTTAATGAAATACGTTACCGATATAGTCGACTACGATTTTACAGCTCGGGCGGAGGCCCAATTCGATGAAGTGGCCGAAGGTAAACTGACTTGGCAGGAAATGTTAAAGGAATTTTATTCCAAGTTCCATCCTTTGGTGGAAGCGTCTGCCGACGCTGACCGGGCCGACGCGGCGCAGGCCAGGGAATTGGGTACAGATCCTAAGACCGGCAAACCGGTGATAGCCCGTTTTGGTAGATATGGACCCATGCTACAACTCGGCGAAGCCGGTGATCCCAAAGATAAGGAAACGCCCAAGCCAAAGTTCGCCCCTCTGCCGGCCGATACCACCCTGGAGAGTGTCACCCTAGAGCAGGCCCTGCCAATGTTCAACCTGCCGCGTGAAGTCGGCAAAACTGCCGACGGGCAAGTAATATTGGCAGATATCGGCCGCTTCGGTCCCTATGTGAAAGTAGGCAGCAAATATGTCAGCATTAAGGGGCGGGACCCCTTATTGATAACAGAGTCGGAAGCTAACCAAGCCATAGTCGACCAAGCCGAGGCGGCCGCTAAGAAAGTTATCGCCGACTTTGGCACCGTTAAGATCCTGAGAGGTCCTTATGGGCCATATATCACCGATGGCAAGAAGAATGCTCGCATACCTAAAGATGTAGACGCCGAGAAGTTAAGTGAAGACAAAGCTAAGGATATCTTAGCCAAAGCACCAACCGCCAAACGGCGCTTCCGCTCAGCCAAAAAGCGCTAAATTACAGTATTTATCCACATTCTTTTCAGATAAACAAATAGCTTTCTAGCTAAATTCACTAAAAACAATTCGTGCAAGAACGTCTAGAAAATGATAGAATATTCCTATATAACAAAAGTGTTTGACTTTTAAAAATTAAAGTTTTATAATAACTTTATCATATTCAGAATATTACTGATTAACAGGGAAGAGTAGGATATGGAAGAGGCGTCAGCCGATAAAAATTTAGACTTACAAGCAGTAGTTCAAGACATCTTGAGCACTATTGAACGTGAACGCGAAAGAGAGATAATTTCGCGCCGTTTCGGCTTGTACGATAGGCGAGAGACGCTGGAGCAGATTGGCGAGCTTTTAGGTATTACCAGAGAGCGTGTCAGGCAGTTGGAAAAAGCCGTCATAACCAAGCTTAAGGCCAGCGCCCAAAAGGATCTGCCGCATATCAACGAAGTTGAGTCCGTCTTGTCGGATCACCTTAAACAAATGGGCAACGCCGCCCGTATTACCGATATCACCGACCGATTAGTCCTAGGCGAGGCTAAATCTAATAAGATCGACCAGGCAAGGGTAGCCTTTTTGGCTCACCTAAGCCCTAATATTGCCGTTATTGATGACAATGACCACTTCTTCCACAGTATCGGGCTGAGTGCCGTGCACAGCGAAAAGGTTATCCGCGAGAACATTGGCAAAATTATCGAGGCCGTGAAGAAAATCGGTGAACCGACCGATATCGATACCGTGGCCCGCGAAGTTGGCAGCTCTGATCCTAAGCACACTGAAGCCTTGGCTGGCCTTTCTAAGAACTTGGCTCAACTGCACAACCGTTGGGGCCTGGTAAAATGGCCGATGGTTAATCCTAAGAATATCCGCGACAAGATATATGTCATCCTGCACGATAAGAAAAAGCCTATGCACTTCGCTGAAATCGCCGAGTCTATCAAAGAGAGCGATTTCCGCCGTAAAGACGTTACCACCCAGGCCATCCATAACGAACTCATAAAAGACAAGCGCTTCGTCCTGATTGGACGCGGTATCTATGCGCTGCGCGAATGGGGTTACAAGAAGGGTACTGTGGCTGACGTTATCGCTGAAGTACTTCGAAAAGAAGGTGGACCGTTGCACCGCGACGAAATCGTTCGCCGGGTCTTGAAGAGCCGACATGTCAAAGAAACGACTATTCTTTTGAATCTGCAGGGTAAACCTCAGTTTAAGCGCGTCGCCAAGGCAACTTACGAGTTAGCCCCGGAAAAATAATCAATATATAGAGCATTACCATTTTAGCCCCTTTAGCAAAGGGTTAGCTGTATAATGGTATAAGGATAATGATTATGAAATTGGGGAACAGAAAACAAAAGATCCAGGCAGCTCATGACCACTGTCTTTTGATGCTCGAGATTCCTCGAACCAACGATAAGAAAGAGCTGGCCGCCGAGCAGATGCTAGCAGCCTTGCACGGTATCTTGAGGTCCAGGCGAGAGCTCAAGCTCTCCGGAACGATGCAGGAGCATATCAGCCTGGAAATCGCCGCCATCGGCCACAGGATCCGTTTCTTCATATGGACGCCTAAACATCTGCAGGCTTTCGTGGAAGGACAGATATATGCCCAGTACCCGACTGTTCAGATATATGAGCAGAATGAAGATTACTCAGAGAGAAGGCTGCATCAGACGGTTATTTGCAGTTCCGAACTGAAGCTGGTAGACAATGAGACACTGCCTATAAAAACATTCCCCAGCTTCGAGGTCGACCCTTTGGCCGCCATTACAGCCACTTTAGCCAAACTGGACAAAGAAGACGAGGAAGTCTGGATCCAGATTCTGGCAAGACCAATTGCCGACGATTGGCATAAGCGCGGCGCTCGAATGGTTACCCGCATAAAGGGCGGGGGAGGGATACTGGGGCCCAACAGTGGTAATTTCTTAGGATTAGCGGCTGAGGCAGTTGCCGCCTTGGCTCGTCCACCCGCACCCGGCGAGAAGACCGAAACTACGATCAGTGAGCGTGACAAGAGCCGCATCTCGGCGATTCAGGAGAAGGGAACAAAGCTTGGCTATCAGGTCAAAGTCAGGTTGCTTTATGCTGGCCACGACCAACACACTGCCCGACTGCGGATGCAAGCCTTAGTTGGCGCCTTCAAGCAGTTCAATACCACGAATCTGAATGGCTTTGAGTCGAAAGGTCTGACTTATAACCGTGATAGGCAGCTAGAATTCCAGACGCGCTTCTTTATTGATAAAGGTTTCATTTTGAACATCGAGGAACTCGCCAGTATCTTCCATCTTCCACATACGTCGGTAGAGACTCCTAATATAGTTTGGGCTACCACTAAGACGGCCGAGCCGCCGCCCAATGTGCCGGTGGTCGTCAAAGGTGAAGAAGATAAGATCAGCCTGCTGGGCATTACTAATTTTCGCGGAGATAACACGGTTTTCGGTCTGGACAGGATCGACCGTGGGCGCCATGTTTATATACTCGGTCAAACCGGAACCGGTAAATCCGGCTCCCTTGAACTTCTGACTATTTCAGACATCTACTACAACAAAGGCTTCGCCGTCATCGATCCTCACGGTGATTATGCTCAGAATGTCTTAAAATACATACCTCGGCGCCGGCTGGATGACGTAGTTTACTTCAACCCGGCAGACACAGACCACCCGATAGGTTTCAACCCCCTGGAAGTCACCGACAAAACTCTTAAAGGACATATCAGCTCCGAACTTGTCGGCGTGCTTAAGCGGTTATTCGCCGAGAGTTGGGGACCGCGCCTGGAATATATCTTGAGATATACGCTGCTGGCACTCCTGGACTATCCTAATTCAACTATGCTGGATGTGACCAGGATGCTGACCGATAAGAAGTTTCGCTCCAACGTGATCACTTATATAGATGATCCTGTGGTCAAGAATTTCTGGGTGACGGAGTTCGCCGCATGGAATGATAAGTTTGCTTCCGAGGCAGTAGCACCGGTCCTGAACAAAGTCGGAGCCTTTACGGCCAACCCGATGATCAGGAATATAATCGGCCAGCCCAAAAGCACCTTCAACATCCGTAAGATTATGGATGAAGGTAAAATCCTGGTAGTTAACCTCAGCCGCGGACTGATGGGCGAAGACAACGCTGGCATCCTCGGAGCTATGATGGTGACAAAAATACAACTGGCAGCTATGGGCAGGGCAGATATGCCGGAGTCTAAGCGCACACCATTCTATCTGTATGTCGACGAGTTCCAGAACTTCGCTACCGATTCGTTCGCGGTAATCCTAAGCGAGGCCCGGAAATACGGTCTTAACCTGACAGTTGCCAACCAATACATCTCGCAAATGAGCCAGCCTGTAAGAGATGCCGTATTCGGTAACGTAGGGACAATCATTTCTTTCCGCGTCAGTCCGGACGATTCACCGTTTCTGACTAAATATTTCGAGCCTCAGTTCGAGCCGGCCGATCTTATTCAAATGCATAACCGCCACTTTATGATATCTATGACTATCAGTGGCGAAAAAGCCCCACCGTTCTCAGCCAAGACCCTTAACTTGCCGGAGGCCCAGGAAGACTGTACGCCGGACATCATTGAGCTTACAAGGGCTCGTTATACACGGCCTAAAGCCGATGTAGATGCCATCATTAAGCAGAATACCTTAGGTATGGAGGCTATATCCGAGCCTGAGGCCGCTAAAGCCCTGCCTGCTGGCGGAGATAAAGCCAGAACAACCTATACCAATAATCTGAATAAGGTTGATGCTCTTATAGCCCAGGATAATGCTAATGCGTCGACTCCAGCGCCTCAACCGCCCTCCCACAACGTTGGCCGCATCGTTACAGGCATCATACATACCGTAGGCAGCAATGATCCGGCCGAGCCTAAAAAGAAGAAGACACGGCGGGGTGGTAAGAACCGTAATAAGAATAGACAGAGCGTGGAAGCTATAGCTCAGGAGTCTAAAGCCGACCAAGAGCAGGCAAGCGAAGAACACATCATCCGCCTTAGATAATTAAGGTTCAGAATTATACTGAACATTTTACGAACAGTGTATATAGTTGAATTTGTATTAAAGGCGGGAATCAAAGATCGAGTGATTTTAGTCACCGTAGGGTAAATAGGTAGTTAAATTAAATAAAAAAAATAAAATTAAAAATAGCAGGCAGAAAAACGAATGACATAGTGGGTGTAGCAGAGCAAAATCAAGTCACACACTGGACGTCGCACAATGTATATTTTGCGACTCTATATATGGACTACAGGGTTGATTCGTTATACCTCTTCTAACAGGGGAGATTTTAGCATTTTGCTTAATTATGTCTATTTGCCGCCCTGCGCATATAACTTTATATAATTATCTACTGCCTTTTATTAAGAGGTTCTCTTAAAAGTACTCGTTGTCGTGAAAACCATAAGTTTTCCACAGCCTGCCATTTGCATTTTGGCTCTTTCATATCGCTATATATTTTTTCCCTTTTCTTCCCCTTTTTTATTTATTATTTGACTTTTTAGTGTTTAAGCATCGTAGTATGCTTTTCCCTGTTCACTTAATTAAACATGAAATATGAACAAATTACGAACTAGAGGAGGGTGAGGCACAGTTCTTATATGTGGCAGCTAGGCGGCAGCAATTAATTTTTAACCTCAATGCCTGCTACTTCATATATTATTCAGTGCTTAAATAACGTGAGCGTCCTCCCCGCTTCAAGTCATAGCTCGCAGCTGAAGGAACTTAATATGCATTTTTTACAACGGTTGCCCTGCTCTGCTCTTTTTTGGCAAACGTTCAGGATTTTGAATTATCAAATATGAAATTATACCGGCTGCAGCGGCCAAGCCGGCGCATAGCAGCATAGAGAAGCGGAAGACCTTACCCTCCCCCATCAGCCCAAGCAGTGCTACCACTATCAATCCAGCGGTGCGAGAAACGGCATTATTGATGCCGCTGGCTATGCCGCTTTTGGTATCGCTGACAGAAGACATAACGGTTGCAGTCAGAGGCGCGACCATAGTGACCAGGCCTATGCCGAAAAGAGTGACGCGGGGCAGCAGAACCGTCCAGTAGCTGTCACCGGGCTTCAGATTTACCAGACTCAACATCCCAAGAGCGGCAATGATAGGGCCGACACTCATAAATAACTTCGGTCCGTATTCACTCGATAAGGCACCGAACTTTTTTGAGAACAGCAGCATTAACAGTGTTACAGGCACCATACTGATTCCAGCTTTTATGGGCGAATAACCCATCTTTGTCTGTAGATAGATGACCAAGCTAAAAATAAAGCCGCCTAACGCACCATACATAGCAAAAGTCATAAGGTTTGAGCCGGTAAAGTTACGTGATTTAAAAAGTGATAGCTCAACCATTGGATCCTTACACCTGGACTCCCACCAAACAAATGCGGCCATCAGTATAAAACTGCCCGCAAGAGTTGCGATGGATATGGGCTGCCAATGATTGACCGGACCTTCAATTAGACCGTAGGTAAGGCCGGCAAGCCACAAGGCTGCCAGGATTGAGCCGAGTATATCGATCCGGCGGGACCGGCCATCCGTGCTTTCACTGATACCCACCCCAGCCAAAACGGCACAAATTATAACTAGAGGCACATTGATAAAGAATATCCAGCGCCAAGAAGCGATATTCAGTATATAACCGCCGACTAGCGGACCAATAGCCGCAAACGTGGCCGACCATGCTGCCCACTGGCCGATAGCCGCGCCCCTTCGATTGGGTGGAAAATTAGTGTTGATGATTGCCAGGCCGCCAGGAATAAGCAATGCGCCGAAGACGCCCTGCAGGATCCTTAGACCTATCAGCCATTCCTTATTAGGCGCTAAGCCGCAAAGTAGCGAAACGATTCCGAAGCCGATAAGACCGATGCCGTATATTTTTTTACGACCATAGATATCACCGAGAGAGCCGCCAATCAAGATAAGGGCCGCCAATGTAAGTCCATAACCATCAACTATCCATTGCAACGAGGAGAAGCCGGCATTAAGCTCTCTACCGATATGCGGCAAGGCCAGATTAACAACCGTACCGTCCAGCAAGGCTATACCACTACCTATGATAGTAGCGATTAAAGCAAGAGACCTCTTGTTGTTCATTAATTAATGATAGCACTAGGTAGGATATATGCCTCTAGCGCCAGATACTTCTTTTTTAAGTGTCGGTCTTTTTCTTTGGTTTACGAATAAATGATGGGAAAAGCTCTATTATCTTATTGGTTTTAAGTAGATTATTCATAATATTGCTCTCTCCCTGGGAGCTATATATTTATAGTATCTGCCGCTAAATCTCTGGTTGATGTGATTTTCATCACTAAATAGCTACGAGTTAGATGTAATGCTTGTAAAATCTGCGCGGACAGAAACAGGTTGGGCGGCACAGGCGGCAGCATACACATGGCTAGCTGACCAGCTATAAGTTAAAAATATGGCCAGCAGCAAGGCGAAAGCCGAAATTGTCAGGCGGTCAGGTTTGGGAATAATATTTATGCTTGGCATAGCATCTACCATTATATCAAACCATTTTTAAGGCCATTTTAGTCGTATAATACAACTGGAGCGTCTATGGAAGACCTGGAAAGCTTAATGTCACCGGAGCCTCTGCCTAACGGATCTGTGGAGCGCGAACAACAGATATGTCTTTTTATGCTCAGCCAATTCGTGAAAGGTCGTAAATTAGAAGCCTTAGAGAGTGTCGTTAAGAACGCTCTAGATGCCTCGATGCTGGACGATACCCGGCTTTATCACTTCGGAGAAGCTTCTGTAGGGCACGCCCGGGTAGGTTGTCAAAAAGATGATTGTGGCATTGAAGCAGACTGCATATTCTTAGCTCTTCCAGAAGAAGATCCCTGCGTATACCTGCCATCCAAAGAATATATAGTCTCCCTAGGCTGTTTGAGTATGAAAGATAGAGTCGACCCTTTTAATATGAGACCAGATGATTAAGGCTGCGGAGCGATGCACATCATTTCGCGGCCAGGGCCGCAGTAGTTTGGATCACGAGGATAGTAATAGTCATTAGCATTGCTTGTAGGCTGCGGCTGAGCATTCTGAGTGGACGCTCCGCCACCGGCGGCAGGTTGGACCTGAACCGAGCTGGAGCTCTTAAGCGAATTGTTGGTATCAGGCTGGGCCTGAATACCTTGTACCATCCTGGTCTGGTCGGGTATTTGATTAACTGGACCGTGCCGACCATTCGTCGCAACGTTATCTTGCGCATTCCAAGTCGTGGCGGAATATATTGCCCCGCCCAAGATGATTAAGCCTGCGATTATAAGCGCCCAGTGCAAAGGAGTGAACTGTCTGTTGAAATATAAATTTGCCATAGGTTTATTATAACGCTTCAAGGGTCTTGGCAATATCTATACCCTTACCCACGACTGGGCACCACAGCTCACCGACAGTCTGGAGACGTTTTTTGATATTTTTTATATTAAAATCTGTTGGATCCAACTTAGAGTTAACTTCATCCCAGTGAAGCGGAGTTGAAACGTTAGCCGCCGGTGTCGGCCGCACTGAGTACGGTGCGGCAAGGGTTTGGCCTTGACGGTTCTGGAGAAAGTCAACATAGACTTTCCCTTGCCGCTTTGAAGGACTCCTCTCAATACTTGTGATGTCCGGCAGTCGGCGGTGGATTATATTGGCTAAGATTTCTGCTAACTGCTTAACCTGCTCGTAGTCGTACCTTGCCTGGAGCGGTATAAAAATATGCAGTCCGGTCTTACCGGATGTTTTTGGATACGACGGGATCTTCAGCTCATCGCATAGCCTCCTGACTTCCTGGGCCACTTTTATAACATCTTTGAAGCCGATCTTCTCAGGATCGAGGTCTATGACGGCCCAGTCGGGATTCTCCAGATTATCAACTCTGGAATTCCAGGGGTTTATCTCAATACAACCAAGCTGGACCATATACAGCAGACTGTCGGCAGAATCACAGACCAGGTAGTTTATGTCTTTGTCATTTGATTCAGAGTAAATCTTCTGTGTCTTCAGCCAGTCGGGTGGATGAACTAGATCCTTTTGGAAAAAAGCGTTGCCAGCTACGCCGTTGGGTTGGCGCAGCAATGAATGAGGTCTATCGAGCAGGTATTTTAAGATCACCTCAGAAATATCCTGATAATAATTGGCTAGGTCACCTTTTGTGTAGCCACTGTCGGGAAAAAATAATTTATCCAAATGCGAGAATTCAAAGTGACGCTTCTGCCCAGCCTGCTTAATCTGACCTTTTGGTTTGGCATCTTCCGGCACAATGTCGGCCGGCCTCTCTCGGTGGACTTCCTTAGCGGCCTTATCACTGCGCATCCCCTCAAATATCGGTTGACGCATCCGACCATCGCCGGTCCATTCACTGAAAGATATCTCGCACACCAACTTGGGCTGGACCCAATGAACTGGGGCGTTTGGCTTTACCTTTTCTTTGAATGGGGATGTCTCGCGCTCGATAGCCTCAAGTTGTTTACGCAGTTGGGGCATTTGCTCCATAGGAATACCGCCGCCGGTATGTCCGACATATTTTAACTCACCGCCTTCATATGTGCCCAGAATCAATGCACCTATGTGCTTGCGACTGCCCTTCGGTTCGGTAAAGCCGCCGATCACGGCTTCTTGGCGTTGGTGGGTCTTTATTTTTAACCACTGGCGAGAACGGAGGCCGGCCGTATATTTGCTGCAACTATGCTTGGCCATAATTCCTTCCATCTTTTTATCCTCTGCCGCTTTAAAGAAGGCACTGCCTTGGCCGGATATATGATCGCTGTAGCGGATAACGTCATTAGTTTTGATTATTTGTTTAAGTATCTCTTTGCGCCGAATCAGTGGCAGCTGCGTAAGGTCGTAGCCGTCACACCATAGCAAATCGAAAGCATAATATAGCAATTGTCCGCGCGGGCGGCTCTGATAGTTTTGAAGCCAGCCGAAATTGGACTGACCGTTATCGTCGGCGGCAATGATTTCGCCGTCGAGTACTACCCTATGCTGCAAACTGCGGAGTGCTTCCACGACCACGGCATAGCGCTTAAAGTCATTGCCGTTCCGCGAGTAGAGCTCGGCCTGCTTGCCGTCCCAACTGCCAATTGCCCTATAGCCATCCCATTTGATCTCAAATATCCAGTCGTCGTCATCAAACGCAGTATCGGTTAGCGTCGCCAGCATTGGTTTTACTGCCCTGGGGATTTCGGCTTTAGGAGCATCGCCGAAATCCAGAGCAGTTCTATCGACGTTTAGCCGTTTGCCACTTAAGACGGATTCTTGCCTTTTGGTTATGTCGTCACTTGAGGCGTACTCGTCCTTTTT
>Ga0070714_100004137_pt1 | contig 10906 bp, 4 predicted proteins | sample LARL83metaG_FD_65450 | JGI IMG/M metagenome (GOLD analysis project Ga0070714, IMG submission 65450) | Corn, switchgrass and miscanthus rhizosphere microbial communities from Kellogg Biological Station, Michigan, USA - LAR L8-3 metaG | ecosystem: Host-associated > Plants > Roots > Rhizosphere ... | reverse complement strand
TCGGCGGATTCCAGGTGAAAGGCGTGACAGTGACCGCCGCGCCGCTAGTGCCGACATAACTGCCGCTCAATGATGAGGCGGAGCCTACATCGACGTCCTGGAACGAAATAAATTTCGTTGCCGTGAGGAAACTCGTGCCGTCCATCGTGGCTGTGCCGGAGAAGGATATGGAGCCGGCGATGGGGATGGCTGGTGAGTTCAAAGCAAAGCCGGCTACGGCCAGGATGAGGCTTGCGGCTTTGAAAGAGGTAATGGGTATTTTCATGTCCGGTTTTTGGGGGTGTTTTTCAAATTTTGTTGCGTGTTCATATAGTTTTATCCTTTTCAGTTTGTTTTTTCGGGATTTTGACCCGATGCAAGATTATGAGGTGTGCTTGGATTCACCAACCGGGGGAAGTCCCCACCGGTAAACCCTTCATTTCAAGATGGATATGCGCCCTGGTGCCATCGGGTTCAGGAATCAATTTTGGCTTATCCACCCTCGGGGCTATCCCCCGGTAGAGGACCGCTGTGCCTCCGCTAACATGGCGGCATGAAGAAAATTCTATTACTGACGAGCGCCCTTAGTTTGATCACCAGCGGGTGTCTTGTTTCCGACGGCAGACGGCACGGCGAATATCGCGAAGAACATCACGAGCATTATGAACATCACGAGGAAGTGGTAGTGGCGCCGCCAATCGTCGTGGTGCGTCCGCCGGAAATCATCGTGCGCTGATTTGGGTTTGATCATGCTCCGCAGCGCAGGCGGGTCCGCCGGGGCATTTTAGAACCGAGTCTTAACTAGGTGCCGTGTCCAGGGCCCGCCGCACCGTTTGCGAGAGTTTGAATGATTGAAAAGGTTTGCTGAGAAAGTTGACGCCTTCTTTCAGTGCCAATTCCTTAAGGGCAACTTCCGCGCTGTGACCGCTCGCGTAAACCACTTTCAGTTTTGGATTTTCCTTCAAAAGACATTCTCCCAACTCCATTCCATTCATGCCGCCGGGCAGCACCAGGTCAGTCAATAACAGTTGGATCTGATCGCGGTTTTGTTTCCAAACTTCCAGGGCGTCGGTGCCGTTCATAGCCGTAAACACGCGGTAGCCGGATTGCGATAATGTTTTCTGCGCCGCCGCGCGCAAAAATCCGTCATCTTCAATCAGCAGGATCGTTTCCGTGCCGCCCTGCAAGGCGGGCCGGTCGGCGGCCTGCGACTTCTGCCCGGATCCACTCGCCAGTCGCGGAAGGTAGATGCGGAAAGTGGTGCCGTGGCCGACTTCGCTGTACACATTGACCCAGCCGTGGTGCTGCTGGACGATGCTGAAAACCGTCGCCAATCCCAGGCCGGTGCCTTTATCGGCCTTTTTGGTGGTAAAGAAAGGTTCGAAAACTCTTGGCAGGTTCTCCGGTGAAATGCCGCCGCCGGTGTCGCTCACGCTTAAACACGCGAATGAACCGGGGCGGGTCTGGATGGATGGCGCAGGAATTGATTCATCAAAATCCACGGCGGAAGTTTCAATGATCAACAGCCCGCCGCTGGGCATCGCGTCGCGGGAATTGACCGCGAGATTCATAAGCACCTGGTCGATCATGCCGGCATCGGCATGGATCAACAGTGATTGCGGCGCAAATTTGAACCTCATTTCAACATCGTCGCCCAGAATGCGCCGCAGCATTTTGGTCATGTCGTTAATCGATTGGCTGAGGTCCAGATCGCGCGGCTGCAAGGTTTCCTTGCGGCTGAACAAAAGCAATTGGCGGATAAGCGCGGCGGCGCGGCGGGTGGCCTCGCCAATTTCCTCGGCATATTCCAATTCCGTTGGCGAGGGTTGGGGGTCCATTTTCAACATGTCGCACTGCATTTGAATCACCGTCAGGATATTGTTGAAGTCGTGCGCGATGCCACCGGCCAGTTGGCCGACGACCTCCATTTTTTGGGCCTGCCGGAGTTGCATCTCCAGCTTTTTTTGTTCGGTGACGTCGCGCTGGGTGGCGACAAAATGGGTGATCTTACCGGCGGAATTGCGAAGGGGCGCAACTTGCCACGCGAGGTCAAACTCCGTTCCGTCCTTGCGATAATTGACGGTTTCGCCCGCAAATGTCTTGCCCTGTTCCAAATCGCACCGCAACCGGCTCAGCACGGCTTTGTCAGTGCGCAATCCCTGTAAAATCCGTGGTGTCTTTCCAATCACCTCGGCGGCCGTGTAGCCGGTCATCTTCGTGAAGGCCGGATTGACGAAGACAATCCGCGGCCCGGGCAAATCGAGTTCCGCGTCAGTGATCGTGACCGAATCGTGGGATTGTTCCACGGCTGAGCTGAGCAAGCGCAGCGATTCCTCCGTCTGTTTGCGCGCCGTAATGTCGCGGATGTTGCATTGGATGACTTTTGCGTTACCCACCTGATAGACGTTGCTGACGAACTCCACGGCGACCTTACGGCCATCGCATGTTTCCAACGGCAGATTTTCATACCGGACATATCCGTGCTTTTGCAACCGCTCCAGCATGGCTTGATTGGAGACGATGTCTTTGAAGGGACTCAATTCCCCGACGGTTTTGCCGACCATTTCGCCATGGGAAAAGCCAAGTAGTTTAATCAGAAAGGGGTTAACGTCATTAACGCGTCCCGTCTCGGCGTCCAGAATCAGGATGCCATCCTGCGCCGTCTCGAACAGCCGCCGGTAACTCAATTCGGATGCGTGGAGAGCCTCTTCAGTGCGCGTCCTGGCGTGCCCCTTGTTCTCATGTGAATGACCATTACCCATATTTTTATCCCACCGTAGTGTGAGAGAAAGAACCGGAAGCGATACGGGGGGATATACCCGATGCCGCCGTCGTATTCGGTTTCTCTGGAAAATCCGCGAAAAGTTTCGGCAGGGGGAAATCCCCGGGGGTGAACCCCGTCGTAGGCACAATGGCAATTCGGCCTATGCTCGTCCCCATCTGAAACCGATCCCTGCAACTATTCACCGCATTGAGCATTGCGATTTGCGCCGCACCCGCGACTTGACCGGAATTTTTAATCAATCAGCACAGAAAGAAATCCTTATGAGCACTTCAACACTTAAACGTTCGCCTGACACTTCCCTGAGTCGGAAGCGATCAATCATCTCCCAAACAGTTTCATCCCTGATGCTGCTAATGGGTTTTATTTTGCTTTGGGGCGTCGCCCCGCTGGCTCGCGCTCACCAAAGTCCTGTCGGCTGCACCGGCAGCGGCTTGGGGATATTGCTCTTTACAGATTCGCCGGATGTGCACATCGGCGACACGCTCAATTACAGCATCACGGTGTTCAACGGCACGGGCACCGGGCCGGTGGTGTGTGACGCCACGTCCATTCAGGCGTTCGTGGTTACACCGGACGGCGTCTCGCACACCATTACGTTGCTGCGCACAAACCTGAGCAACGGACAATCAGACTATTATACCAACGTCGCCACTTACGTTGTCCGCGCGCACGATGTCCGTCCTGATGGCACGGTCCGCGCCACGGCAAGTGACACCGGCGTCATCCACCAGAACGACACTGACAGCCAGGGCGGCGGCAACCAGGGTGTGAATACGGAAGTCAGTCTGCCGTGCATCGCGCTCCTCGTGCAGTGCTCCGGCGGGGTTGGCGAAAACGGTTTGATTCATTTCACCGGCACCGTCACCAACTGCGGCAATAACACATTGGTGGGAGTCACGGTCACAAACTTCGTCAATGGCGGACCCGTTCAGGTCACTTTTATCACCAACCTCCTGGCCGGCCAGATTGCCTCATTCAGCGGAAGCTGGATCCCGGCCAATCCTTGCAGCCCCAGCACCGGCACTCTCACGGCGCAAGGGGTTGACCAATTCACGACCCATCCCCGGACGGTCACGAGCTCGGTCGACACGACTTGTTCGGATGTCTTGACGCCCGGCATTAAAGTCACCAAGACCTGTCCCCTCGCGCCCGTTTCTCCCGGCCAGTTACTCACTTTTTCCGGCAGCGTCAGTAACACCGGCAATGTGACCTTGACGAATATCGTCGTGGTCAACAATCAGCCCGCCGCCAATACGACCGTATTTACCCTCGCCTCCCTCGCTCCCGGTGCCGTTACCAATTTCACGGCCAGCTATCCGGCGCCGACAAATTGTTCGGTCTCCGACACATTAATAGCCACGGCGACCAGCCGTTGCGGCGCGCCGGTTTCCGACACGGCTTCCGCGACCTGCGCCATTACGACCGCGCCGGCGATCACGGTCACGGAAAATTGTCCGGTTACTGCCGGCGTTCCCGGTGGCGTCTCCAGCTTCAGCGGCGTGGTCAGCAACTCCGGAAATATCACTTTAAACAATGTGGTTGTCACCAGCGACCGTCCGGCAGCGAACACCATCGTGTTCACCGGCACCCTCGCCCCCGGCGCTTCGGCGAATTACTCCGGCAGCTTCACGGTGCCGTTGAATGTTTGCAGTGTTACCACCGGCGTGCGCGCCACCGGGACGGATAGTTGCGGCAATACGTCCGTTACCAACGTTGCCTCGGCGAATTGTCCGATCACGACCGCGCCGGCCATTGCGGCGACCCTCGCTTGCCCGCTCGTTGAATCGACCAACGGGGGCTCGATAAGTTACAGCGGCACGGTCCAGAATTCCGGCAATATCACTTTGACGAACATTGTCGTCACGGACAGCCAGGCGTCGCCCGCCACGGTTTTGACGGTGGCCAGCCTGCTGCCGGGAGCCTCCGCAAATTTCACGGCCACTTTCACCGCGCCGATCAATACCTGCACGGTCAGCAGCACAGTGAATGTGAGCGCCAATAATACCTGTAATGGAACCGCGGTTTCCAATTCCGCTTCGGCCACCTGTTCGCTCGCGACGAGTCCCCGAATCGTTGTCACGCAGAATTGTTCCTTAACCCCGGTCAGCCCCGGCGGCGTGCTCAATTACAGCGGCAGCGTCAGCAACGCGGGCAATATCACCTTGACCAACATCGTGGTAACCAATGACCGCACGGGAGTGACCCCGGTCTTCACCTCCTCAATCCTCGTCCCCGGCGCCGTCACCAACTTCACCGGCAGCTATACGGTCCCGGTCGGTTCCGCTTGCTCCGTCACTTCGACGCTGACCGCGCGCGGCAATGATAATTGCTCGGGCAATGTGGTCACCAATGCGGCGTCCGCCACGTGTTCCGTCACCGGCACCCCGCTTGTTGCTGTGACTTTGAATTGTCCGGCCACGCCGGTCTTGACGGGCAATTCCATCACCTTCAGCGGCACCGTCAGTAATCCCGGCGACGTCGCGCTCGTCAACGTGACGGTTGTGGACAATCAGGTTTCGCCCAGCACCGTATTGAGTCTCCCGAGCCTCGCGCCGGGTGCTTCGGCTAATTTCACAGCCACCTTCATCTCGCCGGCCGACGCCTGCTCCGTATCGAGCACAGTAACCGCCCGCGGCAGCAATAGCTGCACCGTGAGCGTTGTCACCAACACGGCTACCGCGACCTGCACGCTGTTGACCGCGCCGCGTATCGTGGTCACGCAAAACTGCCCCCTTATCCCGGCGAGCCCGGGCGGCATCCTCACCTACAGCGGCACCATCAGCAATGCCGGCAACATCACGCTGACCAATATTACTTTGGCGAACAATCAACACGCGCCTGTTACGAACAGCGGTCCCATCAATTTTGGCACCATCGATACTGTGGCCGGCACAGTGGTGAATCGGTTTAATATCGGCACTAACTTCGATGGATTGACGTATGCCGGCGAAGATCACGGCTATGGCGCGACGGAATTCTATTTGATGCGCAAAGCCACGAGCGGCACATCGTTCTTTAATACCATCATCGCGAGCACCGGCAGCGTTACGGATCGCTTCGATGCCAGCACCCGGACCTTTAACGCGCTAACTTATGCCGCACCGGATGTGGGCTACGGCCCGCTCCTGTTCTACTACATCAGCCAGGATTCGTCCGGCATTTCGACCTTCGGCAGCATCACGCCGGGCGGCGCCGTGGGAGTTACCGCGGATCATTTCGTCCTCGGCAGCCACTTCGATGCTTTGACCTTCTCTGCCACCGATGTGGGTTACGGCGCCAACCTGTTCTATTACATCCGGCATGATGCCAGCGGCCTCTCGACGTTCGGAACCATCAATCCCGCGTTGCCCGGCACCGTTACCGATCGTTTCACCGTCGGATCCAATGTGGATGCGCTCGTATTTACAGCTTCCATTGCGCCGGGATACGGGGCAAACAACTTCTATTATCTGCGTCATGACGCGAATGGAGTTTCCACTTTGGGCACCATCTTTGTCACCGGCCTGACCACGGGCACGGTCACCGATCGGCTCAACGTCGGGACCAATGCCACGGAACTATCCTTCACCACCACGGACGTAGGCTTCGGGGCGAATTTGTTCTACGTTTTGCGTGGAGGTAGCAGCACCGCCGGGTCGGACACGCAGACTGTGCTTACGGTGCCGTCCCTGGCGCCGGGCGCTTCCACCAACTTCACCGGCAGCTATATCGTGCCGGGCACCAATACCTGCTCGGTCACCACGGTAATCAATGTCACCGCGGCGGACTTCTGCAGTGGAAACATGATTACCAATACCATCGTGAATACCTGCCCGCTCGCAACGACTCCGAGCATCGACGTCAGCCTGTTGTGCCCGGAAGGCGTGACTGCGCCGGGCGGACTGATCACCTACAGCGGCTCGGTCAGTAATTCCGGCAACGTCACGTTGAATGGTGTGACGGTCGTCGACAACCAGGCCTCGCCGGCGACGGTATTGACCGTGCCCAGCCTCGCGCCGGGAGCAACGGCGAATTTCACGGCCAGCTTCACTGCGCCGCTTAATGTTTGTTCCGTCACCAGCACGGTGGTTGCGCGCGGCACCAACGCCTGCAATCTGCAGGGCGTGACAAACAGCGCCAGCGCAACGTGTTCGCTCGGCACGGCCCCGAGCATTGCCATCACCGAGAATTGTCCGGCCATCCCAACCAGCCCGGGCGGCACGCTTATCTTCAGCGGCACGGTTCGCAATACCGGCAACATTACCTTGACCAACGTCGTCGTGAGAAGCGACCGCACGGGCGGCACACTGCTCCTCGTCGTGCCTTCACTGACGGCGGGTTCCACAGCCAACTATACCGGCAGCTATTCCGTTCCGTTGGACAACGCCTGTTCCAGCGCTTCAGTCGTCACTGCCACCGGCAACGATATTTGCGCCGGCTCCGCAGTTACCAACACAGCGACCGTTACCTGCCCGATTATAGGCTCGCCCGCTCTGGTGGTGACGCAAACCTGCCCGGCTATCCAGGTGGCCCCGGGTTCGCTGTTGACCTTCAGCGGCATCGTGAGCAATGCCGGCAACGTCACGCTCACCAATGTCGTCGTCACCGATGATCGTGTCGGCGCGACTCCGCTCTTGACCATCCCCAGTCTTGCTCCGCGAGGCACCGCAAACTTCACCGGCACGTACCTCACGCACAAGGATTGTTGCGTGGATTCGAGTACGGTGACTGCCAGCGGCAGCGATTGCAATGGCACCGTGGCCAGCGACACCGACACGCGCACCTGCACGTTGCTGACTCGCCCAGCCATTTTCGTGACCCGAGTCTGCGCGCCCGAAATGTCGAACCCAGTCGGGCCGGGCGACACCATGACCTATAGCGGCATCGTCAGTAACTCGGGCGATATCACGCTCGTGAGCGTCACCATTGTGGCGAACACACCCACAAACAACACCCCCGTCTTCGGCCCCATTACCCTGGCCGCGGGTGAATTCGCGAGCTATACGACCTCCTTCGTCATCCCGGCGGATTTCTGCGGCATGACCACGGTGACCGCGCGCGGCCTCGACATTTGCACTCGCTTGCCCGTGACGACCAATACGACCTCAAGTTGCCCCGTTACGACCACGCCGGGTATTGCCGTGACAAAGGTTTGTCCCGCGCTGCCGACACCTCCGGGTGGAATGGTGGTCTTTACCGGCAACGTCCGAAACACGGGTAATGTCACCTTGACGAATGTTTATGTCGTCAACGACCAGCCCACGAATAATACGCCGGTCATCGGGCCCATCACTCTCACTCCGGGCGCCTCCACCAGTTTCAGCGGAAGCTACAAAGCCTGTCCGAAGGATTGCTGTGAAATCGTGGACACCTTGAGTGCCCAGGGCCAGGATCGCTGCTCCGGAACACTGATCGCTGCCACAACGACCCAGGTGTGTCCCTTGCTCACCTCGCCGCGCCTGCTCGTGATCGAGCATTGCCCGAACACCCCCGTTGCGGTGGGCGGCCTGTATCAATACACCGGCTCGGTAACCAACACTGGCAATATCGTGCTGACCAATGTGTTTGTGGTCAGCAGCCAGCCGGCGGCCAACACGGTTCTGCTCGGGCCGATTGAACTCGCGCCCGGCGAGTCGGAAACCTTCAGCGGCAGCTTTACGCTGGCTGTGAGCAATCCGAATCTCGTCGTCACCGCCAGCGCCCAGGATGTTTGCCAGGCGCGCGCAATTACCGCGTCGGCTGATTGTTCAGGACCGATCGGCCAGACCAACTCGTCCGGCACGAATGTCTTCACCCCGGTGGCGGGGACCTTCAACGGCCTGTTCTTCCAATCGGATGGCGTGCACGTTGGCAGCTCGGGAAGCTTCAGCCTGATCATGACCGCGGCCGGCAACTACAAGGCCACCATCATGAACAAGGGCAAGAAGTACTCCATGACCGGCGCATTCAATTCGGACGGCCAGGCGATGAATATCGTTCCTCGTAGTGGCGCGACCTCCCTCACCATAAATTGGCAGGGCAGTCTTATTGATTCGGATTACCTCTCCGGCACTGTCACGGACGGCGCGGATGTCGCACAGTTGGATGGCGGCCGCAATGTCTTCAACGCCGGGAACCAGGCGCCGCAAGCCGGCCATTACACATTGATCATTCCCGGCACTGATGCCGCGATCAATTCACCTGCCGGCGATGGTTACGGCACGATGACCGTTAATAGCGCAGGCTTGGTAACCCTCAAAGGATTACTCGCGGATAATTCAGTGATCACGTCCAAGGCCACCCTGTCCAAACAAGGTGAATGGCCGGTCTACGTGTCACTCTACAACAACACCGGGCTGCTCATTGGCTGGATGAAGTTCGTGGACGACGGCACCAACGACATCTCCGGCACGATGCGCTGGCTCAAGCCGAACATTCCCACGAGCAAGCTCTACCAACCCGGCTTCGAAGTGGATAGTGACGCGGTCGGTTCTCACTATGCCGCTCCGGCTGGCAGCGCCAGTATGTTGCAAATCACCGACGGAGTTGTCCTGCTCACTGGCGGCAATCTGCCGGACAGCTCGAACAACGTCACCTTCGGCCCGAGCAGCCAATTCGTGAATCATGGGACCAACACGCTCAAATTGACCTTCAAGGCCGCCACCGGGGCATTCAGCGGCACGTTCAAGGAAACGGGCACACCCACGACGTTCGTGCTCAAAGGAGCCGTGTTGCAACGACAAAACACCGGATCGGGCTTTGCGCCCGGCACCAACCAAAGCGGCCATCTGCTGTTTGAAGCCGCTCCGTAATTAAAACCATTCAGCGGCCCAGCCGAAGAAAAGTTTCTTCGGCTGGGTTCGCGTAAAGCGCAGAAACAAAAAAGCATTTATGAAAGTATCAGTGATGAAAACAATTCGGTTGATGGCTCCTTTGCTGGTGGGCGCGCTGTGCGTCGCCGCGCAATCCGCCGAGGCTCCTAAAATCCAGTTTGAACAAACGGTTTATAATTTCGGCAAAACTTCAATCGTTGAAACTGTTTCCGGCACGTTCAAATTTAAGAACACCGGCGATGCCGTTCTCAAACTCGAAGCCCCCAAACCTTCCTGCGGTTGCACGGTGGCGAGTTTCAAATCCGACACGCTCCAACCGGGCGAAACGGGCGAGTTGGCGTTTACCGTGACTCTGGGGACGACCCGGGCAAACATGGAAAAACACATCGCGGTGAAGTCGAACGACCCGAAGACACCCGAAGTCTCGCTTAGCATCCTGGTGGATTACACGCCGCTCTACGAATTGAACCCCACGACTCTAGCTCCCAGCCTGGCGTTCGGTGTCAGCCAAACCGAACAAACTGCGACTCTCACCCGCACGGATGGGAAGCCGCTTAAGGCCCTGAAGTTCGCCCCCTCCAAGGCTTGGATCACCGCCCGCGTGGAGCCTTCGGCGCCGGCCGATGAAGCCAGCGCACGCATTCACATCGAACTTCAACGGGATGGGTCTCCGCGTCATTTCAATGAATCCATTCAGGTGTACACGGTCGATCAAACGAACGTTCCGATTTCAACGATCTACCTTTACGGGGAGGTTCTTGGCGAAATTTCGGCCAATCCCGAATCGCTTTATTGGAGCGTGACCGACCCGCTGCCCCAAGCGACGGACCGGCCGGAAGCGCTCGTGAGGCGCCTCGTGACGATCACGTCCGCCGACGGCAAACCGTTTGAATTAAAAAATCCTCAGAGCACGATTCCTGGCATCCAGGTCGAACTCGTCCAGAAGGAAGGGGGCAAAAGTTATGACCTGATCGCAAAACTTGACGAACTACCCAGTCAAACCGTCGCCGGCAACTTGTCCTTCGACACTTCGGTGGCGGCGCAATCCCGGATGGAAGTGCCGGTCATCGTGAATATTTCAAAACAATAGAAGAACCGTGTCGCTAACAATCATTAAAAAAGAAAAAACTATGACAAAGAAATCCATACCTGCAGTAAAGACCCTGAAAACATTCGGATTGATGCTCGCTCTCGGCGTTCTGCCGATTGTTGTCGGCCTGACCGGCTGCACCACCGGCAGCCGCTACGAGCAAAGCACCGGCGAACGTATTGACGATCACGGCACTTCTTCCCGCGTGCGGGATGCGCTGGCCGCGGACACGCAATACAAATACGAATCGGTGAGCGTGGA
>Ga0070714_100004135_pt1 | contig 10910 bp, 9 predicted proteins | sample LARL83metaG_FD_65450 | JGI IMG/M metagenome (GOLD analysis project Ga0070714, IMG submission 65450) | Corn, switchgrass and miscanthus rhizosphere microbial communities from Kellogg Biological Station, Michigan, USA - LAR L8-3 metaG | ecosystem: Host-associated > Plants > Roots > Rhizosphere ... | reverse complement strand
CGGGACTGGTCGTGTTCCGCACCTGGCAGGACGGCGACGATGCAGACTCAGGGAAGTGGCTTTCGCAGATAGCCGTCGTGCCAAGCGGCGAGGACTTCCAGCCCGGCGCGGATGCGCGGCGTCTGTCCAGCCCGATTTCGTGACGGTCATCGTTGATGCGGTACCGTAACCGCGCCCCTCACGGCGCCGGCGTTCTTCCATCTGGGCTGCCATCTCGGCGCCGGAGGTGGCCGTCGATCCGCGCAACCCTCAGCTGGGCGCATATGCCTGCGCCAGGCGGCGGTCGAGGTCGGTGAGGGCGTCGGTGAAACAAGCCAGCGGTGCCTCGGCCACGCCCGCGCCCACCTGGCCGGTGCCCGCGCTGCGGTGCAGGATGCCGGTGGTCACCGCGGGCGAGGTGCCGAGTTCGGCCACCTTCCGGACATCCACTCCCAGTGGCGTGCCCACGTTGCCCAGCACCGGGATCTTGAACCGGGTCGACCGCCCGGCACACACGGCGGCCAGCCGCTCGGTGAGTTCGGCTGCGGCGCTCATCGACCCGCCAAGCAGTTGCGCGACCGCCGGCGATCCGGCCGCGGCCGCCGCGCCGAGGCCGCACAGTTCAAGCACCGCGCTGTCACCGATGTCCCTGGCGCCGTCGTCCGGGCCCCGCCCCGGGTGATAGAGAGCGTGACCAACCTCGGGCGCCTCGGCGATGAACCACTGCGGCGAGCCGGCCAGCCGGACGCCGAACGTGGTCCCGTTGCGGGACATGCTGGTGACGATCGAGGAATCCGGCACGGCGGCCGCCCACTCGGTGAGCGACCTGGCCGCGGCCATCGCCAGGGTCAGGAAGAACAGGTGGTTGGCGGACAGGAAGCTGGCGAAGGCGGCCGTCTGCCTGCCGCCGGTCCCAGCCAGGCACGGGAGCCACTCCTTGATCAGCAGGTTCGTCGCGGCCTGCGTCCTGACATGGACGTCGTCGCCCATGGTGACCGCCTGCGCGGCGATGGCCAGCACGTCGACCGGGCCGCTGCGGCGCAGCACGTCCGCGATCACCGGGGCGGCGACCTCACGCAGGAACACCAGCCGGGCGATGGACGCATCGGTGGCGCAGCCGAACCAGGCCACCTCGCCGGGCCCCTGCGAGATCGGCGCGAAGGCCGTGGTCCCGCCCGCCTCGTTGGCCACCACGTACAACGGGGCGCCTGGCCCGAGTGCCGTGGCCATCGGCACCACCACCCGGTGCGCGTTCGCCGGGCTGAGACCGATCCGCTCGCTGCCCAGCAACTCATCGGCCTCGGCGGGGGTGGCGGCCCAGCCCTCCGCCACGGCAGCCGCCTGCATGGACCTGCGGAGCGGATCCGGGGCCAGTGCGTAGCGCACGGCCGGGCCGCAGTGCAGCAGCACCCGTCCCGCCAGCCCCGGCGCGGCCTCGCCCACCGTGGTGACGCCGGTCAGCATCGGCACCCCGCTGTCCAGCCTGCGGAGCACCTCGGCGTTGGCCGCCTCGATGCGCTCGCTGTGCTGGCCATACAGCCTGCCGAGGGCTGCCACGAGCGCCGGCTGGCCGCCTGCCGGGACCCGCCAGTCGACCGAGATCACCGGTGCGCCCTGGCTGGCCACCGCGTCGGCGAACAGCGGCAGTCCCACGTTGACCACGCTCACGTCCTGCGGCAGTGCGGTGCTAGCTGGCTGCGTCATGGATTCCTCCGCTCCTGCGTGTGCCCGGACTGCCGGGCACTGCCCCCGCGATGTCGAGGAACTCGGCGTCGGAGACCGCCGCCACGCACTTGCGCGCGGTGGCGACCAGCGCCTCCTCCGCGGCCAGGTAGGCCGCCAGCCAGCCGTGCGCCTGCCCGGCCAGCGCGGCCGCCCGGTCGGTCACGTCCCCGGCCATCCTGGTGACCTCCGCGGGCGCGGCGCCTCCGAGGGAGGTGCGGCTGGCCACGATGTGGCCCGGGTCCAGCACGGTGGACAGGTCACGCCCGGCCAGCCCCAGCGGCTTGCCGGTCAGCGCGGCCGCCGCCGCGTCCAGCAGGTCACCGTCGACGTCGATGCCGCGCAGCCGCCGTGCGCTCGCCTCGCGCACCGCGCGGCCGACCACCCGGTACGCGGTCCGGTAGTCCACCCCGCAGTCCTGCATGACGAACTCGGCCAGGTCGGTGGCCTGGGAGAAGCCGGCTTCCAGCACGGCCGCCATGCGGGCGGAGTTCACCGTGAGCGTGCGCACCACGCCCGCGGTCAGCTCGGTGGTCCGCAGCGCCAGGCCGAGGGCCCGTGGCACCTCCCCGTAGGCGAAGATCAGGTTGTCGCTGCGGGCCGACGGGGTCTTGGCGACGGCCAGCAGCCCGGTGAGCCGGCCGATCAGCGTCCCGGCCGCGCCGCGGATGATCGAGAGCGCGTAGGGATTGCGCTTGTTCGGCATAAGCACGCTCGCCCGGCTGTAGCCGTCGGCCAGGGTCACGTAGTCGAACTCCTGGCTCGCCCAGATCTCCAGGTCCTCGGCCAGCTCGGACTGCGTGACCACCAGGCCAGCGGCCGCGCTGACCATGTCGAACAGCCCGTCGGTCTGCCACATGGCGTCCCTGGTGTGCTCGGCGATGCTACGGAAGCCCAGCAGGGCCGCGACGTGCCCGCGGTCGGAACGCAGCCTGGTGCCGTTCACGCACCCCGCCCCGCCCGGGCTGGCGTCGGTCCACTCCAGCGCCTCACTCAGCCGCCGCCCGGCCCGCAGCACCGGGTAGGCGAACGAAAGCACGTAGTGCCCGAAGGTGGATGGCTGTGCGTGCTGCAGGTAGGTCTGGTCGGCCATCAGCGTGGTGGCGTGCGCCCGGGCCTGCCCGGCGATGTCGGCGGCCAGGCCGGCGGCGGCCTCGATAAGGCGGGCGAGATCGTCCCGCAGCCGCAGCCGGAACGCGATCCGGATCGCCTCCCGCCGGGGGCGCCCGGCGTGCAGCCAGCCGGCCACGTCGCCGGCCCGCTCGGCGAAATACTTCTCCCTGGAGTTGTACGGCTCGCCGTTGGCCGGGTCGTAGGGGAACTCGCTGGCCGGGATGGCCATCGCGTCGAGCACCAGGGCCAGCATGCGGCGTGCGGCGGCCGGCGGGATCACGCCCGCAGAGCCGAGGTCCAGCAGGTGCGCGAGGTCGGCGAGGTTGATCCCATGGTGCAGCACCGGGGCGTCGGCGTTCTCCAGCGCGAAGCCCGCCGCGATCAGCTCGGCGGACGGGGGCCCGGACGGCGGCCCGGCCGCCGGGCCGGGCGGCGTGGCGGCCGTCACCGCGCCGCTCCCTGCGCCTCGGCCACCACGTCAAGCATGCCGCCGGTGTGCCAGAACACCACGGCGCCGGCGCCCCGCTGGCGTGCCACCAGCGAGAGCGCCTTGGCCGTATAGACGGGATCGGTCATCAGCCCCTCGGCCCGCAGCGCCTGCGCCGCCGCGGCGGTGCCCTCGGGCGACGCCAGGCCGTGCCCGGGCCCGCGCACGTCGGTGATCTCGACGTCGGCAGCGGTGACGCTGGCGTCAACCGCGAGCAGCGCGAGGCAGTCCGCGGCCAGGCCGAGCACCCGGCGGGACATCTCCGTGCCCGGCCGGCTGACCGACGCGCCCGCCAGTGCCCAGGGCCGGCCGAGTGCCGCGTTGCCGGCGACCAGGCCGGCGAGCGTGCCTCCGGACCCTACGGCGGCCACGACCCGCGCGGTGTGGATGCCGTGATCGGCAAGCTGCCTGGCCAGCTCGGATGTGGCAAGGAAATACCCGACCGCGCCCAGCGCGGAGGCCCCGCCGCGCGGGATCAGGTACGGGCGCCGCCCGGCCGCAGTGAGCCCATCTGCCGCCAGCGGGAGCGCGCGGTCCACGCTGGCGCGGTCGGCGTCGTGGGTCCAGCTCACGGTGGCGCCCCAGGCGAGGGCCAGGGACAGGGCGGGCCCCGGCGGCACCGGCTCGCCGGCCAGCACCAGGTGGCAGTCCATGCCCCCGCTGCGTGCGGCGGCAGCCGTGGCCGCGCAGAAGTTCGAGGCAGATGCCCCGCCGGTGACCAGCGTGTCCGCTCCCTTGCCAAGGGCCCCGGCGAGGAGGAACTCCAGTGGGCGGGCCTTGTTCCCCGCGAAGGCGAAGCCGGTGAGGTCGTCGCGCTTGACGAACAGGCTGCGCAGGCCGAGGGCATTGGCCAGCCGGGGCGCGGCCAGGAGCGGGGTCGGCAGCACCGCGAGCTGGGTCCTCGGCGGCAGGCTGAGCGGGACCCCGGCCAGGCCGCGCCTTCCGGCGGTCATGGCCAGTCCGGGCGTTCCGCCGCCCGCGCGGCCTGGGCCCGGGCAATCACCAGGTCCGTCATCTCCGCACACGCACCGGAGTCCGGCCGCGTGGCGAGCTCGGCCGCCTGCTCCGGCGTGAACAGCCCGGCGTCCACCAGCGCCTGTGCGGCGGTTACCCCGGAATCCGCCCCCGCCGTCAGCGCCGTGCCCAGTTCCGCCTGCGCGTGGTGCTTGCCGAGCCGCGGCGCCAGTGCCGCCAGCACCCGCTCGCTGGCGGAGTACCCGCCGTCCCGGTCCAGGTTCCGCGCCATCGCGGCGGGGTGCACCTCGAGCCCGCTCAGCAGCCCGATCGCGATGTCCAGGGCGGTGCTGGTGAACAGGCAGACCTCGGGCAGGGCTACCCACTCGGCCTTCCAGCCGCGGCCGTCCCGCTCATGCTGGGCGGCAACCCCCTCGGCCAGCACGGCGGCGTTCGCCCGCGCCAGCCGGGCCAGCGTGTCGAGGTGCTCGCTCGCCTCCGGGTTCCGCTTGTGCGGCATCGTGATGCTGCCGACCGTGCCCGCGGCGGCGGGCTCGGCAAGCTCACCGATCTCCGGCCGCTGCAGTTCGTAGACCTCGCCGCCGATCCGGGCGAGTGTCCCGCAGACCAGCACAAGCACCTGGCCGAACTCCGCGATCCTGTCCCTGGACGACAGCCAGGAGATGCCCGGGTCGGCCAGGCCGAGCTCGGCGCAGAACCTGGCCCGCACCTGCAGGCCGAGTTCGCCGTAGTAGACCAGGCTGCCGGTGCCACCGCCGAGCTGGCCGGCCAGCCAGCGGGAGGCGCCCTGCGCCAGCCGGTCAAGGTGGCGCCGGATCTCGTCGGCCCAGGACGCGGCCTTCCAGCCGAAGGTCACCGGACTGCCGGTCTGGCCGTGGGTGCGGCCGGCCATGACCGTGGACCGGTGCCGGGCGGCCAGGTCGAGCAGCAGTTCCTCGATCCGCCTGAGGTCCCGCCAGGCAAGCGCGCCGATGCCGCGCAGTGCCAGCGCGGTGGCGGTGTCGGTGATGTCCTGCACGGTCGCGCCGACGTAGACGTACTCGCCGGCGTCCCCGGGCAGCGCCGCTCGCAGCGCCCGGATCAGGCCGAGCATGGAGTGCGAGGTCAGCCTGGTCTGCTCCGCCGCGTAACCGATATCGACCAGGCCGGGGCGGGCGTGCTCGGTGATGAGCGCGGCCGCGGGAGCCGGGATCAGCCCGGCTGCCGCCTGGGCCCGGGCCAGGGCGGCGAGCACCTCCAGCCATCCCGCCAGCCGGCCCTCCGCGCCGAGGATGGCCCGCGCCTCGGCGGTGCCCCACAGATGTGCGTAAAGTGCCGAGTCGGCGACCCGCGTGCCAGCGTTCATGGGTGCGCCAGGTGGTCCGCCGCCAGGGCCAGTTGCAGGCCCTCCTTGACCTGGGCGAAGGTGGCCCCCCAGGGCACCACCACGCGGTCGCCGTCGATGCTTACCCGGTCCTCGAACAGGCAGCATTTGGTTACCACGGGCCCAGGCCGGCCAGCGAGACGCCCGCTGGCCAGGGAGCGGGGGCACATGTCCACCATGTCGACCTCGCCTGAGTAGAAGAAGTCATGGATGGCGCGGGAGCGGGCGCACCCCACCAGGGTCCACGGCCTGCGGGCGGGAACCTCGTCGAGGTAGGAGACGCCAGCGCCGTCCGCGCCAGGTTCCCCGATGGCAAGGCCACCGGCGCCGGAACCGCCCGCGCGGCACGGGAACAGGTAGTGGCCGGACGGCCGACTGGCCGCCAGGTCAGCCAGGTCCACCAGGTCAGGGACCAGTTCCACCGGGGGCAGGTCCTCGGCCAGGTCGAGCACCCGGGCAAGCTGGTCCACCAGCTTCGCCGGGCGGGGCGGCACCACCTCGAGCACGGTGACCCGTACCGGGGCCGGGTCGGCGATGAAGCTGACGTGCCCGTAGCGGCCACGCACGATCACGCACCTGGCCTGGGGCGCCTGCGCGGCCGCCACCCGGGCGAGCTGTGACGGGATGGCCGTGTCCGCCTCCGGCGCGTCCACGAACGCCGTCTCCCCCGCCGCCGCGACCAGCCGCACCGCGGTGATGGGGGAAAACAGGGGCTGCTCCGACTCCTTGCTGACCTCAAGCACCGCGCTGTGCTGGCCATGGCGGACGACCAGGTAGCGGGTGCGCCGGTAAGCAGGCCGACCGGTCAGGTAGGCACGCAGGCCGGGCTCGTCCAACGGCACCGGCACAGCGGCGACGCTGACGTTGCGGTACTGGGACGGAACCAGGTTCACCGCTGGCACGGTCACAGCCCGCGCGCGGGCACCGGGCTGGGCGAGGAGGCCGCGAACGTGTCCGCGCGCAGGGACAGGCGCAGCGTCTCAAGGCCGAGCGCATCGGCGGGCGCCACGTTGGCCAGGTTGACGTCGGCACCGAACGCGGCGACGAACCAGGCCTGCTGGCTCTCCCTCGGCGCCTCGAAAACGATCAGGCCCGGGTCCACCTCCGCGGCCAGCGCGGCGACGATGTCTTCACGCACCGCGCCGGAGGGGTGATAGAGGCCGACGGTGCCGCTCGCCCTGCCCTCGGCAAGCACCCACGTCGCACCCGCCGCCAGATCGTCGGCAACGGCTGCCGCCCACTGCTCCGGCAGCATCCGCACGGCGGGGTCCTTGGGGCCCACCTCGGACAGGACGATGAACTGGCGGGCCGCTTCGCCGATCAGGTCCCGCTTCTGCGCCGGTGTCATGGGCACGGTGCCCGCCGAGACCTCCACGCACGGGAACCCGCAGGCGCGGGCCCAGTCGAGGAACGCCGTGGTCCGCCCCTGCGCCCAGGCGATCTCTGCCAGAGTCCCGCCGGGGCAGGCGAGCACCCGGTGCCGGGCCAGCAACTCCAGCTTGGCGGCCAGGTTCTGGTCGAGGTAGGAGATGCCCCAGCCGAACTTCCACACGTCCACGTACGCGCCAGCGGAGTCGAGCAGGTCGGTGCAGTACCCCAGTGGCAGGCCCCGGTCGAGCACGTGAGTGATCCCGGTGCCGCGCGGCTTGACCGTGCGGGAAGGCAGGTCAAGGAACCCAGGGCCAACCATAATCGCTATAATAGATATCCCTACACTTTAGTGCAAGAATGGCCCGCCCCCGGCAGCAGGCCGCCACCCTGCTCCGTGGGCGCTGAGGGGGTAGGCATGGCCGAGGACATCGGCGCCCTTATCGAGGCCGTGCGGGCGCACCCCGGCGTCCGGGGCAAGGCGGCGATCGGGCTCGTCCGCGAGGTGTTCGGCGACTCCGACTGGCGGGCGGGACCAGGGGACGACGGCGCCATCGTTATGCATGAAGGCACCGCACTGGTGGTCGGCGGGGAAGCTATTCTGCCTGCCTTCGTGGCCGCCGACCCTTATGGGGCAGGTGTCGCCGCGGTCACCACCAACGTCAACGACCTGGCGGCCATGGGCGCCTGGCCGCTGGCCCTTGTCGACACGGTGACCGGGCAGCGGGAAGTGGTCCGGCCCGTGCTCGAGGGAATGCGGTGGGCGGCCGGACTGTACGACGTGCCCGTGGTCGGCGGTCACCTGACCAGCACCGCAGGACCGCCCAGCCTGTCCGCGTTCGGGCTGGGCCGGGCGGACCGGCCGCTGTCCGCCCGTGCGGCGGCGCCCGGCCAGTCCCTGGTCGTCGCGGCGTGCCTCGACGGGCGGATGCGCGAGGACTTCCCGTTCTTTCCGTCCTTCGACGAGCGAGGCGACCGGCTGGCCGGCGACGTGCGCCTGCTTGCCGAGGGCGCGTCCGCGGGCTGGGTGGCCGCAGCCAAGGACGTCAGCATGGCCGGGCTGGTCGGGTCGCTGGCGATGCTGCTCGAATGCAACGGGCTCGGGGCCACGCTGGACCTGGATGCGCTGCCAGTCCCGGCCGGGGTCACGCTGCGCGAATGGTTGCTCTGCTTCCCCTGCTTCGCCTTCCTGCTGTGCGTGCCCCGGGGCGCCGAGGGCGAGTGCCTGCGCAGCTTTGCCGGGCGCGGCCTGGCCGCGGCGGTCTGCGGTGCCCTCGACGACACCGGCGAGCTTCGGGTCTGCCAGGACGGCCGCAGTGGCGTCGCGTTCGACCTGCGCCGCGAGTCGGTGACCGGCCTGGCGACACCTGCCACCGCCGGCCGGGCGCTGGCCTGACCCGGTTACCTTCAGCGCGGCACCCGCGTGAGGTCGATCAACATGCGCTGATGCGGGATCCCCGCGTAGGGCGCCAGCTCGCCTGCCCGCTGCCAGCCGAGCCACTCGAAGAAGGGGACGTTGCCCGGCTGGATGTAGGCCTCCATGCGGGTCCCGCCGCGCCGTGCCGCGGTGCTGACGGCGAACCGCACCAGTGGCGCGCCCAGGCCCAGGCGCCGGGACCCGGGCAGCACCGCGAGCCGGTCGCCCTGCCACAGCCCGGGTGCGGCCAGCGGGTAGAGCCGGACCGTGCCGCAGACGTCATCGCCGGCAAGACCGATGACGTGGACAGTGGCCGGATCGGCGTCATGGCCGTCCCGGTCGTCACCGTGCCCGCCGCCGGGTGCGGGGAAGAGCCGTTGCTCGCGCACGAACACCTGGTACCGGATCCGGAAGTGGGCCTCGCGCTCCCACTCCGCGCGCACCGCCCGGCACGACAGCGGGGCGGCGCCCGCCGCGCCGGAAACGCTAACCGTTGGTGATGAGCGGGAGGTAGGTGCGGCCACCGTTGTCACCGTTGTTCTCGAGGAGGCTCATCGCGGAGCATGCCTGGCACCGGGCGCAGCCCGCGGCCACCCCGCGAGCGCCGAGCCCGCGGGCGGCCAGATAGGGCACCACCCGCCGGTACACCGACTCGCAGTATTCCGGCGGCGGGGGCGGGAGGTCTTCCATCAGGCTGCCCATGGTCGGCCGCAGCGGCACCACGAACGGATAGACGCCCATGTCGATGGCGCGCTGGCAGCCCGCCACGGTGAGGGCGGGATCCTCGCCCATGCCGAGGATCACGTAGGTGCTCACCTGGCCCGCGCCGAAGGCGGCCACCGCGCGCTCCCAGGCGCGGAAGTAGCCCTCGATCCCGGTCCGCGCCTTCGCCGGGGCGACCCGGGCAAGCACCGCAGGATCGAAGCTCTCCACGTGGATGCCGACTGAGCCGATCCCGAGCCCGGCGACCTGGTCGATCACATCCAGGTCCCGCGGGGGCTCGAACTGTACCTCGACCGGCAGGCCGGAGGCCTCCCGGATCGCTTGACCACACCTGGCCACGTACAGCGCGCCCTTGTCCGGGGTGGCGGTGGTTCCCGTGGTGAGCGTGGCGTCCACCGCACCGTCGAGCTCCCGGGCCGCGACGGCGACCTCGGCCAGCATCTCCGGGGTCTTCTTGGCGATCGTCCGCCCGTTCGCCAGGGTCACCCCGATCCCGCAGAACGTGCACTGGTCGGAGTTGCCCCAGTAGGCACAGGTCTGGATGACCGTGCTGGCCAGCGAGTCCAGGTGCAGCAGGGCGATCTTCCAGTAGGGGATGCCATCGGAGGTTTCCAGGTCGTAGTAGCGGGGGCGCTGGAAGGGCTGGGCCCCGGCCAGCCGCTCGCCGTCGCGGTAGACGCCCCACCCGTCATCCTCGGCCCGCAGCACATACGGGGACGCCTGCGCGTAGTCGGCGGATGTGGGCACGGTGGCGGCCACGCCGTCGATCCAGAGCATGCCCGCATCGGCGGGCCCTGCCCCGCCCTGACGGCTTTCCATGGGCACCTCGACCCGCAGCCCATGCCCCTGGAGTTCGGCTATCAGATGTGCCAGCCGGCCGCCCGCGTCCGGCCGGGCCGTGACCGTGGTTTCCGCCATGGTCCCCTCCCTCGCCGTTTGGCGCCGCCGCCCCGGCCTGTTTGATGCGATACGGACGTTCACCATCCTTGATAAACCTTGGCAACCGCCCAGGGCAAGTCCTGACGCATACTTCGGCAGCCCGGCCCGGGTTCGGCTACGAGGTCAGGCACGTGCGCGTGGGCCTCATCCGGACGTGGCGATCTGGTCGCGGGCCTGCTGGAGCGCCTGCGCGAGCGCCGCCTCACCGCCGTAGCTGCCCAGCTCCGCCCCGGCTGACAGCCCGCCGGTATCCAGGTCGACCTGCGCCGCGTCGAGCCGGTGCACCGCGTTGATCAGGGTCTCGTCGGGCTCGATGGAGATGATGACCGCCCTGCCGCTGGGGACATGGGCCTCGACGCGCTGGTAGGGGACGAACGGCGCACGCGCCGGATCCCCGCTCTCTTCCACCACGGCCCAGTCCAGGCCCTGGTCCCTGGCCCGGGCCAGCGCCGCAAGCCGCCGCCGGGCGGCCCCCATGGTCACGATCTCCCGGTAGCGCATGGCGCAGGCCGCGGCCGCGACCAGGTCCGGCCCGACGCCGGGGCACGGTTCGGTGACCAGGTCCGCGCCCCGTTCGTGTGCGGCCAGCAGCGCGGGCAGGTCCGGGCAGGTGTCGCGCAACCGGGCGGCCAGATCCGCGACCACGCGCAGGGCGCGCTGGTAGACCTCCGGGCGGGCCATCACCAGCGGGAAGATCTTCGCCTCGGCCTGATCCCAGGACCGGAGCACCGCGAGGGGCACCTGTGTGGCTGTGGGCGGCTGCTCCGGGGCGCCGGCCGCCGCGGTCACGGGTGCCGCGCCGGGCCTTTCCGCCGCCGCGCCGG
>Ga0070714_100004134_pt1 | contig 10911 bp, 9 predicted proteins | sample LARL83metaG_FD_65450 | JGI IMG/M metagenome (GOLD analysis project Ga0070714, IMG submission 65450) | Corn, switchgrass and miscanthus rhizosphere microbial communities from Kellogg Biological Station, Michigan, USA - LAR L8-3 metaG | ecosystem: Host-associated > Plants > Roots > Rhizosphere ... | reverse complement strand
TTTGAATGCCGCTGCGTCGCCCTGCTTGGCCCGCTCAATGGCCTCAGCTTCAGTTAACTTTTCGCCTTGTTGTTTTCGCGCGTCGGTCAAGTTGCCTTTTCCGGCCGCTATCGGTGTGATGCGGCGTAAACCTCTTTTCGTTGTACTGCTTGCAAGGACTGGAAGGGCTCAGAAGTTACCCTGGTTTGCTTCCAAAAAACGTAAGAAACTGCTGATTTCTGTATCCTCGGTCGAAGCCTAATGGGTAAAGAAGCGTTGCGTCAAATGTCCCACCCTGCAGGACGCTTGTAATCCCGTTTTCTATACACGCCGAACCGGTCCCGGATACTCCGCCAACTGAGCATCGGTCGTAAGCAGTGCCACGCCCTCCACGACCGCTTGCGCCACCAGAATCCTGTCAAACGGATCTTTGTGGATGGCGGGCAGCGTATCGAGAACTACGACATGGTCGCTATGGATTTGCAACTCCCCGTACCCATTGTCCAGAAGCCCGCGGCGCAGCAGCCGGGGATCCGCTTTGAAATCCTTCCGCCCGAGCCCACGCTTGATGGACACTTCCCACAAGCTCGCCGCGCTGAAAAGTAGCTCGTTGTCGGGATCGTTGATGAGATTACGGGCTTCTTTCGACAGTCGACCGGGTTCGGCCGCAGCCCAAAGCAGAAGATGGGTATCGAGAAGCAGCTTCATGCACCGCCGCCGAATATCTTCTCGATTTCTTCTTCGCCCATCCTGTCGAAGTCATCGGGCACCGAGATCTGGCCCGCCAAGAACCCGAGCCGCTTCACCTGGGCACCAGTGGGCGTATTCAGAGCGATCACTTTAACCATCGGCTTTCCGGCCTTGGCGATCACGAACGACTCCCCATTCGACGCCTCGTCGACCAGCTTCGAGAGATGGGTTTTCGCTTGATGGATATTGACAGTTTTCATAGACTAAGTCTAGTTAGTCTAGTCTATATGGCCAAACCGCTGGAATGCAAGACTCCTTCATGTGATGCACGACAGCCGGCTTTTTAGCCATTCGCCTTTAGCTCTTAGCTAGAGCGGTTTATGGAGGTCCAAGCTTAAGGGCTAAGAGCTGGACAGTGCCTCAGGAGACTCCCGCCATCAGCTTTTTGGTCGGACGGATCAGCAGCGCCAGCAGGATCGCTGCAATAAATGGAATTACCGCGCTGATCCCAAACAGCTTCGGGAGCGGCATGGAGCTGAAATAGGATCCCGCCTTCCCCGCCAGCCACTCGCCAATGCTGGTCGAAAGGAACCATATCCCCATGGCGAATCCGGCCGCACGCGCCGGCGCCAGCTTGGTGAAGGCGCTTAGCCCTACCGGGCTCAGGCACATTTCCCCAACCACGCCCAGGAAGTAACAGGTATTCAGCCAATTGGGTGACACTCCCATGCGATGCGACGGCGGCACCAGCACCAGAAAACTCAGGCCGATGAATACCAGCGCGATCGAAAACTTAGCTGTACTTGATGGTTGCCGGTCTCCCAACTTGATCCACAGCCAAGCAAAGAACGGTGCCAAAGGGAGCACAAAAAGCGGTTGTATCCATTGGAACCATCCAGCGGGAAACTCATAGCCAAACACGTGGCGATTGGTGTTGATATCGGCAAACAGGTTCAGCGACGACCCGGCCTGCTCGTACGCGCCCCAAAAGATCGCGGAGCCGATGGCCAGCACCAGCATCGCGCCGGCCCGTTTCCTCTCGATCGCCGACCAGCCCTTGCCGAAAATCATCCACCCAAAGACGGCAATAAAGATCACCGCCAGCGCGACTCCCAATCCGTTCGAAATCGACGCCGCCGTCAGCTGAATCCAGCCTTTCGAGTTCGAGAAGATCATGGCCGCGACGGCCATGACCACCAGCAGCGCAATCCCTCCCGCAAAGCGTTTCTGCCGCCTTTCCTTTTCCCTGTCGTCCAGAGGAGTCACGTGCAGCCCAGCCTCGCCCAGGTATTTTCCGGTTAGCAGGTATTGCACGATGCCAAGGATCATCCCCACGCCCGAGGTTGCAAAGGCGAGGTGCCAATTCACTTTCTCGCCCACCCAGCTCACCAGCAGCGGCGAAAACGCACCAATATTGATTCCGATGTAGAAAATCGAGAATCCCGAATCGCGCCGCCGATCTCCCTGCGGATAGAGCTGGCCCACCATGGTGCTGACGTTCGGTTTCAGCAGGCCAGTGCCGAGCATCAGGAAACCCAGTCCGGCAAAATACAGCGGTATTCCCGGACTGGCCAGGCAGAAGTCACCACAGGCGATCAGGATGCCGCCAATGAGCACCGCTTTGCGCTGGCCGACAATGCGGTCGGCAAACCAGCCGCCCGGCAGGGACATTAAATAAACCGCGGCGGTATAAAACGCATAGATGTTGCCCGCCTTGGCGTCGGTCATGCCCAGCGCCCCGGTCGCCACCGCATGCGTCATGTAGAGCATGAGCAGGGCGCGCGTTCCGTAGAAACTGTAGCGCTCCCACATCTCGGTGAAGAAAAGCGTGGCCAGCCCGCGCGGATGCCCGAAAAACCGCGTGTCGTACTGCGCGATGGAGTTGGTTGTGGTGGATGTGGCGTCTGCCATTGCGAGGAGTCCCTTTTCTGCCCCCGTGGAAGATAGCAGAAGGAAGGGCTTTTCGCACGTGGGCGACTCACGTCCTCGTCTTGCTTCCCTTAACTATCTATGCGTCATCCCGAAGGCCCGCGTTTTCTCCAGCGGGCCGAGGAGCCTGCCCTGAGCGACTGAGTGCAGCGAAGGAGTCGAATGGGATCTGGCGTGCTGGATCGGGAATGTTCATCCGTCACAGACAGCAGTCGCACGCTTTCGATACCGTGCGCATGTGCTCCACGCGAGAGATCCCTCGGTCGGCTGAAATACGCCGCCCTTCGGGATGACGCCGTCGGGGAAAAACGGAGGCCCCATGCGCAAGCCGAAGCGCTTCTACGTTTAGATCATGACCAATCGTTCGCGATCGCACGTGCTGTACACGGGAGTCACCGGCGGCCTCGTTCGCCGCGTCTTTCAGCACAAGAACAGGCTCATCGAAGAATCCCCAGCCGCGTCGCTGTGCCCGAACCGCCTACCTCGCGAAAGCGCCAACCAGGACTGCTCTAGGCTCCAGGGCGTCAGGCCGCGACGCCGAATATTTCTCCAAATCGACGCACCGAGCTCGCCAGGTCGAGGCGAAGTTCTGAAGAGGCCCACGCGCAACATCCATTCACCTTAACTTTCCCACGATTTCCCCAAGCGACGGCCGATCCTCGGGACACTCCGTCCGGATTCATGCGTCGATTCCCATATAGTTGACGAAGTCAATCATCTGTATGCTAGCATCAACTGTATCGCAGGAGGCGCACCATGGTGGAATCCGAGCTCAACAACGAGATAGGCGCGATCCGGGCGTTTAACCGCTTTTACACTCGCAAAATCGGCGTGTTGGATGGCATGGCGAGCAGCCCGTTCTCCCTGGCCGAGGCTCGGGTGCTTTACGAGCTCGCGCATCGCCGGCAGTGTACGGCGACCGACATCCGCAAGGAGCTTGGGCTGGATGCCGGATACATGAGCCGAATCCTGCGGAATTTCGAACGCAAGAAACTGGTGACGCGGGAGCGGTCGAACACCGACGAACGCCAGAGGTTTATCTCCCTAACAGCAAAGGGCCGCAAATCGTTTGCTCCGCTTGACGAGCGTTCCAATCGCGATGTGGCGGGAATGCTGGAAACGCTGTCGTCGACGGAGCGGCAAGAAGTGATTGGCGCAGTGCAGAAGCTCCGCCAGTTGCTGGGCGACCAGGCTGGAATAAAAACGGCCTATCTGCTGCGCCAACATGAGCCCGGTGATCTGGGCTGGGTCGTGTATCGACAGGCCATTCTTTACGCGGAAGAATACAGATGGGACGGAACCTACGAGGCACTCGCGGCGGAGATTGTGGCGCAGTTCATCAAGAACTTCGATCCGAAGCGGGAGCGGGCCTGGGTTGCGGAGAAGGACGGAAAACGAGTTGGCGCCGTGTTTGTCGCGAAGGAGTCGGATGAAGTCGCCAAACTGCGGCTTCTACATGTTGAAGCGGAAGCGCGCGGACTCGGCATTGGCAAGCGGCTTGTAGAGGAATGTATCCGCTTTGCCAGGCAGGCAGGGTATCAAAAGATGACACTGTGGACGCAGAGCATTCTTCATGCGGCGCGCCACATCTACAAACAGGCTGGATTCCAGGTTGTACGGGAACAAAAACACCACAGCTTTGGCAAAGACCTTATCGCCGAAACCTGGGAAATCGACCTAAGAACGACGCGTAACTAGACTGGCACGTCATGGATTGCGCATAGCGATAAATTTCGGACTGCTGAAAACCTACGCGAACGCCTGGTTCACGTTCTCGATGGCTTCATCGATTTCGGCGGTGTTCTTGTAGCCCACCGTCACGCAATCCACGCCCGCGTTGCGGAAGGCGAAGCGCATCGCCCTCTGTCGGTCTTCACGATTAAAGGTGCCTTCGCCGATCAGCTTCATCGAGATGACGCCCATTCCCTCTTTGCGAACTTCCTTGACGTGATCGATGACTTCCGGCACGTTGCCTAGACCTTCGGTCGCGTAGTCTTCGGCGTCCATGCGCGTGCCCTTGTGATTCATTCGGATCATGGCGATGTCGAGCCACTTATTTCCGGGGACTTTACGCAACGCTGGCAGACCGTGGACGGAAGCTCCGCGGCTCACGATCACTTTCTTCGATTCGGCTTCCTGGATTGCGTCCTGCCAGCGAGATGTGTCGGTTGGCCAGGTGCCGGTGTGTTGCCAATGCAGCAGCATGATGTCGAAGTACTCGGTGTTGGCGAGCTTGCGCAACTCGTCGAATTTTTCCTGCGGGTTGACGCCCTCGTGGAACGTGGTCACCTTGGACATCAGTTGGTAGCTGTCGCGGGGAATGCCCTTAAGAGCGATGCCGAGCATGCGGTGCATGTCACCGTAGGACTCAGCGGTCTCGAAGAAGCGGATGCCGTGGTCGTAAGCGTAGCGGACGAGGCGTGTGAAGCTGTCCTGCCCGATAGAGCGCTGCACCGCGCCGCTGAAGCTGCCGGTCCCGAAGGCTAGGCGAGTTACTTTTACGCCGGAGCGACCCAACGTGACATAGTCGGTCGCGGTTGCTTTGGATTCGGCGATGAGCGGAAAACTACCGGTGACGGCGAGGGTTCCGGCGGCGAGTCCGGTCTTGAGGAAATCACGGCGGGTGAAGTTGGACATGCGGTCCTCCACGAAGTCCCAATGCGCGAAATCTTACCAGAAGTTGTGAGGAGAAACTAAGGATTGGGCGAGGTGATAGTGCGCATTCCCCGTAACCCAGGGGCCGACCGTTCCTGGAATTCGCAAGAGCTGTGCACCTGGCACTGATGGTCTCGGACTGTGCTCTCACTGCGGCCCAGCTAGTCTGCTTGTGGGCTTGCGTTACGCGACCCTGGACTGACTAAACCGAGGTGGAAATACGGTGGATGGGGTGAGTTCTGAGCATTGAAACGCCTGTGCCACAAAGACTTAGGGCAGCTCTCGAATTTTCGTAAAAACTTCAACGAAAATCTTGCAGGTACAGCACCTCAAGTCGTAACATTCGCATCTGAGGGGTTTGTGGTGCGCCTGATCGTCATAGCCGCGCTGTGCGCCATCATTGTCGACGTCCTGTGGTTCCTCATCTTTACGCGATATAACCGTCGCAAGGGCGCCTTGGTGCTGCGGTGGGTAGAGGCTGCATGCTCCTCCCGCGGACGCCTGCTTCAGAGCCAATGGTTGAGCCGCAGCTGCCTGCAGGCTCAGTTGAACTTCGCTTCTCACTGGTTTGAAAATGCACGAGTTACGGTGCGTCTACTGCCGAGGCCTTTACTCGTGCAGTGGCTGGTCTGCCTATGGAAACGCCAGCGCGAGACAGTGACCTTCGAAGCAGATCTGGATGACTCACCGGGATTCAACCTCGAGATCTCTCGCCACCGTTGGTTGACGCAAAAGCCAAAAGAAATTTCAGAGCGAACCCGCAATTGGACGATTTCCAGGCCGGGTCCAGTTGTACTCACCACCCGCACCGAGTGGGCGGATGAACTCACACCCTTGGTCAATACGCTGATGACGAGCCGGGGACATAATCTACTTACGGTGCGATTCCGGCAGGAATCTCCGAACCTGACCGCTACCATTCCTCTGGACGCGCTCTCAGGTGAGGAAACAACCGCTTCGTTCCTGAGTGTGCTGCGCGATCTGGCAGCGGGGTCGTCGGCATCGCGCCATTAGGCTGTTTCGAATCTTCTCGGTTGCTCTGGTTACCCGCAATCGTGAGAGTCCGTTGTGGGCACGGACTTAGATTTCTTTCTGCGGTTCGGGCTCGATCAACGATCCGTCTCACCCGCGAGCTCACGAGGGCGTCTACGAACTCGGTCGTCCCTACAGGACTTTGAGCCTTTGTGCCGCTTGACCCAGGACCGTCCGTCCTGGGCTAAGTTCGATCGCCCCTGCGGGGCTGGCGTTGAGCGTGGCCTCATCCCGTCTCCCACTAATCGGAATGCGTTTCCTAACAGCCTCTCACGCCGCGGATTCTATTCTGGCGCCACTTGGGGGCTGGGGCCATGTCTTGTTTCGATCGACGAGTATCAGTTGCTTGCACCTGTTTCAAACCGATAGCCCACGCCGCGCACGGTGAGCAAGTGCTTTGGACGCGCGGGATTGTCTTCGAGGTAACGGCGGAGGCGAACGATGAAGTTGTCGATGGCGCGCGTGTCGGTGTCCTCCCGCAGTCCCCAAACTTCTTCGAGAATTGATTTGCGTGAGACTACGCGGCCCCGATTACGGACCAGATGTCGCAGCAGTTCGGACTCCATCAGCGTGAGGTGGGTTGTGCTGTTGCCAGTGCGCAATTCCAGGTTGCCGAAGTCAATGGTGCGTCCGGCAAAGGAGAAGGTGCCGAATTCGTTTTCGGCTGAGGTGGCCTGGTTGGGCGCGAGTGGTGGAGTTTTCGCGTGCGCAGCCGCAGCCTGGTGCATCCACTCACCTCGACGGAGCAGGCCCTGAAGGCGTGCCAGCAGAATCGGCAACTCAAACGGTTTGGCCAGATAATCGTCCGCGCCCGATGCAAATCCTTTGAGAACATCTTCAGGCCTGCCTCGCGCCGTAAGCATCAGGATGGGAATAAAATTCTTGGCCCCGCGGAGTTCCGCGGCTACCGCAAAGCCGTCTTTTCCCGGCAGCATGACATCCAGGATCATGGCGTCGAAAAGTTCCTTTTCCTTAAGCAGGAGATCGGTAGCGGTGTGGCCATCGCCCGCTACACGCACGGTATGTCCTTCGGCCTGGATATTGAAGCGCAATCCGTCAGCGAGGTGGGCTTCGTCTTCGACAATGAGGACGCGGCTCATGAATCGCTCCTCGGCAGTTCGAGAGTGACGGTGGTGCCCCGCCCTTCACCGGCACTTTCGGCAAATACTCTCCCCCGGTGACGCTTTGCGATGTTTCGTACCAGGAACAGACCGAGTCCAGTTCCCCGGACATGCGGGAGAGCGCGACCGGGCACACGATAAAAGCGCTTGAAGATGCTCTTGAGTTCTCCCGGTGGAATACCGACTCCGTGATCCTGCACGCTCAACGTGAGTTGACGTGCATTCCCTGAATTCAGCCGGACCGAGATGTCCACTTTGCTACCGGAATACTTGACGGCATTATCCAGGATGTTCGAAACCGCAGTGCGAAGTTCTTCCGGATCGCCGGAAACGATCGAGCCCGAACCGTTCAGTGTTGATTCAAAGCGAAGGGCATCAGGCTGCAGGTGATAGCTGGTGCGCGTACGTTCAACCGACTGTCCAACGATTTTTGCGAAGTCCACGTCGAGACGTTCGCCTTTATGAGCACCGGCGCGGCCCGCTTTTAAGACCTGCTCCACGGTGTTCATCAGGCGATCAGCATCATCGAGCATCAGCCGATAGAATTCACGGCGCTGCGGCTCGGGGACATCGCGGCGTTCGAGGGTCTGCAGGTACAAGCGAATCGACGCGATGGGTGTCTTCAGTTCGTGGGTGACGGAGTTAATGAAGCTGTCGTGCTGCTCGTTTCGCCGAATTTCGCGCACGAGGAAGCTGGTGTTCAGCACCAGGCCAGTGGCGATTGCGCCGAAGAAGAGCACGCCAAGAATGACTTTGACGTCGTGTTCCCAATTGAGGATGATCCACCCGAAGCCGACTGCAACCGAGGCAGCGGCGAGCAGTACCCCTAGGGTCAGGAAGAACGCGATTTTTGCGCGCCGGCTGATGCGCATTTCAGAATTGTAGCGCGGGGCACGGCATGAACCGCAGAGATCGCCGAGAACGCAGAGAAAACGAAAACTAGCCTGACGAAGGCGGGTGGATCCTGCGGTCGCCGCGAAATCGAACTAGCAACTGGAAACTTGAAACTAGACTGAGACCGGCTCGGGTTCAGGCGCGACCAGCTTCTCGCGGTCATGCTCGTTCAGCTCAGAGAGTTTCACGCGATAGACATGGCGAGCGAGGCCAAGCTTCTTTAGGGCCCAGATGCCGTACCAGTTCAGGTCAACCTCATACCACTTCAATCCGTGACGAGCCGAAACCGGATGGGCGTGGTGATTGTTGTGCCAGCCCTCGCCGAAAGTGAAAATCGCCACCCACCAGCTATTCGTTGAGAGGTCTCGTGTCACGAAACGCCGCGTTCCCCAGCTGTGGGTTGCAGAGTTGACGAGCCAGGTCGCGTGCAGTCCGATTACCGTGCGGAAGAAGAGTCCCCACATCAGGAATGGCAAGCCGCCGATCGCGAGTAGCGCGAGACCGACCACGATGACGGGAACGTAGTGGTACTTGGTCATCCAGAGATGAAATTTTGATTTTGCGAGGTCCGGGACGTAACGGCAGAGGGTTTGCGTGTCCTGATGAAGGCTCTTGCCCATCAGAATCCAGCCCATGTGCGCCCACCACTTGCCGTCAATGGGAGAATGCGGATCGCCCTCTTTGTCGGAAAACTGATGGTGAATGCGGTGAGTCGCAACCCAGAAAATTGGACCGCCTTCGAGCGCCAGAGCTCCGCAGGTAGTGAGGAAATATTCAACCCACTTCGGAGTTCTATATCCGCGGTGCGTGAGCAGCCGGTGATATCCCATGCCGATGCCGAGGCTGCCGGAAACCCACCAGAGGAAGACGGAAACAAAAAATGCTTTCCAGGTAAAAAAGAAGAGTGCTGCTAGTGCGCCCACGTGGAACGCGAACATGAAGCCAGCTGTAACCCAATTGATTTGATCGTCCTGGCGAGAGCGTTCCAGCGCTTCAATCTCAAGTTTCATCCCACGAGCCTTTCCCAAAGAGTGCGTGTTTTTACCCTAGCAGGGAGATCAGAGCTGGTGGGTAATACTTGTGTAACAGGGCGGTTCGTGCATTACGAACGTAAGTACCGGGAAGTGGGCGGGTAAGCGCGGATCAGATCCGGTGCTCGTGCGTGTTTGCAGGAGGATGCGGCCAGTCACGCAGAAGATCGTCTGCCAAGCGAATCCAGCGCTCAAACGGTGCTTCCCACAGTTCGATAGCTTGCGGAGGTGCGGGAGTCGGAACCTGCGGAGGTTTTGGGGAGCCGATTTTAATTTTGCGGTCCATTCGATCACCTGGGTATTCAAACACTAAGATGAGTTCAGAGTCTCACCTAGTTGCAGAAAATCGCTAGCGGGTAAATTGCCGATTACTTTAGTACTACGTGAGAACCTGGTTGCGAAGAATGCGCACGAGTGGAAAGAACCACTTAGGAATGTAAAGTTGTGTGTCAGAAAAACCATTTCACCGCAGAGCGCGCCGAGATCGTAGAGAAACCTGAAAAGTCAGCTCACGATCAGCCGTAATGAAATTGCAAGTTTTTCCTCTGCGTTCTCGGCGCGCTCTGCGGTGAAATGGTTTGGTTTTTGCTGGTACAGTCAACCGGATCCGGTCAACGTGCTTTTGCGCGCGGATGGTGTTTCTGATACACGCTCTTCAGGCGATCCAGCGCGACATGCGTGTAAACCTGCGTAGTGGAAATATCGGCGTGACCTAAAAGCGTCTGGACGGTGCGCAGATCGGCGCCGTTTTCCACCATGTGCGTGGCGCAGCTGTGGCGCAGCATATGCGGGCTCGCGTGACGTCCGGTTTGCGCCGAAGTTGCACTCACCATCTGCCAGACACGTTGGCGCGTGATCTTCTTCGCACCTTGGGCAATGAAGAGAAACGGAGAAGTCTTCCCTGCCGCTAGAACCGGGCGCGCATCGCGCAAATAGTCAGTCAGCGATTGCTGTGCCGAGCGGCCGAGCGGGACGATGCGTTCTTTATCTCCTTTGCCCCGGACCAGAACGTAGCCCATTTCGAGTTTTACGTCTTCCATTCGCAGGGAGACGATTTCGGAAACGCGCAGGGCGCCCGCGTAGAAAACCTCGAACATAGCGCGATTGCGGACGGCAAGCGCGACGGTCAGTTTTGAGCTGGGGCGGGCGTGGACGCCCGTCCCTCCACTCTGTAGCATCTGCTCGACTTCTTCCCTGCCCAGAGATTTGGGCAGAACCTTCCATTGCTTGGGAAGGGGAATATTCAGAGTCGGATCGCGGTCGACGCGCTTATCGAGCAGCAGGTATCGATAGAGATGACGAAGTGCGGAAAGTTTTCGCGCGACCGAGCGGCCGTCCACCGAATTGGAGAAGAGTTGCTGAATGAAGCCGCGGACGTCGTCGCGACGGGCATACAGTAATGTGCGTTTCTGTTTTCCCAGGAATTCGGCGAATTGCCCAATGTCGCGCGCGTACGCAGATATGGTCAGTGAAGCCAGTCCCTTCTCGATTTTTAAATAGTCGAGGAAAGACAAAACTACGCCGGCATCAGCTTCGGAGGGCACAGGACAAGTATGAGGGATCTCGAAAAGGTCGAGAAG
>Ga0070714_100004129_pt1 | contig 10917 bp, 12 predicted proteins | sample LARL83metaG_FD_65450 | JGI IMG/M metagenome (GOLD analysis project Ga0070714, IMG submission 65450) | Corn, switchgrass and miscanthus rhizosphere microbial communities from Kellogg Biological Station, Michigan, USA - LAR L8-3 metaG | ecosystem: Host-associated > Plants > Roots > Rhizosphere ... | reverse complement strand
CGGTGACCTTGAGGCTTCGCAATCCCAAGTTTTCCGTTGCTGGACAGGCACTTCCGTGCTTTACCGGCCGGTGTCGCCGACTACTTCATGAAATCCCGAGGCTAGGCGGCCGTGGTGGCCTCCGCCAGGTCCCGGCGGCCGCGCACCGGGCTGGCCCACAGCACCAGCAGCGGCACGAAGGTGAGCAGGCTGGTCAGCCACAAGGCGGTGCGCGGGCCGAGTGCGGTCGCCACCGCCCCGGCGGCCAGGGCGCCGAACGGGATGGCGCCCCAGCTCACGAACCGGACCGTGGCCATCACCCGCGCCAGCAGCTCCGGCGGGCTTTCGGTCTGCCGGTAGGTGCGAGTGGTGACGCTCAGCACCACGACGCCGGCAGCGAAGCCCGCGTTGCCGACACCGAACAGCACCATGCCGAGCGGACCGGACCCCGCCGGCATCAGCAGCGCGAGGAACGCGCCGACCAGGCCGGCCACCAGCAGCGCCCGAGCAGTGCCCACCTGGCGGGTCAGCCGCGGGGTCACCGTGGCACCCAGCAGGGTGCCGACGCCCTCGGTGGCGATCAGCACCCCGACGAGCGCGGCCGGCGCGTGCAGCACCCGGACCAGGTAGACCGGCGCGAGCGCCATCAGGGCACCGCAGACGAAGTTGACCACGGTCGCCATCCACATGCACGGGGCCATCACCGGGTGCCGGGACACGAACCGCCAACCCTCGCGGATCATCGTCGCCATCCCGGTGCCGGCCGGCGGCTTCGCGACCTCCCGGGGCGGCAGGCTGCCCATCAGCACCGCGGACACGAGGTAGCTGACCGAGTCGACCAGCATCGTCGGCACCGCGCCGACCAGCTGGACGACCAGGCCGCCGAGCGACGGACCGCCGAGCTGGGTGACGGCCTCGGTGCCGGACATGAAGCTGTTGCGGGAGGCCAGCTGCTCCTTGGGCAGGATCGCCGGCAGCAGGGTCATGTTGCCGACCCCGAACAGCACGTCGGCGAAGCTGACCACGAGCGCGACGGCGACCAGCTGCAGCATGGTCAGCCCGCCCAGCCACCAGGCCAGCGGGATGGTGGCCAGGGCGGCGGCCCGGAGCAGGTCCATGGCCACCTGGGTCTCCCGCAGCCGCATCCGGCTGACCAGCGCTCCGGCGGGCAGCCCGATCACCAGCCAGGCGACGTACGACGAGGCGGTGAGCGCACCCACCGCGAGCGCGGAGGCGTGCAGGACGTAGACGGCCACCAGCGGCAGCGCGACCGTCGTGACCGCGGTGCCGACGCTGCTGACCGTGCCGGCCGACCAGTAGGTCCAGAACAGCGCGGCGCTGGACCGCGACGAGTGAGTTCCCATAGGGAACTTACTATAATGGCGGTCGCCCACCTGGGAAGAGGCTCACCGTGAAGTACACCGACCTGTCCGACGCCGACTGCGCGATCGCGCAGGCCCTCGGCGTGGTCGGGGAGTGGTGGTCCCTGCTCGTGATCCGCGACGTGGCCGGGGGTGCGCACCGTTTCGACGACCTGCAGGCCGGTCTGGGGATCAGCCGCAAGGTGCTCACCCAGCGGCTGGGCACCCTCGTCGAGCACGGGGTGCTGGAACGCCGCGGCTACTCCGAGCATCCGCCGCGCCATGAGTACCACCTCACCGAGAAGGGCCGGGGCCTGCTCCCGGTGCTGGTCGCGCTGCAGGACTGGGGGACCCGGCACCTGATGGGCGACGGATCGCTGACCGCGACCAGCGCGGCAACGTCCGCGGAGGCCAGGCGGGTGCACGAGCTGGTGGGCCGGCGACTCGAGCCGGCCGCGCTGCCCGGCCACGACGGCACCCTGACCGACCCGGTGGGCTCGACCCGGCGCACGGTGCTCTACTGCTTCCCGGGCGCTGACGTGCCGGGCAGCGGTTTCTACCCGCCCGGCTGGGGCGAGATCCCGGGTGCGGCCGGCTGCACGTTGGAGTCGACCACCTACCGCGACCGGCACCCCGACTTCGTGGCCGCCGGCGTCACCGTCCGCGGGGTGAGCACCCAGCGCCCCGACCAGCTGCGGGGCTTCGCTGCGCACGCCGGCCTGCCGTTCACGCTGCTGTCCGACGCCGAGCTGGAGCTGGCCGGATCGCTGCGGCTGCCGACCTTCCGGGCCGGCGGCGCGGACCGGCTCAAACGGCTGACCCTGCTGGTCAACCGGGACCGCGTCGTGGAGGCCGTGCTGTTCCCGATCACCGACCCGGCCGGCTCGGTGGACCAGGCGCTCGCGCTGGCCTCCTCCTGACGCCGGGCTCGGTCAGCCGTTCGGGCCGGGGGCGCGGTCAGCGGCGCAGGTCGCCGACCTGCTCGGCGTACCACGGGCTGCCCACGTGCTCCGCGACCTGGCGCAGCGTCCAGACTCCCGCGCCCCGGTCCCGGTCCCACTCCTGCTCGCCGGCGGCCAGCAGCCGCAGCCGGAAGGTGGTCGACAGCCGGGTCAGCCGCTCGGTGGCCTCGACCAGGTCCGCCTCGGTGAACCGGGCCCAGTCCGTCTCGAGGGTGACCAGGCTGGCGTGCCAGCCGTCCGGCCGGGTCGGGGCGCCGGCGAGCCGCGCCTCGATCTCCGCGAGGTGGTCGATCAGGTGGTCGGCGTAGCGCCGGATCACCTTGTGCGGGGTGTAGACGCGTTCGCCGTCCGCACTGACCCGGGGTGTGCCGTCCCAGGCCAGCCAGGTCCGGGCGAGCTCCAGGACCCGGGCGGTGGCGTGTTCGACGATCTGGCCGGGATCGCCGGCGACGGCTGCATTCGTAGTCATGGGCAGACCGTAGGACCCGCTCGATTCGGCGCCTCCCGAACTGTCCCCGCCCGGCCCTACCCGCGCGGTCACGTCGCCGATTCGGGTGACGGTTCTGCAAGGTTGTGCAACTGCATAATGATGAACCCGACAAATTCCCTATTCGACTCGACTCGGGGCGCATCGGCGTGAACACTTGATGTCAGAGACGAAGGACCCCCTTCCTCCCCCCCAACGAACGGGTGGTCCGAGAGCCAACCCCCCCGGCTCGTCTCGACGCGAAGGGCGGCCGTTGCTATTCCCCCCAGCAGCGGTCGCCCTCGCGCACGTCTTGGCTCCGTCCGAGCCACCACCCCCGGCGGGTCTGGTCTGGTCCGGTCCGCGGCGGGCGTTTTTGCGATAGCCCGCGTGGTTGGCCAGAATCTCCTGGTCAGAGTCGGGTGCCGAGCGGCGCTGCCCGATCCACGGATGTCGAGGGGCGTCGATCATGCTTGAGTTGGTTCCGGCCGGGATGTCGCAGCGGGGGAGCATCGCGCCGCGGCCGCGCTACGCCGAGCAGCTGCGCAGCGAGGACCTCTCCGTGGGCCGGTACATCATCCCGGTCGGCGCCCTCGACCCCCAGCAGCCGCACACCGAGGACGAGGTCTACATCGTGCACTCGGGACGGGCCCGGCTGGTGACCCCCGACGGGGCGGTGGACGTCGCCACCGGCTCGGTGGTGTTCGTGCCGGCCCAGGAGATGCACCGCTTCGAGGACATCACCGAGGAGCTGGTGGTCACCGTCGTGTTCGGCCCCGCCGAGGGCACCCGCGCCACCGGCGACTGACCTCAGCCGCGGGCACCCAGCCGCCGGTCCACCAGCGAGTTCGGCGGCACCAGGTCCAACCCGTCGGGGTTGTCCAGGAACCCGGGTCGGCGACCGGAGACGCTCGTGTGGCCGTACTGCCACACGATCTTGTTCGTGTGCGGGTCCACCACGATCACCCGGTGGTTGTAGTCGTCGTTGCAGACCACGTCCCCGTTGGGCAGCGGCAGCGCGAGGGACGGATGGTCGAGGGCGTTGGCCCCGGCCGGCTTGTAGCGCCACAGCACCCGGCCGTGCCGGTTGAAGATCACGATCTGCCCCGGGTTGGAGTAGTCCACCGTGAGGAACTTGTTCGGACCGATCTTGTTGCTGTCGGAGGGGTAGAGCACGCCGCGAGGATGCGCGGACCAGAACACGTGCCCGTGCAGGTCGATGGCGTCCACCCAGTCGCCGCGGATCTCGGTGACCAGGAACCGGCCGTGCCCCATCGGGAACGCGCCGTTCGGGGCCCCGTAGTGGTGCGGCGGCTGGTGGTAGCCGTGGTTGACGTCCCCCCAGTGCCGCAGCGGGTGGTGCATGCCCTTGCCGATCAGCAGGATCCGCTGGTTCTTGATGTCTGCCGTCACGATCGAGCCGTTGGGCAGCATCACCGCGTCGTCGGGGTTCCACAGCCGGTTCGGCCCGTCGCCGTACACCCCGGGCTTGCCGTAGCGGTAGACGATCCGGTGCCCGGCGATGTCGATCACCCGCACTACGTAGTTGTCCTCCTCGGTGGCGATGAGGTGCCGCCCGTCCGGGGTGAAGAACGCGTCGTCGGGGATCTTGAAGGTTTGCCCGGGCCGCAGGTCCCCGTGCCGCGGGAACTGCCAGCGGACCCGTCCGTGCGGGTCCACGATCAGCAGCCGGTTGTTCAGCTTGTCGGCGATCAACAGGTCCCCGGGCAGCACGCTGGGGTCCGACCCGGGGGCCAGGTGCCCCCTCCGGTGCGCGCCGTGCAGCGGGGCCGCCCACGGGGCCGGGGTGCCGGCGGTGCCGCTCGGCGAGGCGCTGTTCGGGGAGGAGCTGGCTGTCGAGGTCGGCGTGACCGGGGCGGAGGTCCCGTCCGTCGCCCGAGGGGTGTCGTGGGCCGCGGGGGACCCGGACGAGCACGCCGCCGCCGACAGGGACAGGACGCAGACGAGTGCTGCCGAAGCCAGGACACGCATGGGCACACCGTGCCATGTCAGGCTGAGCGTTGCATGAGCAGGATCCCGGGCCGGGAAGTCGCGGCGTGGTCTCGTGGGCTTGCGCCAGAATGGGCAGCCGTGTCCCGCTCATCGCGGCGCCGGCTGGTCGGCGCCGTACTCCCGCCCCTCGCGCTGGTGCTGCTCGCCGGCTGCACCGGCGGCGGGCGCGGAACGGCGGAGCGCGCGCCGTCCGCGACGGTGACCTCGCCGGACTACTCCCTCGACACCGCCTCCCCGGCCCCGGGCAGCACCGTCTCACCCAACCCTTACGAGTTCGGCGCGCGCATCGACAACCCCTGGCTGCCGCTGTGGCCCGGCACGCGGATGCGGTACGTCGGACGGGGCCGGCGCGCCGGGGCCCGCGAGACGGTCACCGTGACCCGCGACACGCGGCTGGTCACCGGGGTGGTCACCACGGTGGTGACGACCACGATCCGCACCGGCCGCCGGCCCAGCAGTTCGGTGCAGGGCGACTACGCCCAGGACATCGACGGGAACGTGTGGCTGTTCGGCCGGACCCGGCGGTCCCGCACCGGGGCGCCGCTCCCGGGCTCCTGGCTCGCCGGCGCGCACGGCGCCTCCCCGGTGGTGGTGATGCCTGCGGTGCCGCGGCCCGGTTCGACGTACCACGGGGGCGACCCCGCCGCCCTGGGAACCGGACGCGGAGCCGCGCCGCGGGAGACGGTGCTGCGCATCGGCCGGCTGCCGCTGTCGGAAGCGCACCGGGCGCCGGTGCTGCAGTCCGCCGCCGGTCCGGCCCCGCAGCGCCGCGCCGGCCCGCGCAGCTACTACGCCAAGGGGGTCGGGCTGGTGCGGCTCCGCACGCCGCGGGGTGGCTGGGACCTGGTCCGGACCAGCATCTTCGACTAGGACGGGATGCGCTGCCTGCGGACCGGCCGACGGCGGACCGCCTCGTCGGCGTGGCTGCTGGGCAGCGGCAGCGGAATCTGCCAGGAGCGCATGCCGCTGTCGAGGTACCACAGCCGGGCCGCGGACAACCGCAACAGCTGCAGGGAGCCGACCATCAGCACCGCGGCCAGCGGCAGCTCGATCGCCAGCGCCAGCCCGAGGGACAAGAACACGTCATCGCCGTGCGCGGTCATCACGTCGAACCAGGCGTCGCAGACCAGCAGCACCCCGGTGGCGAACGCGGTGACGATGAGCAGCTGGCGGCGCAGGAACCCGAGCAGCGCGGTGAGCAGCAGCATCACCAGGAGCAGGATGTCGAAGCCAACCCAGGTGCGGTCCCAGTTGTGGGCGACGTACTCCCGCGGCAGGTCGAGGCCCAGGTAGACGATCCACGGGACGAGCACGACCACGCTGCCCACCATCAGCACGACCCGGAACTCGCGCATCCGGCGCATCAGCCAGCGCGCGGGCATCAGCTCGTCGGCGGGCCGGGCCAGGCGTCGGATCAGCTCTCCGCGCTCCTGGGGGGTCATCGCCGCGATCTGGTCATCGGTCAGCACGCTGTCATCATCCCGCACCCGGCGGAGCGGCGGCGGGCGCTCCCGCTAGGGTGAGCCCACGGCCTGGGGGGTCTCGGGGTTTCTCCTTGTCGGCATTGGGTAGCGACTGACGTCCCGGACGTAATCCAGCCCCGTCGGGAAGAAGGCGGCGATGGTTCCAATCACGAGGACCGTGCTCCAGCACCACGCGCTGCTCTACAACGACGACCAGGTGCTGGCCTCGCTCGCTGCACCGTTCGTGCGGGAGGGCCTCGACCGGGGGGAGCGGGTGTTCCTCGGGTCCCGCGGCGCCCCGGTGGCGCCGCTGCTGGCCGCGCTGTTCGGCGCCGAGCGCGGGGTGACCCTCACCGAGCGGAACCGGTACAGCCGGCCGGTGGCGGTCCTCGACCAGTACCAGCGCGCGATGGACGCCGGCCTGCGCCAGGGCGTGCCCGGCTTCCGGGCCATCGAGTTCACCGCGGTCGACGACACCGAGGTCGGCTGGCAGGAGTGGCTGCGCCTGGAGGCGTCGGTGAACCTGGTGTTCGCCGACTACCCGTTGCGGACGCTGTGCCCGTGCGATGTGCGCCGGCTGGACGGGCGAGCCGCCGCGTTCGCGGCCGCGCACCCTTGCCTGCTCGAGGCTGACGGCGGGGAGCGGCCCAACGAGGAGTACGTCGATCCCGTGGAGCTGGTCAACCGACCCGAGCACCTCCCGAAGCCCGACCCGCTGGAGGCCGGCCCGCCGGTGTTCGACGCCGAGGTCGGGTCGGACCTGCGTCGGCTGCGCGTGGACATCTACCCGGTGACGATGGCCAGCGAGCTGCCCCGGCTCAAGGTCGACGACTTCGTGAAGGCGATCGGGAGCGTGGTGCTGAACTCCTGGGCGCACGGGAAGCCGCCGGTACGGCTGCGGATCTGGGCCGGGCCGCACCGCCTGCTGTGCGCGGTCACCGACCGGGGGGCCGGGATCGCGGACCCGTTCGCCGGCTACGTCAAACCGAGGGCGGGCCCTCCCGGCGAGCCCATCGTGGCCGGCGGGTTCGGCCTGTGGGCGGCCCGCCAGCTGTGCGACACCCTGGACTACGCCTCCGACGCCGCCGGGTTCACCGTCCGGCTGCGGGTGCGGGGCTAGCCACCATCGCGTGCCACCGGCCGAGCCCGCCGCGCGGGCCGCTGGGAGAATGCCGCGCATGACCGAACCGGACTGGACCGAGCCGGGCGCCTACCCGGTCGCCGCCGGGGTGCACCGGATCCCGCTGCCGCTGCCGATGGACGGGCTGCGGGCGGTCAACGTGTACGCCCTGGAGACCGACTCCGGGCTCACCCTCATCGACGGCGGCTGGGCGATCGAGGACGCCCGCCGGCTGCTGGAAGCGGGCCTGAAGGAGATGGGCTACGGGCTCGGCGACATCACCCGGTTCCTGGTCACCCACGTGCACCGCGACCACTACACCCAGGCGGTCACCATCCGCCGCGAGTACGGCGCGCACGTCAGCCTCGGGCTCGGCGACAAGCCGACCCTGGACCTGATCCTGGACCACCCGGACCAGGACCCGACCGTGGACCGGCTCCGCCGCGCCGGTGCGCCGGGGCTGGCCGAGTCCTGGGCCCGGCACCTGCGGGTCCGCCCGGACCCCGAGCAGTGGGAGTACCCGGACGCCTGGCTGGCCGACGACCACCCCGTGCAGGTCGGCCGCCGCACCCTCGACGCGGTGTCCACGCCGGGGCACACCCAGGGGCACTTCGTGTTCGTCGACGCGGCCGCGGGGCTGCTGTTCGCCGGGGACCACGTGCTGCCGTCGATCACCCCCTCGATCGGCGTGGAGTCCGCGTCCGCCGCCCAGCCCCTCGGTGACTTCCTGTCCTCGCTGGCCAAGGTGCGCGCCCTCCCGGACCTGCGGCTGCTGCCCGCGCACGGGCCGGTGACCGGCAGCACCCATGCCCGCATCGACGAGCTGCTCGCCCACCACGAGGAGCGGCTGGCGCTGTGCCGGCAGGCGGTGGAGTCCGGGTCGGGAACGGCGTACGACGTGGCGAAGCAGCTGCCGTGGACCCGGCGAGCCAGGTCGCTGAGCGAGCTGGACCTGTTCAACGCCGCGCTGGCCACCCTGGAGACGCACCTGCACCTGGAGCTGCTCGCCGCCCAGGGCCGGCTGGCCCGCACCGACGACGGCGAGGCCGTCGGCTACGCCCCGGTCGGCGCCGACCGCTGATCCGGCGCCCCCGCCGAGGCCGCGTCGACCGCGGCCGCCGATTGCACTGCGGAGTCTCAACGTTTCACCAGCGATCTCACAGTCTCCGGCGGAATCGTGGAGACGGTTTGTTCAGGCCTTCCTCGTCGGCTCGAGCGGGGCGGAGGCACCATGTCGCTGACCGGCACGTCGTTCCTGACACTCGTCGCGCTCCTGACGGTGGCGGTCTTCGGGCTGTTGGTGGTGTTCTGGTCGCGGCTGGCCGGTCGCACGGTCGGCCAGATCGTCGGCCGGGTGTCGCTGCTCGCGCTGGTGAACTCCCTGGTGCTGCTCACCGCCTCGGTGATGCTCAACGACACCTACCTGTTCTACGCGTCCTGGGGCGACCTGCACGGGGCGCTGACCAACGCGGTGCGCGTGACCAGCCTGAACCGCGGCGCGAACGCGACGGTTCCGGCGAACAGCCCGCTCGGCGGGGGTAGCGGGGCCCCCGGGGTGGCCGCCGCCGCCCCCGCCGACGTCGGCACGAAGCTCCCGACGCTTCCCAACTTCCAGGTGCCCGGCTACCGGGTGGTGAGCTACAAGGTCCGCGGCCGGGCCAGCGGCATCACGAACACCGTCGTCGTGGAGCTGCCGCCCGGGTACAACAGCCCCGCGAACCGGCATCGCCGCTACCCGGTCCTGGAGACGTTCGCCGGCTACCCCGGCTCGCCGTACCAGTGGAGCAGTGCCATGCAGCTCGGGGCCGCGATCAGCCGGCAGGTCGCCCTCGGCCATATGCGCCAGGCGGTGATCGTGGAGCCGGAGCAGTGGATCCCCGCCGATGTCGACACCGAGTGCGTCAACGGGGTGGGGCGGACCCCGCAGCTGGAGACCTGGCTGACCATCGACGTGCCGAGCTGGGTGCGGCACACGTTCCGGGTCTCGACGCAGCGCTCGTCGTGGGCCACGGCCGGGCTGTCGGCGGGCGGCTGGTGCGCCAACATGGCGACGATGCTGCACCCGGGGCAGTACGGCGCGGCCATCGACATGGGTGGCTACTTCCGGCCGGTGCTGAGCCCGTTCTACCAGCCCTACCCGCGCAACGGCCGGCTGGCCGCCCGCTACAACCTGGTCGCGCGCGCCCGACGGCAGCCACCCCCGGTGGACATCTGGATGGAGACCTCGCACCTCGACGGCGTCTCCTACCACTCCAGTGCCGCGTTCCTGAACGCCACTCGGGCCCCGCTCTCGGTGCACGCGGTGATGGTGCACGACGCGGGGCACCGGATCGGGGTGTGGAAGGCGCTGCTGCCCCAGGCGCTGCAGTGGCTGGGCCACGTGCTGCCCGGCTTCGCGCCGACCCCGCCGCAGACGTCCGGCTAGCCGCCGCCGAGCGTTCGGCATACTGGAGCGTGAGAGCAGAACGCTTGCAGATGCTCACCGCGCTGGTGTGCCTGGTCGTGGTCGCGCCACCGGCCTCCGGCCCCCGGAGAAGCCCGTGCACATGGTCGCGTTCGGCGACTCGGTGGCGTCCGGGTTCCACTGTGCGCGCCGGCCAGCAGGCCGCGTCCGCGGCGTTCCCGCCAGTGGCCGGGCAGGTGCGGCGCACGGTGACCCGGCTGATCGAGACGATCCAGCGGCTGCGCCCGGGCATCCACGTGCTGGTCGGTGACTACTGGAACGTGATGAAGGACGGCCAGGTGGGGCTGCGCTGCTCGCTGCCGACGGGGACCATCCCGATGCCGCCGGGCACGCGCTGATCGCGGAGGCGTTCTACCGGTCGGCGCCGCGGGGCCGACCGGCGTCTCCCGGGCGGCGCATCGGCACGTGCGGGATGCCGTCCTCGACGAACTCCGGACCCGAGGCGTGGTAGCCGAAGCGGGTGTACCAGTCCGCCAGGTGGGACTGCGCGTCCAGGTGCGAGGGCCGGTCACCCACGAGCTCCAGCGCCGCCGCCATCAGGGTCCCGGCCAACCCTCGGCCCCGGGCGGCGGGCGCGACCAGCACCCGGCCGATCCGGAACCCGGCGTCGTCGGCCAGCAGCCGCAGGTAGGCCACCGGCCGGCCGTCCTCCTGCACCCACAGGTGCCGGGTGCCCGGCTCCAGGTCGCGGCCGTCCAGCTCCTGGTAGGGGCAGGTCTGCTCGACCACGAACACCGACTCGCGCAGCGCCCACAGGAGGTAGGCCGTTCGGGCGTCGAGCTCGTCGAACGCCGCGACGTACACCTGCTCAGCCACGGGCCACCTTCTGCAGCCAGTGCGGCGCGACCAGGAACGCCTCCGCGCGCAGCGCCGCGATGCCGACCCGGGCCAGGTCCGCGGTGGACCGGAAGCAGACGAACCGCGGCACCCACTCGGGCTGGTACTTCGCGTTCGCCCGGTAGAGCGACTCGATCTGCCAGAACCGGGACAGCGCCAGCAGCACCGAGCGCCACATCCGCAGCACCGGCCCGGCGCCCAGCCGCTCACCGCGGGCGAACACGCTGCGGAACACCGCGAAGTTCAGCGAGA
>Ga0070714_100004126_pt1 | contig 10919 bp, 10 predicted proteins | sample LARL83metaG_FD_65450 | JGI IMG/M metagenome (GOLD analysis project Ga0070714, IMG submission 65450) | Corn, switchgrass and miscanthus rhizosphere microbial communities from Kellogg Biological Station, Michigan, USA - LAR L8-3 metaG | ecosystem: Host-associated > Plants > Roots > Rhizosphere ... | reverse complement strand
TGATGCCCTCACCCGCGCTGACGTCGGTCAGATAGGCCCAGAGGTCGCCGCCGAGCAGGTCGCTGCTGCCGTCCGCGGGAGTGCAGCCGTCGGCCGGGCAGGCGACCGCCCTCGCCGTGGCGGTCTTGACCGGCTGGGCGGTGCCGATGACCGCGCTGGCCCCGTCCGCTTCCGCTGCCGCCGCGTCGGCGGCGTCAGGCACCGTGACGGTAAGGCTCGTACCGGTTAGCTTCGCGCCGAAGACAGTGGCGCCGTCCGCCCGCAGCGAGGCGATGACCTTGCCCGCGTCGGCGGCCGCCTGGCCGTCGGCGAGGAACTGCTCCGGGGTGATCCCGAGCTGCTTGCGCAGCTGCGCGGCAAGGCCGGAGGGGAGCCGCGCCGCCGCCTTGGCGAACTTGGGGGTGCCGTAGCTGCCCATGTGCGCTCTGTGGGAGACCGGTGAAACGTGGGCGTGGGGGCCGCGCGAGGTACTTGGCCCGCCGTTGGTCGCGGCCTTCGCTTGCCCCGCGGGCGAGAGTGAAACCGACCCGACCGCGATGGCGATGACCGCTCCCGCGGTCACGATCCTGCTTGTGCGCACCCGCTGTTCTCCCCCGTGCGTATCCGCCCTCCCGCGCATGCGAACGACGGGAGGTCCTGCTTGGCCGGGCGTGGTCCGCATCAGGCTTCAAGCTCACACACTGTATGTCGCTTTTGGGGTGTTTGTGACCAGAGTGAGTAGATCGCAGTTCCGTGGTTCGACTGGCGGGTCACCGATGGCGGCACTGCACCAGTCCCCGGACATCCCCACGTAGGCCCAACACCCACGAGGTCTCCCAGGCCGCCGCGCCGGATAGCCGGGTTGTCTACGTCGATCGTTGCAAGTCGGGTTGTACACACGGCTGGGCCGTGCGGGCGCGTGGCTGGCGGGCGGGCCGGGGTAGCCGTGGTGCCGTCGGTGGCAGTGGTGTGCCTGTGGCGTGCGGCGGCGGCTTCGGGGGCGGGGTGGCCTCATGGTTGTGAGATTGGGCCGGTGATAGGCGGCCTAATCTCACAACCATGCCCGAGCGGCAGCACGTCGCCCGCCCGCGCGACGTGGTAACCAGCTTCTTCGACGGCATGGACCTGGTGGAGCCGGGCGTGGTCCGGGTCAGCGACTGGCACCAGGACTCGCCCGAGGAGTCGGCCACGCCGACCATCCTCTGGGGCGGCGTGGCGCGCAAGCGCTGAGAACCCGGGCTCCGCGAAGACGGTCAGGACCCGCCCGGCCGCACCAGCCCCGCATCGTAAGCGGCGACCGCGGCCTGGAGGCGGTCGCGTACGCCGAGCTTGCCAAGCATGCTCTGCACGTGGCTTTTCACTGTGGTCTCAGCCAGGTGGAGCGCCGCGCCGATCTCCGCGTTTGACAGCCCGCGGGCGACAAGCAGCAGCACGTCGACCTCGCGCGCGGACAGCAGGTCCCGGATCCGCTGCCCGTCATCCCCCGCGGCGGCCTGGTCCCTGGCCATCTGCTCAAGCAGCCGACGGGTGACCGACGGCGCGAGGATCGCCTCGCCCGAGGCGATCACCCGCACCGCCTCGGTCAGCTGGTCGGCGGTGGCCTCTTTCAGCAGGAAGCCGGACGCGCCGGCTCTCAGGGCCTCGGCGACGTACGCGTCGAGGTGGAAGGTGGTCAGGATCAGGATCCTGGTGGGCACCGGGGCGGCGCCGCGCAGGAGCGCCCGGGTGGCCGAGACGCCGTCCAGGCGCGGCATCCTGATGTCCATCAGCGCCACGTGCGGGCGCAGCCGCCGCACGGCCTCGACCGCTTCGGTGCCGTCGCCGGCCTCGCCGACGACTTTCATGCCCGGCTCGGACTCGATGATGGCGCGCAGGCCCGACCGGATCAGCGCCTGGTCATCGGCGATCAGGACGGTGATGGTCACGGTGCCTCCTGGTCGGGCAGCGGGATCGATGCCTCGACCTCGAACCCGCCGCCCGGCCGGGCGCCGGTGCGCAGGGTCCCGCCGTAGGCGGCCGCCCGCTCGCGCATCCCGACGATCCCGTGTGCCGTGCTCAAGGCCCGGCCGCTGGGTCCCGCGCCGTCGTCGCGGACCGAGACCCGCACCGTTCCGCCGTTTCTGATGATGGCGACGCTGGCCTTCGCGCCCGCCCCGGCGTGCTTGAGCACGTTGGTCAGCGACTCCTGCACGATCCGGTAGGCCGCCAGCGCTATGCCCGGCGGCAGGTGCATCGGCTCCACTTCGAGCCGCGTCTCCAACCCGCCCGCGCGCAGGCTCGCGACGAGCTCGCCCACCTGCTCGAGCCCGGGCTGCGGGCCGAGTTCCCCCGTGGTTAGCGGCACCGTGGCATCCGGGCCAGGCTCCCCTGTCATCGGCAGCTCCATGGCGTCCGGGCGCAGCACCGCCAGGACGCCGCGCATCTCCGCGAGCGCCTGCCGGCTCGCGGCCGAGATCGCGCTCAGGAAAGCGGGGACCGCTTCCGGGTTCGACCGGGCCGAGCGGGCCGCGGCCTCCGACTGGATGGCGATCAGGCTGATCGAGTGGCCGATGACGTCGTGCAGCTCGCGGGCGATGCGCAGCCGTTCGTCCACGACCGCCCGCGCGGCTCGCTCGCCCTCGGCCGCCTCGAGCCGCGCTGCGCGGTCCCGCAGCTCCGCCACGTAGTCGCGCCGGATGCGCAGCGCGTACCCCAGGACCCAGCTCGCCGCGATCATCACCCCGATGTAAAACGAGCCCGAGGCAAAGGGCGGGGTGCGTACGCCAGGAGTGAAGCAGGCCACGAGCCAGGCGACGGCGGCGAGCAGCGCGGGGGCCATGTTGCGCAGCGTCCCGGTGAGCTCGGTCCCCCCGGCGCGCTGGCCGTACATGGCGAGGGCGTAGGCGGCGCAGCACGCGCCGAAGCCAGCACCGAAGGGCGGGAAGCCGACGGCGAGCATGAATATGCCAACCAGCGTCGTCGCGGCCTGCACCGGCGCCGGCGCCCGCCGCCGACCGAGCAGGAGGAGGCCCTGCCCGACGGCGAGCGGCACGATGACGGTGTGGGGCAGCCATGGAGCGACCCGGAACAAGCGGCCGTTGGCGGTGACGAGCGCCGCCGTCACGCTGACGGCCACGTCCACCGCAAGCCGGCTCGGTCTCCGCACCCGCACAGCCACTATCATGCCGCGCTCATCAAGCACGGCGCGTCAGGCGTCGCGGACGCGCAGCGAGAGCGCCGCGGCGGCCGCAGAGACGAGTACCCATGCCGCGAGCCCGGCCACGGCAGCGCCGGGGCTGAGGCCCGCGTGCTGGTGCACCATCTCGTCGCCGAGGTTGAGGAGGAGGTACGGCACGGTATGCCGCGTGACGGCATCCGGCGTGATCTTGTCGGCCAGCAGCGGCAGGACCAGCAGGAGCCCGAACATGCTGGTGATCGCCGCGGCGGCGCTGCGCACGAGGACGCCGGTGAACAAGCCGATCAGGCCCGCCGCCGTCATGTAGTAGACGATGCCGAGCAGGTGGAGGAGCACATGGTGATCACCCAACGAAAGGTGCGGCGCGTGATCTCCGGACAGTATGGCCTGGCCGGCGAAGAATGCCGGGAAGGTGATCACCGCCGCCACGGTGAACGCGACCAGGCCGCCCACGACCGCCTTGGCGGTCAGGACCAGGCCGCGCTGCGGCGTCGCCGTGAGGGTGGCGCGGATCAGGCCGCTGCCGTACTCGTTCGTGGCGACGAGCGCGCCGAGCACGCCGAACAGGAGAATGCCGAGCGCCACGAAGTTGAAGTTGAGGTAGAGCGGCTCGAACCGGGCCTTTTGCACCGGGTCGAGCTGCGCCCAGCCCGCCGCGTTGTGGCGCACCGCCGAGACCGACACCAGGATGGACGCGGCCGCGCCGAGCAGCGGCGTCAGCCGCATGGAGCGCAGCGACCGCAGCTTGATCCATTCGGTGGCCAGCGCGGCCCCCGCTCTGCGATACGCGGCGGGGCGGTGCGGGGCGGTCAGTGCGGGTGGAGCGCCCGCGCTTGAGACAGCCATCGCGTCGGACATTACGCGTCCCTCCTCAGGATGAGTGCGAACGCGGCGGCCGCGGCCACCGCGGCGTAGCCGGCCAGGACACCGAGTCCCGGCCAGGGCCCGAGCGAGTACGCGCCCCCGTGCAGCAACTGGAAGGCCTGCTCGCCGGCCTGGCCCGGCATGTACTCGCCCAGGTTCTGCGTGATCTTGCCCGGGATGATGCTGACGAACAGGATCGGCAAGACGATCAGCAGGCAGAAGAGCGCGGCCAGGGCGGCGGGCGTCCGCCGCACGAGGACACCGATGAACAGGCCGAGCAGGCCGACGAGGGCGAGGTAGAGGCCACCGCCGAGCACCGCCGCGAGCACGCCAGGGTCACCGATAGCGACGTGCTTGGCCGGGGCGAGCACGGCTTGCCCGAGGAAGAACGCGGCGAACGACGTCGCCGTGCAGCACGCCCATACCACCGCGGTGAACACCAGCGCCTTCAGCGCGAGAACCTGGGCGCGCTGCGGCGTGGCCATGAAAGTGCCACGGATCAGGCCGCTGCTGTACTCGCCGGTCACGGTGAGCACGCCGAGTGCCCCGACGAACAACTGCGCCAGCTCAATCCCCTGCAAGACGGTGAAGACGGGATCGAACGCGGCCTGGCCGGCCGGCGACGCGGCCAGGTAGCTGCTGCGGTTACCCGCGGCAAGGAGCCAGGCGCCCGCCACCACGGTCAGCGCGGTGGCCGCCAGGGCCAGCGGGCCCGAGCGCACCGAGCGGAACTTGATCCACTCGCTGCGCGCGGTGGCCAGCAGCCGGGAACCCAGCATGGAATTCAGCCGGATGTTCCGGCGCGGGACGGTGCCCGCCTGCGCGCTCACGGCGCCGCCAGTTCCGCGGCCCGGTACTCGACGCTCTCACCGGTCAGCTGGAAGTAGGCCTCCTCCAGCGACGCGGACACGTCGCGCAGCTGGTGCAGCACGTGGCCGCGTTCGGCGGCCAGCTCGCCGATCTGCTTCGACCCGAGCCCGACGACGCCGAGGGCACCGTCCGGCTCCAGCGTTACCTCGGCCCCGGCGGCGCGCAGGTCCGCGGCCATCCGCTGCGGGTCGGCGGAGCGGACCTCGACCCTGGCGCCGGAGTTGCGGGCGATCAGCTCCGACATCGGCATGTCGGCGAGCATCCGGCCGCGGCCGATCACCAGCAGGTGGTCCGCTGTCAGCGCCATCTCGCTCATCAGGTGACTGGAGACGAAGACCGTGCGGCCTTCGGCGGCCAGCGAGCGCATCAGCGTCCTGATCCAGATGATCCCCTCGGGGTCGAGCCCGTTCACCGGCTCGTCGAACATCAGCGTCTCCGGGTCGCCGAGCAGCGCTCCCGCGATGCCGAGCCGCTGGTACATGCCGAGCGAGAATCCGCCGGCCCGTTTGCGTGCCACCGGCGTCAGCCCGACCATCTCCAGCACCTTGTCGACCCGCGTGCGCGAGATGCCGTTGGCCGCGGCGAGGCTGTGCAGGTGGTTGTACGCCGACCGGCCGGGATGCACGGCGCGGGCATCGAGCAGGGCGCCGACCTCGTGCAGCGGCCACACCTCGCCCCGGTAGCTGTGCCCGTTGACGGTCACCGTGCCCGAGGTCGGCAGGTCGAGGCCGAGGATCATCCGCATCGTCGTCGACTTGCCCGCGCCGTTCGGCCCGAGGAACCCCGTCACCACCCCGGGTTTGACCTGGAAGTCAATGCCGTCGACGGCGGCCTTGCCGCCGTAGACCTTCGTCAGTGACCGCGCCTCGATCATGTGCTGCTGCCTTGGCTCATATCAGCGACGCTACGATTCGCGCTGGCCCGCCCGCCTCGGCCGAAGGGAGGAAGCCGGGCATGGCAGCGGGCGAAGGCTCCTCCTTGAGGAGGAGGATGGCGGCGGCTAGCGTGGATCTCATCGTGGAGACAAGACCGGTAGGCAAGGCACGGCTGGCGCTTGCTTGCGTATCCATCCTGCTGGCAGGCGCGGCGGCCGGGTGCACCGGGCCGTCGCCGGCGCCGCACCAGCCAGGCGCCGGCTCCATGGCAGGCGGCCAGCCCGCGACCGTGCAGTCCGGCGCTGCGCCGGGATGGGGAGCGGCGGCGAACCTCGACTTCAACCGGGAAGTCGAGGACCCGACGTCCGTTTCATGCCCGTCCGCGAGTTTCTGCGTGGCCGTGCTCGGGTCAGGCTACGCGGCGGTGTACAACGGAACAGCGTGGAGCAGGCCCGCTAGGCTCTCGTCCGCTGTCGGCCAGCCCGATTCCGTGTCCTGCCCGACCGCGTCCTTTTGCCTGGCCGTAGACGCGCTGGACTCATCCGCTTTCCTGTTCAACCGGGGCACGTGGAGTTCTGCCCCCCGCATCAGCGATCCTGACCCGGGCGGCCTGCCGGGCATGGCATCGGTATCGTGCTCGTCACCGAGCTTCTGCGCCGCCGTCGACAACGGCCCCAACGCGTTCACGTTCAACGGGACCTCCTGGAGCCCCGCCACGGCCGTGGATCAAGGCAACCAGCTGAGCACCGTGTCGTGCCCGAGCGCCACTTTCTGCGCCGCGGTCGACTACGGACCGAACGCGGTCACGTTCAACGGGACCTCCTGGAGCAAGCCGTCCGCCATCGACCCGGGCAGCCACCTGCAGGCTGTGTCGTGCGCGACGGCCAGCTTCTGCGTTGCCATTGACCGCAGGGGGAACGCGTTCACGTTCAACGGCCGGACCTGGAGCGCGCCCGTCAACGCCCTTCCGAACGGCCTGACCATGGGGGAGGGCGGCATCTCCTGGCCCGTGGTGTCCTGCCCGGCCAGCGACTTCTGCGCCGCTGTCGACGGCGCTGACGGGAACGTGGTTACCTTCAACGGCAGCACCTGGACCGCGCCCGTCAACATCGACGCCAAGGCGGCTAAGTCGGTCAACGAGGCAGTCCTGATCTTCCTCATGTCGGTGTCCTGCCGCTCCGTCGCGTTCTGCGTGGCGGGCGACACCCTCGGGGATGCGTTCGTCAGAAGCTAGCTCGCCCGGATGTCTCGTCGCCAGCGCGCGGGCGGCGCGCCGTAGCGGTGCTTGAACGCGCGGCTGAATGCCGCCTCTGACGTGTAGCCGACGTTCTCCGCGATAAGCGCGACCGAAAGGGAGGTGCCGCGGAGCAGGTCGGTGGCGGCATCAAGTCGTACGTGGGCCAGATAGGCGGCTGGGGGCTTGCCGACGCGAGCGACGAACCGCGCGGCGAACGCCGACCGGGACAGGCTGCACACCCGGGCCAGCTCCGTGACGGTCCAGTCATGGCCCAGGTCCCGATGGACAGCGCTCAAGGCGAGACCGATCTGCGGGTCGAGCGCGCCGGCCAGCCAGTTCGGCTCGGCGTCCGGGCCAGCGGCCCAGGCCCGCAGGATCTGGATGAAGAGCAGGTCGAGGATGCGGGCGACCATCACCGCCGATCCTTGAGAGGGCGATTGCATCTCGAATACGAGCATCCGGCGGGCCACCTCGAGCCCTTCAAGCGCCGGGCCGCGGGCACCGCGCAAGACGATCACTGCGGGGAGGCTCTGCAGCAGGTGGCTCGCCTGCGGGTCGCCGATCGTGAATGTCCCGCAGAGCCAGCGCGGCGGCGCGGGTACGGGTTCGTCGGCGCTCGCGCTCGCGTGCTCGCCGACGTCGCTGACGTGGTGCGGGTCGCCGCGCGGTAGCAGGATGACATCGCCGCGGCCGACGCGCTCGGCCTGCGGGTCGCCGTCGATCCGGAGCGCGAGTTCGCCCTCTTCGACGATGTGCAGGCTGCCGGTGCCGGCGAAGCTGACCGAGAAAGTCCCGGGCGGTGCGTACGCCACGATCCGTTCTCCGCTCAGCCGGACGCTGCGGAGCAGTTCCGAGAGCAAGTCGTGCGGCTGGCCAGCCGCGTCGAGGCCAAGCGCGGCGTCCTCGAGCGCGGCGTCCTCGAGCGCTGGCGGATCGGCAACGTCTCGCGGCGGTTGGGTCAAATTGGCTGGCGTCGCTGGACGATCGGCAAGATTTCCCGGCGGAGCGGTCATGGTTCGCTGCCCATTCCTCTGACTACCATCGGCAAACAGTCATCCAATTCCGGATCCGCTCGCTTGTATTAACCGAGACTAACAACCCGGAGGTCCCCCATGGCGGAGCACGGCAAGCCGACCAAAATCAGCTTCGTGTATTCCAATCCCACCGACCCGGCTGCCTTCGAGGCGGCTTACCCCGAGCAACTTGCGCTCGCACGGAAGCTCCCTGGCGTAATCAGGCTTCAGTCGTCGAAGGTCTGGCCTAAGGAAGACGGCAGCCCGACCCCGGCATACCGGCTGCTTGACCTCTACTTTGCCGACTATGCGGCGGCTAGCGAAGCCGCCGCGGAGGCGGGAGCCCTCGTCGGCGCTACTCTCGAGCACGCCACCGGCGGCGTCATGATCGCATTCGCCGAGGTCATCGAGGACGCTTAACGGTAAGGCCGGTGAATTGGCGCGCGTCGATGCCGGGTTGAAGCCGGACAGGGTGAGGTGGCCCGCGTCGACCGGGATGGTCGCGCCGGTGACCTTTGATCCCAGGTCGGAGTTCAGGTAGAGGGCGGCATTCGCTACGTCCTGCGGATCCAGCCAGGATGTGCCCGACAGGAGCGTGTAGTGGTGGCCGGCCTCGGTCATGTCGTCTTCGGTCCCGCCGGGGTGGCCGGCGAACATGTCCCAGGCATCCTGGTGGTTAGTCATGGGCGTCTTGACCGCACCCGGGCAGACGGCGTTGCACCGGATGCCGTACGGAGCGAGCTCAAGCGCGATGTTGCGCATCAGCCCGATCAGGCCGTGCTTGGCGGCCACGTAATGCGCGGTGTACTGCCCGGCCTCCAGGGCGTTCACTGACGCGGTGATCACGATCGACCCGCTACCGTTCGCCATCATGTGCGGCGCGACGGCCTTCGCCGACCGCCACACACCGGTGAGGTTCACCCCGATCATCTCCTCCCACTGCTCGTCGGTGAGCTCCCAGAACGAGCCGAGCGTCCAGATGCCCGCGTTCGCGATCAGGATGTCGATCTTGCCGAGCTCGGCTATGCCCGCCGCCACCGCCGCATCAAGCTGGTCCTGCGCGCGGACGTCGGCCTTCACCGCGACCGCGCGCCGGTCGTGGGCCTCGACGAGCCGGACCGTCTCCTCGAGGTCGCTCTTCGTCGCGAGCTTGTACGGCACGGTCGGCAACTGGTCGATGACGTCGGCGATGACCACGTCCGCGCCCTCGCGCGCGCACGTCACCGCGTGAGCACGTCCCTGCCCCCGCGCGCCCCCGGTGATGAAGGCTACTTTGCCGTCCAGCATTCCCATTGCTGTCTCCCCTCAGCGAAGGCGGCGCTTTGCCGCACGGCCGAGCGTATCATCAGAAATTTCCCAAGTTATTGTTTATTTGTAATTATCGGATGGGCGGGGGAATAGGAAATCGAGCCGGGTGCGGAGTCGCCGCTGTGCGCATTAATGCATTCGGCATGCCTTTCGCAGTCGCTAAACCTGCCGTAGAATCTGCCTAGGGTCAAGTGGCTGGCGATACGCGATGTATCCACCTCCCAGGAATGCGGTGATGGTTTATGCCAGTCGTGGGTATTTTGTTCATTATCGGCCTGGCGCTATTGGCGGCGGCCGCCACATTCACCGTGGAAAGGCTGGTGCCAGCCAAGCGGAGGGAAGCGCACAACGAGGTCCTCGGCTTTGTCTACGCGGTGGTCGGGGTAACCTACGCCGTGCTTCTCGGGCTAGTCGTGGTCTCTACCTGGACGTCCCTGGACGAGGCCAGGGCCAATACCTACGCCGAGGCCAACGCGCTGAGTTACCTCGACTGGTACGCCTACTCGCTGCCGCCGCCGCAGCACGCCGAGATCGAGGACCTGCTCAGGCAGTACACCTTCACTGTGATCACCGCCGAGTGGCCGTTGATGGCCCGCCAGCAATCCAGCCCCGAGGCCTGGACCGTGTACACGTACCTGCACGAGGTCATTCAGGCCCAGCAGCCGGCCACCCCGGCCGACGTGGCCCGCTACCAGGCGGCCGTGGACGCCAGCAACCAGCTCGGCGCCGCGCGACGGGAGCGGCTCAATCAGGCGGCCGACGATATCCCGTCGCTGCTGTGGGCCGCCCTGATCCTGGGCGGCGTCATCACCGTCGGGTTCGCTCTTCTCTTCGGAATGAAGAGCACCGGAACCCACGCGATCATCATGTTCTGCCTCACGATGCTGATCGGCGGCCTCCTCCTCGTCATCTTCGAGATGAACGCCCCTTTCCGCGGGGTAGTCAGGGTCGACTCCGAGGCATTCAAGCTGGCCCTGGCTCGAATGCGGCTGGTCCCCTGAAAATGCAGCCAGAAATACGCGCCGCCAGCCGCTGCCTGCTCGATCCCTTGCTGGGTCGCGTCCGTGGTGGCGCCGTTTTGCGCGATGGTGCCCTTCATGCACGAATATTCTCACGTGCCCTGGTAGGGGCGGTGTTTACGGAAAAAGGAGGCGGGCCGCACACGGTAGCCCGTGCGCGGCCCGCCTTAGTATCTCCGTCAGGCCCCGTCGTTGATGAACCGGTTGGTGTACTGCAGTGCCGTCGTGCCGGTCACCGAGTTGCAGGTGGGGGACGCGTACGACTGGGCCGAGGGGCAGGGCGTGTCCCGGTCAAGTGACCAGAAGTGCAGCCCGGCCAGGCCGTTGCTCTTCGCGTAATTCGTGAGCGTGTCCACGTCAGCGGTGGTGAAGGTCTCGCTCGAGTTGTCGTTCAGGCCGATCATCGGGGTGACGGCGATCTTGCCCGCCGGGATCCCGTACGTGTGCTCCAGGTTCGTCACCGCCTGGATCGACGACTGCCCCATCTCGCAGGCGCCGGAGACGACGACGCAGACGCCGGCCGAAGCGCTGCCGAAGTCCATGGTCATCAGGTTGATGACGTAGTTCTTCAGGCTGGAG
>Ga0070714_100004124_pt1 | contig 10922 bp, 18 predicted proteins | sample LARL83metaG_FD_65450 | JGI IMG/M metagenome (GOLD analysis project Ga0070714, IMG submission 65450) | Corn, switchgrass and miscanthus rhizosphere microbial communities from Kellogg Biological Station, Michigan, USA - LAR L8-3 metaG | ecosystem: Host-associated > Plants > Roots > Rhizosphere ... | reverse complement strand
CAACGTCTTCAACAGGCAGTGCGATGCGCTCATTTTCAATGCGATACTCGTAATAACTGATGAACTTCGAGCCGCTGGCGTCCCATCGCGGATACACTTGAAAGTGCGGAATGTAAAACAACTGCACCGGCACGCCCATGCGGTTTCGCATCTTGTACCAGTAGCCGTTACCGGAGAGATTGAGTGAAACGACCGTCGCTTGCCAGAGCAGCAGGCCGCTGTAAAACGGGTTGGGTTGCGAAATAAGTCTCGTAACTGAGTGGTTTATCACTTCAGCATCGCCGCCCGGTGTGCGTTTCATTATACGAATCGGCGCTTCGGGAAAGGCGCGCATAATCCACAGCAGCGTTGCCATCACGATAGCGTTCTGCGTCGGGTCGCCTGCTTGGGTTTGATAGTCGAAGTTCGATGAAGGTGTCAGCGACGGCCACAAACCATACTGTCCGCCGCGCCCACTGAACTTCCACCCTGACGCTGCCCCACTTACGGCGGATTTCATTCTGTCGAAAAAGGACAAGCCCGCCATACGTGCTCCTAATGCTATGCCGCCCGGATGCGACGGACGATGCCGTACTCGGAAAGCCATGTAAGCGCCCACACGAGCGCATCGAGACGGTCAGGGGAATCTTTGCTGTCTACTGGCGACCACTCGCACAACTGATTCTCTAGGTCTTCGAGCACCTTGACGTGGTAAACACGGTGCTGCTCGTAGAGCGCCGAGATTGGTTCGGCCCGCACCATCTTGCCACGACTGGCACGGACGGCGGTATAAGGAACCTGCGGGTCAATGCCGCGAAGGATGGCCTCAACCATTTCGCCACCATTGTTGACCTCTGCGACAATGCGATCAGCGTCATACTCGCGGTAGGCGTAGTAGGCGATGCGCGCCCACTCATCCGGCGTGCCTTGCAAAGACAGATCAGCGATTACGTAGTACAGGTTATCTATGCCCAAACCAGCCACAACGATGCCAGTTTCGTCGCTCTCCGGGTTGCTGGAAACCGCAGGGTCAATGGCGACAACCACCTTCTTCAAGTCTGGTGCGCGGCGGCGCTCGTTGAACATCGCGCGCTTCCAGAGGGCGGAAGGGTTGTCATCAAGCACGCGACCGAGAAGTTCTTGGCGACCGAGCCGGGTTCCTTCGTACTTCTTGATGATTTGGTCAATGAAGGCCGGAGCAAGGTTGACCATGTTATCGTATGTCGTGCCGACATGCACTACGGTCGTCGGGTCTTTTATGAGCGTTTTGATGAGCGGCGTTGGTCGTGGTGTCGTGGCAACAGCAACGCGGGGGTCAGCGCCAAGTCTAAGGCCGAACTGCAACTGATTCCATGCGTCCGGGTCGGCCCACGCAGCGAGTTCGTCTGCAACCGCGCCGTCGTGTTGTGGGCCTCGGAGTTGATCGGGTTCATCTCCTGAGTAGGTGCTGGCGATGGCGCCGTTGGGCCATGTGATGCGCCTTTTCGACGGCTGCCAAACCGGGCGGAACGTCGGTTTTGCTGTTGCGAGTATTCCACTTTCACCCTCCACCAACACGTCGCGCACGTCTGCGGTTGTGCGGCCAACCAGCGCAATGCGACCGGCACGACCGCTTTCAACCAGTTTTCGTGTCCATTCGCAGACTGAGCGCGTTTTGCCGAAGCCACGACCGGCCAAAATGAGCCATGTACGCCAGTTTCCGGGCGGTTCTATCTGATTTGGCCGCGCCCACACGCCTTCCCAGTCGTAAAGTAGTTCCATCAACTGTGTTGGCGTCAAACCAAGCCCTTCAAGCACTTCGTACCGACTTTCGGGCTTTAGTTGCTTGATTTTGTCAAGAATAGTGGCATCGAAGCCGTGATCGGGCATACAAAAACCCCTTTCGGGGCGACGAAGGGCGAAAAACGGAGGAACGGAGAGAAAAAAGAAGACTCGTAGACGATGTGCGCTGTCCCGCGCTGCATACTACTCTGCTCAACCTCGGTGCGCGTCCGCCAATGGGCGGCATTGCGCGGCAAGCCGTCTTTTCCTCAGAACCGGCTAATGAATGTGAACGCTGGCGCTCGTTTGCAGGATGATAGCGAGCACCCAACAGGCCAAGCCCGCCGCCATCAGGTTGAAACGCGGGTGCGAAACACCGAAGGCGGCAAAGGCAAAGAGAAGGAAAGCCGCAATGAGCAAAATAAGGATAATGAGCGCCATTTTCGACCCCCCTAATGTTGAATGAAACCGTGTTCGCGGGCAGTGGCCGTCACCGAAGCATAATATTCAGGCTGGTGACGGACGTGAACAGCCTCGGTGCAAACCGGACAGGTGAAGGAAGCCACAGTAATGCCCGTTGTGCGGTTGGTTACGGCTGTGACTGTCTGGCTCTTTATGTCATGCTCCTCAAAAGCAATCTTGCTTTGGCAGTGCGGACAAACGAGCGGCGAACCGTCGTACGGCCACGGCGGGGCGGCTTTTTCAGGGACAGGCTTCGCGTCAAGGATTTTCATTATGCTTGTACCTCATGCCTGACGCCAGCAGCATCAACGAAGGGTTCTGGTTCTGGTTCTGGTTCCGGTTCCGGTTCCGGTTCGGCCACCGGAGCCGCAACCGCAGGGGCGGAGGGTTGAGAAGAAGGCGTGTTCGCTTGCGTGTCTTCGATGCGAATGCCGTTTTGCGTGTTGCAGTGCGAGCAGACGAAGTTGAAGAACAGGCTGTCGCCATTTGTGTACGGCTGTTGAGCCGGGTCTTCGGAAGCCTCAGTAATGGCTGTGCTTTGGCCGCAGGACGGACAAATGACGATGTAGCCAACCGGCCATTGCGAAGAAGCGTTTTGTGCCATTTTGGTTTGACCTCCGTGATTTCTGGTTTTTAGGGTGCGCTGAACAAAGCCCTAACCCGCGCCCAGTAGGGCGGCTTGTGGGTTAGGCGGCTTGGTCGTAGACGAAACGGACGAGTTTGCGGGTCGCAGAACCGATAAGATTGCCTACTCGACGCTGCGTTATGCCCATCTCTTCCGCAATGTCAGACCGCACCAGACCTGATAGCAAAGACAAGCGGAAGGCCGTTTGTTCTTGCGGCGTCAGATCACCCGCCAATAAAGCCGTTTCAAGTTCAAGAACATTGGCAACCGAGTGGTCGAGTTCGCGGCCTGTAACCGTTTCCCCCGCGCAAGCAAGTTGCCCCCCACAAGAGTATATGGCCGTTCGCGCTTTGTCAAGTGTTTTGTAACGATAGCGTAAATCTGCTGTTTTTGAGAAATGACGGCGCTTTGGGGCTGACGACGGGCGTGGGTGTTCAACGCGCTCGGTGGCACATTGCTGGTAGCGCAGGCTGCCCACGATTTTGGTGCTAGTGTCGGGGGTTCGGCTTTGCGTCGAAACTGCGGGCCTCCGCTTTGACAGAAACTTGTTCGGCCATACGGTCGCGTTCGGAAATGGCCTCGATTCTAGCGAGCAGTTTTTCACGGAGTTCAATGACATTGACCACTTCCTCCCGGCTCGTTACTTCCCCATCTTCGAGGCGCTTGCGGTCAATAAGCATGGAGATCGCCGTTGTGATTTGTTGCATTTCGCGCGGTGTGCCAACCTCGTCAACAAGGTTTTCGGCCTTGTACAAGCACTTGTTGAGCAGACGACGCCTGCGCGGGCCGTCGTAATCAGGATATTCAAAGGTATCGAGAGCCACCAGTTCCGCCATATTGACCTCCGCGAAGAATGGTAAGGGCGGAAACAACACTTGTCAAGGGGAGTGTTATAGATTTATTGAACATTATTTTTTTAGTACAGAGAGCAGTAGCCCGCCGCACTAAATATTAGCGTGCTAGAGATTGTTTCGATTACCCAAGTATTTAGCCACTAGCGAACCTTTAGCCCAACCAGATTCATTAGCCTTGCACTTATCATTAGCCTATGGCTAACTGTTTCAGGCACACAAAAAAGACGCCTACCCCGAAAGGTAAGCGTCTTGCTAACTATATGCCCGAATGCAACAGTTCGTTTCGTACCATTGGTGTGCTTATCAGCAACGGATTGCATGTCGAAATCATGTGCTGCGAGGCTACATATTCGATCATGCTTTCTATTACCGTATCGGCATCTTCATCCCTCCGAGCATCTATTGCATCGAGGAACATATCTCGCATTATGCGATCTGTTCGCAGTAGGCTAATAAAGCCTGCCGTGTGAGGATACATCTCAGTGCTGACCTTTCTCTACATCATCAACAAGTTCGGAGGCCAATCTGTACGCAGTGTCACGACTAATAGGTGCACACCGTTTATACAGATAGTCGAAACTAACATCCCCATCACCAATATCGTTGCCGTCATAATATCTAACGGAGCAGTATGGTTCAAGGTCGTCTGACCATTCAACGTCGCTCGTTATGTACATGACAGGCAAGATAGGTCTGCCGCCGCCACCATTCAATCGAGCGTAGTAACCAGTCGTAGCCATTTTGTTTGCTCCTCGCTAACTATGGGCAGCACACGATATGCTGCCCGTACCACATACGCTAGGCTGACTTGTGCCGATAGTTGTTCAGGAAGTATGAACCGCTAGAGAACCATTCACAATCGTTATCATCTAGCGTTCCATAATCATCACCGCCAATACCGCGCATCGGTGTATCACCGGGCAAGATTGCACGTACCGCGCGCTGGTGCCGATCACTCGTCATGCTATAACGGCGTGCCATACATGGCGTAACACATACCGTGCCGTCTGTGTCCCGGTATGCAAGGCATACATCGTACGTGTATATCTTTTCGCCGCGATACGAACGCATCGCGCCTGAATAATCGGATTCGCCCGCAAGAAACGAGTGTACCACACGTTGCGCCGTCTGATTCGATGCCACTTTGTTTGCTCCCTCGTAACAATGCGCGCCACCCGATTGTGACGCGCGTTCCGTGCGGTTTTACCCGCAGTTGATACCTTGCGACAGGAAGTAGCATTTATGTCCGGTCGCACTAAATGTTGGCTCGTCACGAGCGAAAAACGCCCATTGCTCGCGGCGCGCATCGTCCGGGAAGATCGCATCATGGTACGCACTGTACGTATCTATTGCGTCACGATACCGTTTCGGATTCGTTCGGCCATAGATATATTGCGCGTCTTCGATACTATATCCGGCCATTTGTAACGCGTGCGTGTCAAGGCAAGCAACATTGTACCCTACCAATGCAAGCGCGAACGATGCTTTTACCGCACCTAGCCCTTTTATGTTGCACGCCAGATCATTGACGAGTTCCCACTTATTCCGCGCGTACCAATCATCGTCCAGCCCGGAAATATATTCGTCGGCGCTACGGAATAGGTCTTCCCATCGGTTCGGACAGAATGCAGGGCGATACTTTCTGCTATAGTCACTAACGACCCATGCCGAATAGTCACTCTCGCACAATGCAACACGATTGTTTGCGGAATGCCCTGCAAACATCACCGCGCGGAATAACATTTTGTTGCGCGTACGAATGTTTGCGGTATCGAACTTTTCTTGACACTCGGCATACCACGTCTCATACGGTGGCACGGTTCGGAATGGAAACGGCGTCTGTAGCGTATTCATCGTTCAGCGCCTTTCTAAGCCGTTCAAAACGGCTACTAGGTAAAATGATACGTGCGGGATGGTAAAACCCCGCACGCTCGACTACAGGGGCATTCTTGACGTACTAGCGTATAGGCTTACCGCGCGTGTCAAGATGATGTTTGCGATACAACGCCACCCTTTCAGTAACCGTAAGGCTTGACAAGTCAAGTTCTGGCACCTGAAAGTACACGTAACCATCACTGCACTTAACAGCCGTATAGTTGCCATGCGGCGGAAAGTCAGTGCAGAACAATGTGTTAGCACAATCCAATATATCCGGTTCGGTTGTGCCGTCCGTGTACAGAACCGCGTCATCTGCTACGACCGCATCTTGCTTATATTCGACGCCACAAATCTTCGCCGCAACGCCATCTATGTTTGCGACGAAAATAGATTGGTCGAAGCAATCATTCCACTTGCCCGCAGCATATGCCCAATTCCACCATGCATCGTCCGCATACTGGAATATCGTATGCGGCTTGCCATTGCGAAGAGGCAAGTTGTTAGGGTCGTAAGAGATAACCGCGAACTTACCAGAACGTACAAGAGAAATAACTTCGGCAGTCTTCATTTACTTACCCTCAACTTTCAGCGAATCCGTAGAAGTCGTCGGAGCAGAAACACAATACGTAACGCTAGACTTTTCCGCTGGCGCATTGTGTTCGGAGAGTGGAAAGTTCGCAATGCCGAAATACAACGCGATACTCGCAAGCAACGGAATCAAGATATGTAACACGAGCGTAGCAGTTTCTTCGAGGAAGAAATCCTTTACTGCCTCGTGCGAGATTCGACGCCCGATAACTGTTAGCGTCTTGCTACCATTCTTGACGATTGCCGTATCCATCATCGGAACGTTTGCGCGCGTCTTCCCATGTGACGACCGGACAGATGTACCACGCGAGCCAGTAACGAGTTTCGCTGCCAATGTACTGTCCTTTCAGCAAGTAATTAGCGTATCACAACATATCGCCGTAACCCTTTGTTCTGTCATACACGGTGTACGTTTCTAGCGTTCCGCCATGACGCAGTAACTTAGAGTTACCGTCTTCTGTTATGATACCCACCCGCCGCTTGTTGACTACCCATTGGTGCGCGTATCATTAGTGCGGTCTGACATATCTGCCACTTTCGCCGCTTTGTGTCGGATTGGTCGGTTGGGAACCCCGCCATGCCGTTGTGGGTTACAGAATACCAGACTGATAAAACTATGCAAGCCAGTTTTTACGTACTTTACCGCATTCCAATAGGCTAAACTACTGAAAAATCACGTATTTTTCCTAACCAAAACCTATGCAACTCTACACATTAGAGTGCTAGTGACTATATAAAAGTAACCATACGCGCGTGCGAGCATTATAGGGAATCCGCCCTCGCTATACTTTTGTAACGTACCACGAAAACGTCGAACATACGAAAGTATGCGAAATGCCCCATTTTCGCGTTGTACGCCCCTGTACGGGGTTTTACCATCAAATAGGACGAATCATACCGACCCCCGTTTTTCAAAGCCTTAGATCGCCTAACAGTGTTAGATACCGCATCCCAATACGATTCTCTCTTTTGTATAGAATAGGTTTTTTCCCTAAAGTTAGCGTCAATACTGCATCAAATGTGAGTGGCAGCACCGGGAAATATCGGAATGTGGCTCGCAGTTCACGCCGAGCCGATTGTTGGCCTAATACTACGAAGTTGGCTGGCTAAGTGCGAAGTGCTGCGCTAACGATTGTCTAAGCAGGATTGGTCGTTATTACGGCAATGACCAGCCTTCGAGCAGCAGCCAACCTGCTAACGATCATTAGCACAACCATATATAGTTTTATAACCATAAATAATGGCTTGGGCCATGTATATGGGGGAATGCTAAACTATAGTACAAAACTAAAGGATTGCTTGGGGCTAAACAATAGCCTGTAACTAAATGATAGTGCAGCATGAAACAGTAGCACCGCGCAAAATGCACGCGCTGCGCGAGGCGCCAGCCAGCCGGTCGTGCGCCGCGATTGGCCGGTGTTGAAAGTTTCGTATGCCGTTGAAAGCCAAACACGCCATAGCAACATTGAAGCCTCGTGCACGGCGCTATTAGGCGCTCACAGGCGCTATTAGGCGTGCAGGCCACGGCGCTATTAGGCGTTATTGGCCGCGACCACCCCACAGCCTCGCGCTATTGGCGAAAAGCCCGCCCAATACGGAGGTTGGTTGAAAGGTTGTGCCGCGTTGCGGCCCGCGCCAGAGGCAAAAGGCCATAACATTCGACCAAATTCTAAGGTTGTTTGGCAAAGACGGCACAAACATTCGATGAAGGTCTAAAGACCTGAACTAAAGGGTTGTGTGGCACGAAACATTAGACCGTTATCGAAGGTCGTCAAAGCCAGCCCGCTTGACAAACCAAACAAGCCATCCCACAATCTTCAAAGGCAATCTTGCCAAAAGCACAGGAGCGAACAATGGCAGAAAAAACATACTCGTACAAAGCGGCCAGCGAGCGCATAAAACTGCTCGCCAACGAAACAGGCAAACGGCACTGGTGCATACAGCACCCAAGCCTCCCAAATCGCTACATCATCAGCACCATTGACCCGCGCCCCGAAAGCAAAACCATTGGCTCATTCGCATACGCTGACCCCGGCAACATTGGTGGTGTGGCCTTCCATATCACAGAAGGCATAGCGTCTGCAAAGCCAAAACTACGCAAACCTGACCCGCCAGCCACAAGTCACGCACGCAAATACGAGCGCACGCCGCTGACGCCAACGCAGGTGCTCGACGCAATATCAGACCACACAGCCTGACCACCCCAACCCCAACCCCAACGAAAAAGGCAAATCGGGCGAAGACCGAAATGGTCAAAGACCGAAATGCCTTTTTAGGCTGAAATGCCCACAGACCGAAATGCCCACAGACCGAAATGGTTCAGAAACCTCTGACCACCCCCAAACCTTACCCTAATAGTTCGCCTTCACGTACCGCGAAGCGCCTTTCTCCGCGTCCATGCCGCCGCTCTCAACCCATTCCTCCACCATCTCGTCGAACTCCGGCCCCATAGTCGAACTCATCTTCTCTTCTTCGGCTGCCGCAAGTGCGCGCTTATCCGCCAGCACCCTTTCGGCCATCTGTTCCTTGATCTTCGTTACCATAACCTGCGCTGCCGCTTCAATCGCAACGCGGTCTTCGTCGTCAAGTTCCAAAGGCGCCGAATAGCGCGCTGCGGGCAAGCCGTCTTCCTCACCTACATGCCACTTGGTCGCGCTGTTGGTCGCCTTCAAGAACTCCGCACGCACAAGCGCCGATGGCGCAATGCCGCCCAACTCTCTCGACTGCTGCATAATGCGCTGATACACCTGAATCGGAAATGCCACGTTGATCTGTTTGGTTATAGAACGCGGATACCTTGCCATTACTCAGCCCTCATGTTGCGCGTACCAAATGTCTTCGGCACCGTATACCCATCCTCTCGATAGCGTGCGGCGCGTTCCTCATCAGTCAGTTGCCGAAACCCGGCCCACTCCTTCAAACCCGGCCCCCCAATAACGCTCCAATCCTTGAAGCCGCCAGTAGCGTGCGCCATCAGTTGCCGAATGGCTGACGACCGCGACACACCGGCCTTCTCACACGCCTCTACAAACACCGCGTCTTCCTCGGCGCTCAGGGCCGTCGCCTCAGTAAACCGCCGTCCGGTGCGCTCCTTTGCGCGTGCTGCCCTTCCCGCCTTTGCCTTCTTGCCCTCACCATTCTTGACGCCCGGAGGTCGTCCACTACCAATACCACCCATAGTCTGAACCCCTTTCGCAAAACCAAAACCAACCTCGCTACCTAGCCTTAAAGTATCCTACAAGTAAATAGCAAAGTCAAATCTCGATAATCTGTACCCAAGTTTATTGTTTGACTATACACGCCGAGATTAGAAATGCACTGTATGAGGGGTCGTTTTGGCCCATCACAATGCGCTAAACTGCCCTTCGCCACTACTTTTCTCCAATTTCTCTATCTCTTTCCGCGCGAGAAAACAGAAGATTATAGGAGTAAATAGAAATATAAATAAGAAATACCAAATATAATCTTCTGAATTGAACAGCAAGAAAGAGCCAACCGCAAAATCTGTGTTCTACTTCTGTTCTAAAAACCAAGCCATCATCGGGTCTTGACACCAACCATGCACAGCGCCTATACTTCACTGGAAGGGGGCACTGCACTGTTATGCCACTACCTAAAGGTGTCGTACATATGTTGGTTAGCCCGGTCGTCAGCGATTGGCGGGCGGCAAACATCAACAAGATCGAAGTCGCCAAACTTGAAGCCCTCACTCGCTATGGCCCAAAGTGCATAGGCTGTGGCGACATGTCTTCTGACCATCTCCGTTTCTACACAGCCACAACACTCGAAAGTGTGGCAGCCACATACCTTATGACGTATGGTTTGCCTTATCAGGTGCCAGACCGCACACACGGCCTGTCACCCATCGTCGTCATGTGTCCCTCGTGCGCCCGCAAAGCGCGAAAAGACCGAAAGGAAAACCCCGATGATGTGCCAGTTCGTTATCGCTATACGAAGTAAAGGAGAAAGCCGTTGATGCTTCAACATGCCCTGAGCGTAAAAAATGATGTGGTACATAAAACTGACGAGCACACTGTCCGTGTCGTCAAGCATGTCAAGCCCGCACCCACGCCACACAACCCGCTCGCCACTGAAACCGTAGGCTACACATTGGTCATGCATCAGACGGCATACCCTGATTCGGCCACGCCACATTACCTGCCGCTCAACAGCCCAATGACCTATGAGTGCGAAGACGAGGCGCAGGTGCTCAACCATCTTGGCATCTTCCACGTCAGCGTTTTCGATGGTTGGGAAACCACATGACCAAGAGCACGCAATCACTCCGCGACCGCATTTACGCACGCGACCGTGGCCGCTGTTTTTACTGCAACCAGCAGGTTCCTTACGAAGCGGCCACACTCGACCATCGTACGCCGCGCTCGCAGGGTGGCAAGTCGAACGACCGCAATCTTGTGCTATGCTGTCTACTGTGCAATCGTGCAAAGGCAGATCGCACTGAACACGAATGGTTCGCAATGCCACGAGCCATGCGCCGCGAACTTATTGAAACGGAACGAAGGAGACTTCAATGGTCGTAAGCCCAACACACAGCGGCGACCCCGCCGCCAAGCCTTTCAACCAACCCTCCGTTATGGCGGACGAAGCGGCAAAAACTGACACCTTCACCGTTTCCGTTCCACTGCGGCCAATCGTCGCCTCCGTTGCTACGCGCAAACTGCTTCGGGTCATTGAAGACGTGCCAGAAATAACATCGTTCAAAATCAACGAGACCTACTCAAACTCCGTCGTCTTTACGTGCTGCAATGAACAGT
>Ga0070714_100004122_pt1 | contig 10927 bp, 8 predicted proteins | sample LARL83metaG_FD_65450 | JGI IMG/M metagenome (GOLD analysis project Ga0070714, IMG submission 65450) | Corn, switchgrass and miscanthus rhizosphere microbial communities from Kellogg Biological Station, Michigan, USA - LAR L8-3 metaG | ecosystem: Host-associated > Plants > Roots > Rhizosphere ... | reverse complement strand
TGCCGCGTAGCTGAGACTGTCGACCTCGGCGGTGGCCTGCTGCTCCCCGGGTTCATCGACGTGCAAGTGAACGGTGGCGGCGGCGTGCTGTTCAACGATGCGCCAACCATCGAGTCGATCCGCGCCATCGGCGCCGCCCACCGCCGCTTCGGCACTACTGCTTTTCTACCCACGTTGATCAGCGCCGACCTCGAGGTCGTCGCGCGCGCGATTGCGGCGGTCCGCGGCGCCATCGCTGCCGGAGTGCCCGGCGTGCTCGGCATTCATATCGAGGGACCGTTCCTGAATGTCGCCCGCAAGGGCGTACACGACCCGGCGAAGCTGCGCGAGCTCGATGCGAGCGCGCTCGGGCTGCTGACATCGCTGCAGGACGGACGCACGCTCGTGACGCTCGCGCCGGAGATGACCACACCGCAGCTCATCCAGCAGCTGGTCGCGGGCGGTGTCGTGGTCTCGGCCGGCCACACCAATGCGAGCTACGCCGAGATCCGCGCCGCGCTCGCGCATGGACTCACCGGCTTCACGCACCTGTTCAACGCGATGTCACAGCTGAGCGGACGCGAGCCGGGCACGGTAGGTGCGGCGCTCGACGATCAGCGCAGCTGGTGCGGCATCATCGTCGATGGCGCGCACACCGATCCGGTCGTGCTGCGCATCGCCCTGCGCTGCAAGCCACACAATCGTTTCCTGCTGGTCACCGATGCCATGCCGAGCGTCGGCACGACCCAGGACTGGTTCGAGCTGCAGGGTCGGCGGATCAGGGTCCGCGGCTACAGCTGCGTGGATGAGGACGGAAGGCTCGCCGGCTCCAACATCGACATGGCGAGCTGCGTGCGCAACGCAGTCGCCATGCTCGGGGTTTCCTTGCCCGAGGCGGTGCGCATGGCGAGCCAGGTGCCGGCCGAGTTCCTCGGCGTATCGCAGGAGTATGGGCGTATCGCCGCGGGGCAGCGCGCCAATCTGGTGCTCGCCGACGATGAGCTGAACGTGCGCGAGACCTGGATCGATGGGAAGAGCTCGCGCGAGCTGAATCAAGCGCCGCCAGCGGGCTCCTGAAAGCCGCGCGCCCGGTAAGTCAGCACCAACGTGTCGCGCACGCCAGCCGCGGGCCCCGCCGCGGCCGCTGCCTGCCCCGACGAGCCGGCCAGGTCGGATTGGATCGGCGTCGTCTCGTGCACGACACGCGCATCCTCCATCAGCAGCATCGACCAAGGCTGCTCCATCGTAAACCGTACGCCACGGTTCCCGTGCGCCTCGAACACACGCGTCTCCCCGCCACGCAGCGCCCGCCGGCTGACCAGAACCACGGCCACGAAATCGACGCCATCGCGGTGCGCCCCTTCGGGCGTCGGCCGGCCGATGCCCTCGCGTGTGTCGATACGGAACTGATGCGCCTCGATGTACCAACGCTCGACCGGGAGTAGTTGTGCGAAGAGCGCCCCGAGCGCCTCCAGTAGTTGCCGGAAGGCAGCAGCGGTGGCCACCTTGGGCTCGATCGGCTCGAACCAGCGCAGCATGCCACCGTGCAGCGCGTTGTAGGTGGTCGGCTGCCAGTGAGGACGCTGTGCCACCGGGGCGAGCAGGCCCGTGCCTACGGTATACACAAAGCAGCTGTGGCGGCGGGCACGATAGTGGCCACCATCGCGCAGGTAAGCATCGCGCGGCAGCCGCTCCCAGCTTTCGGCCAAGGCCTCGAGCGCTCTGAGCTCTAGATCGAGCGCCGCCGCTGCAGCCGGTGGCGCGAGCAATGCGTAGCCTTGAGAGCGCAGCTCGCTCAGCACCGCCCGATGCGCATCCTGCAACGCTGCTGAGCTTCCTGACATGGTGTTGTGAGACTACCCCGAAAGACGGATCCGGTGGCAACCCGCCGGAGCGTCGCGCCACCCGATGCCGCGTGCGATTCTGCTCGCAGCCATTGCGCGGGGCGAACGATGATCGATCTCTACTACTGGACCACACCGAACGGTCACAAGATCACGATGTTCCTGGAGGAAGCTTCCCTCCCCTACCGCATCGTTCCCGTGAATATAGGAAGCGGTGCCCAGTTCGAGCCTGCGTTCCTCAAGATCTCGCCGAACAATCGCATCCCAGCGATCGTCGATCACGCGCCAACCGATGGCGGCGAGACGCTGTCGGTTTTCGAGTCGGGTGCGATTCTTCTGTACCTCGCCCAGAAAAGCGGCAAGCTTCTGCCGCGGGATGTGCGCGGCCAGGTCGAGGTGACGCAGTGGCTCTTCTGGCAGATGGCGGGCTTGGGTCCGATGGCCGGACAGAACCACCACTTCGCTCGTTACGCGCCGGAGAAGATTCCGTACGCCATCGATCGCTACGTGAAGGAGACCAATCGGCTCTATGGCGTGCTCAATCAACGTCTGAGCGATCGCCGCTACCTGGCGGGGGACTACTCGATCGCCGATATCGCCTGCTATCCGTGGATCGTGCCGTATGAGGCGCAAGGACAGCGCCTCGAGGAGTTCCCGCACCTGCGGCGCTGGTTCGAGAGCATTCGCGAACGACCGGCAACGGTGCGCGCCTACGCAAGGGCCGCCACGGTCAACACGCAGGACACCATCACCGAGGAGTCGAGACGCATCCTCTTTGGACAGACCGCCCGCTGAGCGCAGCGCGAGCTGGGTGCGCGCCGCTGCCGGCGGTGCACGCGCCGTGCTGCTGGCCTCGCTCATGCTGCTTCTCGCCGCTGCGCCGAGCGCAGCGGAGGAGTTGCGCGTCGATGGCACTTCAGTGCAGCTCGAATTCGAGCGCAACGCGTACGGCGGCGGAGCACCGCAGATTCTGGAGTGGGTACGGCGCTCCGCGGATATCGTGTCAGCCTATTATGGGCGCTTCCCGGTCACGCGGCTCACGCTGCGCCTCATATCTCAGGATGGCGCCGGTGTGCACGGCGGTAAGACCTTCGCCAACCCCAATGCTTTCATTCGTGTGCAGCTCGGACGCGAGGTCACGCCTGAGCAGCTGCTCGCCGACTGGGTGCTGGTGCACGAGATGACGCACCTCGCGCTCCCCGACACAGGCGAAGCGCACGCCTGGCTTTCGGAGGGCGTGGCGACCTACGTCGAAGGCATCGCGCGCGTGCAGGCGGGAAACCGCAGCGAGGTCGACGTGTGGGCGGAGGAAATGCGTGCCATGCGGCGCGGACTGCCCGAGCCCGGCGACCGCGGTCTCGATCACACGCACACGTGGGGGCGCACCTACTGGGGCGGTGCGATGTTCTGCCTGCTCGCCGATGTCGAGATCCGGCGGCGCACCGCGCTGCGCTTGGGGCTGCAGCACGCACTGCGCACCATTCTGCGCGAGAGCGGCGGGCTCGCGACCGACTGGCCGATCGAGCGCGTGCTGCGCACCGGAGATGCCGCGGTCGGCACCAAGACGCTCGAGGATCTCTACGCGCAGATGAAGGACACTCCGACCACCCCCGACCTGATGGCACTGTGGCACGAGCTCGGCGTAGTGCCCGAGGGCAACTCGGTCAGGCTGATCGAGGATGCACCGCTTGCGCCCGTACGGCACGCAATCATGAGCGCGCCGTAACTGAGACGACGGCCCCTTGGTGGGCGTGGCTGCCAGTTAATGGTAAATCGTCGCTGCGAATCTCCACCGGACGCAGCAGCCTGCCTCGAAGAGCGGGTGCTTTAGCGGCTCGACCCGGGCAGCTCCAGTGCGCGACGGCTGCCAAGATGCGACGCCCTCCACGGGTCGACAATTCGAAACAGCTCCTGCTCGCAGCCGCGTTGCGGCGGGAGCGAGCTTCGTAGCATCATCCCCGGCAGCCATTGCACAGGGACCGGCATGAACCATCGCCTGCACGTCGCACTCCTCGCCGCCGCCGGCGGCCTGCTGGCCGGCTGCGGCGCCAAGACCGACATGTCGCTCACTGGCAACACTCCCGCGCAGTACTCGCACGTATGGCTCACGATACAGGAGGTGTGGTTCAACGAAAGTGGAACCGCGGGGCCGGACGATAGCGGCTGGGACAAGCACGTTCTGTCGACGCCGAGCACCGTGGATCTCGTCGCGGTGAACGGCGGCAATCTCGGCAGCATCGCCAGCGGTCTGCGGGTTCCGGCCCGCACCTATTCGCAGGTGCGTCTCATCCCCGTCGACCCCACGGCTCCCCTCGCCAGCTCTGCGCAGAACGCCGGAGCGCTTTACAACTTCGAAGCCGACTACGTCGACTCCGGCGGGACGACACACCAGCTGCCTCTCGAGCTTTTGAACCCCGACAAGGGGCTCGGTATCCCAACCTCACTCAAGGTACCGGTGGGGAACATCGATTCCGGGCTGACGGGGACCAGCACGACGACCACCACTCCGGGTGCGCTGCCCTTCGGCTCGACCTCGAGCGGCACCAACCCGTTCGGAGCGACGACGGGCACCTCCAACGCAGTGACCGCAACTACGACCACCAGCACCGGCACGACGCCGGACAATTCCTTCGCCGCCGCGCTCGATGGCACCAGCAATCTCGTACAGTTTCACTTCGCGAGCGGCAGCAACGGAATTCTCTGGAGCGCGCACGCGGTCGCCGCCTACGATCTTTCACAAGCGAGTGGCATCTCGGGGCAGCTGAGCCTCACCAACATCACGACCAGCACCAGCGGTCTGCCCAACATCCGCGTGAGCGCCGAGACGCTGAGCGCGGATGGCTCACGATACATCGTCGTGAGCAGCACCGCGGTACTCTCGGATGGGAGCTTTCTGCTCTACCCGCTGGCGACGAATTCCTCCACGACCTCACCGCTCACTTACGACGTGGTGATCCACGGTCCGGACATCGCCACCATCATCATCAAGGGCGTGAAGGTTCCGCGTCCTTCAAGCACCTCGACGACCACCAACCAGACGACGACTCTGACGACACCGAACACTTCCGTCACCATACCGAGCACCACCACGACGACCACCGGTACCACCACCGGCACGAGCACCAGCACGGGCACGACGAACACGAACGTGAGTTCGGTGCAGATCGGTACGCTCACCCCCCGCCGCGCCGCGGCGGCACCCGCGCCCACGAGTTATGCGGCCAATGTGTCCACTGCCCCCGGAGCACTGCTTCCTGCAGGTGCCGTGGTGAACTTCTATCAGACGCTCGGGACCGAGGGCGCAGTGCCGTACGTGATCGAGTCGAGCCCCCTCGATCCTTTCAATCAGGTGCTGTTCAATGACCAGGCGCTGTCAGTAGGGACCATCGACTCGGGAACGTGGTCGACCAACGGCTCGGTTACCGTGGTGAGCGCCGCGCCGAAGGAGAGTGCCGGCACCTACCTCGTGGCGGCCTCGGCCCCGGGGTTCAACGACGGTACGCTCGATCCGAAGATCAAGGTCTCGCAGCAATCGGGCACGGCGATGGTCGTACTGCCGGCTCTCGCACTCGAGTCGGGCGCCACGGCAGGGTCACTGTCCGCCACGGTGGTGGCTGCCGTTGCGGGCAAATACGACCAGGGGCAGCTGCTCCTGAGCCACGATGGGACACTGGTGGCTGCTACAGCGCTCGATGCCGTTCTGAAGCAGGGCACAGGCGGTATCGTCACGGTGGCAGGGCTTCCCAGCGGAACGCCGGATGCCGTTTACTACGCCACCGTGCGAGCCTGGAATTCGACCGCGAGCGACCCCGCCACGACCGCACAGCGGCAGTGGTATCCGCAGGTCATCGACCTGCGCACGAGCACGAGCGCCTCGATCGCTCTAACGGTCAACTGAGCCCGCCCGAAACCGGTACACTACCGCGCCTTGCGCGGCTCGCTCCGGTGTCAATCCCTTGATTTGTCGGGGAACGTAATACCCGCGGCGCCCTCTAAGTCCACGGCGCCCGAGCCGCGCCCCATAAAAGTGAGCATCGAAGGGGATATCCCGAAATGACAGTCGTTCCTCCACGGCGGACCCGCTGCGCGCGGGCGCTGCCCGTCACGGTTTGCGCGGCCGCAATGGTCCTCGCCGCCTGTGGCACCAGCCACCCGCCCCCGCCTGGAACGCCTGTGGTCACCATGAGTAACCTGACCAACAGCAGCGACTTCATCAGCTACATCATCAACATCGACGCCATCGAGCTCACCCGCACCGACGGCACGGTCGTGACGCCGCTGGCCATCCCCCTGACGGCCGATCTGGCGCAGCTGAACACCATGACTGAGCTGGTGGAAGCCCCGGCTGTCCCCGAAGGAACCTACACTTCAGCGTTGGTGGCGCTCGACTGGAGCGCGACTCAGCTCGTCTGGTACAACATCGATGGGGAGACGCTGTCAGCCGCGCCGGTCAATCTCTCGAACGCGGCCCTGACGACCGCCAGCGTCATCGTGACCTTCGACCCGACCCATCCACTCGTCATCACGCATAACCAATCCGTACGGCTACAGGTCGAATTCGACCTGCTCGCATCCAACCAGCTCACCAGCACGACCACGCCGCGTTACGCGCAGGTGCAACCCTTCGTCGTCGTCACGCCCGAGCCCGTAGATGCCACCGTCATGCGACTGCGGGGCCTCTACGTAACCAACCAGGACGTGACGAGCGGCTTCTACATGAACTCGCGCCCGTTCTACGCCCTATCGACGGCACTCGGGTCGGTGATCGTCAATACCAACGCGCAGACCTACTTCAACATCAACGGGACCGTGTACACCGGTTCCGCGGGCCTCACCACGATCGCGCAGCAGCAGCAGAACAGCCCCCTGGCGGTTTACGGCACACTGGATAATCTCTCGGGCGTCACTCCGACCTTCAATGCCAGCGAGGTCTACTTCGGCATCAGCCAGGAGAGCCAGCTGGCGTATTACCTCACCGGCACCGTCACTGCCCGCAGCGCTGACACCATCACGTTGCGCGGCGCCTACCTTCTCACGCCCGGCGGAGTCACTGCGTACATCGACAGCATACCGGTGATACTCGGCAACAGCACCGCCGTATACCAGGACGGGAGTGCCACACCGGGACTTACGATCGCTGACATATCGGTCGGACAGCATCTCACGGTTACTGGGCAACCCATTACCGACTCATCCAGCAATCTGACCCGAATCGATGCAACTCTCGGGTTCGTGCGGCTGCAGTCGACGACACTCTGGGGCACCCAGAACGCCGATGCCACACTCGACCTGGCCAGACTGGGCTCCTTCGCCCCCGCCGCGCTCAATTTTGCCGGCACCGGCATCTCGGGTCATGACGCCACGCCGAGCGCCTACGCGGTAGACACGAGCGCAGTACCCCCAGGTCCGGTCACCAGTACCGGTGAGCTGCTGCAGATGCAGGGGTTGGTCACGCCCTTTGGCGCGGCGCCACCCGATTTTGCCGCGCACGCGCTCACACCGGGCCCGAACTCACTGCAGACACTCGTGGTCGAGTGGATCAACGGCGGCTCGACCGCCCCCTTCACCAACATCTCGACCGCCGGGCTGGTGGTGAATCTCGCGGACGCCAACCTCGGCACCCTCCACGAGATTCGCACCGGGCCCGCAACACTCGATCTGAAGACTCTACCCGCGAGCCCACTCATCACGAGCACTGGTGCAGACCAGAATCACCTGCAGCTGGCCGTTGGCAGCACCACGCTCACGAATGGCATCTCGGTATACAACAATGCCACGGGCTTCGCGAATGCAGTGGCCGCCGACTTCAAGGGCAGCAACAAGATCTTCCGTCTCGTGGCTTACGGGCAGTACGACAGCGCCACCAACACCTTCGTCGCCGCGCGCATTCACGTGGCGCTGCACGAGTAATAGCGAGCGGCGGCGCACGCGCAGCACATGCCCTGGAAACGCCGGCCGTTCGCCAGTCGCGACATTGCGCGCGCGCTCAATATCGCGCACCTGCGCGACATCGCCCGCCGGCGCGTGCCCGGGTTCGTGTTCGAATACGTCGAGAGCGGCGCCGAGGACGAGGCGACCATCGCCTGTAACCGCGAGGCCCTCGCGCAGCTGCGCCTCATGCCGCAGACACTGGTGAACACTTCCGGCCGCCACCTGCGCAGCTCCATTCTCGGCCAGCCGGCGAACGCCCCGCTCGTGATCGCGCCGACGGGCCTCAATGGCTTGCTGCATGCGGATGGCGATGTGTGCCTGGCGCGCGCGGCGGCGAAGCTCGGCATTCCCTACACGCTCAGCACCGTCTCCACCACGCGCCTGGAAGAAGTCGCGAGCCGCGCGGGCGGCCGGCTGTGGATGCAGCTCTACGTGGTGAAGGAACGCGCCATCGGCCGCGAGATCATGCGGCGCGCCGCCGCCGCCGGCTACGAGGCGCTCGTATTCACCACCGACGCAAACGTCTTTGGCAACCGTGAATGGGACCAACGGGGGTACCGGGCCCCCGGCAAACCGACGTGGCGTGCCTCGCTCGATGCCTTGCGCCATCCGCGCTGGATGTGGGAGGTGCTCCTGCGCCACGGCATGCCGCGCTTTCGCAACCTCGAGCCACTCGTGCCTGCCAACGTCACCCCGATGGGAGCGAGCACCGTGATTCCGCGCCTGTTCGAGGCGACGATCTGCTGGGAGGACATTGCCTGGATCCGGGAGCACTGGCGCGGGAAGCTGCTGCTGAAGGGCGTGCTGAGCGCGCGCGACGCCGAACGGGCTGCGGCACTCGGCGCCGATGGCATCGTGGTGAGCAATCACGGCGGCCGTCAGCTCGATTACTGCGTGGCGCCGATCGAGGTGCTCAGCGAGATCAAAGCTGCGGTCGGCGCGCGGCTGGCGGTACTCATCGATGGTGGCTTTCGCCGCGGCACCGACATCGCCAAGGCACTCGCGCTCGGTGCCGAGGCGGTGCTCCTCGGGCGCGCGACGCTTTATGGGCTGATCGCGGGCGGTGAGCCGGGAGTGGAGCGTGCGCTTGCGATCCTGACCAGTGAGCTCGACCGGGTGCTAGGTCAGCTGGGTTGCAACAGCGTCGCGGAGCTCGCACCGCATCATGTACGCGGCGCATGATCGAGCATCAGCGCTCGGGTGATTTCAGCAGCTCCTCCAGATACGACTTCCATAGCACCGCATAGGTATGCGACCCATGCCCGTGGGTTTGCGCACTGAAGGGGATCACGATGGCGCGCCCATGTGGGACACGCTTGATCTCGCGCTCGAGAATGCCAAGCTCAGGAGGATTGATGAGATCGTCGGCCGAATTTACCGCCAGAAGCGGTGCCTCGATCTTCTCGAGACCCGGACCGGGATCATAATCGCGCGACGCAGCGAGCGCGTACATGAGATCGTTGGCATCGGTGGTCTTGAGATTGCTCTCGACATAGCGATCGAGTGCCTGGTCCGCCTGCGCCAGGGTCGGCGCCTCCTGTTGCCTGAGCGCGGGATTGCTCCCCATGAGCCACAGCATCTCGATCCCGGTGCGCAGTGCGGAGGGCTCGGTTTGATACTCCCCACCCTTCCAGTCCGGATCGTTCCGGATGGCGTCGATGATCGTGCGTCGCCACGCGCGGTTGCGGCCGGCGATCTGCGTCGGCAGGGCCGCGAGCGGCATGAGTGCATCCATGAACTGCGCATGCTGCTCGCCCCACAGCCACGTGTGCATCGCCCCCATGGATGTTCCCATCACCAGCCGCGCATGGTTCACCTTCAGTCCCTGCGTCAATAGCAGGTACTGCGCCTGCACCATGTCGGTATAACCATAGTGCGGAAAGCGTGCATGCAGACCATCGCTCGGCTTGCTGGATTTGCCATGACCGATGCCATCGGGCAGCACGATGAAGTAACGCGTCGCGTCGAGCAGCTGTCCGGGCCCGAACAGCTCGCCGGCGAACTCCGCACGCACCAGACTCGCGCCCGAGCCGCCGGTCCCATGCATCACGAGCACCGCGTTGCGCACCACGCCCTGGGCATCGGCGCGCGGTTGGCCAAAGGTACGGTAGTGGATGCGTAGCTCCGGCAGAGATTCCCCGGAAGCGAAACGGAAATTCCGCGCGATGAAGTCGCCCTCGACGGGCGGCGGATAATCCCCCGCGACACTCGCCGACCACATCGGTAACAAGCTCAGCAACTGTACGAAGCTGCGCAGCGCGCCGGCGCGGCAGGCGCGGCGGCCGCCGCAGGCGCACGGCTTCAGCTGAGTATTCATGCGCCACCTGGTTTCAGCCATTCATCGACTACCCGCTCGAGCACGGAAAGCGGCATGGGCGCTGCCGTGAGCCCAACATCGTGGAAATCGCGGATATCGAACTTCGCTCCGAGCCGCTCTCGTGCTTGCGTGCGCAGTGCCTGCCAGCGCGTCTGTCCCACCTTGTAGCTCGTTGCCTGACCGGGCCAGGTGCAGTAACGCTCGACCTCGGTGGTCATCGAGCTGCGGTTGTCACCCGTGGTCTGCACCATGTAGTCGATCGCCTGCTCGCGGCTCCAGCCCTTGCTGTGGAGACCCGTGTCGACCACGCAGCGCGCCGCGCGAAACAGCCCGGATTGCAGCATGCCGAGCCGCCCCAGGGGGTCGTTGGCGTACATGCCCATCTCATCGCAAAGCTGCTCGGCATAGAGCGCCCAGCCCTCGGTATTGGCAGAGAAGCCCCCACCCGCCTTGCGAATGAGCGGCAACGAGGGGAGCTCCAGCACCTGCGCCAGCTGGAAGTGATGCCCGGGCTCGGACTCGTGATAGACGAGCGTTGGCAGTTTCCAGCGCGGCCACTCACTCGTGTCGCGCAGATTGATGTAGAACGCACCGGGACGCGAGCCATCGAGTGCGGGAATCTGGTAGTAGCCTCCGGGTGCGCCGGCTTCGGTGTAGGCCGGAACGCGACGGATCTCTACCGGCGCCTTCGGCAGGATACGGAAGTATTGCGACAGGTGCGGCTGCAGGGCCTTGATGAGGCCGTTGCAGTAATCGAGGATCTGCTGGCGCCCGGTGTCGGTGTTCGCATAGAGGTATTGCGGATCCTTGGCGAGTGCCTGCGCCCGCTCGGCCACGCTGCCATTGCTCCTGCCCT
>Ga0070714_100004117_pt1 | contig 10934 bp, 9 predicted proteins | sample LARL83metaG_FD_65450 | JGI IMG/M metagenome (GOLD analysis project Ga0070714, IMG submission 65450) | Corn, switchgrass and miscanthus rhizosphere microbial communities from Kellogg Biological Station, Michigan, USA - LAR L8-3 metaG | ecosystem: Host-associated > Plants > Roots > Rhizosphere ... | reverse complement strand
GCGCTCGTGCTCCTCGTGCTGCTGGTGGGCGGCGGCGCGTACGGCTTCTGGTGGTACAACCAGAAGCAGTACTACGTCGGCCAGCAGGACGGCTTTGTCGCCATCTTCCGCGGCACCGACCAGAACATGGCCGGCATCAGCATGTCCAGCCTCGTCCAGCGGACCACCCTGTCCGTGAGCCAGCTGACAACCGGCGACCAGGCATCGGTGGCCCAGACGATCTCTCAGGGCAGCGTGACCGCCGCCCAGCAGGTCATCGACGAGTTGCAGACCCACGCCAACGACTGCCAGCAGCAGTGGCAGGCGCTCGTGGCGTGGCAGGCCAAGAACGTCAAGTACCAGTCGGAACTGGCGCTCGCCGCCAAGGCCAAGCCAAAGAGGACGGTCCCGGCGTCGGACAACCCGGGCATGGAGCCGGCGGCCGCCGACCCTGACTGCGCCCCGGCCGCGGCGTTCAATATCTCGGCGTCGGCGCTGCCGACCACTCAGCCGAGCAGCACGCCGACCTCGCCCACCTCGCCGTCGGCGACGCCGACAAGGACACCAACTACCAAGACCTCGTCGTCCAAGGCATCGCCGACGGCGGCGGCACTGGCGGCCGCGTGACTAGCATGACAATGCCTTCCCCGGCGCCCGCGAGCGAGGCGCCGGAGGAGGCAGCAGCCAAGCGCCGCTCCACTGAGCTGTGGATGGTCCTGTTCGCCTGCGGCATCGTCGCGTTCGCGTTCGCGAGCACCGCGTTGAGCCTCAAGGGCCAGCACCCGTCCACCATCGTGGAGTACCTGGTCGCGTTCATGGTCATCGTCCTCGGCGCGCACCTGGCGATCCGCCGGTGGGCGCCGTACGCCGACCCGCTGCTCCTGCCGATCGCGACGGTACTCAACGGGCTGGGCATCGTGATGATCTACCGGCTCAACCAGGCCGGGCGCAACGGCAACGCGAGCGCGAGCGGCGGCCCGATCTCGACGCTCCGGGCGTCGGCCACGACCACCCAGATCATCTACTCGGTCCTCGGCGTCGCCGTCCTCGTGGGTTTCCTCGCGCTGATTAAAGACATCAGGCGGCTGCAGCCGTACACCTACATCCTCGGCCTGATCGGCATCGGCCTCATCGCGATCCCCGCGCTGCTGCCGTCAAGCATCAGCGGCGTGGCGGGCACCGGCGCCAAGATCCAGGTCAGCATCGGCGGCTTCGCCTTCCAGCCGGAAGAGTTCGGCAAGCTGCTGCTCGCCGCCTCCTTCGCCAGCTACCTGGTGATCAACGGCAAGAAGCTGTCGCTGCTCACCGAGAAGTGGTGGATCTTCAGCCTGCCGAGGCGGCGTGACCTCGCCCCCATCCTGGTGGTCTGGTCGCTCAGCATGCTCCTGCTGATCTTCGAGAGCGACATCGGCACGAGCGCGGTGTTCATGGGCCTGTTCGTCGCGATGCTCTACATCGCCACCGGGCGCCGGTCGTGGGCGATACTTGGCTTCCTGATGTTCATCGTCGGCGCCTTCCTCGCGGCCAAGCTGGTGACGCACGTGGGGCAGCGGTTCAGCGTTTGGATGCACCCGTTCAGCACCGCGAACCTCATCAAGCCGCCGCAGCTCTCCTACCAGACGGCGCAGGGCCTGTACGGGATGGCGAACGGCGGCCTGATCGGCCGCGGGCTCGGCGGCGGGCAGCCGTTCTGGACCCCGCTCGTGCAGAGCGACTTCATCTTCACCGCGTTCGGCGAGGAGCTCGGGCTGACCGGCGTGATGGCGCTGCTGCTGCTCTACGGGCTGTTCGTGCAGCGCGGACTGCGCACCGCGATGCTCGTCAAGGACGACTACTCCAAGCTGCTCGCCAGCGGCTTGTCCTTCATGTTCGCCTTGCAGGTCTTCGTCATCGTCGGCGGCGTGACCCGGGTGATCCCGCTCACCGGCATCACCACCCCGTTCCTGTCCCAGGGCGGGTCGAGCCTGGTGGCGAGCTGGCTGCTCGTCGCGGTGCTCGCGCGGATGAGCGATGCCGCGCGCCGCCCGGCGCCACGCCCGATTCAGGACGAGGGGATGACTCAGGTGGTGTCGCTCCGGTGACCGGGATGAACCGCTCGATCAAGCGCGTGTCGCTCGCAGTGCTCGTGATGTTCGTCGTGCTGCTCGTCAACGTGAACTACCTGCAGGCGGTGCAGGCGCCGAGCCTGGCGAACCGGCCGCTGAACGACCGGACTGAGTACGAGCAGAACCAGATTCAGCGCGGCAACATCGTGACCGCGGACGGCACGACGATCGCCACCACCAAGCCGTCCAGCGACCTGTTCAAGTACCAGCGGGTCTACCCGGGCGGCGCCGTGTACGCGCCGGTCACCGGCTACGACACCGTCTTCACCCAGTCGCAGGCGCCCAACTACGCGGCCGGTGTGGAGCGGGCGGAGAACGCGCTGCTCACCGGCTCCGGCTCGCAGCTGGCGTTCCGCAACTTCCTCGACATGATCACCAACAAGCCGCAGAAGGGCGCGACCGTCCAGGTCACGATCAACTCCAAGGCGCAGCAGGTCGCCTACCAGCAGCTGGAGTCGGCGCTCGCGGGCCACACCGTCAACGGCAAGCAGCAGGTCGGCGGCGTAGTCGCGCTCAACCCGGCCACCGGCGCCATCCTGGCCATGGCGTCCTACCCGAGCTTCGACCCGACCGCGCTCGCGGTGCACGACACCGTTCAGGCGACCAACGTCTACCACGGGCTGAGCGTGAAGAACCCGAGCCCGCTGCTGAACAACGCGACGCAGACAACCCTCCCGCCCGGCTCGACGTTCAAGATCGTGACGAGCTCCGCGTGGTACACGCAGGACGCCACGAGGAACCCGCAGACGGTGATCGACTCGCCGCAGCCGCTCACCCTGCCGAACGGGAACACGCTGAGCAACGACAACGGCGAGCAGTGCGGTGACGGTTCCGGCAAGACGCCGGTGCTCTACGCGTTCGCCCAGTCGTGCAACACGCCGTTCGCCAAGCTCGGCATCCAGCTCACCGGCCCGACGATCAAGTCGACGGCCAACGCCTACGGCCTCAACGCCGCCCTGGACATCCCCGGGGTAGCCGTGGCACCGTCCAACTTCACCGCGGAGTCGGACCCGTCCTTCACCGCCTTCGACGCCATCGGGCAGCACGACACCACCGTGACGCCGCTGCAGGAGGCGATGTTCGCGGCGACCGTCGCCAACGGCGGCACGCTGATGAAGCCGTACCTCGTGCAGCAGGTCACCGCGAGCGACCTGTCGATCGTCGAGCAGACGCAGGCGCAGGTGCTGAGCCACCCGATCTCTGGCACCGTCGCCAGTTACGAGAAGCAGATGATGACCGCGGTGGTGCAGCAGCAGGAAGGCACGGGCTTCAACTTCAACGCCGCCAATGAGGGCGGCCTGGTCATCGCGGGCAAGACCGGCACGGCCCAGAATGGTGAAAGCGCCAACCCGGACGCCGTTTTCACCGCATTCGCCCCAGCTGGCAACCCAAAGATAGCTGTGGGCGTCATGATAGAAGGCGGGGGCTATGGGGCTGCCGCGGCCGCCCCGATAGCCGTCGCGGTGATTAAGGCCTACCTGGCAACCCTGGGGATTCAGTGACCGACTACGTACTCGACGACCGCTACACGCTCATCGAGCGGATCGCCACCGGCGGTATGGGAGAGGTCTGGCGCGGATCTGACCAGCTTCTCGGCCGACCGGTCGCGATCAAGATGCTCGCCGCCATGCACGCGGGCGACGAGCAGTTCCGCGCCCGGTTCCGCGCCGAGGCACGGTACGCGTCGTCCCTGTCGCACCCTGGCATCACCCGGGTCTACGACTACGGCGAAGAAAGCCCGCTCGGCGGCCCCTACCTGGTCATGGAACTGGTAGACGGCCAGCCGCTATCGGAGATCCTCGAGCGGTACGGCAGGCTCGACCCGTACGTGGTCCTCGACATCGTCGCCCAGGCGGCCCGGGCCCTGGACACCGCGCACCGGGCCGGCATCGTGCACCGCGACATCAAGCCGGGCAACCTGCTGATCAAGGCCGACGGCACGACCAAGATCACCGACTTCGGCATCGCGAAAGCAAACGTGCCCGACGTGAACCTGACCGCGACCGGCATCGTGATGGGCACCGCGCTTTACGTGTCGCCTGAGCAGGCGACGGGGGCGCCACTGGCCGGCGCCTCGGACGTGTACTCGCTCGGCGTGGTGGCCTACGAGTGCCTGGCCGGCGACCCGCCGTTCGTCGCTGAGCAGCCGCTGGCGATCGCGATCATGCACAAGCACGACCCCGTGCCGCCGCTTCCCGCCGACGTGCCCCGCCCGGTCGCCGACCTGGTGTACCAGATGCTGGCGAAGAACCCGCAGGACCGCCCGGAGTCGGCCAGGCACGTCGCGGACCGCGCCGACGTGATCCGCGATGCGCGACACCGCGGCGGCTACGCCGGGCCGGTGACCGCCGACCTTCCGGTGGTGCCGAACTACCCGCCCACGACCGCTGATTTTTATCAAACCGGTATAGAACGGAGACCTGCTTCGCGCGGCGGGTCACGCGGCATCCTTTACGCGGGGATCGGCGCGGCGGCGATCGGCGTCATCGCGATCGTGGCCGTGCTGCTGTCGAACACCAACGGCCCGACATCGGGCATCCCCAGCAACAACCTCACGATCAACCCCCCGACGTCGCACTCGCAGAAGGCTCCGGCGAGCGCCACGCGGCCGGCAACCACGGCCAGCTACGTACCGCCACGCGTTAACCTGGTACCGACACCAAAAGCATCCCCGTCGAAGTCACTGCACCCGACGACAAGTCGGAGCGCGACAACGACAAAGACGGGCAGCCCGCCCGCCACGAGTACCGCGACGGGCACCGGCACCCCAACGGGCAGCAGCAGCCCGACCGGCAGCAGCAGCCCGACCGGCAGCAGCAGCCCGACCGATAGCAGTAGCCCGACCAGCGCGCCGACCAGCTAAGGGACGAACTTCGATGCAGGGCGGTTTGGAAGAGTGCGAGACATGACACAGCCCCGGCTGCTCGGCGACCGGTACGAGCTCGACGGCGTCGTCGGGCGGGGCGGCATGGCCGAGGTGTACCGGGCCAGGGACCTGCGGCTCGACCGCGTGGTCGCGATCAAGACCCTGCGCACCGACCTCGCACGCGACCAGACATTCCAGGCGCGGTTCGGCCGCGAGGCGCAGTCCGCGGCGTCGCTGAACAACCCGTCGATCGTCGCGGTGTACGACACCGGCGAAGACCGGTCGACCGGGGTGCCCGTCCCGTTCATCGTGATGGAGTACGTGGACGGCCGTACGGTGCGGGACCTGCTGATCGAGGGTCACCGGCTGCTGCCGGAGCGGACGCTCGAGATCGTCTCCGGGGTGCTGCGCGCCCTTGAGTACAGCCACCAGGCGGGCATCGTGCACCGGGATATCAAGCCCGGCAACGTGATGGTGACCCGCAACGGCGACGTCAAGGTGATGGACTTCGGCATCGCCCGCGCGATGAGCGACGCGCAGGCGACGATGACCCAGACCGCCCAGGTGATCGGCACGGCGCAGTACCTGTCGCCGGAACAGGCGCGCGGCGAGCGGGTGGACGCCCGGTCCGACCTTTACTCGACCGGCTGCCTCATGTACGAGCTGCTCACCGGGCGGCCGCCGTTCACCGGGGACTCCCCGGTGGCGATCGCCTACCAGCATGTGCGGGAGAACCCGGTGCCGCCGTCCCGGGTCGACCCGTCCCTGCCGCCGTGGGCCGACTCGATCGTGCTCAAGGCCATGGCCAAGTCGCCGAACGACCGCTACCAGAGCGCCGCCGAGATGCAGCAAGACATCCAGCGGGCCGCGTCGGGCATGCAGGTGGCCGCGGCCATACCGCAGACCCGCGCCGAGTACTACGACTACCAGCAGCGGACCCAGCAGATGGGCCCGCAGACGATGATGGGCTCCGCGCCCACCACGATGACGCCGTACAACACCGGGTACCAGACCGGCTACCAGACCGGGTACCAGCAGCCCTACGGTTACGGTTCCGGCAATGGCGGGCAGCAGGGCGGCGGCGCCCGTCGCTGGCTGCCCTGGGTCATCTCCGGACTCGTGGTGCTCGCCGCGATCATCGTGGCCGTCATCCTGATGAACGGCGGTGGCGGCGGCAACGCGTTCGTCCCGCAGGTGGACGGCTTGACCTGGCCGCAGGCGGAGGCGGCGATCAAGGCCCAGGGGCTGGTGCCCGTCGAGCACCAGCAGGCCAGCTCCAGCGTGCAGTCCGGCCTGGTGATCAGCACCAGCCCGGACAACGGCAACAGTGCCCCCAAGGGCAGCACGGTCACCGTGAACGTGTCCACCGGCGTTCAGAGCATCGTCTTGCCCAGCCTCCAGGGCGCTCAGGCCACCGCCGCGGAGACGCAACTCAAGAACCTCGGATTCACTAACGTCAACCCGGTGCCCGATGCGCAGTCGACTCAGCCCGCGGGCACCGTCGACCACATGACGCCGGCGCCGGGTAAGTACCCGCCCGACCAGCAGATCACACTGTACGTGTCCGGCGGCAGCGTCCAGGTGCCCAACGTGGTGAACCAGACCGCGGCCGAGGCGCAGGCGATCTTGCGGCAGGACGGGTTCACCGTGCAGACCGTGAGCACGCCCTCGGCGGATCAGGGAATCCAACCGGGGACGGTCTACAACCAGAACCCGGGGGCGAACGCGGTGGAGCCCAAGGGCACGCTGATCCAGATCTTCGTGCAGCCGCAGACCACCGACACCGGGAGCCCCACGGACACCGGGAGCCCGACCGACACCGGGAGCCCGACCGGCACGGGCAGCCCGACCGCTACCACCTCGCCGAGCCCCAGTGCCACGCCATCCGGTCCGTGACGCCGGTCACGCCACCCCGACGATGATCACCCAGCCAGGATTCCCACCTGGCCGGCCTGGCCTGGTACGGTTCGTGGGATCACTCCCCGTAAGGAAATACCAGGAGGTGCGCGGTGCCTAAGTCCCGCGTCCGGAAGAAGCCGGTCTACACCCCCCCGCCGACGCGTGGCCCTAAGCGCGCGGTCAGCCCGGCGTGGCTCGCGCCGACGATGATCGTCTGCCTCCTCGTCGGCCTCGCCTGGATCGCGCTGTACTACGTCACCGCCGCGAACATGCCCGTGCTCCGCACGCTCGGCGGCTGGAACCTGGTCGGCGGCTTCACGCTGATCATCGTCGGCGTGGTCCTTGCCACCAGGTGGCATTAGACGACGGCCGTCGTCCGAGCGCACGGGCCTGATAGGGTCGCGGCTTCTGCGATCAGGCCCGCGCGGACGGACATCGGGGGCGAGTACTCCAATCTTGGCCCGCCTGAATGAATCAAACTGGCAACAACGGCAAGATTGGAGCACTCGTTCGGGGGGTCGTCCCCCCGGGAGATAACTGGCTGGTCAGGTCGTGGCTGCGGAAGATCACTAGCACGACCATGACCGCGAGTATCGCCACGACGGCGCCGACCTGGATGGCCGTCCGGTTCCTGCGCGGTGCGTACACGAAGGCGGCGGTGGTCAGCGCGCCGACGACCAGCCCGCCGAGGTGGTCCTGCCAGGCGATGGTTGACCGGTAAAACAGGCTGAACGCCAGGTTGATCGCGATGATCGTGACAATCCCCCGGACGTCGAGCCGGAGCCGGCGCGCGACCACGAACCACGCCCCGAAGAGCCCGAAGACCGCGCCGCTCGCCCCGAGCGCCAGCACGTAGTACTGCCCGATCAGGAAGAAGGCCACCCCGCCCGCGATGGCGCTGAGCAGGTAGACCGTGATGAACCTGACCCGGCCGAGCAGCTGCTCGAGGCTCGGTCCGACCACGATAAGCGCCCACATGTTGAACAGGATGTCCAGGAAGCCCAGGCCGCCGAGGCCGGTGGCCGGCGGCAGGAACGCCGAGGTGATCAGCCGGTACCACTGCCCGGCCGCGATGCCCTGCACCGGGCCGCCCGCGTTGACCTGCGCGTAGCCGAGCAGCCCCCAGTCGGTGGCCAGGCTCGGCTTGGCCAGCTCGACGAGGAAAAGCGCGACGTTGATGCCGACCAGGGTCCAGGTCACGACGGCGTTGGTCACTACCCGGCCGCCGAAGGCCGTCCGCGGCTGACGCTGGCCGGCGCCGCGCACGCATTCCACGCACTGCTGCCCGACTGCCGCCTGGCGGAGGCAGTCGGGGCAGGCGTGGCGACCACACCGGACGCAGGACACCCAGGTCTCCCTGTTCGGGTGCCGGTAACAGGTGGGCGGGGTTTCCTGGCCGGCCGGGCTGGCCTGCTCTGGTGTGGTCATGGGGGATTACCGGTTTCCTAGCCGCGCTGGATGGTGACCGACTCGAGCACCACGTCGGGCCGCGGGCGGTCACCGGGAACGGTCTGCACGCGGCTGATCTTGTCCACCACGTCGGCACCGCTGATGACCTCGCCGAAGATCGTGTGCTTGCCGTTGAGCCACGGGGTCGGCCCGACGGTGATGAAGAACTGCGACCCGTTGGTGCCCGGGCCGGCGTTCGCCATCGCGAGCAGGTACGGCTTGTCGAACCGGAGGTCGGGGTGGATCTCGTCCTTGAACTGGTAGCCAGGGCCGCCGGTCCCGGTGCCGAGCGGGTCGCCGCCCTGGATCATGAAGCCGGCGATCACCCGGTGGAAGATCGTGCCGTCATAGAGCTTGTCCTTCGTGGTGGCCCGGGTCGCCGGGTTGGTCCACTCCCTGCCGCCCTCGGCGAGCTCGACGAAGTTGCGCACGGTCAAGGGCGCGTGGTCAGGAAACAGCCGGACAGTGACCGTTCCCTGCGTCGTCGTCAGCGTCGCGGTCAGTGCTTCGGTCATCGCGTAATCCCGTTCATCTCAGGCCGGCAAGTCCGGCCAGTTCACGTCTCTGACACTGCACTAATCACCGTACCGGCTTCACCGTAGTGACGCTCAGCCGCGGACCGACATGATTGAACACCGCGTCCCTGGGAACTTTGACGTACCGAGACCTTGACGAGGGGGTTCAACAGATGTTCCGCACAACCCAGCAGATCGCGAATCGGACGAAGGGCAAAAGCCCGTCCCGGGCCATGAAACGGGCACGGACGGCCAGTTCGGTCGCCGCGACCAAAGCCGCGCAGGCCGCGACGCTCAGCATGCAGAGCGTGGCAAGCTCGGCCCAGTCTAAGAAGGCACAGGCCGCCGCACAGGCGGCCGCCGCCGCGGCACAGGTAAAGGCACAAGCCGCGGCGCAACAGGCCGCGGCCGCGGCACAGGCCGCGGCGCGCAACGCGAGCGACGCCGCACAGGCCGCCGCACAGGCGGCGGCGGTCAACGTGCGCAAGCAGGTGGACACCGGCATTCACGGCGCTCGCAGCTGGGCTGCGCCGCGCCTGGAGAGCGCCGCCGACTACACCACGAAGACGGCCGCGCCGAAGGTGTCTTCCGCACTTAAGAAGACCGCGCGCCAGGTCAAGCCGTCCAAGGGTCGCTCGAAGCGGAGCGTGCTCGGCTGGACGGCGCTCGGCGCGGCGATCCTGGCCGCCGTGGGTGCCGGCGCCGCGCTTGTCCGCTACCGCTACCGCACGGCGATCGCCGCCGACGGCGAGCAGCCGGACAGCAAGGCCAAGGTCCAGCCGGACGCGCCAGCCAGCCCGGCGGACGCGAACGCTGAAACCTCAGTGAACGGGCGGGTCACGACATCCCAGTGGTAGATGCGAGTCAAGGGTGACCTCCTGTCGTAGGTGATCCCTTGACACCGTGCGGATGCACGTTCATTTTTTAATACGGGACCGCCGTTCCACTCGGGAGGAATCGCCATGGCAGAGTGGGACGAACGGATCGCGCAGGTAGAAGCCGATTTTCCCGGGTGGCACATCTGGCACAGCAACGCTGGCCGCTGGTGGGCCACCCGGACCGGTTTCGTGCTCCAGCGCGAGGACCTGGGCACCGGCCGGGTCATGACGGTGGACGCCGACGACGAGGCAAGCCTGCGCCAGCAGCTTGCCGTCCAGGCCGGGTTCGACCGTGAGCTGCAGAGCTAGTCGCGCGATGGCGCGGACTGCCCGCCTCTCGAGTCGCCGGGCGCCCCAGGTCCTAGGTAGCCGAGCGCCCACTGGCAGTCGATGAACAGCCCGGCTACGGCGCCGGAGGCGCCCGGCGCCGCGAGGACGGCCGGGCGGGTCACCCCCATGATCGCCTCTTCGGTCAGTTCCGCGCCGAGCAGCCATTCCGGCTCGTCGGGCGCGCAGCGCCATTCACGGTGTTCCGCCCAGGCGCGGATATTTTCCGTGACGTGCACGGCGAGCGCGCTCGCCCCGGCGACCAGCGGGCGCGCGGCCACGGCCGCGTCGACCGCATGGGCGAGGGCGCACTGAGCCAGCCGGGCCGACGCTGGAGTGGCGGCCGAGACTGGGCTGGCGGCGAGCGCGTCAGGGTCGGGGACCGGCATCGGCCATCCGGTCAGGTGCGCGAGCACCGCGAGCTCCGCCCACAGCCGGATCAGCGGCCCGTCGTCGAGCAGTTGCTGTCCCCCGCGCATCTCCCGCAGCGTGCAGGGCCTGGCCAGGCATTCGCTGCCGCAGCTGCCCGAGCGGGCGCGGACCACCGTCCGGGCATCGGCGGCGGGGGCGGTCGAAGCAAGCTCCCGTTCCGAACCATCTTTGACCTGCACGAGGACCGGGAAGTCCATCCCGTCGGCGAACACGGCGGCCCGCCCGGGCGGCAAGGTGACCAGGTAGCGGGACTGGCGCGGCGTGGCGTTCATCGTGGCGCCGACCGCGTCCCGGTCATCGGCCGCGGGCAGCCGGTGGGTGATCTTCACCGCCGTGTTCTTGATGACGTCGGGTACCAGGCGGGCCGGTATCTGCTCGGCGATCACCAGGCCCTCGCCGTAGGCGCGGATCTCCGCGAGCAGCCCGGCGAACAGCTCCACCGCGTGCCCGGCGGCACCGGAGCCGCCATGCCCGCTCGGCTCCG
>Ga0070714_100004115_pt1 | contig 10937 bp, 7 predicted proteins | sample LARL83metaG_FD_65450 | JGI IMG/M metagenome (GOLD analysis project Ga0070714, IMG submission 65450) | Corn, switchgrass and miscanthus rhizosphere microbial communities from Kellogg Biological Station, Michigan, USA - LAR L8-3 metaG | ecosystem: Host-associated > Plants > Roots > Rhizosphere ... | reverse complement strand
TCTCGCAGGACGGCGCCAAGACGTTCGGCGCGCCGATCGACGTCATGGCCAACTTCACGGTCAACGGGGCCGACCAGGCAGCCGTCGCGCTGGCGGACTCGGCGTGCAACACGGTTCCGACCGCCGCGAACATTGCACGGGCTGGCGCGCATGCCGGACGCATCTACGTTGCGTGGATCGCATCCGACCCGGAAAGCGCCGCGACAGGCTGCAACGTGAGCATGGGCCAGGCCTTCCACAACTTGTTCGTGGCCTGGTCCGACGACAACGGAAGGTCATGGACGCCGCAGCTCGCGTACGACGCGGGAATCGGTCATGACACGTCGACGCCGTTCGCCGCGTTCACGCTCGACAATCAGGGCAACCCGTACTACGCCTTCTCGACCTCGTCACCGAGCGGCAATCCCGCGACGTGCTCGGCGGAGTCGACGGCGGGGACCGTCCAGTCCGATCCGACGTGCGCGTATCACACGTGGGTGGCCTGGTCGGCCGACGGCGGCACCACGTGGGACGGCGGCGGCGGGATCGTCCCGGGCAGCGCGGCAACCGCGTACCTGGTCGATCCGGGCAGCGCGCCGCAGACGGATGTGTTCCCCGCCATCGCCGCAGGCGATCCGGGGAAGGTGGACGTCGCGTTCCTCCGGACGAACGAGATCGAGCCGACGGATACGCTCGGCAAGTTCGACCCGGGCGGCTGCGCAGGCCCCGGGAACGGCAATCCGTCGTTCTATCCCCCGGCCTGCAGCTGGAACCTGTACGCAGGCCAGTCGCTGAATCTCACGTCCCCGACGGGGATTGCGACGTGGACGACCGGGGCGGTCACGACGACGCCGATGCACATCGGTGACATCTGCAATCTCGGCATCTTCTGCGTCGATCCGACGTCGAACCGCAACCTGCTCGATTTCATCAGTGAGACGGTCGATCCGACGACCGGGTTCGCGCACGTCGCGTACGCGGACGACAACACGGTGAACAAGCTCCGGGCCGCGAATCAGGTCTCCGGCTCGAGCATCCTCGGCCCCTGAGCAATGCGAGCTCCGCCGCTCCAGGGCGGCGGAGCTCCTACCAGATCGCCTCTTCGCTCTCCGGGTCGAAGAAGTGCAACCGCTCGACATCGATCGAGACCCGCAGCGGCTCGCCGGACTGCGCGTTCGTGCGCGGTCCGAGTCGTGCGGTGAGCACCGTGCCTCCGTCGGTCACCGTCTCGAGCAAGGGCGACTCCGCGCCACGGGCGGCGACGAGCGAGGCGGTGCCTGCGGCCGAGCGCGCGGCCAGCGGGAAATGGGCAATCACCTCGGCGCCGAGCGCCTCCGCGAGCGTGACGCGAACGTCGAGGCTCGTGCCGTTCGCGGCGGGGAGCAGCGCTGCGTCTTCGATGTCCTCGGGGCGGATGCCGACGATGACCTCGGAGCCCACGTGCTCGGCCAGGTGAGGCCGGTGCCCCACCAGGGACGCGGGCAGCTTCAGCGTCGTGTCGCCGAGCTCGATCGACATGCCGTCCCCGGCCCGGGTCAGCTGCGCACGCAGGAGGTTCATCGCGGGTGAGCCGATGAAGCCGGCGACGAAGAGATTCGCCGGCTTGGCGTACAGGGCCTGCGGCCGATCGACCTGTTGCAGCAGGCCGTCTCGCATCACGGCAACGCGGTCGCCCATCGTCATCGCCTCCGTCTGGTCGTGCGTGACGTAGAGCGTCGTCGTGCGCACCTGCTGATGGAGCGTCGCAAGGTATGAGCGCATCTCCACACGCAGCTTGGCGTCGAGGTTCGAGAGCGGCTCGTCCATCAGGAACGCGTCGGGCTCACGGACGATCGCGCGGCCCATGGCAACGCGCTGACGCTGGCCGCCGGAGAGCTGCGAAGGCTTGCGCTTCAGCAGCTCGTCGATTCCGAGCATCTTCGCCGTCGACAGCACGCGCGGACGGATGTCGATCTTCTTGACGCCGTGCAGCTTCAGCCCGAACGCCATGTTCTCGAACACGGTCATGTGCGGGTACAACGCGTAGCTCTGGAAGACCATCGCAATGTTGCGATCCGTCGGCGGCACGTCGTTCACGATCTCGCCGCCGATCAGCACGTCGCCGGACGTCGCCGCCTCGAGCCCGGCGGCCATGCGCAGCACCGTGGTCTTCCCTGAGCCCGATGGGCCGACGAGTACGAGGAACTCGCCGTCGGCGATCAGGAGGTCGAGCCCCTCGACCGCGACGGCGCCGCCGTCGAAGACTTTGCGCAGCGCGCGAAACTCGATCCCGGCCATGTCAGGCTCCGTTCCTCGAGACGATCAGGTCGCGGTACCAGAGTGCGCTCCGCTTGGGAATCCGCCGCTGGGTCGCGTAGTCGACGTAGACGAGGCCGAACCGCTTGTCGTAGCCGCATTCCCACTCGAAGTTGTCGAGCAGCGACCAGACGTAATACCCGCGAACGTCGACGCCTTGCGCACGAGCGCGATCGACGGCAGCGATGTGCTCGCGCAGATACGCGACCCGCCGCTCGTCCGTGACCGCATCTCCCGCGAGCAGATCGTCGAACGCTGCGCCGTTCTCGGTGATGACGAGCGGCAGATCGCCATAGTCCTTCTTGATCCGCACGAGCAGCTCGGTGAGCGCCTCGGGAACGATCGGCCAACCCATTGCGGTGTGCTCACGATCCTGCGGAGCCTCGCGCAGCAGCAGGGGAAAGTCGTCGGCGGCGGCGACCAGGTTCGGACGGTAGAAGTTCACGCCGAGGAAGTCGATCGGCTGCGCGATCGTCGCCAGATCGCCGGACTGGATCACGTCGACCGGGCCGACGCGCTGTTCGTACAGCTCCACCATGTCGGCGGGATAGGAGCCGCGGAGCACCGCGTCGAGGAACCAGCGATTGTGGTGGCCGTCGAGCCTGCCGGCTGCCGCGATGTCCTGCACCGAGCTCGACGCCGGCTTGGCGACGGTCAGATCGAACGTGATGCCGATGCGCCCGGACCGGCCGCTCTCGCGAAACTCGCGGACGACGACGCCGTGCGCGAGCAGTGCGTGGTGCGCGGCGCGAATCCCCGCCGACCAGTCTCGCAGGCCGGGCGCCTTCGTCCCGTACGCGTAGCCGAGGAACGCCGTGACCCACGGCTCGTTGTGCGTGATCCAATCGCCGACGACGCCGTCCAGCCCGTCGAGGACGAGCCGCGCGTACTCGGCGAAGCGTTCGACGACGTCGCGCGACGCCCAGCCGCCCTCGTCCTGCAGCGCCTGGGGAAGATCCCAGTGGTAGATGGTCGCGATCGGCGCGATCCCGCGTTCGCGCAATCCCTCGGCGAGCCGCCGGTAGAAGTCCAACCCCTTTTGGTTGGCGGGGCCGCGTCCGTCCGCCTGGATGCGCGGCCAGGAGACGGAGAAGCGATACCCCTGCAGCTTCAATGCGTGCATGAGGTCGAGATCCTCGCGCCAGCGGTAGTAGTGCTCGCACGCGGGCTCGCCGGTCTCCCCGCCGACGACGTTGCCGTCGGTCGCCGCGAACCGGTCCCAGATCGACTCGCCGCGGCCGTCTGCCGTCGTCGCACCTTCGATCTGGAAGGCGGCGGTGCCCGCGCCCCACACGAACGGCGCCGCGCTCATCCTTTGATCGCCCCTTGCATGATCCCGCCGATGATCTGCCGGCCGAGCAGCAGAAAGACCGCGAGCAGCGGCAGGATCGAGACGAAGCAGGCTGTGAGGATGAGCGAGTAGTCGGGCACGTACGCGACCGTCGCGATGTCCGAGATCGCAACCTGCACGGTCGGGTTGCGTGCGTTCAGGACGATGTACGGCCAGAGAAAGTCGTTCCAGGTCGTCATGAACGTGAGCAGGCCGAGCACTGCGGCGATCGGTCGCACCGCCGGCAGGATCACGTGCCAGAAGACGCGCCACGTTTTCGCACCGTCGACTCGCGCCGCGGCGATCAGCTCGTTCGGAACTGCGCCGACGATGTACTGCCGCATCAGGAAGACGCCGAACGCGGTGACGAGGTTGGGGGCGACAACCGCCTTGAGGTTGTTCAGCCAGCCGAAGTGCTTCATCTCGATGTACAGCGGGATGAGACCGAGCTGCACGGGAACGATCAGTGTCGCGAGCACGAGCACGAACAGCAGCTTGCGGCCGCGGAACTCGAGCTTCGCGAACGCGAAGCCGGCGAGCGCGCTGAAGAAGACGACGGACGCGGTCACGACCGAGGCGACGATCGCGGAATTGACCAGCGCCTTCGCGAAATCGACGTTCACGACGCCGGAGTTGAAGAGGCGGTGGAGGTTGTGGAACAGGTTCGCGCCCGGCAGAAGCTTCGGCGGATACTCGTAGACCGCGGCGTTCGTGTGCGAGGCGACGACGAGCGACCAATAGAGCGGGAAGATCGACCCGACGACGACGAGGGTCAGGAAGAGGTACGTCAACGGACCGCCGCTGTCGAAGCGGCGCGCCACCGCCGTCCGCCGGCGCGGCTTCGGAATCGCGGATGCGACCGTGGCCACTAGATCTCCGCCGATCGGATGCGGCTGACGACGAAGTAGTTGATGAATCCGAACACCGCGATCAGCAGCACGAGGCACCACGCGATCGCAGCCGCGTAGCCGAACTTGAACTGCGAGCTGCCGAGGAACTTCTCGTAGAGGTACATGACGATCGTCTGGTACTGGCGCGCAGAGCCGCCGGTGCCACCGCTCGTCCTCGGTTGGAACAGATACGGCTCGGTGAAGAGCTGCAGCCCGCCGATCGTCGAGATGATGGTCGTGAAGATGATCGTCGGACGCAGCATCGGCACGGTCACGTGGATGAACTGGCGCCAGCGGCGCGCGCCGTCGACCGCGGCCGCCTCGTAGAGCTCGTCGGGAATCGACTGCATCGCAGCGAGGTAGATGAGCGCGTTGTAACCCGTCCATCTCCAGGTGACCATCACCGAGAGCGCGATCCACGACGAGAGGCGGCCCGCCTCCCAGTAGACGTGGTGGATGCCGACCAGCCCGAGCAGCCAGTTCACGAAGCCGTAGTCGTGGCCGAACATCTGCGTGAAGATCAGCGCCACCGCCACGAGCGACGTCACCTGGGGCAGCAGAATCGCCATCCGGAAGAACGTCCGCACCCGCACCTTGGTGTTGAGCACGTGCGCGATCACGAGCGCGAGCACGAGCTGCGGCACGGTGGAGAGGAACCAGATCCCGAGCGTGTTCTCGACCGCGTTCCAGAAGTACGAGTCGTGGATCAGGAGGGCGTAGTTGTGTAGCCCGATGAAGTTCGCGACCGGGTTGAGCAGGTTCCGGTTCGTCAGCGAGACATACGCGGTGTACGCAAGCGGGAAGAGGCCGAAGATTCCGAAGACGACGAAGAACGGCGTGATGTAGAGATACGGCGAGGCCTTCGAGTCGAGACGGCGAAGGCGCGCACGGCGCGTCACGCGCCGCGGCGCCGACGTCTCTACTGCACCGCTCGTCGTCTTGGCTTCCATCGCGTACTCGTGATGCTCGCAGGCCGGGCCGCGGAGGGTGCACGGCCCGGCCTTGTCGAGCTCTTCCGTCAGGCTCCGCTGCTCTGGACGTCCTTGAGGAACTGCTTCCAGGACGCTGCTGCGGACTGCTTGTGCTGCTCGACGCGCTGGATCGCGTTCGAGGCGGCCGTCTGGAAGTCACCCTGGTGCGGCCCGAGAACCTGCGGCGTCAGCCTCAGCGCCGAGTTGGCGAAGATCGCGCCAACGGGCGCGTTGCTGAAGAACGGATTCCTGAACGTCTGCACCGACTTGCTCTTCAGCACCGGAACCTCACTCGGGAGGTTGCCCGTGTGCTTGAAGATGTACAGCTCGGACGCCGGCGAGGTGAGGAACTTCACCAGGTCGGCTGCCTCCGCCGGATGCTGCGACTGCTTGGTGACGGTCAGGAACGACCCGCCCCAGCTGCCGCCGCCACCCGGAACGTTGGCGATGTTCCACTTGCCCTTCGTCGCCGGCGCCTGACCCTGGATGTAGCCCATCATCCAGGCGGGGCAGGTGACCGTTGCGAACGTTCCCTTCTTGAAGCCGGTGTTCCAGTCGTTGCTGAACGCGCTCAGCCCGAGATCCTGACCCGAGGAGACCGCCTGCATCGTCAGGTTCCACGCGGCCAGCACCTTCGGGTTCGTCGCCGCGATCACACTGCCGCCCGGGCTGTAGTACGCCGGGTTGGCCTGCGCGATGATCGCGTTGTAGAGGTTCGAGCCGGAGTCGATGAACTTGACTCCCTTGGGCGCCTTCGCCTGGAACTGCTTGCCGACCGTGAGGAACTTCTGCCACGTCGGCCACATCTTCCCGAGCGCGGCCGGGCTCGTCGGCAGGCCCGCCTTCTTGAACAGGTCGGTCCGGTAGCAGATGCCGAGGCTGCCGACATCCGTTCCGAGCCCGATCACCGCGTGGTTGCCGGCGACCGCCTGGTTGTACTTCCAGGCCGGATAGCGGCTCTTGAGCGCCGAGGCCCCGTACTGGCGGAGATCGACGAAGTTCTGCGGCTGCGAGGCGAACTGCGCGATGAACCCGACCTCGACCGCTTCGATGTCGTCGGCGCCGGCACCGGTCGCCAGATGCTGCGCGAGCGCGGTGTGGTGCGGCGCGTAGTCCTCGGTGTCCTCCTTGATGGTGATACCGGGGTGCGACGCCATGTACTGCGTGTACAGATCGTGATAGCCGAAGTCGCCGAAGACGTCGACGGTCAGCGTGATGCTGTCGTGTGTCCTCCCCTGCGCGGCGCTGGCCGCGAGGGCCGAGCCGACGAGCGCTGCGATCACGACCGCGGCGGCGATCACCTTGCGGCTTCGCCACCCGTGTGTCCTCTTGCTCGGCATTACTCCTCCTCTCGCGAATCGATTGGTGAAGCGAGGTTTGTGCCGCTCCGGCGCGTGGCGCGGCGGCACGTCGTCAGCCACGTCGTTACGCCACCTCCTCGCCGGCCCCGCACGACCGTCGCACGATCAGCTCGACCGGCAGCGTCAAGGTTGCGAGCGCCCGGTCCGGGTGCTCGATCTGTTCGATCAGCGATCGACCTGCGGCGAGACCGAGACCGACACGGTCCTGCCGGATCGTCGTCAGGGGTGGATCGATGAACGGTGCGAGCTGCACGTCGTCGAAGCCGACGAGCGCGACGTCCTCGGGGACCCGCAACCCGGCGCTCCGAATCGCCTCGATCGCGCCGACGGCCATCATGTCCGCGGCGACGAACACCGCCGTGGGCGGCTCCGGCAGCGCGAGCAGCGCGCGCATCGACGCTTCGCCGCTCTCCCGGTAGAAGTCGCCGGCCTGCTCGTATTCCGGCCGAGGCTCGAGCCCGAGCGCCTGCAGCTCCGCGCGATACCCGAGCAACCGATCGGTCCCTGGCCGCCTGTTCTCCGCGGCGCCCGTGATCGTCGCGATGCGCGTGTGGCCGAGAGCGTGCAGATGGCGAACCGCGAGCCGCGCCCCGCCGACGTTGTCCGAGGCGACCCAGCTCGCGTGCGGCCCTGCGATGTCGACGTCGACGCCGATCACCGGCGTCTGCGACTGGACGAGGCGCTCGACCTCGGGATCGGCGCGGTCGACTCCCATGAGCACGACGCCGTCGACACGGTGGTGCCGCGCCCGGCGGAAATACGAGTGCGGCGCGCCTTGGCTCGCGCCGGGCTGCTCGCTCGCGAAGAGGAGCACGTCGTAGCCCTGCGAGCCGATTGCGTGCTTCACCCCTACGAGCACGTCCTGGAAGAACGGGTGGCCGATGTCCGGGTGCTCGAAGCCGGTGAAGAGGACGACGCCGATCAGCTGCGACCGCTGCCGGACGAGCGTGCGCGCAGCCGCGCTGGGCGCGTAGTCGAGCGTCTTCGCGGCCTCGAGGACGCGCAGCCGGGTGGTGGCGCTGACGTCTCCGTAGTCGTTGAAGACCCTCGACACGGTCGAGACCGAGACGCCGCTCAGCTTGGCTACCTCGCGAATGCTCGTCGTGCCTCCTCCCTGAAGCGCCGGTGTTCCGAAAACGTTTTCGGAACTTATCTCCCCTCAGCGGGCAAAGTCAAGGGCCAAAGTGTGGCCTTTCGGCCCGATTCGCCGAAAACGTTCTCTGTGGCGGATCTCGGCTGGGAGCAGGCGCGTCACAGCGCGCACGTGTGAAGAGGCCCGCATGGCGGGCCTCTTCACTGCATCTCGTCGTCGAACGCGGGGGCTACTTCGAACGCGCGTAGTAGATGTCGCGCTCGACGGTCGTGACACCGTCGACCCGCTGGACGACGCGCGTCCAGACGACGCCCAGCGTTCCGTCCGGGTTGAAGTAGCTTCCCATCAGGTCGCCCGGCGCCTCCGCGTCTGCAGGCGCGACGGGGTTGTTCTGGTCGAGCGAGGTCAGCTGCGGCTTCTGCCACGGCTTGAAGATCGCCCCGTAGACGCGCCACGGCGACGTGTTGTTCGGGCGGTAGTACGTGCCGACGCCGAGATTGCTTCCATCCGGCGAGAGCGCGAGCCAGGCGTAGCGAAAGCGGCCGCGGCCGGGCGTGATGTCCTTGCCCTGCCACGTCTGCCCGTGGTCGGTCGAGTGGTAGAGCAAGAGGCGGTTCGTGACGGGATCGCACGTCGTGTTGCCGAAGATGTCGGTGCCACAGTCCGTTACCTGCGCCGCGTCGGTGTACAGCGCCCAGATCGAGCCGTCGGGAGCCACCGACACCGTCGGCCAGCTGACCGAGCTGTCGGTCGAGTTGTAGCTGCCGATGACGTAGCGCTCGAAGCTGACGCCGTCGTTCGACGACACGTACGCATACAGCGTCCCCTTCGGGTTGTTCGGCGTGAAGACGTCGTTCGACCCGCCGTCGTTGCCGCAGATGACGTACACGTACGGCGAGCCCTGCGCGTGGTCGGCCGCAGGGCGGCACCAGCCGGAGTCCTTCAGCGTGTAGCCGAGCGAGTCGAACGTCTGGCCGCCGTCGGTCGAGCGATACACGGTGTAGCGGCCGGGGCCGAAGCCGCTGCCCGTGCCCATGCCGAGCGGATACGTGACCTTGTCGCCCTCGTTGCCGAGGAAGAACACGTGGCCGTTGCCGTGCGCCGTCACCCACGGCCGGTCGTCCACGAGCTGCGCCGTCGGGATCAGCGGCCGCGTGAAGTCGAGGCTCATGTTCGAGAGCCCTGAGCCCTTCACGCTCCACCGCGCGATCGTGTCGTCGGTGACGTTCGTGTCGACGAAGTAGAGATGGTTGGCGTCGTCGAACGCGAGGTCGCCCTCGTCGCCGAACTGATGCTGCTCGATCGACAGGCTGGACAGGCCGGGCGGATCGACGAAGCTGTTGCCGCCGTCCACCGACGTCCAGACCCACGACATGCTGCGGGTGTAGGTCGGCGAGTTGAGGTCGGGCGCAAGCGCGAGCTGCCAGTTCTCCTTGTGCGCCGTGACGAAGATGTTCCCGTAAGGATCGACGACGGTTGCCGGCTCGTACCCGAAGCCGAGGTCGGGCGTCACCTTCACGGGCGCGTTGAAGCTCGTGCCGGCCGCGCTGTTGGCGCTACCGACCGCGAGCAGTGCGAGCGCCGCCAGAGCGATCAGCGTGGCGACGCGCCGGTGTCTGCGAAGCATCCTTCTCCTCACTTGGTGGTTGTGAACTTCCACGTGGCCGACCCCGAGCCGGCGCCGTTGGATCCGGTCGCCTGCGCGGCGTACGCCGTCGCCTTCCTGAGCCGCGCCGACGGCGTGAACGTCACCGTCGTGCACGGCGTGTTGCAGGCTGCCGCCCCCTTCACCTGCCGGCCGCTGCTATCGGCGAGCGTCAACGTCGCCGACGTGAGCGGCTCGTCGAAGGTCGCTGTCACCGTCGTGGAGACGGGTACGTCGGTCGCGCCGTCGAACGGATGCACCGCCACGATGCGCGGCGCAGGGCACCCGGACGTGAAGCCCGGGTCCGACGCGGCGAACAGACCCTCACCGCAGCTCTGGCGAACCAGGGCGTCGAAGTTCGCCTTGTCCGTGCTCGCGTACGCGTTCGGGTCGGTGTCGCACTGCGACGGCCCGTGCACCGCCCCGGTCAGCGACTGGTACGTGAAGTCGAAGTTGGCGCAGCCGTCGGTGTAGGCGACGAGCACGCGGCCCTGCTTGTCGACTGACGCGTCGTTGAAGTCGAGCAGGTTGCGGCAGGCGTTCGAGCCGCCGCCGTTCCAGATGCAGCCGCGTTGCACGGGATCGTTCGGCGTTGCGTTCACCGTCGTCCACGTCTGCCCGCCGTCGTACGTGTACGCGACGTACAGGTACCAGACGCCCGGGAACGAGGCCGACTGGTCGTTGCCCGCGCTCGTCGTCCCGAGGAACGCGAAGGCGGCACGGTTGTCGTCGCCCGCGACGACCTCGGGGAACTTCGTGTTCTGGATCCCGTAGGACGCGCCGACGTCGACGGACGCCGACCACGTCAGGCCGTGGTCGTGACTGACCGCGATGCGGGGATGACCGTCACCGGCTTCGTACCCGAAGTAGACGCTGTTGCCGACGCCGATGCCGAGCGACGGGTCGGTTCCCGCGTTCAACGGCTTGGCCGTGCTGTCGGGAACGACCGAGTACGACCAGGTCAGGCCGTTGTCGGAGCTGACGGCCAATCCTTGCCCCTCGACTCCGTCCGGCCGTGCGCAGCGGTTCTGCGGCACGTAGACCGTGCCGTCCGGGCTCACCTTGACGTGTCCGGAGATCGCACCGCACGGGGAGGTCGCGCCGAACACTTCGCCGCTCGGGTTGAACGTGAGGCCGGCGTTGTCGCTGCGGCCACAGAACGAGCCAAGTGCCTGAACGACGTCCTGCGAGCAGTAGTAGACGGCGTTCGGATACCCGCTGAGCCCTGCGGTCGTCGGTGCCGGAGCGTGATACGGGCCGGCGCCGACCGTCTCGTGATCGGGACCGTGAGGCTCCGGGAACGTCATCGGCGACCACGTCGCACCGTCGTCCGTCGTCGTCCCGCCGTTCGAGCCGGCGACGAGCAGGCCCTC
>Ga0070714_100004113_pt1 | contig 10942 bp, 5 predicted proteins | sample LARL83metaG_FD_65450 | JGI IMG/M metagenome (GOLD analysis project Ga0070714, IMG submission 65450) | Corn, switchgrass and miscanthus rhizosphere microbial communities from Kellogg Biological Station, Michigan, USA - LAR L8-3 metaG | ecosystem: Host-associated > Plants > Roots > Rhizosphere ... | reverse complement strand
GATAGCTGGCGCCAAACGTGATGGCGATCGACACCGCCGAGGTGATCCAGACGAGATGGGTGAGGGGAGCTTCGAAATCGAAATCTTTCAAGCCGCCGAACTTCGCCTTGCTGATGCCTTCATTGACGAAGTAGGAAATCAGCGAGGTGACAATCATCAGCGCGCGCATGACGAACAGCCAGATGATCAGCGTAGCGCAAATGCCCTGGGAATCGGCCGCTTTGAGCGCCAGCGCGAGGAACGCGATCAGCGCCACACCCGTCACGCCGTAGGTTTCAAAACCGTCAGCCGTCGGTCCGACGCTGTCGCCGGCGTTGTCACCGGTGCAATCGGCGATGACGCCGGGATTTTTCGGATCGTCTTCGGGAAGTTTGAACACGATTTTCATCAGGTCCGACCCGATGTCGGCGATTTTGGTGAAGATGCCGCCGCAGATGCGGAGCACGCTCGCGCCGAGGGATTCGCCGATGGCGAAACCGATGAAGCAGGGTCCGGCGAGGTTTTTGAGAAATACCAGGATGCAAATCATGAAGAACAATTCCACGCAGACGAGCAGCAAACCGACGCTCATGCCGGAACGCAGGGGGATGCCGAGCGTGGCGAGCGGGTTGCCCTTCAACGCGGAGAACGACGTGCGGGAATTGGATACCGTGTTGATGCGGATGCCGAACCACGCCACGCCGTAGGAGCCGAGGATGCCCAGAACGGAGGCGAGCAGGATGATGACGACGTCGCCGATGCTTTTGTGTTCAAGCACGTTGAAGTAGAAGAAAATACAGATGGCGATCAAGACCCAGAGGATCGCGAGGAACTTGCCCTGGGTGAAGAGATAGGTTTTGCACGTTTCCCAAATGGTATTCGAAACGTTGGCCATGGATTCATGCACCGGGAGGGCCTTGGTCTGCTGGTACTGGACCAGGCCGAAGATCGCGCCAATCACGCACATGGCAATGCCGAAATACATCAACGTGATGCCGCTGACGCCATGGAGCCCATTGAAGTGCACGCCCGCGAGATCCGGGATTTTGATATCCGCTTCGCTGGCGAAGGCGCTGCTGGCGAAGCCCGACAGGAAGGTTAGAATAATTATCCAGGGTAGTTTTTTAGTATTTCTCATACATTTTGCGCGGCGAGACTAAGCAAAGGGGTGCGGCCACGCCAACCTTTTTTGGCAAAGTTCTCACCAGATATTGAACTGTATAGCGGCGATGTTTCGCGCCATTCGATTGTTACAGTATTTCTTCAAACACTCCAGCCGCTTGCGCCGGCCGGTTGCAACACTGCAGGATTCCTTCGGAAGAACTGAGACGTCCAGTGTCAATTAAGGACCGGGCGCCGTCAATTTGTAATTTGCCCGTTGCGTCTTGCCCGCCCGTGTCGCGCACGGGAAAACATCGCAAGAAAATCATTCCCCGGCTCGGGGGTGTTTCCCCACTGGAACCCGCGAGCGGTTAAAGGCGGACATTGGATGCCGGGACAGCAGAATTACGAGTTCTACTGCTCAATCCTCATTTATGAACCGTGGTGCAATCGCGCAGCCAGGCGATGTCGGTGTTCCCGGGCGACTGATCGGAGTGCTGGTGATAATTCAGTGAACTCGCGGCGATGGTGCGCGGGTCCCGCCAGCGATGCCACTCGGTGTGAGTATCCGCGTAGGCGATGACCGCGCCCTGCGCATGGCTGCTGCCGGGGAAATTAAAAAAGGTGTCGGTTTGCATCTGCACGCCGAAATACGGCCAGCAGATGCTGTCCGGGTTCACATCGAGGAACAGAAAGGTCCCTTTCGGCATGGCGGCGGTGAGGCGGCTGTATTTTTTGAAGACCACATATGCCGAAGACAGGCGGCCGTCCCAAGTGCCTTTCCAACCCAAATAGGCGTTCATCGAATAGCTGCGCAGTTTGGGATAAACAAGGTTGTTCACCTTGACGGTATCGCGATCGGTCGGGCACACGTAAACGGCGGTGGATTTAATGTAATCGGCGAATTCCGCGTACTGGGGGTTGGTGATGTAATTGACATTGGTGTTGGCTCCGGTGTGGACGAACGCGCCCTGCACCCACAACTTGTTCAACGTGGATTCCGGATTGCACTGTCCGTTTTCCGCCAGGCAATCGTTGTTGTCGGTGGCGTAGAGCATCCAGGTCAGCGCCAGTTGCCGCTGGTTGTTGAGACATTGAATCCGCTTGGCGCGCGTTTTACCGGAGGCGAGCGCGGGCAGCAGCAGCGCGGCGAGAATGGCAATGATCGCGATGACCACCAGCAATTCGACCAGCGTAAAAGCAAAAGGAGATCGTGCGGTAGGGTTCCGATTCCCGCGGAAGATTTTTTCCTTCGACGTCAGCATGCAGAAGCGCTGGGTCATGGATTGTTGCTGACTGTAGGCCCGCGGCGAATTTTTTGCAAGTGTGCGTTCGCAGGCACGGTGGCTCGGGTGCGATTAAAAGTAGTGAGGAAAATCGCCCGAAAGGAATGCCCGCGCTACTGTAGCGCAGGCTTTCCAGCCTGCGGGTTCCGGGGACTTTCCAGTCCCCGGATTCCACTGGCATCCTCTCTTAGTCTCACTCGAGCAGCTGTTTGTACAAACCAAGTCAGATCTTCCGGCAAGATGCCGGAAGCACGTTGGAAGCACGTTGGAAGCACGTTCCCGGATTCGCGCGGGCGAGAGGCCCGCATCACGACAATCGCTTTGCCCTTGCACGCACGGTTGCTTTCCGCATCCTTCCGGCAATGGCTGATCGAAAGATTTCAGATGTGCTCACCAAGCCGGACGCGGCTTTGGAAATGACGTTGCGCCCCTCGCTCTTTTCCGAATTCACCGGCCAGGCCAAGGTCAAGGAACGCCTGGAAATCACCGTGGCCGCCGCCAAGCAACGCGGCGAAGCCATTGATCATCTTCTGCTTAGCGGGCCGCCCGGACTCGGCAAGACCACCATCGCCAATATCATCGCCAAAGCCATGGGCGCGAATATGAAGAGCACCAGCGGGCCCACGATTGAGAAGGCCGCGGACCTGGCCGGCTTGTTGACCAATCTTGAAGAAGGCGACGTCCTGTTCATCGATGAAATTCATCGCCTCCAAAAAACCATCGAGGAATATCTCTATCCCGCGATGGAGGATTTCAAACTGGACATCATCATCGACCAGGGGCCGAACGCGCGCAGCGTGCGGCTCAATCTGCCGCGCTTCACGCTCATCGGCGCGACCACGCGCAGCGGTTTGCTGACCGCGCCGTTGCTCACGCGCTTCCCGATTCGCGAGCGGCTGGATTATTATCATTCGGAACAATTGGAAAAAATCGTCATCCGCTCCGCGCGCCTGCTGGATATCGAAATCGAGGAACGCGGCGCGACGGAAATCGCGCGACGCAGCCGCGGCACGCCGCGCATCGCGAACAACCTGCTGCGCCGGGTCCGGGATTTTGCGCAAGTCAAAGGCGAAGGGCGCATTACCGCGGCCATTGCGGATAAAGCGCTGGCGATGCTGGAGATTGACGAGAACGGCCTGGACGAGATGGACAAGCGCATCCTCGAGACGGTGATTGTCAAATTCGGCGGCGGACCAGTGGGCGTGAGTTCGCTGGCGGTGGCCGTGGGCGAAGAGCCGGACACGCTCGAAGAAGTTTACGAGCCGTATCTGATCATGGAAGGTTACCTCCAGCGCACGTCGCAGGGCAGAGTGGCGACGGAGTTGAGCTACAAAAAGCTGGGATTAAAACCCTCGACGGGAAACCAGCAGAAATTGTTTTAGGCTTACTGCAACTCCGGCGGCATTTTTCCAATCGCGACGTAATAATGCGCCAGCGTATCGGCGAGGTCCTGCGAGCGCATGCTCTGGTCTAGTTGAAACGTGGAGGTCGACCCAAACGTTCGCAGCACGAGGCAATAACTGTTGTTCGCCATGATGCCGAGCAACTCCCCGGTGCGGCTGAAAACCAAATCACCGCGCGAGGGATTGAAATTGCCGAATAATCCCTTCACAAAACTCCGATCCAGCCGCACGTAATCCGGCGTTTTTACGTCAATTTGGAATTTGCTTTCCCCGTAGTAAGCGCCTTGCGCGCCCACGACGACGGCATCCTGAAATTTGAACGGATCCGCCGACGTGCGATAGACTTTCGCGCCGAGGCGGCTGGCATCCGCGCGGTTCAGCGGCATCAAAATCAATCGCGGGTCGGGTTGCGAGAATGACAGCGATTTGATCGCCAGCTTGCCGCCATCGTGCTGCAACGAGACCGCCAGGGCATCCCAATCCATCGGCGGCACCCAGAAGGTGAGCGGGGTATCCTGCACGTGGCACATCGCGAAGGTATTGGTGCCGTCAGTCACGAGCACGGTCTTCGCCGCGCGCTCCTTGGTGGATTCGCCGAACACTCCCGGACGGGAGGCGGTGAATTGCACATCGACCGCGTTGGTGACGAAGTCGTTGAAAATGGTGTTGGAAGCCAGCGGGCGGTTCTCGCGAATTTCCTGCGCGAGTTCGCCGGACTTGCTGGCGAGGGTTTTCACGCCTTCGGCGAGCTTGGTGGCTTGTTGTTCCAGGCGCGCCTTTTCCTCGCGCTCAAACTGCACTTGCTGCTGCGCCTGCGCGGCCTGCTCGGCGGCGTGACGCCGTTCGAGGTCGGCCAGTTGCAACTGGTTCGTGAGTCTTTCGCGGTCGGCGATGGCCGCTTGATTCGCTTTTTCCAAATCGGCGAGGCGTTGTTTCAAGGCGGCGGCCTGGTCCTGCTGTTTCTGCATGTCCGCCTGCATCGCGGCCAATTGTTCCTTCGTGAGCGTGGCTTCGGTCGAACGGGCGGTCAATTGCTGGTTCAAGGCGGCAATATTGGTTTGCGCCGCGGAGAATTGCTGCTGGAGAGCGGCCTGCTGTTGCTGGATGGCCTGGGCGCGTTTTTCATTTTCGGTCAATTGCCGCTCCTGCTGCGCCGCGGTCTTGCGCGTCTTTTCCAATTCACCCAGCAATTGCTCGCGCTTTTGCTGCTCCTCGGTCAAGGCCGTGCGCATGACGGCCGCCAGGTCTTTGCCGCCGCTGGGCGCATTGGTCGCTTCCGAAGTGCGCAGCGTGGCCGTGCCGGTCTCACCCGTCACTTTCGTCAGGTCCGGCGTGGAGAACACCAGCAGACTGACGAGCAGAAAGTCGCAAATGACGATCAGGATGCTGCGATTCATGGCGCGGCGGGGGATGGCACCGGGGCCGTGGTGGCGGCAACGACCGGTTCGGCTTCCGCTTCCAACAACAGCTTCCGGCGCACCGGGCGCAGATGGAATATTTTGAAGACCGACACAAACAAGATGCCGAACGACGTCGAGGAATACGCCACCATCAAATCAAAGTGATGCTGGGCGCTGACGGAGGAAATGATGAAGGCGATGATGGTGCCGAGAAAGCCCAGGTACAGCCCGGCATCAAACAGGTGATCCTCGTTTTCGAGCAGCCTCAATTTCATGCGGGGGCCGACTCGTTGGCGGCGGATCTCGGCGAGCTTTACGATGCTGGAGATGTAGAGCAGGCCCTGCAGCACGAAAAACAGCAGCATGGGTATGTATTTCGATTTGTCCATAAATATGGTTTTGAGGTTGGTGCTTCCCGGCTGGATGACGCTGCCCGCCGTGGGTATGCGTAATCGGAACGGCATCGCTGCCGTTGTCGCGCTTTCCTGGGCGAGAAACGGCTCGCTCAAGAGCAGCACAACCAGCAGAAAACCCAACGCAAACAAAATCTCGCGGGCGATGTGGAACCCGCGCACCTGCAACGGCGCTTCCAAACCGCTGGCCGGCCGCCTGCCTAAATGCAGCGCCAGGGCCAGCGCAAATCCGCCGGCGAAGTATAAAAGCCATTTCACTATCAACGTAATTTCCGGCATTCGCCAGCAATAATCCGCCCCCACCGCCACCAGACTGGCCAGCGGTTCGCGCTGCGAGGCCGCCTGCCGCATTGGTGAAGTGTAAAACCGGTGTCCGCTGCGCAGCAGTTCCCGCACGCCACCGGAGCCATAAGGCAGCGCCGTGGTCAAATCGTGCATGCCGGTTTTGGGAAATGTTTTCAGGCATTGGGCAACTGCTTTGGGGTCGCCCGAAAGTTCCACCAGGGAAAACAACTCGGGAAGTTGATCATCGGAATTGCGAACCAATTCCGCCTGCTCGTGCAAGGTCGAAGCGCTATCCGTTTTGCCGACGAACATCGCGAGTTGTCCCCAATTGAAGCGCTGGCCGAGCGAGAGAACATCCAGCAGGATTTGTTCAAGCGGCTCGGAACTGCCTCCCTGGTTGGCTTGCGTCGCCGCGGCAGAGATTTCGTTCTGAAGATTGGTCGTTACTTTTTCCTCATCGACCAGGAGAGCGGTGACGACCACGGCGGCATCGAAAGCCTCGCCGCCCGGCGCTTGCGACGGGGCAAACGTGGTGGTGTTGGTCAACGCGCGCGATTGCAGCAGCGCCAGCACCGCCGGTCGTTTGGATTTGGCGAGGACCTCCAGCGCCTTTTTCCGATTGTCCTCCCGCACGACAAAATCCGTGAACGACGCCTCATTCGTTCTGGGCGCTTTCGGAAAATAGGCCCTGATGCCGAGACCGTAACCGAACACGCCCCAGGCGCGGTAGGCGGGATATTTCTTTTCCGCACCCTCGATGGTGGAAGCTAATTGGTCTGCGTCCGGCAGCTTGATGTTTTGCGCAGTGCGATAAAGCAGTTCCGCCGCGCCCCATTGGCCTTGATGGGCCAGGGCGGCGCCGCGGCCGGTGAGCGAGGCCGAGTTGCGGCCGGCCGCCTGAAGGACGGGTTGCTCCACGGCGCGCAGGTGCGCGGGAATCAGCCAGCCGCAAAGCAGCAGCAGCAGTCCCAGGAGGCCGCACATTGTAAACCAGACCCAGCGGTTCATCGGTAACGCTTAAAATTTCATCGCAACTGCCCACCAGATTCGACTAAACGCCCCAGCCCGTGGCAAGCCCTTTTCGCTGGGCAATAACCCGTATTTAACGGTCTATGGACGGTTTATCCACGGGACTTATTCAAACAGTAGAGAGATTCGGCAGAGTTTTAGTTTTACGGAGCGTGATGCTGTGAGCATTGCTCAAACTGCGCCGCCTTGTCCCTGCCGGATTTGCGTGATAGTGTCCCGCATCCCGAATGGACGCAACGCCAACCTTATGAGCACGCCGAAACTGACAGCCGAACGCCAGCGCCTGGCGGAATCTCATGCCGGCCAAAAACCCTGGAAACGTTGGGGGTCCTATCTTTCCGAGCGCCAATGGGGAACCGTCCGGGAGGATTACTCGCCGGGCGGCACGGCGTGGGAATATTTCCCGCACGACCACGCCCGCAGCCGCGCGTATCGCTGGGGCGAAGATGGTTTGGCCGGTTTCAGTGAGAGCCAGGGCCGGCTCTGCCTTTCGCTCGCCTTGTGGAACGGACAGGATCCGATTCTGAAGGAGCGTTTGTTTGGCCTCACCAACGCCGAGGGCAATCACGGCGAGGACGTGAAGGAGATTTATTATTATCTCGATGCCACGCCGACGCATTCGTACTCGAAGATGCTTTATAAGTATCCGCAACGCGAGTTTCCTTACTGCGCGCTGGTGGAGGAAAGCGGGCGGCGAAAAGCGGACACGTGCCAGCCTGAGTTTGAGTTGCTTGATACCGGGATCTTTGACGATGACCGTTACTGGGATGTGTTTGTGGAATACGCGAAAGCGGATGTGGCGGATATCTTAATGCGCGTCACCGTCCATAATCGCGGTCCGGAAGCAGCCACCATTCACCTGCTGCCGCAGCTGTGGTTTCGCAACACCTGGTCCTGGGATAATTCCGAAAAGCCAGTTCTGAGCGCGCAATCCGATGCGATGATAACTGCCTCTCACGCGCTTCTCGGCGAATTTCGGCTGCGTTGCGACGGCCAGCCGGAATTGCTCTTTTGCGACAACGACACGAACGTCCGGCGTTTGTATCAGCAAAACGACGCGCCCGGTTTTTTCAAGGACGCCTTCCACGAGTATGTCGTTAATGGAAACAAGGGCGTGGTCAATCCGCAGCGGACCGGCACGAAGGCCGCGGCGCATTACGTCATCACGGTTCCGGCCCAGGGATCGAGTGAGATTCGCCTTCGGCTCGTGGCGCAGGCTGAAAAGTCTACGCCACCAGCGGCTTCAACTCCCTTTGCGGATTTTGACTCAATCTTTTCGCAGCGCATTCGCGAGGCGGACGAGTTTTACGGGGAAATCCAGAAGGACATTACGGACGAGGACGCGCGGCGGGTTCAACGGCAGGCCTTCGCGGGCATGCTTTGGTCCAAGCAATTTTATTATTACGACATTCCCGAATGGCTGAGAGGCGACCCGGCGATGCCGCCGCCGCCGGACGGGCACAAGCAAGGGCGCAACTCGGATTGGAAACATCTCAACAATGCGGATGTGATTTCCATGCCCGATAAATGGGAATACCCATGGTATGCGGCCTGGGATCTGGCGTTTCATTGCATTTCGCTGGCGCTGGTGGACCCCGAGTTTGCCAAGCACCAACTCGTTTTGCTCACGCGCGAATGGTACATGCATCCGAACGGCCAATTGCCCGCCTACGAATGGGCGTTCGACGACGTGAATCCGCCCGTGCACGCCTGGGCCGCCTGGCGGGTTTTTCAGATCGATCGCAAACAGCGCCACGCCAGCCAGCCGGAGGACAAGGGCGACCTCGCCTTTCTCGAACGCGTCTTTCACAAGCTGATGCTGAATTTCACCTGGTGGGTGAACCGCAAGGATGCGCAGGGCAGAAATATTTTTCAGGGCGGCTTTCTCGGCCTGGATAACATCGGCGTGTTCGATCGCAGCAAACCGCTCCCCACGGGCGGTTTTATCAACCAGGCGGACGGCACGAGCTGGATGGCGATGTATTCGCTCAACCTGTTACGGATCGCGCTCGAACTGGCGCGGCACAATAAGGTTTACGAGGATATCGCGACCAAATTTTTTGAACATTTTCTGGCGATCGCGGCGGCAATTAATGGCGAGGAGGATGGCGAGGGGTTGTGGGACGACGACGACGAATTTTATTACGACCAGTTGCGAACGCCGCGCGGCCGGGAGATTTCCCTCAAGGTGCATTCGATGGTGGGCTTGATTCCGCTGTTCGCCGTGGAGACTCTGGAACCGGAGTTAATGAAGGAACTGCCGGAATTTGCCGCGCGGCTGAGATGGGTGCTGGATCACCGGCCGGAACTGGCGAGCCTGGTTTCGCATTGGGACGAATGCGGCGTCGGCGAGCGGCGCCTGCTCTCACTCCTGCGCGGGCACCGGATGAAATGTCTGCTGCGCCGCATGCTGAATGAAACCGAATTCCTGAGCGACCACGGGCTTCGCGCGCTCTCGAAGTTTCATGAGACCCAGCCCTACCGGCTGGTGCTCGCCGAGGGCGTTTACCAGGTTTGTTACTGGCCCGCCGAGTCGGAGAATCATCTGTTCGGGGGAAATTCCAATTGGCGCGGGCCGATCTGGATGCCCTTGAATTTTCTCGTGATCGAGTCGCTGCAGAAATTTCACCATTATTACGGCGATGATTTCAAAATCGAGTGTCCAACCGGTTCCGGAAAATTTATCACCATCAACGAGGTCGCGAATGAGCTTTCCCGGCGGCTGACGAGATTATTCCTCAAAGGCGCCGATGGCCAGCGGCCCGTTTTGAAATATCATCCCAAGCTCGCGACGGATCCGCACTTCAAGGATTACGTGTTGTTCCATGAATATTTCCACGGCGATACCGGGCGCGGCGTAGGGGCATCGCACCAGACCGGCTGGACCGGCCTGGTGGCGAAATTGTTGCAGCCGCGGCGGGTTTCCATCCATCCGGATGACACCACCGTGACGGCGCGTCCCGCCAAACAGCCTACAGCGCAAATGTAAACAGCCCCGCGCCGGCTGCCACGGCGACATATTGCTTGCCGTCGACGAGGAAGGTCACCGGTCCGCCCTGGACCGCGCCGCCGGTTTGAAAACGCCACAATGGCTTGCCGCTGGCGGCGTCGAGCGCGTAGAAGTTGCCGTCGCGTGCGCCGCTGAAGAGCAGGCCGGTCGCGGTCGTCAGGATGCTGGCATTGGACCACATCTGCTCCTTGAATTCCCATTTAATATTTCCGGTCGTGGGATCGATGGCTTTCACGGCTCCATAAGGCTCAGCTCCCAGCAAGTTGCGGCCGCTCCCGCCTTCATAATTCCGGCCGGGCGCGTAATCGGCCTTCACTTTGAAGTACACCTGGCCGTAATTATCCTGCGTGTGGACGTAGAAGAGCCCGGTCTCCGGACTGTAAGAAGGGCCGGGCCAATTCGCCGCGCCTTCCAGGCCGGGATACACCATCACTCCCTCGGCGCTCGGTTCCTTGCCAGGAATCAAAATCGGCCGGCCCTTCGCGTCGAGGCCGCTGGCCCAGGTTTCCTTCGCGAACGGCTTGCCCGTGATGAACTCGCCCGTGGCGCGGTCCAGCACGTAGAAAAATGCGTTGCGATTCGCCAACGCGAGCAGCTTGCGCGGCTTGCCGTCAATGGCCGCATCAACCAGGAGCGGCACTTCCTCCGCATCCCAATCATGCACATCGTGCGGGGTGAATTGGAAATGCCAGCGCAACTTGCCCGAATCGACATCGAGCGCAACCACGCAGCAGGCATAAAGATCATCGCCGGGGCGGTCGTCTCCGTTGTAATCGGGGCTCGGATTTCCCGTGCCCCAGTAAACTAGGTTCAGGTCGGGATCGTAGGTGCCCGTGAGCCAGGTGGGGACGCCGGCCGTTTTCCACGCATCGCCCGTGCCCCAGGTGTCGTGGCCGGGTTCGCCGGGGCCCGGCACGGTCCAGAATCGCCAGGCGTGCGCGCCGGTTTTGGCGTCATACGCATCCAGGAAACCGCGAATGCCGAATTCGCCGCCGGAAATTCCCACGATGATTTTGTCTTTCACGGCCAGCGGCGC